>Ga0164241_10001130_pt1 | contig 35760 bp, 27 predicted proteins | sample OricomyardsoilBY_FD_108780 | JGI IMG/M metagenome (GOLD analysis project Ga0164241, IMG submission 108780) | Backyard soil microbial communities from Emeryville, California, USA - Original compost - Back yard soil (BY) | ecosystem: Environmental > Terrestrial > Soil > Unclassified | place: USA... | reverse complement strand
GGTGAGTGTCAACCCGACGCCGACGATTGCGATCAGCGCTGATGGTCCGACGACGTTCTGTGATGGCGACAGCGTACGGCTTTGGGCGCCATCGGGGTTTGTGGGGTACGTGTGGTCGGATGGTTCAACGGACTCGGAGATCACCGTGGGTCGCGGCGGATCGTACAGTGTGGTGGTGAGCGACGCCAACGGCTGCGGTGCAACAGCAACGATCGATGTGGTGGTCAACCCAACGCCGTCGATCGCGATCAGCGCGAGCGGCCCGACGACGTTCTGTGCCGGTGACAGCGTGACGCTTTCGGCACCGGCTGGCTTCGCAAGCTATCGCTGGAGCGATGGCTCGACCGAGCGCGCGATCGTGGCGAAGAGCAGCGGCAGCTACAGTGTTGCCGCGGCCGACAGCAATGGCTGTGGCGGGATCGCGGCGATCGAGGTGCATGTCAACGCGCGCCCCGTGCTGGCGATCACTCCATCGGGTCCGACCACCTTCTGTGACGGCGACAGCGTGACCCTGAGCGGAACCTCCGGTTATCTCTCCTATCGCTGGTCGACGGGGGACAGCGCCGCATCCATCGTCGTCCGCGCCTCGGGCTCCTACGGCCTGCGCGTGATCGATGGCAATGGCTGCAGCGCCGATACGGAGATCGTCGTGTCGGTCAACCCGGTCCCATCGCCGGTCATCACCGGAGTGCTGAGCTTCTGCGATGGCGGGAGCACGGCCCTCGACGCCGGAGCCGGCTACGAGGCCTATCGCTGGTCGAACGGTGAGACGACCCGCACCATCACCGTGACCGGTTCGGATACGTTCTCGGTGGCGGTCGCCAACAGCTTCGGATGCTGGAGCGTCTCGCCGACGGTCTCCACCCGGCGCTTCCCGGCGGTCTTGGCGGATATCACGCCGCTTCGCCCGCCGGTCTTCTGTGAAGGCGACAGCACGGTGCTCGCCGCCCCGATCGGGCATATCGATTACCGCTGGTCGACGGGCGACTCCTCGCAGACGATCGTCGTCCGTGCCGCAGGGAACTATAGCGTAACGGTGATCGATACGAACGGCTGCAGCGCCTCGGCATCGTTCACCGTCGGGGTCAATCCGAAGCCGACTCCGAGGATCGCCTATACCGGCACGACGACCTTCTGCGAAGGGGAGAGCCTGACGCTCGATGCCGGCGACGACTACGCGGCCTATCAATGGTCGAGCGGCGAGATCACCCGGCAGATCGTCGTGAGAGAATCGGGCGTATACCGCGTGACCGTGATCAACGCGAACGGGTGCATCGGGATCTCCGACTCGCTGGTGGTGATGGTCAACCCGCGGCCGTTCGTTGCGATCAACGGCGCAAGCACGGTCTGCCCGAACACATCGGCGACCTACAGCGTGCGCGAGACGCCGGGAGAGCGCTACGCATGGAAGGTGACCGGGGGTGACGGCGCCATCATCTCCGGGGATGGCACCAGCGCCATCAGCGTGCGGTGGGGAGCTCTCGGTGACGGCCGAGTCGAGGTGACGGCCACGAGCGCGGCGGGATGCATGGGAAGCTCCGATATGGGGGTACGCATAGGCTCGGAGCTGACGCCGACGATCACCGCCGATCGTCCGACAAGCCTCTGTCCCGGCGACAGCGTGACGCTCGATGCCGGTGCCTATGACAGCTATCGCTGGTCGACCGGCGCCAGCACCCGCACCATCACGGTCAGGGCGCCCGGCAGTTACTCGGTGACGGTGGCTGACGCGAGCGGATGCGGCGGAACGTCCAAGCCGATGGCCGTGACGCTCAACCCCGGTCCGTCGCCGGTCATCGCGACGCCGAACGGAACGACGATGTGCGAGGGGGAGAGCATCGTGCTCGACGCGGGGGCCGGCTACGGCCGCTATCTCTGGACCAATGGCGCCAGAACGCGGCAGATCACCGTGCGGGAGCCGGGGAGCTATGCCGTCACCGTGACCGACAGCAGCGGCTGCAGCAACATCTCTCCGGCCGTGGCGGTGGGCGTCACTGCCAAGCCCACGCCACGGATCATCGGACCGACACTCGTCTGCCGGGGCTCGACGGTCGGCTACAGCACATCGGCTGTCGCCGGCAACAGCTACCAGTGGCAGGTCAGCGGAGGATCGATCGTCTCCGGCGCCGGCACCCATCAGGTGATCGTGCACTGGGGTGATGGGGGGAATGGATCGCTCGATCTGATCGAGACCGTCGGCGGGGAAGGCTGCGCGGGCATCGCCGGACGCCACAGCGTCGAGATCGGCAGCAAGCTCGAGCCGCTGATCGCGGCCGAGGGATCGACGACCTTCTGCAAGGGAGGGAGCGTGGTGCTGGATGCCGGTGCCGGGTTCACCAGCTACCGCTGGTCGAACGGCGAGCTGACCCAGCGGATCACGGCGTCGACGCCCGGAGCCTACAGCGTGACGGTGACCGATGCCGGCGGGTGCTCCGGAGTATCGCCCGATATCATCGTCGAGGAGAAGCCGGAGCTTGTGCCGGTCGTGCTGCCCCGTGGCGATGTGGTGCTCTGCGAGGGGGAAAGCACGCGGCTGGATGCTCCGGCCGGATATGCTCTCTACAGATGGTCGACCGGCGAGACCGATCGGTCTATCACCGTCACGCGGAGCGGCAACTACAGCGTCCATGTGGTGGATGTAAACGGCTGCGGCGGCACATCGAAGGATATCGTCGTGAAGGTCAATCCAACGCCGGCGAAGCCCGCCATCACTTTCGTCAACGATACGCTCGTCGCGACGGCGGCGGTCGTGTACCAGTGGCGCAACGCGGGCCAGGTGATACCTGACGCGGACGGGCGCCTCCTGCCGGCCGCGCAGGCCGGCATCTACACGGTCACGATCATCGACAGCAACGGCTGCTCGGCTACGTCCGATCCCTTCGAGCTGCTTCTGTTCCCGCACCGCACCGTGCGGCTCGATACGGTGCGCGCCACTGTCGGCGATCGTCTCCGCCTGACGATGCGCATCTGGCCGCCGTTGACACAGGATGATCAGATCGGCGGATTCAGCGTCAAGCTCCGCGTCGATCCGAAGGCGCTCTTCCCGCACACGGCCATCTCGCCCGATGGCTCGCCGGCCGGAGAGCATACGGTGATGCACCGCCAGCGCGACGGCCGGATGACGATCGACAGGCCTCAGACGGCGCCGGCGCTTCTCGGCGAGGAACTCTTCCAGATCGAGCTCGAGGGGCTGGCGAGCGGTCAGCCGGAGGATCCGGTGATGATCGAGTCGATCGATCTTTATCTGACGCGGGAGGGGGAGGCGATCGCCAAGAGCGGACGTTTTATCGTCGACGACAACGTGACGATCGGCGGACACGGGCTTGTGCTGCTGGATGGATGTGTGATAACCCATGGCTTCGCTTACGGCAAGGGGGCCCAGATCGGATCGATCCGTCCCAACCCGATAGCTCGTGCCGCGACAGTTTCCTACACGGCGGCGCCGGGGACATCCCCCAGAATGGTTCTGGTGAACATGGCGGGGATCGATGTGGCGACGTTCGAGCTGCCGGAGGGAACCGGCGGGGCGCAGGAGACCCCGATCGATATCGGCTCGGCGCCGTCGGGAGCCTATATGCTGGAGCTGCGCGACGGGATCGGGCGCAGCATGATACCTGTGGTCATCACGAAGTAGAAGGAGAGAACAGATGAACCTCGGCATGATTCGCTCGCTTCTTCTGACGTCGGTTCTCCTCACCTGCGGCGCCGTCGCCCAGGAGGTCCATCCCCCATCGGTCCTGTACGGACCGGTGGCCGGGCTCGATGCGGGAGTTCGCGGAAGCCGGATTCCCGTCTACGCCGGATCGTTCGACTGCGGTGCGTTCACCAGTGGCGCCGGGCTCCGTCCCTCGCTCGGGGCGGCGCTCACTCTGCCGTCGCTCTTCGGCGATGGCTTCGGATTGTCGGGGAGCGTGTCGGTGGGGAAGGCGATCGGTGAGTTCACCACAACGCCGGTCGAGCCTGTCCGCGTCTTCGACGAGGGGCGCGACGAGCTGGTCGAGCTCGACAGAAACTTCCGGCTGAAGTACGGCGAGCTCGGCCTGAGCGCCGATCTGCTGGCGCGCTACAGCTTCGGCGGAAGGTGGAGCCTTGCGGCCGGGACATCGATCGGCTATCGCCTTGCGACGACGTATCAGCAGAGCGACAACGTCGATGGGCCGGGAAACTACCGCTTCGAGGATGGGCGGAGCGAGCATCCGATGGAGCTTGGCGCTCCGGTCGGCTCCGGCCGTATCTCGTTCGGTCCGATGCTGATGGCCGCCTACGAGATACCGTTCGCCGGCGGCATGCTGCTGCAGCCGGGGCTTACGGTCCGCGCCAACCTCATCTCTCCGGTGGAGAATACTCCCTGGCATGAGTTCGAGATCGGCGGGCGGCTGGCGATTCTGTTTCAGACATTTCCATCATCGCCGATCCCCGAGCGTTCCGTGGCTCCTCCGCCTGTTCCGGCGCCCCCGGTTTCAGTCCCTCCGGTCGCTATCCCTCCGGTCGTCATCGTCGAGGCGCCGAAGGTCGAGGAGCCATCCATATCGCGGCGTCCCCGTCTGCATGCGGACCTCTCGCTTGCAGGAATCGATGTCGACCAACGGCTGGTGCCGTTCGGCAGGATCAGCGTCAACGAGCTTCTCTACAGGCGCGTGGCGCCGCTTCTTCCGGCCGTGTTCTTCGAGCATGATGCGGCCGATCTTCCCGCGCGGTATCGGCTCCTCTCATCGGCCGAGGCCGCGACGTTCTCGGTGGACAGCCTTTCGACGGTGGACATTCTCGACGTACAGCACCATACGCTCGACGTGATCGGCGCGAGGCTGCGCGGAGATACATCGGCCGCCGTGACCCTCTTCGGCTCGGCATCGAAGGATGAGCCGGGGTCGCTTGCCGGGCCACGCGCGGCGGGGGTGCGCTCGTATCTCGAGGATGTCTGGGGGATCGACCGCTCGCGGATCGCTCTGCGGAAGGGGGGCTTCATGGAGCGCTCGAATGAGAGCACCGAGGATGGCCGCTCCGACAACCGGCGCGTGGAGATCGCCGCCAGCGCCGAGTCGATCACCGCGCCGGTGCGCACCGAGCGCGTCGCGCGCGATTTCAATCCGCCGCTCGTCGCCATGAACCCGACGATCGAATCGGAGGCGGGGCTGAAGCGCTGGAGCCTGACGCTCAGCCAGAACGGAACTATCGTGGCGCGATATACCGGCGAGGATGGCCGGGGCCCCGATCCGGCGCAGCTCCGCTGGCGGCTGGCCGATGACCGGATCGACGCGAGCCTCGCGCCGCTGGTGGCCGAGCTTACGGTCGAGGATTCGACCGGCGCCGTGGCCGTGGCGAGCACGGAGGTGCCGCTGGTCGTCGAGAGGAAGGTGCGAATCGTGGATGGACGGATCGAGCGGAACGGCAGCAGGGAGCGTGTAGCGTACGCGCTGGTCGGGTTCGACTTCAACTCGGCGGAGCTCGATCGCTACAACCGTGTCGCCGTCGATGATATGGCCTCGATGATACGCGACAACGCGGAGGTGACGATCATCGGCTACACCGACCGTATCGGCGACGGCCGCCGGAACGAGAATCTCTCGGCCGAGCGCGCGGACCGGGTCGCCGGGGCTCTCCGCTCGGCGCTCGAAGCGCACGGGGCGCGGGGCGTCGTCGTGAAGGCGATAGGAGGGGGGATGGAGACCGAGCGCTTCACCAACGATCTCCCGGAGGGGCGTGTGCTGTCGCGTGGCGTGCAGATCGTGGTGGAGCAGGATGCGGCCGAGGAGAAGATGCGGCCGTAGCGTTCGGGGGAGGCGATGATGGTGTGGATGATGTTGGACATCCGCTGGCAGCGGGCCTGCGCCGGCGATGAACCGACGACAGAGGATGCGCCGTCATAACTGCTATGACGGCGCATCCTGTTTTCAGGCGGTTCGCGGGGGAATGTCCCATCCCTCGCCGTTCTTCAGCGCGCGGAACCGTTCGCGGGGGATCCCCTCGTTGTCGAGCGATTCGTTCAGCAGCTCCACCGGCTCCTCCTCCCCGTCGTCGGCCTGCGCGAACGTTCCGAAATGGATTCCCATGCTGGCCGCGGCGTTGAGGCGCTTATGGACGAGGACGGCATCGTCGGGCCCCATATGCACCGGCGACATGAACCATCGCGGGCGGTAGGCGCCGATCGGCAGCAGCGCAAGACGGATCGCGGTGAAGCGGTCAGCGATCCGGTCGAAGTGCGGTCCCACCCCCGTATCCCCGGCGAAATAGATCTGGCCTGCGGTCCCCTCCAGCATGAACCCGCACCAGAGAGTGGTGTCGCGGTCGAACAGTCCGCGATTGGCGAAATGCTGCGCCGGGGTGCAGGTAAGCCGGATGCCGTTCCCCAGATCGGTCTGGTCCCACCAGTCCATATCGTGCGCGTTGCCGACGCCGATCGTCTCGAGGAACGCAGTGTTGCCGAGCGCGGTATAGATGCGGGGACGATGATCGCGCGCAAGGCGCCGCATCGTCGGCGCGTCGAGATGATCGTAATGGTTGTGGGTCAGCAGGATGACATCGATCGGCGGGAGATCCTCGAACCGTATGCCGACGGGGCAATGGCGCTTCGGCCCCACCCATGCGACGGGGCTGATCCGCTCCGACCAGACAGGATCGGTGAGGATATTGAGCCCGTTCATCTGGATCAGCACGGACGAGTGGTTGACGAAGGTGACCCGCAGATCATCGACCCGCTTCGGCGGCGGCGGCCCGGGATCGGCAGGGGTGAACTCCGGCCACATCCCCATCTCGCGGTTGGTCATCCAGCGGAGCACGTCGATGAGCCCACGCTGCGGGGGGGCGCCGGGGTTGAAGAACTTGTCGCCATCGAAATGATCGGAGACGGGGCCACGGTATGGCGGGACCGAGTAGCTGTAGCCGAGCGCGGCGATGGCGCCGCCACCGACGCCGAGCAGGCCGAGCGCCGAGAGGACCGTCCGCCGCTTCCACGGGGACTTCAGTGCCTGCTCGGTGACGCCGGGCCGGTTTGAATCGGAATCTGTTGTATCCACGAAACCTCCAGTTGATCGCTCCGATAACGCATGATCGGGACCATTGGTTTCGTTTGCCGCGGAAGATATTCCTCCGCCGGGCCGATTGTGCGCTGACGGGATGATCGCCGGGGCGGAGCGGGGCTCCGCTATGCCTCGAAGAAGTTGCATCCCGCGCCGATCCATCGGAGGCTCTGGTTGAAATCCACCCCCATCATCTTTCCCCGTCCCATGCGGACAAGCCCCATCACCGGACGCGGTGCAGGCTCGTCCGGGAGCCAGATCAGCATAAAGCGGATCTCCGCCTTGGTACCTCCGGCGGGGGTCTCGATCGCATCGGCGTAGGTGATCCGCTCCTGCAGCAGATAGTCGGCGCGCCGCTCAGCCGGGATCGCCTCGATCTCCTGGCGCGTCGGGCCGACTATCACTCCGGCCCCGGCAAAGGAGTAGAGCGGCTTCAGCACATAGTTCTCCAGATCGTCCGGGAGCTCGCCGATCTTCTCGAGGAACGTAGCGCGCGGCACCGTGGGATGATCGAGATAGGGGAGGGTGAACTTGCTGATACGGAAGTACCAGTTGGGATGGCCGGCCCAGCTTACATCCAGATCATCCCCCCAGCCGAAGGGAATCTCGATCCGGCGGCGCTGCAGCTCGTCGACGATGGCGCGGTTGTAGATCCGGTCGATCGGCACCATCCGTCCGTTCCGCTGGTAGTGCAGTTTCCTGCCGATCTTCTTCACCTCGCGGATATCCACCACCTCGATCCCCAGCAGATCGTGCGTGGCGTGGAAGTCGGCCATCGTCTTCTGGTTCCAGGGGTCGAGCTCCATCAGGATCACATTCTCCGGGTCCTCATCGGCGACGACGGCGCGCCGGAAGATATCGATGAACTCCGCGCGCGTATGCCCGCCGTTGACCGTCGACAGATCGGTCGGCAGGCGGAAGTGCTCCTGCGTCAGCTCGGAGAAGTAGAGCTGAAATCCCTGCAGCGACGGAAAGCCCTGCATCTCGATCAGCTTCGGCTCGATCGCCCCGTCGGCGCCGACCGTCATCGCGAAGTCGACGGTCAGAAATGTAGACCGATCGGTCTGATTTGCTACCGTATACTCTGGGCGGAGGGTGGCGTCGCTGAGCGCGAGGTAGGCGGGATCGTGCGCCTGCAGGGCAAGCTCGACGGCCGCCGTCTCGCACTGCTGCTGGATCCTCTTCGGAACGAAGCAGGGGGTCTCGCAGATGCGGAACCTGATATCGGTGCGGCAGCGATGGTTGAGCCGTTCGAGGAAGCTCTGGTAGCGCCGCTCGGTAAAAGCGACGTCGTTGAAGTACCTGCGCAGTTCCGGGATCATGGGCTGTTGGGTTCGTAGTCAGTGATCCGCCGTCATTTCTCGATGCCGGGGCATGGGGAGAACGAGGACATCGCTCCGATGACCCCGTGGCGCGGCTCCGGGAGGCCTCGGGGACCGGCGGTGAGTGATCGTTCGGGCGGGGACGATGGAGCGGCCGGTGCCATCGATCGCCTCCCGCCACGTTTCGCTTCGGCCGGACTACATCAGCCCCTGGTAGTAGCCGCCATCGATCGGGATGGTGGCGCCGGTGATGTAGCTGGCGCGCGCCGATGCGAGGAACGCGACCACGTCGGCGATCTCCTCGGGGCGGGCCATTCTGTTGAGCGGGATATCCTCGTTGTAGCGGGCCATGATATCCTCGTGCGACAGCTCCAGCTCCTTGGCCTGATCCATCGCCAGATCGTAGATCCGGTTGGTCAGCGTGTAGCCGGGGGCGACGTTGTTGACCAGGATACCGAACGGCGCCAGCTCGTTCGAGAGCGTTTTCGCCATGCCGACCACCGCGCTGCGGAGCGCGTTGGAGAGCATCAGATATTCGATCGGCTGCTTGACGCAGATCGATGTGATGTTGATGATGCGTCCGCTCTGCATATTCCGCATATGGGGGACGGCCGCGCGGATCAGCCGCACGACGCTCATCAGCACCAGATCGTACGCGGTGCGCCAGTCGCTGTCCTCGAGCGCGATAAACGTCCCGCGCTTCGGTCCGCCGCAGTTGGTGACCAGGATATCGACGCCGCCGAACGCGATGCGCGTGGCATCGACGAGCATCTCGATATCATCCTGCTTGGTGATATCGGCCTGCACCCACTCCACCCTGCGCCCGGTGGAGGCCGAGATCTCCTCGGCCGTCTTGACGAGGTCCTCCTTGCTGCGCGCGCAGACCACGACGTTGGCCCCTTCGCGGGCGAGCCGCAGTGCACAGGCTTTCCCTAATCCGTGGCTGGCGGCCGCCACGATCGCTGTCTTATCGGTAAGCTCCAGATCCATAAGCTGCTTCTAGTTGGGTTACATGAGGTAATCCGTTTCAGATGTCGAAGATAAGAAGTTCTTCCCATCCATATCGGGGGAAGCGATATGCCGTCGCGATCCCTTTGGCTGCCTCGGCGCCGGTGTGTCGCGCGATATGATCCCGCGCGTCCGGCCGGGGCGCTGCCTATTTGTCGCTGATGAGGTTGGCGAGGATCTTCTGCTCGGCCTCGAATCCCGCCGCCGCCCGCGCCGTCAGCGGGAAGCTCAGATACCATGTGGCGCCACGCCGGAATGGCTCCCAGAGCATCGCCGCCGAGGAGTCGGGGGCCTCGAGGTTGGCCGAGATGATCGCGCGGGCGTCGGCGCCGCCATGCACAAGCTGGTTGGTGCGGACGCTGAGCGAATCGAAATTGTCGGGGTCGATACGGTTCGGAAGCTGCATCACCCGGTCGTTCCTGCGCGCGGTGGCAAGTCCCAGGCGATACTCCACGTCGCGCGCCACCACCCGATGCGTCAGATTCGGCATGAGCTTCCCGAGCGTCTTCGATCGCTGGCGGAGCACGATCACCGTCAGCCCGTACTTCTCGGCGTGATCGAGCACCTGGGGATAGGCCTTCGCCACCGCATCATCCTCGAACGCATCCTCGTCGACGATCACGATCGGGAGGGTGAAAAGATCGGCCCGGCCGAGCGGAGCGATCGCCACGGGCTGGTATGGCACGCCGATGGCGCGCAGCGCGGTCGGCAGCGATGTGCTCCCCGGCGCCGTGATGATGCCGACGGTGCCGTAGGGCTGGGCCATCACGTTCGACGGGAGCGAGGGGGCGCTCACCTTCGGCGCGCTCGCGCATCCGGCCAGCAGCAGCAGCAGCCCCGCCGTGGGTCCGTATCTTCGCATCCTGTTCGCTGTCGGGACGAACCTATCTCTATCCATCGATGTTTCCGTGAACCAGTAGTGTCATCGTGAAGCTGGCGCGCCGCAGATGGGCTGCGCGCGATGCAGCTCCGTAGCAGCCTTCAATCTACGACCAATTGTCGAGCCGGAGCCGTTAAAGGATGAAAAGGGAACGAACCCCGCGCATGGCCCCGGCACACCGATATTTTCTACAGCTATGATCGAGCTTCAACAGGTTTCGAAAGTCTATGGCCCCGCCCGGGGGGAGGGGGTGACCGCGCTGGATAACATCTCCCTGCTGATACCGGCGGGGGAGCGGGTATCGCTGGTCGGCTCCTCCGGCTCCGGCAAGAGCACGCTGCTCAATATGATCGGGGGGATCGATGCCGCCTCATCCGGGAGGATCATCGTCGCCGGCGAGGATATCACCCGCGCGGGAGGCCGGCAGATGACCCGGCTGCGGCGGACGCTGGTCGGGATCATCTTTCAATTCTTCAATCTGATGCCCACGCTCTCGGTGCTCGAGAATGTGACGCTCCCGGCCGAGCTGGCGGGGCGGGGAGAGTCGGAGAGCCGCGCGCGCGCGATGGAGCTGCTCGATGCGGTCGGGATGGCCGCGCGCGCATCGCACAGGCCGAACGAGCTTTCCGGCGGCGAGATGCAGCGTACCGCCATAGCGCGCGCGCTGATCAACCGTCCGAAGATCCTTCTGGCCGACGAGCCCACCGGCAACCTCGACTCCCACAACGGCGAGCTGGTGCTCGATCTGCTGTTTCGTATCGCCGGGGAGGAGGGGCTGACGCTCGTCATGGCGACCCACGACCAGGCGATAGCGCGGCGGCTGGAGCGGATGATCGAGATGCGGGACGGGCATATCGTCGCCGACACATATCGCTCTGCCGGCTAGTGTTGGAGAATCCCCTCCGCAGAGCCGGGGACTAACGAAAACGGGAAGCGCCGTTGCCGGGCTTCCCGTTGTACTTCTTCGCTACGGCGATCAGTAGTGGATGCGCTCGCCGCGATTGTCGCGCCAGCTCTGCTCGAGGTAGCGGGCGTCGTCATCGCTGCGCGGCCTGACCGCCATCACGATGCCGCCGTTCTTGACATCATCCTCATACTCCTTTGCACGCTCCTCCGGGATGCCGGAGCCGACCAGCGCGCCGATCAGGCCGCCGGTGAGGCCGCCAGCGCCAGCGCCTGCGAGCGCCGCCGCGATAGGACCGGCCACCACAAGGCCGAGGCCCGGGATGGCGAGCGAGGTGCCGATGGCGGCGATGGCGGCAGCGACGGCGCCGACGGTTCCGCCGATGCCTGCTCCGGCGCCAGCGCCCTCGAGCGCCTTGCTGCCAAGCTCCGTATCGGCGACGGTATCGTCGTCACGGGTCTCGAAATAGCGCTTCCGGGTATCGTCCGACATCACAAGATTCACATCGTCCTTATCGTATCCACGCTCGTGGATGCTTCTGTAGGCATGCTCTGCGCTCTCGCGATCCTTGAAGACGCCGGTGATCATACGCGGCTGGTTGGGATTCGTGGAATCCATTGGTAGTTCTCCCTGATGAGCTTGAATATTGTTGGAGCCGAGCCTCTGCGCGGAATGCTCCACCGCTCCGGCCTCCCGTTTGGTGCCGTCACGGGCACATGTCTGATCCAATGACAAGATGTGTGCCGCGAAATTCCCGGCGGGGTCAGCAGTTGCAGATAACCATTTTTTAATGATTGGTCGGGAGAGGCGCGAAGGAGCGGATCGGGCGGGGTGAAAACGGCGATCGGCCCGGAAGCGCTGAGGCTTCGGGCCGATCGATGACTGTGGGGTTGTCCGCCCGGCGTTACGGGGCGGAGGTGCCTTCACGATAGTGGAACTCGATCTCGCCGTCGAGCATCTCGTCGAGCGCGAGGAACGTCGGCTTCGGGAAACGATCGAACTCGCGGCTGATCTCCAACTGGTCGAAGTTCGTCACTTCGCCGTCCCCCTCCTCGTTGAGGCTGGCGACGGTCTCCAGGCGACGGTGCAGGCTGTCCTTCAGCTCGTCGTTGATCTGGCGCGCGCGGCGCGACATGATCACGATCGCCTCGTAGATGCTGGTGGCGCCCCCGGTGGCTTGCTTAAGATCGACTGGTCTGATCGGCATATCAGTTAGGCTCCTTGTATATATCGGATCGTAGAAAATAAAACTCGTTCTATCCGGCGCCCATCCCACCGGAAGAGGCTTCCATCGGGAAGATGCTCGTGCCGGTTCGGACGCAACAGCACATGACGGCGCATGCGTCCGGTTATTGCCGCAGCAGATCCTCGATCTCCATCACCGCCCTGTCGACGTCGTCGTTGACGACGATGACATCGAACTCGTCGCGCGTCTCCATCTCCATCGCCGCGCGATCTATCCGGGCCTGGATCGACTCGGGGCTCTCGGTCTGGCGCGACAGAAGCCGCCGCTTGAGCTCCTGGAACGACGGCGGGGCAACGAAGATCAGGAACGTATCGTTCGGGAAGGCGCGCTGGATCGCCTGCGCTCCCTTTACATCGACGTCGAAGATCAGGCGGGAGATGTTTCCGGAGCCGAGCTGCCCGGCAACCTCGCTTTTGAGCGTCCCGTACAGATTGCCGTAGATCTCCTCCCACTCCACCAGGTCCCCCTCGGCGATCCTCCGCCGGAACTCGTCGACGCTGAGGAAGTAATAATCCTCTCCGTCGGTCTCATTGGGACGGCGCGGGCGGGTGGTGGCCGAGACGGAGAATCTCCAGCCCCTGTTCCGTTCCAGCAGGCGATGGGCGATCGTCGTCTTGCCGGCCCCGGATGGAGCCGACAGAACGATGATGCTTCGCGTGGAGCCGGTCGATGGTCGTGCCGCCGGAGACTGCGAATCGTTCATGCTGTCGAGGATCGTGAGAGGAACGGCGGAGGCTCCGTCGAGGAGCTCCGTCATGCGCTCGATCGACACACCGGAGCGGGCTTCGATCTGTTCGGATTGGATAATGGTTGCCTTCAGAGAGATGGTCCCGGCTTACTCGATGTTCTGCACCTGCTCGCGGATCTTCTCGAGCTCTTCCTTGGCGCGGACCACCAGATGGGCGATCTCCGCGTCGTTGCACTTCGAGCCGATCGTCGTCACCTCGCGGTTGATCTCCTGCAGAAGGAATCCGAGCTTCCGTCCGGCCGGCTCCGGGCCCTTGACCGCCTCGACGAAGTACTTCGAGTGGCTCCTGTAGCGGACGCACTCCTCGGTGATATCGAGCTTGTCGGCCAGCATCACGATCTCGAACTCCAGGCGCTGCTCATCGACCTCGTCGTTCTCGAACAGCTGGGCGATCCGATCGCGCAGGCGCTGGCGCTCGGCCGGGATGCGCTCCCGCGAGAGCTGCTCGGCGCGGTCGACCATGCCGTCGATGGCCTTGATGCGGTCGCGGATGTCGCGTGCGAGCTCGCGTCCCTCGTTGCGGCGCATCTGCTCCAGCTCATTGACCGCCGTCTCCACGGCCTTCGCCACCATCTCCCAGTTGTCGGTCTCCGGGCCGGCCGCAGCATTGCGTCCCAGCAGTTCGTCGCTGAACTGCAGAAGGTGGGAGAGATTGGCCGCTTCCTTGATCTTCGCGTGCTTGCGGATCTGGTCGAGCGCATCCTTGTAGACGCGCACAACTTCCGGGTCCACCACGATCGCCTGCGAGGCTTCGGCCTGGCGCTCGACGTTGATGTTGAGATGAATCTTGCCGCGCGTAAGAACCTTACGGACTATCTCCCGGATGTCGTTCTCGCGGGCGTTGAGCTCGCGTGGCATGCGGGTCGATATCTCAAGGAATCGATTGTTGACGCTGCGCAGCTCAACCGAGACGTTGACGCCATCTTTCGAAATCTCGCTCCGGCCGAAGCCGGTCATGCTGATAATCATAGATTGTTCTAAGTCCTAAGGAGAGCGGGTTAAAGCCTGAAAGGAGGCAAACTTACGAAACAGTACCGTATGATCTACGCTCCATTACGATTATTGATCGATCGTTCCGTCCGGCGACCGAAGAGCGATGTGGGGGAGAGATGGGGAGATGGGATGGGCGATGCCGGGCCCGCCGGCCGACGGCGCACGGGATGGAGAGACCTGCGGGGGTTCTCCATCCCCTACGATGACTGGCCGACGCTTACGAGTCGCTGTCCTCGGGCTCCTGAAGAGCGGTGATCTTCAGGATCACATTGTCGGGGTAGCCCGCGAACTTCCCGCGCGATGGTGGCGGCTGGAGCTCCACGCCGGGCTTGATATCCCAGACCAGACGGGTGGTGCTGATCCCCTGCTGCTTCAGAAGGTTCTTCACCACGGCGGCCCGCTCCTCCCCGAGCTTCTTCAGCTGATCGGCCGTCGTCAGTCCGGAGGGGACCTCCGCCGCCGGCTCGGCCGTGGCCGGTGCTCCCTTCTTCCCCTTCCCCTTCTTCTTCGGCGCCGGGGCTTTCTTGGCCGATGCCGCCAGCATATCGGGAACCACCGTGATCGTGACGACGATCCCCGTTTCCTTCTTCAGCGTCTCGACGACGCTTCGCAGGGCGGGGGACTCGACGAGCTTCGAGGAGCCGGGCTCGAACATCCTTCCGGTGAAGAGCATCAGCCCGATCGGGATCGGCTCCAGCGCCAGGTTCTTGACGGTCTCCTCATAGTTCGATCCCGGCGTCGTTGTCACCGGGATATCGACCGTGTAGTAGCGGGGGGAGATCACCCTGATATGATATTCCTTCCCCGGATCGAGCACCACCTGATAGGCGCCGGTGCCGGGATTGACGCGCGAGCGGATCGTTGGCTCGCTCCCCGATCCCTCGAACACCAGAAGTCTGCCGCCATCGATCGGGGCTCCGGTCTTTGCGTTGGTGACGGTCCCCTTGAAGAGCTTCAGCGCCTTTCCCTGCGCCGATGCCAGTGTCGGGAGGGCCGCCAGGGCCATTATCAATAATCCCGAGCGAAGTCGGACGTGCTTAAGATTCACTGCTGTCATAAGTATTCTGAACGGTAACTGAGATCCATAATCATTCTCTCGCGGCTTCTCCGAGCGCGATTGCTCAGAATACCACCGCCGCGCACAACCGCGCAAGGGAGCGGAAAGGGGAGAGTGTCTGAGTGTGCCAGCATGTTGGGACGGATTTCAACTCCGGCCCAGCATAGCAGTGCTCGACGATCACACTGAGACACTACCGAAAGGGGAGAACGTTTCCGGATGGACTATGGGCGGTCTCCCCGGCCGCGCCCATTCATTGCGAGAGCTGAGATGCGCCGCCGCCGCACGGGTTTATGTCTTGTTGAGAAATCGCGCGATTCCCGCCTGGCAGTCGGGCGTCATCCGGGTGAGCGCGTTCATCCGCGCCGCGTAGTCGAGCGCCGAGTCGAGCGGCATGCCGTCGAGCGCGGTGAGCATCTGCTTGGTCAGCGTCACGGCCGAGGCGCTGGCCCGCGCGATCGGCTCCACGATCCGGGCGATATGCGCATCCAGCTCCTCGGCGCCCCCCTCCACCACCGTGGTGACGAGGCCGCGCGCATGGGCCTGCCGTGCATCGATGACGATCCCGCTCAGCACCAGCTCGCGCGCCTGGATCTGCGAGACCCTGCGGACGAGGAACGCCATGACGATCGCAGGGATAAAGCCGATCTGCACCTCGGTGTAGCCGAACTTCGCCCCCTCGGTCGCCACGACGATATCGCAGACCGTCGCCAGTCCGCATCCGCCGGCCAGCGCCGGGCCATGCACGCGCGCGATGGTAGGCTTGCCGGCGTCATGGATGGCGCGAAGCGTCGCGGCCAGCGCGGCGGAATCCTCCATGTTGTCGAGCACGGTGAACTCCGCCATGCGGCGCAGATAATCGAGGTCGGCCCCGGCGCAGAATGCCGAGCCCCGGCCGGCCAGGATGATCGCCCTGACGTTCGGGTCCGCTTCGAGCTGGACGATCGCCTCGCGCAGCTCCTCGACCATCGTTCTGTCGAGCGCGTTTCGTTTGTCGGGCCTGTTGAGCCAGATGGTGCCGGCGCCACCGCCGATCTCCAGTTCGAGCCGAGAGTATGCCATGGAAGATTACTGGTATGAATCGGCGGGTCGCGCAGGGAAGCGCGATCCGCCGGAAGTAGTTCTAATGATTGATCCGCCCTCCCCCATCACGATATTACCGCAGCAGCAGAACCCGCCGCGACTCCGCCCCGGCCGACGAGATCAGCTGGATATAGTAGGTGCCGCTGGGGAGCGACGTTCCATCCAGAATGATCGTGGTCGGCGTGCCGGAGTGCGCAAGTTGCGGGCTGAGGTCCATCACCTCGCGTCCCCCCGCATCGTAGACGCGGAGCGTCGCGTCGTACCCGACGTGCCCGATCGAGATCGTCGCCATCCGGCTGAACGGTCCCGGCTGCGTCACGGTGAACGAGCCACGGGCGGCCGCATCCTGGTCGTCGATCGAGGCGGTGGACTCGCCGGGGAATGCAAGGTGCTGCATCGCGTCGATGGCGCTCGGGAGGATCGGGGAGACGCCGATCACGAAGAGCGTGGTATCCTCGGCGCCGGAGGGGAGACCTCCCCGGTTCTTGCCGATCACGATGCTGATATCGCTCCCGTCGCCGGGCCCCGCCGTGCGCGCGCCGACGCCGTTGCTGATCGACAGCCATTTCTTCTCCGGGCTGAAGTCGTTGTACAGCAGCAGCGGCAGCGAATCGTTCCGTATGGCGTAGAAGATCTGATGCTGCACCGGGCCCATCACCCCGTGCGCCAGATAGTAGCCGGTCGAGGAGGTGGTAAGGCCATAGAATGGCACCGCTTTTCCCGGGGCATCCACATAGTGGATCTCCTGGCGGTCGGCGTTGCTGTCGAGATCCCAGTCCATGAACATGGCGATGCGGAGGCTGTCGATGGTCGCGGGGCTGGTATTGCGGGTGCGCAGCTCGACCGCTATCGCGTTCGGTATGGTATCGATCGTCACCAGCCGCATATGCAGCTGCAGGCCGATCTGCCGCTCGCCGGCGGCCGAATCGTTCAGCGTCAGCGTATAGTTGTTCCCGGCCGACGGATACTCGACGGTGCGGAAGTCATCCTGCTGCATGTTCGGGAAGCCGTCCCGGATATTGCTGAGCAGATGGTTTCTGTCGCTGGCGATGATCAGTCCCCCCTCGTAGAGGAAGGGTGCGCCGCCATACTGGAAGCCATCCCCCACGGTATTGTTGGGATAATCCTCGTACCCGAAGCGTCCCTTGTCGGTGAGCGAGAAGGTGATCTTCGGCGTGCGGGTCGTGGTAAAGGGGAGATAGATCAGCACCCGCTCGTAATGATAATCGTCATAGCCGCCGTCGGCCGTGATATCGAATCGAATGCGGATACGGTTGCTGTTCGGCAGCTTCACCTCGAACGGGATGCCGTCGGCCACCACCTTGGTCTCGTCGCGGCCGATGTTTCCGGCCGCTATCTGCGCGCTGCTGACATCGATCACCGTGCTGTCGTCCGTGTAGAGCCTGGCGCGCACCGTCACGTTGGTCGCCCCGTTCAGGATATTCCTCAGCCGCAGCCGGAGCTTCCCCCGTCCTCCCACCGGGATGCGGTCCTGCGGACGCCCGTTGTCATCGACGATCCAGACCGAATCGACCGAGATGGCGGGATGGGAGAACGGATCGATGCTGATGGCGCGGTATGCGTTGACACGACCGTAGCCGGTGAGCCTGAATTTGCTCGGCGTGGTCGGGAACATTGTGTCGGGGGGGACGGGATCGGCGGTAAGCCGCAGGTGCGCTATCGCCTGGTCGGCGGTGAGCTCGGGATACCGGCTGCGCAGCAGCGCGAGAATTCCGGAGACCACCGGGGTGCTGAACGATGTGGCGACGTCGGCCGGATAGTAGTTGTTGCCGTCGGTCGTCGAAAGCCCGACCGGCGATGCGATCCCCACCTGCTCTCCCCAGGTCGTGCCGAACAGATCATCGTTGTTGACGGCGCCGACGCCGAGCACGTGCTTGTAGGCGGCGGGGAACTGCAGGTCGTAGACGAACCCGTTGCCCGCCGCGGCGACGATGCCGCAGTCGTAGACCGTCACAAGGTTGGTGATAAGATCCTGAAGATACTGCGAGTAGCTGTTGTTGCCGAAGCTGCAGTTGATCACCGCGAACCCGCGCCGCGCGCAGTACATCATGCCGTCGTAGGCGTTGACAAGCCCGCCCCCGTCGGCGCGTGCCGCCTTCACCGGAAAGAACCGGCACCGATAGCCTGCCCCGGCGATGCCGATGCCGTTGTTGGTGGCCGCGGCCGCCAGCCCCGATACCACGGTGCCGTGATTCTGTCCGCGGGTATCATCGGGCGCCGAGCCATCCAGCTCCCACGTCAGGTTCGCCCCCTTCCAGTCGTCGATCACGCCATCGCCGTCGTCATCCAGGCGGTTGGAGCGCTTATCGTTCCCCAGCACATCGGTCCCCATCTCGCCGTAGTTGAGCTGGATGTTCGGCAGGAGATCCTCGTGCGTGTTATCGATGCCGGCATCGACGATCCCGATCACCACGTTCGTATCCCCCTTCCAGAGCTCCCATGCCTCGGGGAGCTGCACACGGGAGAGGAACGATTGCTGGGGGATGAACGGATCGTTCGGCAGCGCCGGGCCGAGCGGGCGCGGGATCGGGACCGGCTCGGCGTACTCCACCTCCGGATGGCGCCGGAACTTCTCGGCCGCCTCCCGGGGGGAAAGCTCGGGGATATAGTAGACCTCCACCATCCGCCCCAGCTCATCCTGCGCCGCCGCCACGCGCGCCGCCTTTGCCCCCTGCAGCGATCGGAGCCGCCGGGCGACCTTCGGATCGAGCGGGGTGTCTTTGAACGGCAGCGAGGTGGTCGATGCCGCCGGGAGCCCCACCTCCGAGGCGATAAGCGCCGCCGCCATCGACGGATTCGTGCCGTATCCCTTGCGCAGCTTTACGAACAGGGCGTGCGCCACGAAATCGTCGCCGGTGATCGGGTCGTGCACGGTGCCATACTGGGCCAGCGCCTCGGCCTTCGCGCTCAGGTCACGACGCTCCATTCCCCCCATCGACCGGCTTGACGAGGCGGGGGTGCGGAATGCCACCTCATCGACGCGCATCTGCGCGTGCACGGCTCCGGTGCCGGCCGCAAAAAGGATGCATGCCCCAAGCGTATGGAGTATAGATCGTGTATTCATGGCGCTATCGTAACCTTTGCACGTGAAAAAGAAATAGCCATCCTCAAGATTCAATCATCGTATCGCGCCGCGCGGGCCGAAGTTCCGTGCGGCATGGCCGGTTCAGCGGCTTCGGACGAACTCGGGGGAGGAGATCGTCTCGATCGCCCGCGCCTGCCCGCTATCGGTATCCACCTTCAGATAGACGGCCGAAAGGCGGCCATCCCCCTGACCCATCTCGAACTTATGAGGCGTCTGGGTGATGAATCGGCGGATCGCCACCTCCTTCTTCATCCCGATCACCGAGTCGTAGGGTCCGGTCATCCCCACATCCGTCAGGAACGCCGTCCCTCCGGGGAGAATGCGGGCATCGTTGGTCTGCACATGGGTATGCGTGCCGACCACGGCGCTTGCGCGGCCGTCGAGATACCACCCCATCGCCATCTTCTCGGCCGTGGCCTCGGCGTGAAAATCGACGATGACGGTCTTTGTCTCCTGCTCGATTCTGCTCAGCGCCCAGTCCGCCGCGCGGAACGGACAGTCGATCGGCGACATGAAGGTGCGCCCCTGCAGGTTGAGGACCGCTATCTTGACGCCATCGGGGAGCGTATGTATCACGTAGCCGAATCCGACGTTCTCTCTGGGGTAGTTCAGAGGACGGAGCACATTGCGGTTATTGACCAGCACATCCTTCGACTGCCATCGCTCCCAGACATGGTTGCCGGAGGTGATGACATGGGCGCCGCACTTGAAAATCGTATCGGCGTCGGAGGGGCGAAGCCCTTTCCCCTCGTAGGTGTTCTCACCATTGACGATCACGAAGTCGGCTGAGTATTGTTCGATGAGGGAGGGCAAGCGTTCCTGGAGCATCTTCAGCCCCGTCTCCCCCACGATATCTCCCACCATCAACAGATTCTTTACAGGCATGTCCCTATCTCTACTATAGTGGATACGTTGTCCCGTACCCTGATGGATGGAGCGCGCCATCCGGCGGCTCTCATCATGCTACCGCCTGCCATTCCCCTGCTGCACGATTCAGTGCTATTTCGGCCTCGTATATATACTATGGTGCCGTTACCGCCACAATTGTATTTTTGCGCGCCATCGTAGAGAAGGGGGGGAGGTCGACGGGAGGAAGATATGAAGAGTGGCCGACAGACGCGTGGTAGAAACACGGCCCCTGATCTGATGCCCGCGCTCGTGCGGCGCGGCACCCCTGGGCATACATCAAGCTGAAGAACCTATGGCCGACAAGATCTATACAAAGACCGGGGATGACGGCACCACCGGCCTGTTCGGCGGGCGGCGCGTGGCGAAGGATTCGCTGCGGATCGAGAGCTACGGCACCGTCGACGAGCTCAACAGCGTTATCGGCCTGGCGCGCGCGCAGGGGGCCGGGACGGAGCACGACGCTCTGCTCGCCACCATTCAGGAACAGCTCTTCGTGCTCGGCGCCGATCTGGCGACCCCGCACGATGCCATGAAAAATTTTTCTCTTCCGCGTGTTACACCCTCCGATGTCGAGTGTCTTGAGCGGGCAATCGACGATATGGAGCGATCGCTCCCGGCGCTGAAGAACTTTATTCTGCCGGGGGGAAGCGCCGCAGGAGCCGCGCTCCATCTGGGGCGGACCGTCTGCCGGAGGGCCGAGCGGGCGGTGGTGATGCTCCGGCACGAGGAGCCGGAGATAGGGGTGCTGCCGATGCAGTATCTCAACCGTCTGAGCGATCTTCTGTTCGTTCTTGCCCGTGCGGTCAATCAGAGCGCTGGGGTCGGGGAGCATCCCTGGATGCCACGGGCGGGGAAAGCATAGGAAGATGGCGCGGAAGTTGTTCGTCGATTATGCTTCCCATAATCGGTACGTCCTCCTGGCCTGATAAAAGTTTTCCGCAGGGGCTAAACCCATCGGGGAATATCGGCACTAACCGAGCAACAATCGGATCGGCATGAGCGCCCGGGGCGCGCAACGGAGCGCCGGCCGGTCAGAGAATATCAGCATAGAGTATAACAACGCGGGAGCCGGCAGGGGCCGGAAAGCGTAGCGTCTCACACACTAATGATCGTGGAGAATCACACAATGAACATCAAAAATCTTATCCTTGGTGGGGCCTTTGCCCTCTCGCTCGGATTCATGGCGGTCGGTTGCAACGAGAACGTTGATAACCCCATCGACCCGGGAACGGGCAACCTCAATGGCGTTACCGGCCTCGAGGTGACGTCGCTGAGCGCGACCTCGGTCGGGCTGAAGTGGGTGGGTGGCGATACGGCTACCTCCACCGCCTCGGTGAACTATATGGTCAAGTGGACCACGACCAGCGGCACCGTCGATAGCGCCTCGCAGACGGTGGCAAGCACCTCGGTCAACATCGGCAATCTCCTGGCCGGCCGCGAGTACACCTTCACGGTGACGACAATGCGCGGCACCGACCGCTCGAGCAGCGCGAAGTCGCCGTCGATCAACTGGGCGGGCGCTACCCGCACGTCCGGCTCGACCACGCTCCGCATGTACGAGTCCTCCTCCAGCAGCCCGAGCGGCCTGTCGCTCAGCGCCGCGGGTGGCCCGGCCAACTTCAGCGTCCGGACCGGAACCGAGGGTTTTGTCCAGCTGGCGATGTATGTCGGCACCGACAACACCGTGATCGTTGGACCGCTCTACGGTATCCCGGAGTATAACTCGTCGTCGTCGTTCGACGCCGCCAAGGTCGATTCGAGCACCTATATCTCGGCTTCCACGTTTGTGGTGCCAAGCCTCGATGCATGGTATATGAACATGTCGCTCGACAAGATGATCTCCGCTGGTTCGAACGGATCGGCCTATGAGATCCCGGCCGCATCGCAGGGGAACGCCCAGGGCTTCGTGGTTCGCTTCGGCGCAGCCGGTAACTACCGCTATGCCCGCGTCCTGCTGAAGAAGGGAAGCACCGGTATCCTCCAGGGAACCTCGCCGAACCGTTACGTCGAGACCGAGATCTCGCTGCAGAGCAGCCCGAACCTTCCATATGCGAAGGGGAGCGTCGGACAGCTTCCACCAGTGGGCGTCTACGCGAAGCGTCTCAAGTAAGAGATCGGACATGATTCGATGAACGGGGCGGGGGCTGAAGAAGCTCCCGCCCTTTTCTTTGCCGGCTGCGGGCTGATCATCAGGCGATGGCAGTGGCTCAGTGTACCGGAATGCCGGGCCGGAGTTCAAATCCGGCCCAGCCTATCAGCACTCGACAATCAAGCTGAGACACTATCCGGGCGATTGTTTTCTCCCGCCGGCTCCTCTCGCCGCCGATCGCGCTGTTACATCCCGCGTCCCACGGTTCATTGAGGTGGCCCCCATCATCAACGGATCGGGGCTAGTGGTTCCCGGATCGTTTGTACTTTTCCCTGTATGTCGATAAAGATTCTCCCGGTTCTCCTTCTCTTCCTGCTGGCCCTGGGCGGTTGCATGAATTCCATGGTCGATGATCCGTCAGCGCCATCCGGCGATGCGATGCCTCTCGGCGTGGCCCCGCTGGGACCCAGCACGGTCCGGCTGCAGTGGACCGCGTCCGGTACATCCGACGCCACATATTACCTCCGGTGGGAAGGGGTCGGTGATATGCGTGATACCGGCCTGGTGATCACCAGCCAGACCTCGGCCACCGTCTCATCGCTCCTGCTGGGGCGAGCATATCTCTTTACGATGACCCCGTATCTGAACGGGGCGTTTGTCGAGTCGCAGACCAGATCGATCGTCTGGTCTCCGTCGGACCGTTATACGCTCGATCGCAGCGGCAGCGGCACCATCCGTTTGTTCGAGACCGGCTCCGACAGCGGCAGCGGCCTGGTTCTTGATCCCGTACTCGGCGGACCTGCCAGAGTTCCCATCGCCGCGAACCTCTCGGCCCCGGCCAGTGTGCAGCTCGCGCTCTGGACCGTCGCGGCAAGCTCTCCGGCCTTCAACATCGGCCCGGCCCACGCATTCCCAAGCTATCGCTCGGCCGGTGGGGCCGGCATCGACTCGACCGTTGCCATATCGAGCACGACCTACCTTGCCACCAGCCTCGGCACATGGTTCGCCTCGACGCCAATCAACAGGCTGATCGATCCCAACGGGACCGTCAAGGTCTTCTCCCTTCCGGCGATCCAGTCCGACGGTCAGGGACAGGGCTTCTACGTCCGCACCGGGACTCCGTCCGGCTATCACTACGCCCGCGTTCTTATCATAAACGTCAACGGGCAGCTGCTGCAGGGAAGCTCTCCGAACCGGTTCGTCGAGCTGGAGATCTCCTATCAGGCGACGCCGGACCTGCCGTTCGCCAAAGCCGCCGGCTCCGGCCAGGCTCCCGTGCAAGCCCCTGCCACGGCGCGATAAGGTCCGCCCCTGATAGTAAGGGCCGGCCTCGGAATAATGGCGGCATCCCGGCATCGCGTTTTCGCCCGCTTGGGCCGTTGTCGTATGTTTGCGTATGGCTTCTTCCGCTCGATACCTTCTTCCTCTGGCCGCACTCTTCGCGTGCGTTCTCGGCTGCGCTCCCCGCAGCGAGGTGATCAACTACGTCGTCACATCGCAGAGCCCCTACATCTGCTGCCGTACAATCCGCTACTCCACCTGGACGTTTCCGAACCTGCGCCAGAGCATGCTGCCGGGGGAGGGGGTCGTGGTGCGACTGACCGGCGATACGGTGGCCGCGCGCTGCGAGACGGGCGCCTCGGTGGGGGTTGCGATCGCCAACAACGGCCCCGAGGATATCTATATTCCGGTTTCAAAGGAGCTGCAGGGGGAGCAGATTAAACTCTATCCCTGGCGGCTCTTCTACGCCGATGGACATCCCATCCGGGTGGCGCGGCAGCTTCAGTACAGCGATCTGGGGGAGCGGGAGGACCCGCTGCTCCGGTTCTTCAGGCTTCCCGCCGGAAAGGAAGTGACGCTGCAGGGGATGATCACCGAGCGCTGGCTGTGCGCTCCGCCGCTCGATGTGAACGCGGGATATCTCGACATGGAGACGAGCACGACGAGCTTCTATGCCGATCGTACCCGGGGGCTGCGCGCCTATCATTATCAGCGCGACCCCAATCTTCCCGATACCATAGCGCTCCGCTACGACGTGGTCTATACCACGCTCGGCTATCTGAACGAGCTTCCGACGCTCAACCAGACGTGGAACGCCGCGCACGACACGACACAGTTGACGATAGCCGTTCCGGAGGAGCCGGAGAAATTTCTCGATGCCTCGCAGCGCGTCTCGCAGAGCAATGTGATAACCGTGAGGATGGCCCGCTGAGGCCGCCATGCGCGGGACGATACCCTGAAAATATCCGGGCACTTTTTATACTACGATCGGCCATGATGAACCGCAGAAACTTTTTGAAGAACGCATCCTCGGCGATGCTGGCGATACCGCTGGCGGGCGTTGCGCGATTTCCGTTCGCGCCGACGGATGAATCCCCCCGCACCTTCTCCGGCGAACAGACCTTCGATCGGCTGATGGTGCTGGCCGATCAGCGGAAGTGGCGCGAGCTTCCGATCGGCCGGATGATCGGCGAGATCGGCCTGGAGCTGCGCGGCGTCCCGTATGTGGGCTCGACGCTCGAGCTGTACGACGATCGCGAGGTCTGCTCGGTGAACCTGCTCGGTCTGGACTGCGTCACCTTCTTCGAGAGCGCGCTCGGGTTTGCGCGGATGCTCACGCATGGGGAGACTTCTCCGGCGGCGCTGCTGGAGCATGTGGCGTATACCCGCTATCGTGGCGGCAAGGTGACCGATTACGCCTCGCGCCTGCACTACACGAGCGACTGGTTCTACGATAACGAGGAGAAGCATGTGGTGCGCGGCATCACCCGCGAGCTACCGGGGGCGGTACGGTTCACCGCTCCGGTGAACTTCATGAGCACCCATCCCGACAGCTACAAGCAGTTGAAGGCCAACCCGAAGCTGGTGCCGGCGATCGCCGAGACCGAGCGGCTGATCAACGGCCGGTCGATGTATTATGTGCCGAAGGCCGCGGTGAAGGATGCCGAGCCGAAGCTCGAGACGGGGGATATCATCGGGATCACCACGACGATCGCCGGGATCGACTGCTCTCATACGGGGCTCTGCTACCGCGATGAGAAGGGCACCCTCCGCCTGCTGCATGCCTCGCTCACCAAGAAGCAGGTGACGCTCGACGATGAGCTGAGCGCCTATCTGGCGGGGGTATCGAAGCACACGGGCATTATGGTGGTCCGCCCCGTGGGATAGATGTCGGTTCCTCGCGGGCACGTCCGAAGAGAGCTTCCATAGGAAAAGAAAAAAGGGCGGAGAGATATTCTCCGCCCTTTGCATTGATCTCACCCGGATCGTGTGCCGATCGGGATCGCGCGGCGCCGGCTCAGTAGAAACCCTTGCCGGACTTCTTCCCGAGCAGTCCCGATTCCACCATCTTCCGCTGGATGAGGTGGGGCCGGAAGCGCGCTTCGTAGAAGTACTGCGCGTAGACCGACTCGGTGACGGCAAAGTTCACGTCGATGCCGATCAGGTCCATCAGCTCGAACGGACCCATCTTGAAGCCGATCGCCTTCATGCAGCGGTCGACCTGCTGCTGCGTCGCGGCTCCCTCGCCGACGATCCGGAACGCCTCGCCGTAGAAGTTCCGCGCCACCCGGTTGACGATGAAGCCGGGCGTATCCTGGGCGCGCACGGCGGTCTTGCCGAGCCGCTTCGAGATCTCCGATGTCCGCGTCATCGTCTCCTCCGACGTGCGGTATCCCTGGATCACCTCCACCAGCTTCATGATATGGGCCGGATTGAAGAAGTGCATCCCCACCACGCGCTCCGGATGCTTGAGCTTCGCGGCGATCGCGGTGATCGCCAGCGACGAGGTGTTGCTTGCGAGGATCGCATCGCCCGCGAGGATATCCTCGAGCTTCGCGAAGAGCTCCTGCTTCAGCTCGAGCCGCTCGACCACCGCCTCCACCACGATCTCGGCGCCGGCGAAATCCTCCAGCGATCCGGTTGTCGTGACGCGGGCGCGGATCTCGTTGGCCTCATCCTGGTCGAGACGTCCCCGCTCGACGCTCCCCTGAAGGTAGCGGCCGATCTGGTGGGCGCCTCTGCTGAGCGCCATCTCGTTGATATCGAACAGAACCACGCGATAGCCCGCGAGCGCGGCCGCGTAGGCGATGCCGGAGCCCATTGTTCCGGCGCCGCAGACGCCGAACAGGGAGGGGGAGGATGTTGATTCGGATGCCATGAGTATATGTATAAGCCTACGTTGATTTTGAGACAGCTTATGCTGCGGAATTACGATAGCGGTTTGTGGCAAGTATATAGCCGCGCGTAATCAACATACCGTTAATATAGGCACGGCTGATATCGTCCTTGATGATACCCAATGTATCTGTTACGGGATGGGATGAACGTATGATGTTGCGTACAGTCTGCTCCTCCGGACGAAGAAGAATGATATGTGCCACACTATCACGCTCTTGTGCGGTCAGCCGCTTCTTCATCTTGTCGATGATGTATTCCATCCCATCAATCGTGACTCCTTGCACCCATGGTGCCGAAACAACCAGATCCCATCTGCCCGGCTCATCCTCTCGTTCCAGCAGCGCATAGAGAGTAAGGTCACCTCGATCGGATGCCAGATCTTTTCCTAGTTTTTCAAACTTCTTCAAGTCGGGTGTCATAGAAGTGCCTTCAATAAAATCTTCGTAGCCTTAAGCATGTTTGCTGCTTCCAGTTCTGTCACCGAGCTCGCTGGCTTATATCGGAGTTCCGGATTCCATGTCGCGACCACCTGCCAGTAAGCTTCATAGCGCTGGCTCTTAATGATCTTATTCTCGATCCCCGACAGACGTAAGAGGATTTCAAGCTTATGAATCTTGAAACTCTGATAATCCCGAAACTCATTACTGCTCTCGGGAAAACTCTGCCATTTCAGGGTTTTGCAGATGCGTGCCTTCAGGGCTAGCTCGATGGCATATCCACTGAGATATACTGTGCCATCGAACCGTCCGCCCCGATAGAGCGTTTCGGCATCCTTCAACCGTTCCTCGGCACTTGCCAATAGATCCAGCCTTGAAATCATCGACGAAATTGGAGCGGGTTAATTACCGGTTATTCGTACATGGACAGGCATACTCGGCATTCCCTTCTTACTCCCCCTTGAACGCCGCCTTCCTCTTTTCGACGAATGCCTGCACCCCTTCGCCGTAGTCGTGGGTGCGTCCGGCGGCCTCCTGCATGAAGACCTCGTAGTCGAGCGCGTCGTCGAGCGAGGTATGCTCGGCGCGGTGGAGCATCTTCTTGATATAGCCGTATGCCTTGGTCGGACCGGCCGCGTAGCGCTCGGCCAGCGCGCGCGCCTCGTTCATCAGCGCGTTGGCGGGGACAACGCGGTTGACCAGTCCCAGTTCGAGCGCCAGCTGCGCCGGGATTTTCTCCCCCAGCGTCGCGATCTCGAACGCCCTGGAATAGCCCACCATCCGCGTGAGGAAGTAGGAGGAGCCGGAGTCGGGCACCAGGCCGATGTTGACGAACGCCTGCAGCAGCGAGGCCCCCTCGGCGGCGATCCGCAGATCGCAGGCCAGCGCCAGCGAACAGCCTGCACCGGCCGCAACGCCGTTCAGCGCCGCGACGATCGGCTTCGGCATCGCGACGATTCTGCGGATGATCGGGTTGTAGCGGCGCTGCAGCGACTCGGCCAGCGAGCGCTTCGAGCCGGGGGCCGGGGCCTCCTTCAGATCCTGTCCCGAGCAGAAGGCCCGGCCGGCGCCCGTCAGGATGATCGCCCTGACATTGGCATCCTTCTCGGCCTCCTTGAGCGCCGCATGCAGATCGGTGGTCAGCTGCTCGTTGCAGGCGTTGTAGCTCTCGGGGCGATTCAATGTGATCGTCAGAACGCCGCCGTCGAGCTGGTAGAGTATCGTTTCGAGGTTCATTGCTGGTAATTGGTCAGTAATCCCTGATCGGTAAATTCATCGTCGAAATGATGCCGCTTCTCAGCGTCCCTTCCATTCGGGGCGGCGCTTCTGGATAAACGCGGCCATCCCCTCCTTCATATCGTCGGTCGAGAAGAGGAGGTAGAAGTTCTTCCGCTCGAACTCCAGGCCGTCGTTGATCGTTGTATCGAACGACTTCAGCACCGATTCCTTGGCGAGCTTCACGGCGATCGGCGGACGGGCTGCCACCTCGCGCGCCAGCTTCAGCGCGGCGTCGAGATAGAACTCCACCGGGACGATCTTGTTGATAAGTCCGGCATCCCTGGCCTCCTCGGCGGTGATCATCCGGCCGGTGAGCACCATCTCCATGGCGAGCGCTTTCCCCACCGCGCGCGTCAGCCGCTGCGTTCCGCCGGCGCCCGGCATCACCCCGATGTTGATCTCCGGCTGGCCGAACCGCGCCGTCTCGCTTGCGACGATCATATCGCAGATCATCACCAGCTCGCATCCTCCCCCGAGCGCCACCCCCGAGACAGCCGCGATGATCGGCGTCTTGACGCGCCGTATCCGGTCCCACCGGGTGAACTGGTCGCGCTGGAGCATATCGACCGATGATGCCTCGGCCATCTCCGTGATATCGGCGCCGGCGGCAAATGCGCGTTCGCTTCCGTGGATCACGATGCAGCGGACATCGGCATCGTTGTCGAGCGCTTCGAGCGCCTCGACCAGCTCCATCATCAACTGAAGGTTCAGCGCGTTGAGAACCTTCGGGCGGTTCAACTGCACCGTCGCGACAAAGCCGTCGTGCTTGGTTACGATGATATTCTCGGGCATATCGGAGTACTCTTTCTGGAATGGATTGCGATTCGATACGGCGATCGTTCAAGGGAGGCGAAAATACGAATCTTGGAGCAATGGGGCCTATCGGCGCCGTGGGATGATGGTGACCGGCGGAAGGCGACGCGACGATCCGCGCCCCCGGCAGCGTGGGGCGATCCGGTTGCCGGTGGTTCATCGCATCGGTCATGGCCGTGCGGAGCCGCTTCAGTGGCGCCCGACCTTCCGCCGATCCTGCATCAGCACGCTGATCACCAGCCAGAACCCTATGCCGGCCGCCGCGAGGAAGCAGAGGATCGCCAGCCCCGGATAGCCGAATACCCGGAAGGTGGTCTCCACCCGCATCAGCATCGCCGCGCCGACGATCAGCGCCGCCACGATCAACCCGACGGTGATGCGGTTGGCGACCTTCTGGAAGCCATCCATCAGCGTCTTTTCGTCGATGGCGTCGACCTTGAGCCTGAGCTCGTTGCCCGCAACCACATCGAGAACTTTGTTCAGCCTGCCGGGGAGATGCTCGACGAAATCCTTCATCTCCATCACCGTGGTGAAGACGTTCGCCGGTGAGGCATCCTTCATCGTCCGCTTCCGGAGGATCTCGGCGGCGTTGCGGCGGATGGAATCGTTCGGATCGAACTCCGGGTCGAGCGCCCGCGCCACTTCATCGAGATTGAGGAGCGTTTTGCCGAGCATGGTGAACTCGGAGGGGAGCCGCACGCCGTTATCGGCGGAGACGCGCGACACATCGATCACCAGCCGCCCTATCTCGATATCCTCGATCGTCGCGTTCTGCTGCCGGGTCACCAGCGCGCCGGCGTGCCGGCGGAATTCCCGCTCATCAAACTCCCCGGTCACCTCGCCGAGGTTCATGGCGATCGTGGCGGCCTCGTCGCTCCGCCCCTCGCTGATCGCCAGAAGGAGCTTCAGGAGCTTCTCCTGGAAGTTGGGGGGAATCCGCCCCACCATCCCCAGATCGATCAGCGCGATACGATGGTCGGAGGTAAGGAACACATTCCCCGGATGGGGATCGGCATGGAAGATTCCATCGACGAGGATCTGCTGCAGATAGGCGCGGAACAGCTCCTCGGCGAGCTTCGTCCCCCCCATTCCCATCTCCAGATGCGCCAGTGGACCCAGTGTCGTGATCTTTCTCCCCTCGATATACTCCATCGTCAGGACGCGCGAGGTTGTATAATCCTCGACCGGTCTCGGGATCACGATCCGGGTGAAGTTGCGGAGGTTCTCCCCGAGCTGCGTCAGGTTCTGCGCCTCCTGCCGGTAATCGAGCTCCCGCACCAGGTTGGTCCTGAACTCGTCGAGGATGCTCACCACCTGGTAGCGGCGGCCGGCCTCGGTATGATTCTGCATGAACTCGGCGATCTCGGCCAGCGCCTCCAGATCCTCCCCGATCTCTTTTCTGATATGGGGGCGCTGGACCTTCACCGCCACCTCGCGTCCATCGCGAAGTGCCGCCCGGTGCACCTGCCCGAGCGACGCCGCGGCGATGGGCTCGCGGTCGAAGCGGGAAAATCCCTTCGAGATCCGCAGCCCCAGCTCCCCCTGCACGATCTCCTCGACCTCATCGTAGGGGAAGGGCTGGAGATTGTCCTGAAGCCGCGACAGGGCCTTCAGATAGGGGACCGGCATGATATCGGCGCGCGTGGAGAGAAGCTGGCCGAGCTTGATGAAGATCGGCCCCATCTTCTCCAGATCTTCGGCAAGCTCCTCCGCCTTCGGATCATAAGGGACGGCAGCGGTCTCCTCCTCGTCGGCGAGCAACTCCTCGAGCTGGCTGTTTTTGACCAGATCGGAGCGTCCGTACTTGAGGATCAGCCGCGCGATATCCTTGTACCGTTTCAGATGCTCCGGTTTCAGCGAGATTCCCATAACTCAATGCTCCACGTGGCCCGACAGTGTAGAAGCAGCCGGCGACCAGCCGGCCCCGGGAGCTTTCGAGCAACAACCATACCGAGTGCATGAAATGCCCGGCTCGCCAATGCTCCTGTGCGGGGAGTCTGGAGTGCGTACGAGAATGCCGGCGGGTGGTATAAACGCGACGGGCCGCGATAGCTCGCGGCCCTGGCAGAGAAATATCCGGTGCGATCAGCTCGCGCGTCAGCGCAGCCGCATAACGCTTCTGACGGCCTTGCGCCCCTTCTCCTCGATGCTGACGTAATAGACACCGGCCGGGGCAGGGCGTCCGTTGTCGTCAGTCCCATCCCATGTCAGCTCACCGGCTCCGCCGTTGCCGGTGAATGTCCGCAGCACACGCCCCAGAGGATCGGAGATCGTGATCGTGGCATCCCTGCCGAGAGGATGCTCGAAGCCGAGCGTCACCGAGGAAGTGAATGGGTTCGGCCTGATGCTCAGCATGCGGGAGGATGCCTCGTCGTCGACCACCCCCGCCGGCGGCGCCACCACCAGCAGAAGGGGGAGGGCGAGCGTCGAGTCCCCCAGGTCGATGCTGACCGTCGTCGTATAGGTGCCGCTCGGCGTCCCCGGCTGCGCCCAGACAAGAAGGTTCACCGAGCTCTGTGGCGCGATGGTGATCGGGCCGTTATAGCCCACCGCATCGAACGCCGCCTGGATATACGCGCTGGCGTTTCCGCTCCCCAGATCGATCGCGCCGATCTGCGCGGAGTCGCCGCAGGGGTTGGCCTGAATCCTCACGGTATCGTACTGCGTCACCCCCACATCGGTACGGATGATCAGCGAGTCCTTGGCGGCGAACGCCGGCTTGATGCAGATCCCCTCGCTCAGCCGCACCGTATCGATATTGCCGGCGCGGTCGGTGACGGCAACGTCGAGCGGTCCGCTCGGATCGGCCGTGGCGATGAACGTCACCTGAACCGTGGCGTCGAGGTTCCCCGGCGGCACGAACGTTCCGGACATCTTCCATCCGGGGCTTCCCACCACCTCGGCGCCGAGAAGGCCGCTGAAGTAGGAGGGGGTGCTGTCGCTGAACGTGACCGTGAGCCTGTTTCCCGTGATATTCCCCTGGCCGAGGACATGGGGCGGGGTGATATCGGGAGCGATCTGCTGATTCCAGAACGGGACGATCCACGTATAGGTGTCGCGGGCGATCTTGCCGTTGTTGCCGCTGAGCGTTGCTGTAAACGGGGCGCTGCCCGACGATGTGAGGATATGCCCGCCGGAGGCGATCCGTACCCGTGTATAATAGTAGTTGCCGGTGCCGATGCGCCTGACGATCCGTGCCGGGTCGACATCGACGAGCGACCGGCCGTCGAGCCTGATCACCCCGAGGGGGTCATCCATGGAGCCATCGCGCGCGATGATCGTCAGGGTGTGCGTCGTGAACTGATCGGTGCTGATCTGGTCGGGGGCGGCGAACACCGCGTAGCTGGAGAACTGCGAGGTCGCCACCGTCGGGATCATCGCCGGGCTGTTCTCCGGCTCGCTGACGCCGCTGCCGTTGATATACGGTCCGCTCGTGCGGAGCTGCGTCAGGACGATCGGCTGGTTCGACGACCAGTGCACCGGCCCGGTGATCGGTTTGCCGTTGATCGTGGCACTGTCGTACATCATCCCCCGCTGCAGCGTCACGGTCACCGTTTCGGCCGATCCTCCGGGGGGATAATGGGTGATGTTCACCTCGGTGCCGTTGAGCGCCGCCATCATCCGGAAGCGGTCGCCGCTTCCACGGAGCGGGACGGTATAATATTCCTTCCCCCAGAGCGAGTCCGGGAGCAGCATCATCGCGTGATGGCTCTGCCAGATGTTCGTCGGGGTGGATTTATCGGGGGTGATCGACGTCTGAACATGTCCGGCGATCACGCCGATCGGCTGCGACGCGGAGATGATATCGCTTGCGCTGAGATCGGCCCCGACATCCTCCGCGCGTCCCTGCAGGAAGATCGTCTCCCCCTTGCTGAGCACCAGATCGATCTGTTCGCCGTTTTCCCGATACCGCGTGCGGGCGCTGGGGTAGAGCGTCAGCAGCGTATTGTTGTAGGCGGCTATCACCGTGAACTCGCCGGAGTTTCCTCCCTGGCTGTTCGGCAGGGTCATCGGCAGATAGGTGTTCTTCCAGAGATCGATGGGGATGGCCGCATAGCCGCTTCCGGAGAGCGACCGGGAGTTGAGCACGAAGACGGAGATGGGATCGCGCGCGGTGATATGCACCGCCGGCTGCGCCATCTCCTCGCGCATCTCCAGAAGGTTGGGGATGGTGATCGAGGTGATCGCCCCGGGGGTCACCGAAAACTGCCTGGTCACCTGCGAGGAGGTGGTCGGGTCGCGGTACTCCACCTGGCCGGTGGTCGCCACCTGCGATGTGATCATCACTCCCATGAACCGGCGCTCGGTGATGACCTCATCCTCCTGGTTCTGCATGAACGCCACATAGTACTCCGTCCCCGAGGGGGGCGGAGCGTTCTGCTCGGCCACGCTCTGCGCTACCATGGCGTAATGTACCATCGGAAGCGCCGCAAGCATCGTCAGCAGGGGGCGAGTGATCGATCGGAGAAATTGCATAAAGTCTTGCGCGATGCTCCTGATACCGTCCTAAACAGATAGCACGGTTCGGTTAGTTCTGTCGCTGGCTTGTCTCGATGAGCACCGACTGCTCTTCGACGGCGCGGGCTGTCTGCCCTTCCGACGGCGATGCCGTGGTTGCCGTGTACTTGATCGTCTGGATGGGGCCGATCCCCTCGGCGTAGAACTGCACCCACATCGCCGGCTCGGCCGGCGAGAGGCGGCGGTACTCCACCTCGATCACATTCTTGTAGATATTGCCGTCCACCTTCCGGTAGGAGTAGCGGTCGACCACCGTCGCGCTCCAGCTCGGGACCGTCTCCGCCTGATCGGCATAGGTGCAGGTCCAGCTATGTCCCTTCTCCAGCGGGGCCACCAGAGCGTATTTGGCCGGGATGGCGCCCCGCTCGGTGATCAGCGTATCCTTGAGCGCCAGGAAAAGGGTGCTCGTGGCGATCGACCTGTCCTTGTCGTTATCCCGCTGATGCAGCAGGTACATCGGCCAGATCCCCTTGTACAGCTCCGTCGAGATATTGGGCTTGATCTCCCGCACCGATTTCTCGACCGAGTCGCTGAAGGCGCTCCGCTTCTCGACGCGATACTTCAGGTAGGAGCCCGATTCCACCGGCCAGGAATATGCCGCCACATCCTGCCAGCGTGCCTGGTCGGGTTCGGTCACGCCGCAGGAGCTTATCAGCGTCGCTGCCATGCTCGCAAGGAACAGGGCAACGGCCTGGCGCCGGTATGATGTCATGCTGTAGGTTTTCATTCCCATGTATCGCTCGTGTGTAGCTGATAACTGCTCGTGGATGCTTTCCTGATAGAACGTTCAGGGGCCACCATTGGTTGGCGGCCCGCCGGGACGCGATCAGAAGTGATAGAAGATGCCGTACTTGAATTCGAGCACCGTGCCATGGTACGCGTCGCTCATCTCCACCACCGATGTATTGTCCGGGCTGTTGCGCAACGTCTCCTCGTTCTGTGCCGTCAGGTCGTACCAGTAGTAGCCGAGCCCCGCGCCGGCATGCATGCCGATATGCTTGTTGAAGAACCACAGAAGCGACGCATCGCCTCCGGCCTTGGTATGCTTCGCCGAGACGCCGAGCGATGATTCGAGGCCGAGCGCGAAGCGCCCTCCCACCGGCAGACGATAGTTCATGAAGAACTCGGTCAGGAACTGCTTCTGCGGACGGAGCACCGGATAGAGGTTCGTCTCCACGCTCGCCAGCTCCCCCTTGGCGTTGTTGCGGGCGCGAAGATCGGAGCCGAGCGTCACCATCGCGAACGATCCGTAGCCGAACCGGGCGCCGAGCCCGAACCTGCCATCCATGATCCTGTAGCTGAGGTTGATATGCCGGTTCGAGAATGCCGGGTCCGATTCCTCCCCCTTCGGCGCGGGGGTGATCATCCCTTCATGATCGCTCAGCCCGACCTCGAAGCCGTCGCGCAGGAAGGCTTCCTCGGCCTGCTCAGCATCGGGCTGGCTCGGCTGGGTGCTGCTGCGGAGTTTGGTTCCATCGTCGAGCAGATGGTTCGGGTCGATCGCCGCCATCGCGCCGTTCTCCGTATTCGCCCCCTCCGTCCGCGTCGCCGGAAGGGTGGACGAAGGAGTGCTGGTCGTCAGGGCGATGTTCCTGTTCGGCTCCACGACCGCCTGCGCGCCTTCGTTGCTGGTCGTGCTCGTCCGGCTGGTGATATCCCCACCGCCATTGTTCATGGCGACGGGGGCATCCGCGCGCAAAGGAGGCTGAATATCGGCATTGACCGATGGGGCATAGCGATAGACGATCCTGTCGCGATAGATCACCTGTGGCGCGGCAGCCGCCACTGCTCTATCCGGGGACTGCACCGCGCCCGATGCATCGGCCGATGCGGTGACACCCCGATCGGCGGCGCTCGGCGAAGGCATCGCCGGCTGCGGCGTTCCCGGCGCCTGCTGCTGCACGGTGACCGACGCTCCCCCCGCCGGATGCAGATCGGTCACGACGCTGGTCGAGGAGTTCGAGCCAAGCAGATAGCCCACGACGCCGGCAACCACTACCGCGGCTCCCCTGGCGATCCAGCCGAACGATCCGGTTCGGGCGCCGGTCGCCACGGTGGCCGCGCCGAGTCCGGCGAGGGCGCCCCATATCTCGGCATCCTCGCTGGCGTTGAGCGCGCTTCCGGCGCGATCCTGCTGCATGGTCTCCCGCAGGGCGATATGCCGGTGGAAATCG
>Ga0164241_10001129_pt1 | contig 35776 bp, 41 predicted proteins | sample OricomyardsoilBY_FD_108780 | JGI IMG/M metagenome (GOLD analysis project Ga0164241, IMG submission 108780) | Backyard soil microbial communities from Emeryville, California, USA - Original compost - Back yard soil (BY) | ecosystem: Environmental > Terrestrial > Soil > Unclassified | place: USA... | reverse complement strand
GCCGAGCCGATTGCGCATTGAGGAACTCAAGGCCACGAGCCGCGGCGGCACGAACCGCGGCAGCACGAGCCGCAGTACCAAGAACCTCGTCGCCACTCACTGTCTAGAGCGTTACTGGCCCTTTTCTGCTTCGGGGTCGAACGGAACTCCGGACCGTGTTCCGTGAGACTCCGCATCTTCGGTCACTCCCCTCGCCAACCGGCGAGCCTCTTCGAGTGCCTTGCGCGGGTCCTCGAGAGCGGACGTGATGCTGGACTTGCGCTTCGTCGCGGAAGCATCGCGCTTGAGCGGCTCCGGGTCCTCGTCCGCGCCAAACCCAGCGGCAACGGCCTTGAGCGCCCCAGTGAACTCCGTGGGCACAAACCAGATCTTGTTGGACTCGGTCTTGGCGATCTCGGGCAGCATCTGCAGGTATTGGTATGCGAGCAGCTTGGAATCGGCGTCGCCCTCGTGGATGGCGTCGAACACCTGCAAAATGGCGCGCGCCTCACCCTCGGCTCGCAGAATCTTGGACTGCGCGTCACCCTCTGCCTTGAGGATCGCGGACTGCTTCTCGCCCTCTGCGGTAAGAATCGCGGACTGCTTGATTCCCTCTGCGGTGAGGATCGTGGCACGGCGGTCGCGCTCTGCGCGCATCTGCTTCTCCATGGAGTCCTTGATGGACATGGGCGGCTCAATGGCACGCAGCTCCACGCGGTTGACGCGAATGCCCCACTTGCCCGTGGCCTCGTCGAGCACTCCGCGCAGCTGACCATTGATCTGGTCGCGGCTCGTCAGCGTCTGCTCCAGGTCCATGGTGCCAACGATGTTGCGGAGCGTGGTGGTGGTCAGCTGCTCCACACCGGTGATGTAGTTGGCGATCTCATACATCGCGGCCTTGGGGTCCGTGACCTGAAAGTAGATGACGGAGTCGATGTCCACCACGAGGTTGTCGGACGTGATGACGGATTGCGGCGGGAACGAGTACACGAGTTCGCGCAGGTCAACCTTGTGGCGCACCTTGTCCACGAACGGCACTAGGAAGTGCAGGCCGGCCTCGAGCGTCCTGCTGTACCGGCCAAGGCGCTCAACGAGGTACGCCTGCGTCTGGCGCACCACCACAATCGCCTTGGCGATAGCAATGATCACAAAGAGCGCGAAAAACAGCACAACAATGATCCACACGATGCTGGTGGCGTCGGAATCCATGACTTACCCCTCTTTAGCAGTGACGATGGCGGTGGCGCCCTCGATGGCTACCACCGTGGCGTAGGCGCTCTCGGCGACCTCGCCCTCACGAGTACGAGCAGTCCACACCTCGCCATTGAGCTTGATGCGCCCCGTGCGCGTGGTGATCGGCACAAGGGCGACCGCGTCGCGGCCAACAAGCGCGGCGGAGCCAGTGGCGATCGCACCGCCCTTGAAGTGACGCATCAGGGCCGGCCGCAACACAAAGAGGAGCACGGCGCTCACAACCGCAAAGGTCGCTATGGAGCCCCACAACGGTGCGCCAAAGAGCGCAACCACGCCCCCCGCAAGCGCGCCTCCCGCAAGCATCGCAAAGGTGAGGTCGAGAGTGAAGATCTCTGCGATCCCCAGCAGCATCGCCCCCACGAACCACCACAATGACGGATTCATGCTTGCCTCCTTGTACCTAACCTAGCCTGCGCGCCGGGCCGTGTAGCGCCCGCCCTCTTCACCAAGATCTACGGCCATCGCATACGTGCGGGAAAGATTCTCAGCAGTGAGTGCCTCCGCGAGTGGTCCCGCCGCAACAACCTCGCCTCCGCGCAACAGCAGCGCGTGCGTGAAACCTACCGGAATTTCCTCTACGTGGTGAGTTACCAGCACAATCGCTGGCGAACGGCGATCACTTGCCAGTTCCGTGAGCGCCGCAAGCAACTCCTCGCGTCCGCCAAGATCCAGACCGGCCGCCGGTTCGTCGAGCAGCAGCAGCTCGGGATCGGCCATGAGCGCTCGCGCTATCTGCACGCGTTTGCGCTCGCCCTCGCTCAGCGTCCAGAATTCGCGCTCGGCAAAGTCGGCCATGCCAAAGGCGAGCAGCAGCGCGGCCGCCCGCTCTTCGTCGGGCTCGTCGTACTCCTCGCGCCAGCGCCCCGTGATGCCGTGGGCGGCCGTCATGACCACGTCTCGCACGCGCTCCTCGGGCGGAATCCGGTCCGCGAGCGCCGCACTGGAGAGCCCCACCCGAATGCGCAGCTCCTGGGTGTCTGCCTCGCCCAGCACCTCGCCAAGCACGCGTGCCACGCCGGACGTTGGGTGTGACCTCGCGCCAGCTATAGCGATGAGCGTCGTCTTGCCCGCGCCGTTGGGTCCAAGCACCACCCAACGGTCTGCGCCGTCAACGTGAAAATCGATTCCGCGCAGAATCTCGTTGCCGTCTCTGGTGAGCGTCACCCCCTCGAACGCCAGCACCTCAGTCATACCCCGAGCCTATCGAAGAATGGACTGGTAAAGATCGAGCGTGCGGTCGCCTATTGCGTTCCACGAGAAGTGCTCGCGCGCCCTTTCCCTCCCTGCCAGTCCCATGCCCGACGCTGTCTCACCATCCAGCGCAACAGCGGCTAGGGCGCTGGCAAGGTCGGCAACGTACTCATCGGGGCGCAGGGGCGTGCCGGTGCCATCGGTGAGCTGGTCTAGCGGCACGAGGATGCCGGTCACGCCGTCCTCAACCACCTCAGGAATGCCACCCGTAGCGGAGGCCACCACTGGCAGCCCAACGGCCATCGCCTCGAGGTTGACGATGCCGAGTGGCTCGTAGATCGACGGGCAGACAAAGACCGTGCAGGCGTCAATGACAGCCACGAGCTCCGCGCGTGGAAGCATCTTCTCGATCCAGATGACGCCGTCCCGGCGCTCCTGCAGGCGAGCAACCGCGGTGGAAACCTCGAGTGCGATCTCTTTGGTGTCCGGCGCGCCGGCACACAGCACTATCTGAATCTCGGGCGGCAACTGTTCCACCGCGCGAAGCAAGTACGGAAGCCCCTTCTGCCTGGTAATTCTGCCCACAAAGACAACGGCAGGGCGAGAAGGATCGATGCCCCATTCGGCGACCACAGCGTCGGCCGCTGCCCTTGCCTCATCTGTGCTTGGTGGCGCCCACGCGTCCACGTCAATACCGTTGTGCACCACGTGCACGCGCGCGGGGTCCAGCGCCGGGTAGGAGCGCAATACGTCGGCGCGCATGCCGGCACTCACGGCAATGACGGCGTCGGCGGCCTCGTATGCGGTCTTCTCTATCCAGCTGGAGACTCGATACCCGCCGCCAAGCTGCTCGGCCTTCCAAGGACGCATGGGCTCCAGGGAATGCGCGCTCAGCACGTGCGGCACGCCGTAGAGGGTCTTCGCCAAGTGCCCGGCCATGTTCGCGTACCACGTGTGAGAATGCACAAGATCGGCACCCTCGCAGTCGCGAGCCATGGGCAAGTTGTGGGCGAGGACGTCCAGGGAAGCCTCCCCAACTCCCCCGCCGAGCGCCAGGTAGCCCGTGACCCCAGGTTCGCTGCGCGGGCCGTCAAAGGCGCGCACGCGCACGTCGGCATGCGCCCGCAGCACAGCGGCCAACTCGGTCACATGAACGCCAGCGCCTCCATAGATGTTGGGTGGATACTCCCTGGTCAGCAGGTCTACGCGCATGGCAACCACGCTAGTACCTCCGATGCACTCGGCTGCTGTCCGTGCACGCGCCGTGCCGCCTATGCTTGGGCTATGCCAGCCCCGAAAGTACTTGCCATAGTTCTCGCCGGGGGCGAGGGCAAGCGCCTGATGCCTCTCACCGCTGCCCGAGCCAAGCCCGCAGTGCCGTTTGGCGGCACCTACCGGCTCGTTGATTTTGCGCTCAGCAACGTGATCAACTCGCGCTATCTGCATGTGGTGGTGCTGACTCAGTACAAGTCGCACTCCCTTGACCGGCACATTTCGCGCACGTGGCGCATGTCGCCGCTGCTAGGCAACTACGTTGCGCCCGTGCCCGCGCAGCAGCGCCGCGGTCCCCACTGGTACCTGGGCAGCGCCGACGCGATCTATCAGACCGTCAACATCATCGACGATGAGAAGCCGGACATCGTGGTGATCGTGGGTGCCGACCACGTTTACCGCATGGACTTTGAGCAGATGGTGGAGGCTCACGTGTCGTCGGGCGCCGCGTTCTCTGTTGCAGGCATTCGCCAGCCGATTGCGCTCGCGCCGGAGCTGGGCGTGCTCGACATTGACCCTGAAGACCCGAGCCGCGTGCGTGCGTTCCTCGAGAAGCCACAGAATCCCGTTGGTTTGGCTGACAACCCCGGTGAGGTGCTCGCCTCCATGGGCAACTACGTGGCGACCACTGGGGCGCTGCTCGAGGCGCTCGCCAAGGACTCGGAGCGCGTTGGCTCCAAGCACGACATGGGCGGCGACATCGTGCCGTACTTCGTTGAGCGCGGCGAATGCGGGTTCTACGACTTTCTGCACAATGACGTCCCTGGTTCAACGGATCGCGACCGTCAGTACTGGCGGGATGTTGGCACGCTGGACTCGTATTACGAGGCGCACCAAGACCTCATCGCGGTCACGCCCGTCTTCAACGTCTACAACGACAAGTGGCCCATGCACCAAGGGATCATCACGGCCCCACCCGCCAAGTTCATTCACTCGGAGGAGGGCCGGCTGGGTCACGCCGCGGATTCCATCGTTTCCCCCGGCGTGATCGTGTCCGGAGCTACCGTGACGGGCTCCGTGCTGTCGCCCGGAGTGCGCCTGCATTCGTGGGCAACGGTCTCCGATTCCGTGCTGCTCGACAACGTCCAGGTGAATCGCCACGCGCAGATTCACCGCGCGATCGTGGACAAGAACGTTGTGGTGGAGGAGGGCGCGCGCATCGGAATTGACCGCGAATGGGATCTGCAGCGCGGCTTCACCGTGACCGAGTCCGGCATCACCGTTGTCGCCAAGGGCACCGTGGTCTCCTCATGATTGCGATGCCTTCGTGAGGCTGCTGGTCCTCGACGTCGATTCCACCCTCATCGCCTCGGAAGTCATCGAGCTGATTGCCGCCCGCGCGGGATCACGCGAAGAGGTCACGCGCATCACCGAGGCCGCCATGAGGGGCGAGTTGGACTTTGCCGCGTCGTTGCGCGAGCGCGTCGCCACCCTTGCGGGCGTGCCGGAGACCGTGTTCGCGGATGTCCTCGCCGAAATTGAGTTCTCCCCCGGGGCCACCGAGTTGGTGGCCGCCGCCCACGCTGCGGGCTGGGAGGTGGCCCTGGTATCGGGCGGGTTTGCGGAGATCGTTGGCGAACTCGCCGCACGCCTGGGCATCACCCGGTACCGCGCCAATTACTTAGAAGTGGCCGACGGCCGTCTCACCGGCTGCACAACGGGTCCAGTTATCGATCGCGCGGCTAAGGCTCAAGCACTGCGCGAGTTCGCGGCCGAGTTGGGCGTTCCTTTGGAAGATGTCGTGGCCATTGGCGATGGCGCCAATGACCTAGACATGATGGCCGCCGCTGGCTTGGGCATCGCATTCAACGCCAAGCCGATAGTGCGCGAACAGGCTGACGCGGCCATTCAGAGCTCGCTGGCCGCGGCCCTGCCGTTATTGGGCCTCTAGGCGCGTCCAGCTAAACCTCGTGCGGCGCGAAGGCGGGCAGCCCGTCGATGCTCTCGAGATTCTTGCGATTGCGGTAGTCCACGAGCACCTCGGTCGACTTGGCTCGCGCCCAACGGTCCAGATCTTCGCGATCTCCCACGTAATCGAGGTACGGCACTCCCATTCCGCACGAGTCACTCACGCGCTCCGCGGTGATCACAAACACCGCTCGCGCACCGGGAATATCGGGAAAGCGCGCGGCCCATTCCTGCCACTCGCTGGTATCGCGCGTGATGACGCGGGCCGTGCCGTGGACGCGCACGATGTTCGGCGATCCCTCGAAGGCACACCACATGAGCGTGATGCGGTTAAGCGCGCGAATGTGCGCGATGGTCTCCGAGCCCGATCCCGTGAGGTCAATGTAGGCAACGGTCTGGTCGTCAACAACGACGAGCGTGCCCGCGCCGCCCTTGGGCGAGACGTTGACGTGGCCGTCTGCAGCCGCGGTCGCGACGAAGAACATGGGCTGCTTGAGGATGAAGTCCGCGATATAGCCGTTGATGTTGGGGTAAGTGGTGCCCATGGCTACAGACTAAGCGCGCTCATGTGTCAGTGAAACTGCTGCGTCAGTTGCCGCGTCTGCGCGTTGACAATGAGCGTTGCCGAGGCGCCATTCACGAGCGGCAGGTGCGGTGGGACGTGACCGATCTCCATGTCGAAGACGATCGGCAACTCGAGGCGACCCAGGGCGTCGAGCACCGCTTCATGCTGCGTCAACTTGGGGTGGTCCGGTGCGCTGGTCCTGCCGATCATGATGGCCTTGGCGTGGTTGAACCAGCCAGCGAGGCGCAATCCGTGCAAATTCCGGCAGATCTCCGAGGCGTCGTCGCCCGCACCCTCGAGGTAGATGATGAGCCCGTTATCTGCGTGCTCGCGCCCAAATGCCGGCACGTCGCCATACGGAGAACCCGCGAGGTTGCTGATTGTCTCGATGCACCCGCCGATGAGCCGGCCCGAGACCTCAAGTGAATCGGCTCCGTGCAACGACCACCGACCCTCGCTAACCGACTGCCAATGGGTCGCCTTGGGGTTGTCCTCGAACGTCCACCAATTGGCGACCAGGCCGGAGTCTCGCTGCACATGTGGACCTGGCGCAGACAGCAGTTGTCGCCAACTCAAGAGCCCGGTGGGCACACCGTATGGGGTGTCAGCAAGGTTGTCGCCATGGACCGTGGCCCAGCCAAGTCGCGTGGTAATGGGAAGCAGAATGGTCGAGAGATCGGAAAATCCAACCAGCCAGGTGGGCTCCGCGGAAGCGAGTTGATCCCAGCCAAGCAGGTCCACGAGATCGATCGCGGTTTCGCCTCCCCAAGGCGGGATGACGCACTTGATGGTGGGATCGCACAGCATTTCGGTGAGCTCCGCCGCGCGGTCCGCGGCGCTCCCGGCCGCAATTCCCGCACCAGCCATTTGGCGTCCCACCACAACGTCATAGCCCTGTGCGCGTAGCCATTCCACGCAGAAATCGATGCGAGCCACCTCGGCGCCTTCCACTCCCGCCGATGGCGACGTCACGCCAATACGGTCGCCCGGCGTGAGCAGGGCTGGAAACCTGATCACAGGAGCCAAGCCTCTTCCTTGCCCAATCGCACCGCGAGCTCGAGCAAACTCGCGGCCTCCCCATCGATCTCCAGCATCGCCATCGCGTCTATGAGCGCGCGAGTCTCACGCCCCCAGCGCGCACGCATCTCCGGCGGCGTCCCGTCACCGCCCATGCGCAATGCTTCCGCCATCCCTGCGGCAACTCCAGCATTGCCGTGCGCGGTGGGCGCCTCGCGCACCCACGTGCCCTCGTCAACGTTGAAGCGCTCGCCGTAGAGCCCAGTCTGAGCGTTCCACAAGTGCTGCCTGTGCATGCGGTATTGCATGTCGGCGGGGGCAAAGTCCCCGGTAGACACCAAGAATGGCACCACGTCGGCGATGGCCTGCACCCATACCTCGCCAACGGCGTCCGGGTGATAGAGCACCCCTGTGTCGTGGCGTGGCGCGTGGCGCAGCAGCCACCATCGGTGCTGTTGGGTCTGCTCGTCAGAAGTGGGCATGCGAGGAGCAGATTTCGGTGAGCACCGCCCCGCGCTGACCCAGGTCCGCGAGCGGTCCTTCAAAATCGAGCAGCGCCGCCGTGCCTGTTGGCAGACCCTGCGCTACGCGCTGCAGCGCCTTGGTGTCTGATCCCGGCCCAGCGAGCCACGCAACCGCGGCAGAGATCGTGGGCTCGTGACCAACCACGGCTACGGTGCCCTCGGATTCCGCTTCCCGCACAAATCCAACGAGACCGCCAACGTTCGTCTCGTAGAGATCGGGCAGCACATTGGTCACGGCGTCTGGGAACGTCTCCGCCATGAGCTTCCACGTCTGTTGCGTACGCACCGCAGAGGACACGAGCGCCACGGAAATGGACACCCCAGCGGCGGACAGAGATTTGGCCAACGACGCGGCCGACGTCCGGCCCTCGAGCGTGAGAGCGCGGTCGTGATCGTCGAGCCCAAGGTGCGGAGCCTCAGCCTTGGCGTGGCGAACGAGCACGAGCCTCGTCATACGATCAGGCGCCCATCGCGTGCACGCCGCCGTCAACGTGAATCATCTCGCCTGTAGTGGCGGAGAACCAGTCGCTCAGCAGCGCGGTCACGGCACGCGCTGCCGGCTCGGTGTCGCTCGAGTCCCAGCCCAGCGGAGCGCGCTCATCCCAGTGGCCCTCCATCTGGTCAAAGCCGGGGATGTGCTTGGCCGCAGTCGTCATGAGTGGGCCCGCGGATACGACGTTGCAGCGAACACCCTTGGGGCCAAGGTCGCGCGCAAGGTAACGGTTGACGGATTCGAAGGCGGCCTTCGCCACGCCCATCCAGTCGTAAACGGGCCATGCGTAGCGAGCATCAAAAGTGAGGCCAACGATGGACCCACCGCTCGTCATGAGCGGGAGTGCAGCACCCGCCAGCGCCTTGAGCGAGTACGCGGACGTGTGCAGCGCTACTGCAACATCGTCCCACTCGCCGGACATGAAGTTGCCGCCCATGACGGACTGCGGCGCAAAGCCGATCGAGTGAACAACACCGTCGAGGTGCGGAACGTGCTCGCGCACGGAATCGGCAAGCGACGCGAGCTGCTCGGGATTGGTCACGTCAAGCTCAACGGCGAGCGCCTCAACGGGAAGCCTGCGCCCCATGGACTGGGTGACCTTTAGCGTGCGGCCCATCCCCGTGAGCACCACGGTGGCGCCCTCTTGCTGGCACAGCCGCGCCACATCGAATGCGATGGAAGCCTCGGTGAGCACGCCGGTCACCAAAATGTTCTTGCCCTCGAGAATGCCCATGTGATTTCTCCTCGTCGTGAGCGTATCGCTCAGATTTGCCTGAAAGTATTACTAATGGCCCATGCCGAGGCCGCCATCAACGGGCAAGACCGCGCCGCTGATGTAACCGGCGGCATCGGAAGCCAAGAAGACGGCAGCATCGGCCACCTCCTGTGTTGTGCCAAAGCGGCGCGCTGGGATGTTGGCCTCGTATTGCTTGGCGAGTTCGTCGCCTAGCTCCGCCGTCATGGCCGTCTCAATGAAACCAGGGGCGATCACGTTGGCGGTGATGCCGCGCGAGCCCACCTCGCGCGTTATGGAACGCGCCATTCCAACGAGCGCCGATTTCGAGGCCGAGTAGTTGACCTGGCCAGGATTCCCCAGCAGCCCAACTACTGAGCCGATGAGCACAATGCGCCCGTATTTTTCCCGCATCATCGAGTTCACCGCGCGGCGCACCGTGCGAAACGTGCCCGTGAGGTTGACATCGATGACAGCCTCAAAGTCTTCGTCGCTCATCCGCATGAGCAGCCCGTCGCGCGTGATGCCAGCATTCGCGATGAGCACGCGCACGCGCCCATGCTTGGCTTCCAGTTCGTCAAAGGCCGCATTGATCGCGGCCGTGTCGGTGACGTCCGCCACCGCGCCGTCCACGCCTGCCGGCAAATCGCCGCCGCGATAGATCGTTGAGACCGTGTCTCCCGCTGCGACGAATGCCTCGGCGATGGCCCGGCCGATGCCGCGATTCGCTCCCGTGACCACCACGTGTCGTGTCATGGTCGCAACCGTAGCCGAGCGCGCGCGGGGCAAGCGAATCAACGCACCCAAAACCTCCGTGGCGCATGGGCGCGGCAGAGCACCGCGTCACCACATGGGAGCGGCGCCATTACGCTTCTTGGGTGGCCCGTTCGCCGCGCCTGATGCGCGCGCTCACGATTGCGGGCATCGTTGTGTTCGCACTCGCGGTGAGCGTCACCGCGGTGCAGCTTGGCCGCTGGCAGTGGCACCGCCACGATGCTCGCGCCGCGGAGATGGTGGCGTTTGCGGCGGGCCAGGAAGCCTCGCCGGCCCCTCTTAGCGAGGTAGTGCCCAACGGCGCCGCCAGCTTTCCCGATGACGCGCGCTGGCGCACGGCTACCGTGAGTGGCGCGTTCGATCCCACAAGCCTCACGTGGCTGCGCAACCGCCCCGTGGACGGCAACCCCGCCTCGCACGCGCTCGCATGGTTCGTCACGGACGACGGCCGCGCTCTGCTCGTTGATGCCGGCTGGATACAGGCTGAGGCGGCTACCAAGCCGGCGCTCCCTGCCGAGCACTTGGCGCTCACCGTCACGATGCGTCCAACCGAGGCGGACGATGGCCGCACAGGAAGCGGCGCCACTCGCATCACCCCAGACCAGATGCCGCCCCCTCCCAGCCACATGGTTCAGGGATACGGAGTGTTGTCGGAAGCCTGTCAGGACCCGTGCGGTCCACTGCCGGGTCTTGCCGTAACCCCACTACCCCAGTTGAGCCTTGGTCCCCACCTCTCATACGCGGCACAGTGGTATCTCTTGGCGCTGGCGTCCCCCATCATCGCGATCGTGTGGATTCGTCGCGAAGTGCGCGGCGAGCACGAGCCAGCGGCAGTGGCGGCGCCGCGCCGGCGCCGCCGAGAGCCAAGCGACGAGGACATCGAAGACGCGCTGTAGCGACTACGCGAGTGTCACCAGGTCAAGGTAATTCTCGTTCCACAAGTCCTCAACAGCGTCGGGCAAGAGCAGTACCCGCTCCGGCTCCAAGGCCTCCACGGCGCCCTCGTCGTGCGTCACAAGCACCACCGCGCCCTCGTAGGTGCGCAAGGCGCGCAAGATTTCCGCACGCGAGGCGGGGTCGAGGTTGTTGGTTGGCTCGTCCAGCAACAAGACGTTGGCCTGGCTCACCACGAGGGTCGCGAGCGCCAGCCGGGTCTTCTCGCCCCCGGAGAGCACCCTGGCAGGCTTGTACGCGTCGTCACCGGCGAAGAGGAACGATCCCAGCACGTTGCGCACCTCGGTGTCGCCAAGATCTGGTGCGGCATGGCGCAGGTTCTCGAGCACCGTGGCGTCGAGGTCAAGGGTGTCGTGCTCCTGCGCGTAGTAGCCCAGCTTGAGGCCGTGGCCCGGCTCGATCCCGCCCGTGTCGGGGTCTTCGACACCGCCAAGGATGCGCAGCAAGGTGGTCTTTCCCGCGCCATTGAGCCCCAGCACCACCACGCGTGAACCCTTGTCGATGGCCAAATCGACGTCTGTGAACACCTCAAGCGACCCATATGACTTGGAGAGTTCACTCGCACGCAACGGCGTCTTGCCGCACGCCGCTGGCGTGGGAAAGCGCAAGTGCGCCACCTTGTCCTTAGCCCGCTCGCCCTCGAGCCCAGCGAGGAGCTTGTCCGCGCGCTTGGCCATGTTCTGCGCGGCAACTGCTTTGCTCGCCTTGGCGCGCATCTTGTTGGCCTGGTCCATGAGCGCGGAGGCCTTTTTCTCGGCGTTGTCGCGCTCGCGGCGGCGGCGCCGCTCGTCCGTCTCGCGCTGGCGCAGATAAAGGTCCCAACCCATCGCGTACTGATCGATCTCGCCCCGGTTGGCGTCAAGGTGGAACACCTTGGTGACCACGGCGCGCACCAGCCCAACGTCGTGGGAGATCACGATGAGGCCACCGGAGTAGGACGCCAGGAATTGGCGCAGCCACACGATCGAGTCCGCATCGAGGTGGTTGGTTGGCTCATCGAGGAGAAGCGTCTCGGCATCGGAGAACAGAATGCGTGCCAGTTCCACTCGCCTGCGCTGACCGCCGGAGAGCGTACCGATCTCTTGACGTAACACGCGATCGTCGAGACCAAGGTTCGCCGCGATGCGCGAGGCGTCGGCCTCGGCCGCGTAGCCGCCCGCGGCGCGGAAACGCTCCTCGAGCTTGGGGTAACGGTCCATGGCCTTGTCGCGCACGGCCTCGTCTTCGCTCGCCATCGCGTGCTCCGCCTCACGCATCTTCGCAGCCACATCGCCAAGGTCGCGCGCGTCAAGAATGCGGCTCATCGCAAGCTGGTGGAGGTCACCGGTACGCGGATCTTGCGGCAAGTAGCCAACGGTGCCCTTGCGCGAGACTGTGCCCGAGGTGGGCTGGGTCTCCCCCGCCAGCACCTTGGTCAGCGTGGTCTTGCCTGCGCCATTGCGGCCAACGAGACCCACTCGGTCGCCGGCGCCAATTTTGAAGCTCGCGGGGCTAAGCAGCACGCGTGCGCCAATCCGCAGCTCCACGCTATTAGCCGTAATCACCCTGTTCTCCTTGCCGCGCAGCGCGCGTTTTTGTAGACGTTCAACAACGTTTTGACCGTCTGGGGGCGCTTGAGGCCTCGATCTTTGTGCGGACGGTAAAGTTTCGCCATCCATTATCCCAGGAGGATTCGTGAACTTTCGCCGCCATCTGAACGGTCCCAACATCGCGCTCGTGACGGTCTTCGCGGGCTTCATCGCCGCGTCAACACTGTGGGGCGGCGTGGAGTTGGCGGCGGGCGTGCCCATCACGCTGCAGACATTTGCGGTGATGCTCGCGGGCGCCGTCCTGGGGCCGTGGCGAGGCGCCGCGGCGGTCATCCTCTACCTCGTGCTCGGCACCGCGGGCGTGCCGATCTTCGCCGGCCACACCACGGGCGCAATCGCGTGGCCCAGCCCCACCGCCGGCTTCCTCATCGGCTTCATACCGGCCGCGTTCGTCACCGGCTGGATTGTGCGCGGCCTGCGGCGCCGCAACATGCTCACGTACTCCGGCGCCTTTGGCGCAGCCGTCATGGGCGGCATCGTGGTCCTGTACCCCATCGGTTGGGGCTATTTGTCGTGGAAACTGGGCCTCGACTTCCAGTCCACCGTGCTGGCCGCCGTGCCGTTCGTGATCGGCGACATCATCAAGTGCGTCTTTGTGGCCCTCGTTGCCACCGCAGTGCACCGCGCCTACCCCGGGCTCTTGCCAGCAAAGCCAAAGGCGATGGCCGACGCTGTGGTTGCCACTGCGTCGGAAGTAACCACAGCGTCGGAAGTAACCACAGCGTCGGATGCCACCACAGCGTCGGATGCCACCACAGCGTCGGGCAAAGGGGCTGCTGGGGAGCCTGAGGAAAGTGCCACCCTCACAACCGCATAACCTTTATCCATGATCGAGTTCAAGGACGCGGCTGTTGTCGCGCCCGATTCCGGGGTGCCGATCCTCGACGCAACCACCCTCACGCTCGAAGAGGACCGGATCAGCATCATTGGCGCAAACGGCTCCGGCAAGTCCACGCTCGCACGCCTGATCAACGGGCTCGTGCTGCCCGTGAGCGGCACGGTGTCCGTGGATGGACTCGATACCGCCAAGCACGGGGCGCGCGTGCGCCGCAAGGTGGGGTACCTCTTCACGGACCCTTCCTCGCAGCTCATCATGCCCACGGCCATCGAGGACGTGACGCTGTCACTGCGGCGCATCATCGACGATCGGCGCGAACGCGACGCAGCCGCCATGGCCGCACTCGAGGAGATTGGCCTTGGCGACAAAGCCGATGTATCCGTGAATGCCCTCAGTGGCGGCCAGCGTCAGTTGCTTGCACTCGCTGGAGTGCTCGCCGTGACGCCGTCGATCATCGTTGCCGACGAGCCCACCACGCTCCTCGACATGCGGTGGCGTGCGCACGTGGGGACACTTTTGCGTGCCCTTCCCGTGCAGCTCATCGAGGTGACCCACGATCTCGACTCCGCCTCGCGCGCGGACCGGACGCTGCTCGTTGACCGCGGCGCGGTGGTATTCGATGGCGATCCTCGTGAGGCGATCGCGATGTACCGGGATCTCATGTTCGGCCGGGTCAAGGACACCGAGGAATGATCTCCCTGCTGGGGATTTATCGCCCGCGCAATACGCCGCTGCACAGGTCGTCGGTGGGATTCAAGCTCACGCTGCTGCTACTGACAACCGTTGTGGTCATCGTGGTGGACGATCCCGTGACCGCATGTGGGATCGCCGGCGCGTGCTTGCTCTTGTTGCTCAGCACGATTCCCCCCGCCAAGGCCACCCTGCGCGGACTGGCGTTCATCACACTCATGGCGGGGCTCACCGTGGTGTTTCAAGTGTGGCGCGGCGAGTACGCGAGGGCCGTAGACACGGCGGCGGACATCATCGCCATCTCCGCCCTAGCGCTGGCGATCACGTGCTCCACTCCCATGGAAGGCGTGCTGGACGCGATTTCAACGCTCGCGCGCCCCATCCGGCGCATTCTGCCCCCGGAAACCATTGGCCTGATGTTCGCAATGACGTTGCGCGCCATCCCTGAGGCGGCGCGGCTCTTCGTGGAGTCCCGCACCGCCGCAAAGGCGCGCGGGCTGGAACGGAGCCCGCGCGCGGTGCTGATCCCCGCCGCCACGCGCTCAGTGGGGTTTGCGCTGCAACTGGGGCAGGCACTCCACGCGCGCGGCATCGCCGAGGAAGCGCCGCCGGAGACACGGGCCCAGAAAAAGGCCAGGAAACAGGCTGCGGCTCCCCCCATCGAGGCTCCTCCCGTGACGTCTCAAATCCCCACCGGCACTCGCCGTTCACACCGCGAACGCCACGAGGGCGACCACGCGGGTTAGCCTTAGCGGGTGACCTTCAACGACAACGCGCGGATTGACTCGAGCCGCGTCACGCGCCGCAGGGGCGGCGCTGGCGGCGGCATCGCGATCGGTGGCGGCGCCGGCGGCATCGTTATCGTGTTGCTTTTCCTGTTGATGCAGTTTCTGGGCGGCGGGGACGCCACGAGCGCGCTCAATGGATTGGGAAACGACACCCAGGACCAGACCACAGACCAGGACTTTGCCGCCAGTTGCACCACTGGCGCCCAGGCCAACGCCTCTGCGGATTGCCGCGTTGCGGGCACCATTCAGTCGCTTGACGACTATTGGGCCGACGCCATGCCTGGCTTGGGCAAGCAGCTCACCCTTCCCGGCATTGTGGTCTTTGACAATTCGACGCAATCGGCGTGCGGCATGGCATCGGGGGCAACTGGGCCGTTCTATTGCCCAACAGACCAGACCATTTACCTTGACACCGCGTTCTTTGGCGAACTTGAGAGCAAGTACGGCTCTAGCGGCGGTCCACTCGCCCAGATGTACGTGGTTGCCCATGAATACGGGCACCACATTCAGCACGAGCTTGGCGTCTTTGAGGTGGCAAACACGTCAAAGACTGGCGCAAACTCGGATTCCGTCAAGGTGGAGCTCATGGCCGACTGCCTCGCTGGCGTGTGGGCGGGGCATGCCGCCACTACCCAGGATGCGGACGGCGTCACGCTCATCGAGCCGCTCACGGACCAAGACGTCAACGATGCCCTCTCCGCGGCGGCCGCCGTTGGCGACGACCGCATTCAGGAGCAAGCCACGGGACACGTCGATGAGAGCGCATTCACGCACGGCTCTGCAGAGCAGCGGCAGGCGGCATTCACCACGGGCTATACCAAAGGCACCGCCACCGCATGCGACACGTTTGGCGTGATCAACTAGCCGTTGAGCATCTCGAGGAGTTTTGTGGTGGTGCGCCAATTGCGAATGGTCATGTGTTTGTAGACGGGTCTGCCCATGACTGACGACAGGCGGCTCTCGGTGCGCCGCGCGCTAAGTCGCCGGAAGTACACGGCCGAATCGCCCTCCCACACCGCGTCCACGCCCTCGCGCAGCGCGAAGGCGGCCACAGCGTCGGAACTGGCAACGCTTGAATGGAGAAAACACACGTCGTAGTGATACGTCTCCGGCTCGGTGCCAAAGCCCTTTGGCGCCTTGTGCACCACTTCACGCAACCGCGCGTCAGATACCGCGACTACAACCGTGTGAACATCAAACTCAGCCTCGAGTACCTCTTCAACGCGCGCGGCAACTGCCGCCTCGCTCATCGCGGGCGCCGTCACAACCGCGTTGCCGGACTGGATATACGTGCGGACGTCATCAAAGCCCGCGGCGGTGAGCGCGCTGCGCAAGGTCGCCATGGGCACGATGTTCTTGCCACCAACGTTGATGCCCCGAATGAGGGCAACGTGGCTCGCTGTCACGGCGATCGCTAGCTTCCCGGTAGCGCAGGGCTAGAGGTTGAAGCCGAGCGCGCGCAACTGATCGCGGCCATCGTCCGTGATTTTGTCAGGACCCCACGGCGGCATCCACACCCAGTTGATGCGGAAGCCATCGACGAGGCCAGAAAGCACTTGAGCCGTCTGGTCTTCGAGAACATCCGTGAGCGGGCATGCCGCAGAGGTCAACGTCATGTCGATCACGGCATGGCGGTTGGCATCGAGCGAGATGCCGTAGACCAGCCCCAGGTCAACAACGTTTATGCCCAGTTCTGGGTCAATCACGTCCCGCATCGCCTCTTCGACGTCCGCCGCGTTGGCGGGATTGGTGGCTGTGTCAGTCATCGCCTTGTCCCTTCTTGGTCTGCAGGAGAGCGTCGTGCAGGGCCATCCAGCCCAGCAGCGCACACTTAATACGGGCAGGATACTTCCCCACCCCCACGAAAGCGGTGGCGTCGCCCAAGAGATCCTCGTGGAAATCGTCGAGCGGTACCCCGCGGTTGTTCATGAGCGCGCGGAAGGCGTCATAGGTGGCCTCCGCGTGTTCCAAAGTGTCGCCATCCACGAGTTCCGCGAGCACGGAAATGGACGCCTGCGAGATGGAGCAACCCGACCCCTCCCAGCTCACCGACGAAACCGTGTCACCGTCCACCGCAACTCGCAGGCGCACCTCGTCTCCACACGTGGTGTTGACCTGGTGCGATTCGCCAACCGCGCCCGTGAGGCCATCGACGAGCCCACGCCCGTGCGCCTCACGCGCGTGATCCATGATGACTTGCTGATACAGAGATTCGAGGTCGCTCATACGTTCACTCCAAAGAAGCTGGGAACGGTGGCAAGCACGTCAAGGAAGGCGTGCGCATCATCTTCGCTGGTATAAACATGGCCCGACGCTCTGGTTGAGCCTGTGAGTCCCAGTCGCCGGTGCAGTGGCTGGGCACAGTGGTGGCCCACGCGCACGGCGATGCCGGCGTCGTCGAGGACTTGGCCAACGTCGTGGGCGTGGACGCCGTCCACGGCCACGGCGGCGATTCCCAACACTCCGTTGGGCGAATCCACCGGCCCCAGGAGGCGTACGCCGGGAATTTCCGTGACGCCCTGGCGCAGGATCGCGCCAATGCGGCGCTCGTGGTCCACGACGCTGTCCATGCCGAGGTCGCTCAGATACCGAGCGGCAGCCGCCATGCCCACCCCTTGCGCAACGGGTTGCGTGCCCGGTTCAAAGCGCTGAGGAGCGTCAAGCCACGTGGTCTGTTCCATCGTGACCACCTTGATGGCCGAGCCCCCGTAGATGGAAGGTGGCAGCGCGTTGAGCAGCTCGCTGCGCCCCCACAGTGCGCCAACGCCGGTTGGGCCCAACATCTTGTGCGCGGAGAAGGCAAGGAAGTCAACGCCCAGATCGTTCACCGATGCGCCAAGGTGCGGCACAGATTGGCACGCGTCGAGCACCGTGATTGCACCTACCGCGCGAGCACGTGCCACGACCGCGGCAACGTCAGTGACCACGCCGCTCACGTTGCTTGCGTGCGTGAACGCCACGAGGCGCGTGCGATCCGTGACGATCGTGTCCAGCTCTTCGTAGCGCAATGTGGCATCGTCGTTCACGCCAATCCACCGCAAGGTTGCACCCGTGCGTGCAGCCAATTGCTGCCAAGGAATGAGATTGGCATGGTGCTCGGCCTCGGTGACAACTATCTCGTCACCCGGGCTCAGCCGGAAGCGTGCTGCAGCGACTCCCCCAAGCCCATCAGACGCCGCGGCAAAGCCGTTAGCGATCAGGTTGAGGGACTGCGTGGCGCCGGGAGTCCACACCAATTCGTGCGGTGGTGCGCCAATGAAGGCTGCAACGTCAGAGCGCGCCGTCTCAAAAGCGTCGGTCGCTTCCTCAGCCAAGAGGTGTGCGCCGCGCGCCACTGCACCGTTGTGGAATTGGTAGAACTCCGCCTCGGCATTGAGCACTGCGTGCGGCTTTTGACTCGTGGCTCCCGAATCCAGGTACACGAGCGGCTTCCCGTTCCGGACCTTGCGGGCCAGGAGCGGGAAGTCGCCGCGAACGTTGGGAAGCATGTCAGCAGTCCTTGAGCGAAGTGCCTAGGCCGGTGTCAGGAAGCGGTCGTAGCCCTCTGCCTCGAGGCGAGCGGCGAGCTCGGGCCCGCCCTCTTCCGCGATGCGGCCGGCAACGAACACGTGCACGTAGTCAGGCGTGATGTAGTTGAGGATCCGCGTGTAGTGCGTGATGAGCATGACGCCAAAACCGGTGTTGTCCTTGACGCGGTTGACGCCCTCGGACACGATGCGCAGCGCATCAACGTCGAGGCCGGAGTCCGTCTCGTCGAGGATCGCAATCTTTGGCTGCAGCAATTCCATCTGCAGGATCTCGTGACGCTTCTTCTCACCACCGGAGAAGCCCTCATTGACGTTGCGCTCAGCGAACTCAGGGTCCATGCGCAACTTGTCCATCGCGCCCGTCATTTCCTTGACCCACGTGCGGAGCTTGGGGGCTTCGCCGTCGATCGCGGTCTTGGCGGTGCGCAAGAAGTTGGACACGGACACGCCTGGCACCTCAACGGGGTACTGCATCGCGAGAAATAGGCCCGCCTTGGCGCGCTCGTCCACGGTCATGGCGAGTACGTCTTCGCCGTCCAAGGTCACGGTCCCGGAGGTCACCGTGTACTTGGGGTGACCGGCGAGCGAGTACGCGAGGGTGGACTTGCCGGAGCCGTTGGGGCCCATGATCGCGTGCGTCTCGCCCGACTTAATGGTCAGGTCAACGCCGCGCAGGATCTCCTTGGTGCCTTCAGGGGTCTCCACCGTGACGTGGAGGCCGCGGATTTCAAGGGTGTGGTCACTCATGTCAGTTCCTTGTCTGAGGTAGTCGCTTTGTCCACATCGACGAGCACGCGCTCGCCATCAATACGGACGGGGTACGTGGGTGTGGCGGTGATCGCCGGAAATTCCTGGGGCTCGCCGGTACGGGCATCGAAGCGGCTGCCGTGGGCCCAGCACTCCACGAGGCAGCCCTTGACCTCACCCTCGGAAAGGGAAACCTCGCCGTGGGTGCACTCGTCGCCAATGGCGAAGAAGTCTCCGTCATCGCAGCGAATGATCGCAACGTCAACATCAGCACCTGATTCATCCTTGAGTTCGGCGAGCCTCGCCGTGCCGGGTTCCATGTCAGAAACGAGGCATGCAAATTGCTCAGCCACGCGCACCGCCTTCCGCTGCAGCGAGCTCCCCGTCAACGCGATCCAATTCAAGATCGATCTGACCCATGAGGCTCGCCTCAACGGCTGGCACCCCAATCTCACGAATGAGGTCCGCAAAGAATCCACGGACCACGAGCTTGCGCGCCTGGTCCTCGGAGATTCCACGCGAACGCAAATAGAACATCTGCTCCTCGTCAAACCTGCCCGTTGCGGAAGCGTGGCCCGCGCCCGCGATCTCGCCCGTCTCGATCTCGAGGTTGGGGACGGAATCCGCCCGAGCGCCGTCGGTGAGGACAAGGTTGCGATTGAGCTCGTACGTGTCCGTGCCCTCGGCGGCGGCCCTGATGAGCACGTCGCCAATCCACACGGTGTGCGCGGAGGCCCCTGCAAGCGCGCCCTTGTACGTCACTCGCGAGGTGCAGTGAGGGACCGCGTGGTCAACGAAGAGCTGGTGCTCTTGGTGCTGACCGGCGTCCGCAAAGTACAGGCCAAACAGGTCTGCGCGTCCACCCTCGCCCGCGAAGGCGACGGAGGTGTTGAGCCGTACCACTTGGCCGCCAAGCGTCACCACTGTGCCACGCAGGTTTGCGTCGCGACCCAGCCTGGCAACGACTTCGCCAACATGCACGGCGTCGTCGTCCCACTGCTGGGTCAGCACGAGGTTGAGCGTGGCGCCATCCGCCACGTCTACGGACACGAACTCCGAGTACGCCGCGGTTCCCAGTCGCTCCACCACAACGGTGACGTCGGAGCCTGCGCCAATCTCAAACAGCACGTGGCCGCGAGCATCGCCGCCATTGCCGGTGAGCGTCACGGTGACGGGCTCGCTGAGCACAACACCAGGTGCGATGCTCAGGACTTTGGCGCCATTACTGCTGGAAGCCGCCACAGCCGACGCCCTATCCCCTGGCGCGCGTACGGAACGTGAGACAGCGTCGGGCCCGGAAACCTCCGTGAGCGTCACGCCAGCGGGAAGCGGTGACGTTGCCCAAACCAAGGAACCGTTGCCGCCCTCGGTGGCGAACATCGCCCTGAGCTTGCGCACGGGCGTAAATCGCCAGTTTTCCTCGCGGCCCGTGGGGACGGCAAAGTCCTCGGGGTCAAATGAGGTGGGGCGGTCAGCGCGCGAGGAATCCGGCACCGGTCCATCGCTATGTGCACCCGCGAGCGTTGCGCGCGAGTGATCGGTGGTGATGCTCAACCGACGGATCCTTCCATCTGAAGTTCGATAAGGCGGTTCAGTTCGAGCGCATACTCCATGGGCAGCTCGCGCGCGATGGGCTCAACGAAACCGCGCACGATCATGGCCATGGCCTCGAACTCGGTCATTCCACGGGACATGAGGTAGAACAGCTGATCCTCACTTACGCGGGAGACCGTGGCCTCGTGGCCCATGTGGACGTCGTCTTCACGAACGTCAACGTACGGGTACGTGTCAGAGCGGCTGATGGTGTCAACGAGCAAGGCGTCACACAGCACGTTGGACTTGGAGCCCTTGGCGCCCTCGAGCACCTGAACCAAGCCGCGGTAGGACGTGCGCCCGCCGCCGCGTGCCACCGACTTGGAGACGATGGAGCTTGAGGTGTTGGGTGCCGCGTGGACCATCTTGGCGCCCGCGTCTTGGTGCTGACCCTCGCCCGCGAAGGCGATGGACAGCGTTTCGCCGCGCGCGTGCTCGCCGAGCATGAAGATGGCGGGGTACTTCATGGTCACCTTGGAGCCAATGTTGCCGTCAACCCATTCCATGGTGGCGCCTTCAGCGGCCGTGGCGCGCTTGGTGACGAGGTTGTAGACGTTGTTGGACCAGTTCTGGATGGTCGTGTAGCGAACGCGAGCGTTCTTCTTGACGATGATCTCCACCACCGCGGAGTGCAGCGAGTCGCTCGAGTAGATGGGCGCGGTGCAGCCCTCAACGTAGTGAACGTACGAGCCTTCGTCGGCGATGATGAGCGTGCGCTCAAACTGGCCCATGTTCTCCGTGTTGATGCGGAAATACGCCTGCAGCGGGATCTCCACGTGCACACCCGGCGGGACGTAGACGAACGAGCCGCCTGACCACACGGCCGTGTTGAGCGAGGCGAACTTGTTGTCACCCGGGGGGATGACGGTGCCGTAGTACTCCTTGAAGATTTCCGGGTGCTCGCGCAGCGCCGTGTCCGTGTCGAGGAAGAGCACACCCTGCTCCTCAAGATCCTCACGGATCTGGTGGTAGACCACCTCGGACTCGTATTGGGCTGCGACGCCCGCAACGAGACGCTGCTTCTCTGCCTCGGGGATGCCAAGCCGGTCGTACGTGGTCTTGATGTCGTCAGGAAGCTCTTCCCAACTGGTGGCCTGCTTCTCCGTGGAGCGCACAAAGTACTTGATGTTGTCGAAGTGAATGCCGCTGAGGTCTGCACCCCAGTGCGGCATGGGCTTCTTCTCGAAGAGGCTCAAACCCTTGAGGCGCATCTCCAGCATCCACTCGGGCTCACTCTTGAGCGCGGAGATGTTGCGGACCACCGCCTCGCTGAGGCCACGCTGCGCGCTCATGCCGGCGGCGTCGGAATCGTGCCAGCCGTATTCGTAATTGCCGATCGAGGCGATTGCCTCGTCTTGCGTCATGGGGACGCCCTGGGTAGGTGCGCTCATGCTCAGCCCTCCTTGCGGGTGGTGACGGCAACCGGAGTGGTCGCGGCGACGGGAATTGTGGTTGTACAGACGTGAGCGCCGGCCGCCAAAGTTGACAGACGCTGCACGTGAACATCGAGAATGCGGGAGAAAGTCCTGGCCTCGGCCTCGCACCATTCTGGTGCGCTCTGAGCAATGGATTGAACGGGGCAATGTCCCTGGCACAGCTGCACGGTGATGCCACCCGGCCCGGGCCTTACTGATGTTGCGTAACCGCGCTTGCCAAGAGCGTCGGACAATGCCTGGACGCGCACCTCCATGGGGGCGTCCTTGGGAACCTGGGGCGAGAGTTCGGCCTCAAATTGGAGCGATTTGGCGTCGACAAAGGCCTCGAGCTCTCCGGACTCGCGGAGAAATCCCATGGCGTCAACGGCCACTTCCGCATAGGCCGATGCGAGGGCTTGCTGACCGTCTGGCGTCGCCACGTACGAGTGTGCGGGGCGGCCTCTGCCGCGCGCCTGGTGGCCCGCCGGCTCGTGGTCCACGATGTGACCCTCGAGGATCAAGGCAGAGAGGTGACGGCGAATGGCGGCAGGGGTCACACCCAGCTCGGATGCGAGAGAGGCGGCGGTGATGGGGCCGGCGGACACGATGAGGCTCAACACACGGTCTTTTGTGGTGTCTGCTGTCATGATTCCTCTCCCCTGGCACGCTTGCGCGGATACGGCTCTGAATTAGACAACATTCTTGTGCGTAAATTCGTTCCCGGCAAGCAAGGCGAGCCTTACCTCGCGCCGTGGAGAGGTCGCGATGAGCCGCCTACTGCGACAAGGGAACGAAGCAGTCCATCTGCGGATCAGACCCCTCAGCTTGCGACGCGGCTAACTTTTCGTTCACGACGTCGTGGATGGCATCCGCGAGCTCATCGCCCGTGAGTCCCGCAAAGTCGACGTCGAAGCCCTCCGCCTCAAGGCAACGAGCCAACTCGTCGGCTTGAGTTTCGAGATGCGCCTCTTTGGTAGCAACCGACGTGGGTTGCAGTTGGTAGACCGCCTCGATTGCCTCGGAGTTGGCGCGGATGCATACTTCGGCGACCGGATTTCCACTCTCCGGACTTTCGTAGAAGTAGTTGACCATCGCAAGCCCGCCAGATGCCCCTGTGGGGTTGCGCTCAACGTGGAACCCGGCATCCTCGATGCACTCCAAGGTCGATTCGATGGCAGCGGAGTACTCCTCGAATGTCAGCTTTCCCGCCGCACGGGCGGACTTGAGGGTCGCGATCTGCTCCTCGCTGGCGCCGTCAGCTTCAGCGTCTTGCAAATAGCCATCGACAAGTTGACTGAACGCGTCAGGTTGCGGAGAGGGGGCCGGTGCCTGTTGTGAGCAACCACCAGCGGCGGCCACAACGCCGATCAGCGCTACGAGCACCAGGCAGCGCGCGGCCGCACGCGTCATTGAGCGGTGGTGGAACGTGCGATTGCCGTGTGATACGACTTCACGAGTTGACGGCCCGAGCTCAAGGAGAGTTGGGCATAATCTGCATCTACCTTGGCGTTGGTCCAGCCCGAGTAGCCGGTAGAACTGACGTAGTAGATCTTCACAGTGACTGAGGAACACCCTGCGCGTCCGCTTGTTGCCGCGGTGTCCACGCTCGTGTTTGCCCACGTTCCCGCTGAACAGCCGTACGTCGATATTTCCGAGAGACCACTTCCCACAATCGTGCCTGTGGCCACGTGCGCCGCCTGCGCAATCGTCGCGGTTCCCAGCATCGCCAATATCGTGGCGGATCCAATTGCCAAATTTCGACGTAGAGACATGGTCTCTGTACCTCCCCTGCGTAGTGCGACACCCCTTGCATCACGTAATTCCGAGCATAGGGGCAAATGTCCATCAGCGCATGGAATGACGCGATTGTCCGGAAAGGCCCCGACCACCCGCAAGCACGCGCCAGCGTGACTCTCAACTCCTCCTACACTTGATGGGTGACTCAGACCACCGCCATCACGCCATCACGGTTTACCAGGGGGCTTGACGCCATCGGACGTCGTGGACGCGGGCTCACGATCGCCAACATCATCACCCAGGGCGGCATCATCGTGACGGGCGCCGCCGTTCGCCTCACGGACTCCGGGCTGGGCTGTTCAACGTGGCCCCAATGCGAGCCGGGCGAATTCACACCCCAATTCCACGAAGCGGCGAGCTACCACCCGTTCGTCGAGTTCGGAAATCGCACCGTGACCGGCTTGCTGCTCGTTGTTACCGCGCTGCTCGCGATCGCACTGTGGCGCACGCGTCCGGACATGCGCACCTGGGCGCTCGTGCCCGGGCTCGGCGTCATTGCGCAGGCGGTGCTTGGCGGGATCATCGTGCACGCCAACCTCAATCCGTGGCTCGTGGCACCGCACCTATGGCTCTCCGCAGGCCTTGTGTGGATCTCGGTCTACATCGCGCTGCGTTATCGCAACGCGCCTCGCCGCGAGGGACGTCCGTTCACCGGTTTGCGCCTAGCCAACGTGGCGGCATTCGTGGTGGTGATCTTCCTCGGTGCGCTCACCACCGGCGCAGGGCCGCACAGCGGCGATCCCGACGCCACCGAACGGCTCGCCCTTGACCCCGCGGAGATCGCCAAGGCCCACGCGGGCTCCGTGTGGCTGTTCCTCATCACGCTCGCGGCGCTTGTGTGGCTCATTCGCCGCGACCACTCCGATGCCGAGCGTGACGAGGTCCGCAAGGCGTGGATTGTGCTCGCCCTCGCCACGGTTCTGCAGGGCGTCATTGGTTATACGCAGTACTTCCTTGGCTTGCCCATCCTGCTCGTGGAGCTGCACCTCGTTGGCGTTGCGACTCTCGCGGCCGCGATGTCTGCCTTCTACTACCTCGCGCAGCCGGTCTCCAAGAAGTAGCGATTTTCTCCCGCCAGTTTGCAGTGGGCCCGACGCTGGGGCCAGGCTGGCTGTTGTGAGGAACCTTGTGCTGGTGGCGGCTTTGGCGGTGGGTTTGGCCGCGTGCGCGAGCCCCGCCAACCCCACGCCGGGCGCTTCCTCAACCAGAGCGTCGGACTTCGCCGTGACGAGCCCAGACTTTGCAAACGGGGACGAGCTCGCGGACTGGGCCACGGCCAATGCGTTCAACGGTCAGTGCACAGGTGACAACCTCAACCCCGCACTCGAGTGGACGGGCGCTCCGGAAGGCGCAGAGTCGTTCGCGATTGTGCTCATTGACCGCGACGCCGGCAACTACGTCCACTGGGTGCACTTCGACATTCCCTCCAACGTGACCTCGGTGGCGCGTGGAGGCAGCGGCGACCTTCCCGGCGTCGAGGGCGCCACCAACCAATCAACGGGCTACTTTGGCCCGTGTCCGCCCGGGCCGGATCACCACTACGAATTCACCGTGTACGCACTCGATGCGTCACTTGGGCTCCCTGCTGGTGCCGGCTTCTCCGCGGTCACCAAGGCGATCGCGGGGCATGAACTCGCGGAGGCGAGCATCACTGGCTTGCGCTCAGGACCGGCGTAGGCCCTAGTGCTCGCCGCGCACTGGCGGGCGGCGCCACTGCGCATCCGCAGAGCGGAGCGTCGCAAAGTCGGCACGCATCGCGGCATCGAGCGCAAATGCACCCAACAGCAGTGTGGGCCCGGCGATGTCGGCACGGTTGATGGCATTGAGAATGGATGGCACGTCCACCCACGCGCCCACCATGTCTCGCTCCTCGGCCTCGCGCGCGTGCCGCTCGTCCTCGGGCACGGGAGTGAGATCACGCGCCAAATAGATGCGGATTCCCTCGGAACTGCCGCCCGGGGACGTGAAGAAGTCGATCAACACGTCCCACGTCGCGGCAACGAGATCGGCCTCCTCAAACAGTTCGCGCTTGGCGGCAGCCAGCGGATCCTCGCCGCGCACATCCACGAGGCCGGCTGGCGGCTCCCACGTCTCGGTGCGCACGGGGTGCCGGTACTGACGCACCAGGTAAACCTGTGATTCCTCGTTGATCGCAAAGATCGCGACCGCACCCGGGTGGTGAACGTAGTCCCGCGTGACAACGCCGCTCTCCCCTAGGTCAACCAGGTCCGAGGTCACGTCCCACACCCGCCCCGTGAAGGATCGGCGAGAGTGCAGCACGGTCCGCGGCGCCGCCTGGTCAGCGAAAGGCACGTAGGTTACAGGGTCCGACGCTGGCTCGGGTTGAGCTTCTTGCTCACCAGCGGCGTCCGATTCAGCAGGCTCGTCGTCAGCTGGTTGATCCTGCTCAACCACTTCCTCGGCGACCGCTACCCCGCCCTCAAGCACAGCGTCGGGTTCCTCACCCTTCTTCTTGGCCATGCTCAGGCCGAGACCACTACGTCGGCGTCAACTGCCGCTGCCGACTCTCGCAAAGCCAATGCTGCGCCAATGAGCCCCGCGAACAGCGGGTGCGCCTTGGTGGGGCGGGACATGAACTCGGGGTGTGCCTGCGTGGAGACGTAGTACGGGTGCACGTCGCGTGGCAGCTCAACGAATTCCACGAGCGAGCGGTCGGGCGACTCGCCCGAGATGACGAGGCCAGCGTCTTCGAGCTGCTGGCGGTAGTTGTTGTTGACCTCATAGCGGTGGCGGTGACGCTCACCAACCTCGGTGGCGCCATAGGTCTCGGCCACAACCGAGCCCGGCCGCAGCAATGCCTTGTACTCGCCAAGGCGCATGGTGCCGCCCAAATCGCCGGCGCCGTCCACGATCGCGAGTTGCTCCTCCATCGTCGCAACCACGGGGTACGGGGTGTCCGCATCAAACTCGGACGATGATGCGCCCTCGAGCCCCAGCACGGTCCGTGCGTACTCCATCACCATGACCTGCAGGCCCAGGCAAATGCCGAGCGTGGGAACGCCGTTCTCGCGAGCCCAACGGGCCGCGCCAATCTTGCCGTCAACGCCGCGCACGCCAAAGCCGCCGGGGATGAGCACCGCGTCCACGCCGCCAAGGGCCTCGTCCGCGCCTTCGCGCGTCTGGCAAGTATCCGAGGCAACCCAGCGAATATTCACCTTGGCGTGGTGGTGGAAGCCGCCCGCGCGGAGCGCCTCACTCACCGAGAGGTAGGCATCGGGCAAGTCAACGTATTTGCCGACGAGCGCAACCTCCACCGTGGTCTGAGGGCTGTGAACGCGCTGCAACAACTCGCCCCACGTTCCCCATTCCACGTCATGGAAAGGCAAGTCCAAGCGGCGCACAACGTAGGCATCGAGGCCTTCCGAGTGAAGCACCTTGGGGATGTCGTAAATGCTGGGGGCGTCCACCGCGTTGACCACGGCCTGGGTGTCAACGTCGCACATGAGCGCAACCTTGGCCTTGACCGACGCTGGCACGGCCCGGTCGGAGCGCAGCACCAGGGCGTCGGGCTGGATACCGATGCTGCGCAGCGCGGCTACGGAGTGCTGCGTGGGCTTGGTTTTGAGTTCCTGAGCGGGGCCAATGAACGGCACCAGGGACACGTGCAGGAAGAAGACGTGATCGCGGCCAACGTCGTGGCGCACCTGACGCGCGGCCTCAAGAAACGGCTGGCTCTCGATGTCACCCACCGTGCCGCCGATTTCCGTGATGATCACGTCCACGTTGGGGCCGGCCTGCGCGCGCATGCGGCGCTTGATCTCATCCGTGATGTGCGGAATGACCTGCACGGTGTCGCCCAGGTACTCGCCGCGGCGCTCCTTGGCGATCACTTGCGAGTACACCTGACCGGTAGTCACGTTGGACGATGCGGAGAGGTTCACGTCGAGGAACCGCTCGTAGTGGCCAATATCGAGGTCTGTCTCGGCACCGTCGTCGGTCACAAAGACCTCGCCGTGCTGGAACGGGTTCATGGTGCCGGGATCCACATTGAGGTAGGGATCCAGCTTTTGCATCGTCACGCGAAGCCCGCGTGACCTCAAGAGGCGGCCAAGGCTCGAAGCCGTCAGCCCCTTCCCGAGGGAGGACACAACGCCTCCGGTAACAAAAATGTGACGGGTGACATGGTCCTGGCCGGACGAGAATCGAGTTCGCTCCACGGAACTCCAGGGTACACGGCCTGGCCGACGCTCGGCACAGTTAAGGCGCAAACTCGCCGCAAACGAGGGTTAGGAAGGCTAGTGCGCGGCGCCAATGAGCTGGGCGGCGTCGCTTGCGTCGTAGGCGCCGGTGAGTCCGCCCGCGGCATTAATGGCGGCGCCTGTGACGGCCCACGCGCCGTAGAAGGTGGCCGCGTTTGTGACCGTAGTAGCCGCGCCGGCTTGGCCCGCAGTACCGCCCGTGAACGCCACCACAGTGCCGTTGGAGGTCGCCACGAAGGCATTCGCGAGGTCGGTCACGTCTCCCCCAGGCGCAACAAGCAGGAACATGTCGCTATCGCCCGTGCGCTCACCCGTGACGAGTGCGGCATCCGTCAGGAGAGTCCACAGCGTGTCTGCGCGCTCCGTGGCGGCGGCACCAACGAGATCGTCGCCGGCGGCAATCCCGGGCGCTAGGGTCTGCGCCAGAGCGGTAGCCAGCACTTGTGAGCTGGTTTCGCCCGCTGGCGAATTTGCGAGTGCCGCCGTGATCTGATCGGCCAGCGCCTCACGGAATGGCCCTCGATTTTCCACGGTCCATTCGTCCGTGAGTGCCACCTTTGCACCCACTTCCGCACCAGCGTCGGTCAAGTGAGCCGCAGCCGTGGCCACATCATCGTCGGTCGCGTCAGCGGTGCGCACAAGCGCAACCGTGTGGCCCGTGAGGAACCCGCGCACGGCAACAGGGCTGGCAGCATCGGCAAACTCGCGGCCCTGCTTCGCGTCCGCGGCCGCAGCCTTGGCGTTGGCCTGCGCCTGCTCGAGTTCCTCTGCCTGCGCCGCGTTGCCGCTAAACCCGGCGCGCAACGGGCCTGAGCCAATCAACACGCCAATTGCCAGGGCAAAGACCACCAGAGCGGCAACAAGAACCTTGGATCGTCCCGTCACGACGACCCTCCAAACCAGCCCCAGGCGGTGTCCCAGGCGGCCTCCAAAACTGAGCGCACGTCCTCAACGGACCACAGCGCAACGGCCAACGTGGCGCCTGCAAGGACAAGCACGGTCCACACGAAGGCGAGCGAATGGCGGTGGCGGTAGGTGGCCGCGATGACTTCCGCGTCCGCGGTGCCGCGCCGCGTGACAAGGGCAGTGAGGAAGGAGCCGATGCCAACCTCGGGATCCGCGCTCAGCACGTCCACGGCACCCGCGCGCCGCCCCGCGATCACAACCACCTCAGCGCCAGCGTGGTGGGTAGCAAGGTTGGCAAGATCTCCCCCCGCGAGCGTCACCGCAGTGGACTCGTAGGACGCGTTCATAGACTCAAGCCGCGTCAACGACGCGCTGTCGCTCGGGAGCGCAACCACATGGGCGGCGGCGAGTGCTGACTCGGGCGCGCGGTCAAGCTCGCCGATGATCACGGCGGGATGGAGCCGCGCCTCGAGGCAAGCGGCAACCGCGCCGCCCTCGGCAATCACGATGGGCCTGCGGTCGCTGATGAAGAGCCGTAGGCGCTTGAGGTCTGCCCCTGCGGCATCTGAAGAGGTGACGATCAGCACCACTCGCCCTTTGATGTCCACTCCAAGGCTCGGCAGGCCGCGCCCCTCAAAGAAAAGTGGCCCCTCGCGCTCAAGCCGCTCCATCGCGTGCGAGCCGAACACGGCGACCTGCACCTTCAGGTGATCCAGCGCGGCGGTATCGGCGGCGACAACGCGCTCTACCGTCAGTGCGGTGCCTTGGGCAATCACGGTGGCCCCACGCAGCACGTCGTCGCCAGCTAGCGTGAGGGTGGCACCGTCTCGCACCGCGAGCACCGCCGAGCCAGCACCGTCAATGACCGGGATGCCACGGTTGAGGAGCGTCCTCGCTCCCCCAGCCGGTTGGCGACCAGATGCCGTGCGCTGCGCGTTCACTACTGCAGCGGCACCCGTGGCGGCGAGCGCGTCGGCATCCGCTTCACGGAGGTCCAGAGCGTCGATCACAAGCACGTCGCCCGGCCTGGCTCGCATGGCAAGGTCCCTTACGGTGCCAACGCGCGCGGGCCCGGCTATGCCGGAGACTGCGGCAGGAGCCACCGTGGGAAGCGACTCGGTGGTCGCCTCCTCGCCTCCCTCGGCACCGCTACCCGCGGGCGCCCCGGAACGGCGAGGAAGTTCGGACATGAACGCTATGGTGTCACGGCCGAGGCCTCGATCAGTTCAAGCGCGTGCGCGCGCGCTGTGGTCGAGGACTCTTGGCCAGACAGCAATCTGGCAATCTCAGTGACACGCGCCTCGCCGTCCACCGCGTGCACTTGGCTGCGCGTGACGACCCCATCGCTCGCCTTCTCCACCACCACGTGCGTATCTGCGAATGCGGCCACTTGGGCAAGGTGCGTCACCACCAGCACCTGGTGAGTGCGCGCGAGCTCTGCGAGCCGACGCCCAACGGCGATCGCCGCCTTGCCACCCACTCCAGCGTCCACCTCGTCAAAGATGAAAGTGTGGCCTGCGTCAACCGAGCGGGCGGCTAGCGCCACCTCAATAGCGAGCATGATGCGCGACAATTCTCCACCGGAGGCGGCGTCCGCAACGGGCCGCGCGGTGGCGCCCGGATGCGCGGCAAGCGTCATCGCCACCACATCCGCGCCCCACGGCCCCGGCTGGCTGGCATCAACCCTCACCCCAAACTCGGCATCCGCCATGGCGAGCTGAGCCAGTTCGGCGGCAACTGCCTCAGCGAGTTGCGCGGCAGCGGCACGCCTACCCGTTGAGACCGTGGCCGCCAATTCCATAACGCGTGTCTCGCAGGCGCGTTCGTGATCGCGGCGCTGCTCCAAGGTTGCGTCCCACGCGTCGTCCTCGGCCACCACGCGGCGAGCGTGGGCCGCGTGGGCAAGCACTCCCGCGAGGTCAGTGCCGAGCCTTCGCTGGAGCCCCGCGATCGCCGAACGGCGCGTGTGGAGCTCGTCAAGATCCGCGCCGTCCGCATCCAAAGCGTCGAGGTAGCGCGTGAGGTCGCTCGCAGCATCGGCGGCACCAAACCGCAGCTCGGAAATGCGCTCCGCGATTGCGGCAAGCGCGGGCTCGTGACGGCCTGCACCGGTGAGCGACCGTGCTGCGGAGTCCAGCACCGTCACCGCGCTCACGTCGTCATCGCCATCAAGAATCTGCTTTGCGGCACCGGCGGCCGCACGCACCTCCGCAGAGTTCTCAAGCACGGCGATTCGCGCGGACAGTTCGTCGTCCTCCCCCGTGTGGGGGTCAACCGCGTCGATGGCCTCAAGGTCCGCGCGCAAAGCCTCCACTGCCGCCCGCTGCGTTGCGGCGCCCATCTCCATCTCGGCGAGCGCGGCGCGAGCATCGGCCCAAGCGGTCCACGCGGCGTGATACTCCGTGAGCGCCTCGGCGTGAGCGGACCCGGAATCCCCACCGGCGGCAAAGGCGTCCAGCGTGGCTCGCTGCTTTGCCGCGGTGCGTAGTCGCACTTGATCGGATTGGCCGTGCACCGTGACTGCGTGCTCCGTGATCTCGGCGAGCAGCGACTGCGGCACCGTGCGGCCGCCCAGCGTTGCCCGCGAGCGGGTGGTTGCGCCGAGCGTACGCAGCACCACGATGGTGCCGTCCTCATCCACCGCAGCCCCGGCGTCTTCCGCCAACCCGGACGCAGCGTCGGGCAAATCCAAGACCGCTTCCGCGATTGCCTCTGCCGCGCCCGCGCGTACTGCACCGGCGTCCGCCTTGGCGCCAAGAATCAAACCCAACCCCGTGAGCACCATGGTCTTTCCTGCGCCTGTCTCACCGGTGACGCACGTGAGCCCTGGGCCTAGCGTCACGCGCGCAGCCTCAATGACGCCCAGGTTTTCTATGGAGAGTTCGTGAAGCATGCTCAGCCGTCCTGAGCGGGGCCGCGCCAGCCGTTCGTGGGCAGTGAGAACTTGCGCACGAGCCGTTCGGTGAATGGAGCGTCGGACATGCGTGCCAACTTGACTTGATGTCCGCCGCGGCGCACCTCGATGCGCCCGCCACGCTCAACGTCGATGCTGCGCGAGCCGTCAAGGACCACGAGCGCCTCAGACTCGGACCGTTCCAAGACCTCGAGCGCAAACCACGAGCGCGGTCCAACCACGAGCGGCCGCGCAAACAGTGCGTGAGCGGCGAGCGGCACAAAGAGCAGCGCATCGACATCGGGCCACAGGATGGGCCCGCCCGCGCTGAAGGCGTGCGCCGTGGAGCCGGTAGCCGTAGAGATCACAACGCCGTCGCAACCAAAAGTAGAGACGGGTTTGCCGTCCACCTCCACCGCGAGCTCCACGGTGCGGAGCAGATTTGACCTCTCCACCGTGGCTTCGTTGAGCGCCCAGCCACTCTCCGTGCTGCCATCCGGCTGCTTGACGACCACTTCAAGGGTGTTGCGCTCCTCCACCGTGTAGTCGCCCGCAACCAGCCGCTGCACCGCGTGGCGAACGTCTTCCCGCTCCGCCTCCGCGAGGAAGCCAACATGGCCAAGATTGACGCCGAGCAACGGAATATCCGTGCCGCGAGTCAGCGCGGCCGCGTAGAGGATGGTCCCGTCCCCGCCCAGTACCACGGCAGCCTCGACGGGCGTGTCTGATCCGGGGTCGAACGTCTTGCACACCTCGATGCCCTCGTCCTCGAGCTCGCGCGTCACAAGGTCGCCAGCATGCGCGGCGTCTGCGCGGTGCGGGTTTACCACCACCAGCATTCTGCGGCTCACAGCCGTCCCTTCGTCACGCTCTCGATTGCGGCCGTCAGCGCCGCGCCGCGCAGCAATGGTCGCTCCGCGTCATCTCCGCCCCTAGCCTGCCACGCCAGCGACGCCCAGATGAAGAATTCCACATTCCCCGTGAGTCCCGGCAATGGCGACCGCTCAACGCTGTGGATAGCGGCGCCCTCCCTAACGAGCGCTTCCGCAACGTTGGCAACGGCCCACGCGTGATCATCGGGCCGCGTGACCACCCCGGCGGCGCCAAGGCGTTCCCTGCCCACTTCGAATTGCGGCTTCACCATGAGCACAAGATTGCCCGACGCCATGGTTGCGGCGAGCGGTGCCGTCACCAAGGTAAGGGAAATGAACGAGAGGTCCGCCACGATGAGGTCCAACGCTCCCTCGACGTTCGCCGCAGTGAGGTGCGCCACCGTGAGGTCGCGGATGTTGAGGCCCTCAATTGCCGTGACGCGAGGGTCGCTCGCGATGACTGGCGAGAGCTGTCCATGGCCCACATCGATGGCCGTGACATGGTGCGCGCCGCGTTCGAGCAGCACTTGCGTGAATCCGCCGGTCGACGCACCGGCGTCGAGTGCGTTGGCGCCGGCAACGCTGAGGCCGTAGGGCGCGCAAGCGTCGAGTGCGCCTATGAGCTTGTGGGCAGCACGGGACACGTATCCGTCGTCCGTAGCGGTGATGTCCGCTTCCTCGGAAACACTTGCCGCGGGACGCGTAGCGACAGCACCGTCAACGGTGACGGCGCCGGCCGCAATGAGGGCGTGCGCGTGAGTGCGTGATCGAGCGAGCCCGCGCGCTACCAGCGCGCGGTCAAGACGCATCTAGTGAACGCGCCGTTATGAGTCGTCGCGCAGGCGAGTGCTCAGGGCGTCCTGCACCTTGTCAAAGAATTCCGCCTGCTCCTCGAGGTCATCGGGGAGTTCCGTGACAGCCGAAAGGGCGGTCTTCACCTCGGGCGGATACTCGACGTCGGCAATCGACTCCCGCGTTTCCTGGATTTCGCTCATGTCAGGAGGCTACTCCCAAGTATGGAAGGGTCTCAAGTGCTAACTTCTCACCGTCGTCCAGCGCGGCCCACGCGGCGCAGCACGCGGCGCGGATGCGATCAATTTCACTGCCGCCGTCAACCAGCAACCGGCCCTCAAAGACGTGTGCGCGTGCGTCGCCAACGTGCCACCATTCGCCGTCTTGGCGGGGCTCCGGATGTTCCTCCTCGAGCGTGCGAAGATCCGCGCCGATGTAGGACGGGCGATTCTCCGGGGGCGTGGTCAGCGCCTCGCGCACATCGCTTACTCCCGTCAACACCAAGAGGCCGGGGATGCCCGCCGCCCTCGCGCCCTTGATGTCTGTATCGAGGCGGTCACCTATCGCGAGGGGACGCTCGGCGTTCGCACGCTTTGCCGCGAGCAAGAACATGCCCGGCTCGGGCTTGCCCGCTGCCGGGGGTGTGACGCCGGTGGCGGTCACCACTGCTGAGATGAGCGCGCCATTGCCGGGAGCCATCCCGCGTTCCGTAGGCAGGGTGAGATCCAGATTGGTGGCAAAGTATTTGGCCCCCGCGTTGATCGCGTAAGTCGCCTCGGCGAGCTGCGCCCAGCCCAGGTTGGGAGCAAAACCTTGGATCACAGCGTCGGGCTCGTCGCCAGCACCTTCCACGAGTTCAAAACCCACGTCCGCTACAGCCGTACGCAGACCCGCACCGCCCACTACCAGCACCTTTGCGCCCGCGCCGAGGTGCTTCACGAGCATCGCCGCGCCCGCCTGTGCGGCAGTGAGTATCTCATCCTCGCGCGCGGGAATGCCCAGATCCGTCAGGTGCGAGGCGACCTCGCCTGGCTCGCGAGACGCGTTATTGGTCACGAACACTAAGCGCAACCCCTGTGCTCTGGCCGCCCCCAATGCGGCCGGTGCCGTGGGTATGGCGGACGGCCCCGCGTAGGCGACGCCGTCCAAGTCAACGAGCGCAACGTCGTGGGCGGTCCACAGCGGCCCGTGCGAACCGATAAGGCTCATGCACTTGCCCCCGGCTCCCCGGGCGTCACCGATGGTGCATCCGCCACCACGTCAGTCTCTTCAAATGTGTCGTAGACCACGATGTCTTCATCGGCATCATCGTCCGCCGGTGCGGCAACGGGCTCAAGCGCGTCGGCCTCTTCGATGCGACCCAGCGCACGCAGAATGCCTGCGGTTGCTTCGTCGATGCGTGCCCGCAACTCAGCGTCCGCAGTGTTCAGTCTCTTGAGAGAGACGAGCGCGGCTTCCGTGTCCCCCATGTCGCTGCGCGCCCCCGCCAACACGATGGCGAGTTCGATCTTCCCTGCAGCGTCCAGACTCTGGGCGCCCGGATCCTGTGCCAACGCGATGGCCCGCTCGGGACGGCCAAGCCCGCGTTCGCAGTCGGCCATGAGCGCCAAGTACTCGCTCGAGCCGTTGAGTCTGCGCACCGTGCGGAACTCGCGCAGTGCTTCCGCGAAGCGCCCGGTGGCGTATGCCGTGACAGCTGCCGCCTCGCGCACCACGTCTACTCGACCGCCGCGTGCGGCGGCCACCAGCGCGTGGCTGTAGGCGAGTTCCGGGTCAGTGTCGATGAGGTTGCCGGCCATGATGAGGTGGCGGCCAACGTCCTCAGCGTTCTCTTTGCTGAGGGTGCGCAATCGAGCGCGGACCGTGCGGTCCAGCTGCCCGTAGACCACTTCCTCCGGGATCTCCGGAGCTGGCGGGCCCTTGCGAACAGGGCGCTCGTCCCTGTCCGCACGGGGCGGGCGGGCGCCTCCGCCACGGTTCGCATCGGAGCCGCGGTACGGGGGCCGTCCGGTAGCACCATCCCGCCGAGGGGCGCCATCCTTCCGGGGCGCACCATCTTTCCGGGGCGCACTATCTTTCCCAGGAGCGCCGCCCCGCCGAGGGGCGCCATCTTTCCCGGGAGCGCCGCTCTTGTACAGCGGCCGGCCCGCGCTTTGCGAACCGCTCTTGGGCGGGCCGCCATAGCTTCGCGGAGCACCCGCCCCACGTGCTTTGGGCGTGCTCTCGTCGCTGGCCATGATGCTCCGTTCTTGTGTTGTACCGACTCTATAGTCGCAGAAATGACGAAGGGCCGCCCAGCATTGGGCGGCCCTTCGTTGAAGGATGTCCCGCAGCGACCTACTCTCCCACACCCTCGCGAGTGCAGTACCATCGGCGCAGAGAGGCTTAGCTTCCGGGTTCGGAATGGGACCGGGCGTTTCCCTCTCGCTATGGCTGCGGAAACTC
>Ga0164241_10001128_pt1 | contig 35792 bp, 31 predicted proteins | sample OricomyardsoilBY_FD_108780 | JGI IMG/M metagenome (GOLD analysis project Ga0164241, IMG submission 108780) | Backyard soil microbial communities from Emeryville, California, USA - Original compost - Back yard soil (BY) | ecosystem: Environmental > Terrestrial > Soil > Unclassified | place: USA... | reverse complement strand
TCGCCGCGCAGCCGCAACTCCTCTTCTGCCGTCTGCACAGGTTCGGCCTGCAGTTCCAGTTGCTCGGCCTCGGAGAGCTGCAGCATTTGGGGCGGCAGCGGCAGCATCCGGACCCGGGCCCGCAATTCGCGGCTGCTGGCCAGTACCTGCAGCGACTCGTCTCCGGTGGCCTCGGTGGTGCGCGTTGCGGGCGGTGCCGGTTGACCGCGCTCCGAAGGCAGTTGGGCCGGCAGCAGCTGTTGCGTGTTGCCGGAACCCAGCTGGGTACGGTCCGAAAGATAGGTCGCGGTGTCGTTGCGCTGGGATTCGGGCAGTTCGTCCGAAACCAGCACCACCTCCAGTCCGCGATTGAGATCGCTGCTGTCGTCCCCTGGCGAGGTAAACGAGATGCCCAGGATGATCATTCCATGCAGCAGTGCGGCCAGTACCACCATGGTGGTCAGCCGGTCCCGCGACAGCTTGCTCTCGCGGGCATCGGAGCTGCGCCGTTGCAGCCGGGCCGGTTCTTCCAGGTTTTCCGCCAGGGACGGCATTGCGTCAGTGGCTGCGCGCGGCGAGGCGCCGGTCGATGGCCTCGATCAGCAGCATCGCGATATCGGTGCCGAAGGCCTTGTCGATCTCGCGGATGCCGGTGGGACTGGTGACATTGATCTCGGTGACGCACCCGCCGATCACATCGAGGCCGACGAACAGCATGCCGCGCTCCGCCAGCTTCGGACCGATGCCCGCCACCAGCTCGCGGTCGCGGGCGCTCAGTTCCCGCGCCACGCCCTGCGCGCCGGCCGCGAGGTTGCCGCGGTTGTCATCGGCCGAGGGCATGCGGGCCAGCGCATAGGGCGCCGGCACGCCATCGATGACCAGCACGCGCGAATCGCCGCTGCTGACGATCTCCGGAAGGTATTTCTGGACGATGGCGAAGCGCGTGCCGTAGTCGGTGAGTGTCTCGAACACCACCTTCAGGTTCTTGTCCTGCCGGTCCACCACGAAGATGGAGCGGCCACCCATGCCATGCAGCGGCTTCACCACCACACGGCCGAACTCGCGCGCAAATTCCGCCATCGCGGCCATGTCCCGCGTGACCAGCGTCGGGGCGCAGAATTCCGGAAACCAGGCCGTGTAGACCTTCTCGTTCATGTCGCGCAGCCCGGCCGGGTTGTTCACCACCAGTGCCCCGGCGGCCTCGGCCCGGTCAAGGATGTAGGTGGTGTAGATGAACTCCATGTCGAAGGGCGGATCCTTGCGCATCAGGATCACGTCGAAATCGCCCAACGGGGTATCCCGCGCCTCGCCCAGCGCGAACCAGTTGCGCGGGTCGGCGCGCACCTCCAGTGGCCGCGCCCGGCCGCGGGCCGTCCCGTCACGCAGGTACAGATCGCCCTGGGTCAGGTACCACAGTTCATGGCCCCGTTTGGTGGCGGCCAGCAGCATCGCCAGCGTGCTGTCTTTGGCGTAATGGATGTCCTCGATGGGATCCATCACCACCGCCAGTCGTATGCGCTGTGTCATGCCGCTTCCAGACTCCCCGCCCCGCCAGAACTCAAGGTGCGCCGCACTGCACGGGCCTGGGTTCCTGAAACGTGTGCCAGTTCAAGGCGCGATGTTATCCCACTGTCAGAATCGGTCTGTTCCTGCACGGGTTCCTCGTTCCACCTCGGGGGGGCGGTGGCCCGTGGCGAGGGGTGGGCCGATATGTTAAAAGACCGAGGACAGTGCACGCCATGAGACAAGTCGGGAGCGCCTTGACGGTGAGCGACGAGAACTCAAGCCTGAAGGGATTGAAAGTCCTCGTCATCGACGACAGCAAGACCATCCGCCGCACGGCCGAGACCCTGCTGGCCAAGGAGGGTTGCGAGGTGTCGACGGCCATCGACGGCTTCGATGCGCTGGCCAAGATTGCCGATCACCAGCCGGACATCGTGTTCGTGGACATCATGATGCCGCGCCTGGATGGCTACCAGACCTGCTCGCTGATCAAGCACAACAAGGCGCTGCGCGAGATCCCGGTGATCATGCTGTCCTCCAAGGACGGATTGTTCGACAGAGCCCGCGGCCGGATCGTCGGGTCGGAGCATTACCTGACCAAGCCGTTTACCAAGGAAGAGTTGCTCGGGGCGATCGAAACGCACGTCGTGAGGTAAGCCGTGGCTCTCATTCTGATCATTGATGACTCCCCCACCGAAGTGCATGCGATGAAGAAGGCGCTCGAGAAGAGCGGCTTCAAGACGGTCACGGCAAAGGACGGGGAAGAGGGTGTACGGCTGGCGCGGGAGATGCGCCCGGACCTCATCTTCATGGACGTGGTGATGCCGGGCATGAACGGCTACCAGGCGACACGCGCCATCGTCAGCGACCCGGGCACGAAGTCGATTCCGGTGGTCATGGTCTCATCCAAGGGTCTGGAAACCGATCGCGTCTGGGGCCTGCGCCAGGGTGCGGTGGACTACATGGTCAAGCCGGTGGCTCCGGACACGCTGGTGCGCAAGGCCCAGGCAACGCTGGCCGCCTGATGCGGCAGACTTCAGGAGGCCCGGCGTGACGGCCAGCCCGACTTCAATCCGTACCCTGCTCGACAAGCCCTACGAAATGCTGGTCGCGCTGGACAAGCGTGGCCGCGAGGTCAATGCCGAGCCGGGCGAACAGGCCGATGCCGATCGCGAGTGGGTGGGCGTGGCGTGGCGCATGGCCGGCGAGGCGTATCTGGTGGCCCGCGAAGAGACGCGTGAGGTCCTGCCATACCCGTCGCAGCTTACCCGTGTACCCGGCGCCCAGGCCTGGGTGAAGGGCCTCGCCAACGTGCGGGGCACGCTGCTTCCCATCATTGACCTGCGCGCCTTCCTCGGCAGCGGCGCCACGCCCCTGACCCGCAACACGCGCGTGCTGGTGGTGAACCACCGCGATGTACCGGCCGGCCTGATGGTCGACGAGGTGCTGGGCTTCCGGCGCTTCACCGATGGCGAGTTCAGCGCCGATTCGCCACCCACCATCGTGCGCTGCGAACGCTTTGTGGCCGGTGCCTTTCGCCGTGGCACCGAAGCCTGGCCGGTGCTGAGCCTGCGCCAGCTGGTCGAGAACCAGGGGTTCCTTGATGCCGCCGCCTGAGCATTCGGGTCAGTCCGCCCGGCCGCGCGGCCAGGTGTGGATCCTCGCGGCCGCGCTCATCGTGATCGCCGCGGCTGGTCTGTCGTTCTACAACGGCGGTGTATTCGGCGTGATGGCCGGCGTGACCGCGCTGGTGGTGCTGGTACCGCTGGCGTTGCTGTTCCTGTCGGTGCGTTCCACGCTGGACGAAACCGAGATGGCGCGTGTCGCCATGGAGGCACAGCGCCGCGAAGGTGATCGCAACCAGGCGGCCATCCTGCGGTTGCTGGACGAGATCGCAGGCCTAGGTCAGGGCGACCTGACCGCCACGGCCACCGTCACCGAGGACATCACCGGCGCGATCGCCGATTCGGTGAACGTCGCCGTGGAGGCGCTGCGCGCGCTGGTGACCACCATCAACCAGTCCTCCGAGCAGCTCGATGGCACGGCGCGGCAGACGCAGGCGCTGGCGCAGCACCTGGCCAAGTCCTCCAGTGCGCAGTCACGCCAGATCGCGGCGGCCACGGAATCGATCAGCTCCATGGCGGGTTCGATTGAAGAAGTGTCGGGCAACGCAGAACGAGCCGCTGACGTGGCCCGGCACTCCGTAGACATCGCGCACAAGGGCGGCGAGGCGGTGCGCCGCACGATCGACGGCATGAACACCATCCGCGAGACCATTCAGGAGACCTCCAAGCGCATCAAGCGGCTGGGAGAGAGCTCGCAGGAGATCGGCAACATCGTGGAGCTGATCAACGATCTGGCCGAGCAGACCAACATCCTCGCGCTCAATGCCTCCATCCAGGCGTCGATGGCCGGTGAAGCCGGCCGCGGCTTTGCGGTGGTGGCGGACGAAGTGCAGCGCCTGGCCGAACGCGCCACCAACGCGACCAGGCAGATCGACGCGCTGGTGCGCAACATCCAGGCCGACACCAACGGCGCCGTGGTCTCGATGGAGCGTTCCACCGCCGACGTGGTGGGCGGTGCGTCGCTGGCCGAGAATGCCGGCGGCGCGCTGGAAAAGATCGAACTGGTGTCCAACCAGATCGCCTCGCTGGTGCACAACATTTCGGCCAGCGCGCGCAGCCAGTCGCAGTCCTCGCAATCGGTCGCGCGCAACATGCAGGTGCTGCGCGAGATTTCCACGCAGACCGCCGACGCCACCAGCAATACCTCCGACGCCATCGCCAAGCTGGCGCAGCTTTCGGCGGCATTGCGCAAGTCGGTGGCCGGCTTCCGTCTGCCCGAGTCATCGGCGGGTGGCACGGAGCGCATTCCGAAGCTGCCCGATGCCGAAGGCACGGCGCGGTTGCGGCGTGTAGCAAGCAAGGCCAATGGCTGAGAGTGCGATGGAAATGAACTCACATCGGCTTTCGAGCCAGACGCTGGATGCGGTTGCCCGCGAGATCAATGTCTCGCTGGGCGAGGCGCGCGTGGCCATCGAGGCGTTCCTCGAGGCGCCCGACAACGGCGCGCTAGTGCATCGCTGCCGCGATGAGCTGTGGCAGGTGCAGCGGGTGCTGCGCGCGCTGGGGCTGCACGGCGCCGCGCTGCTGGCAGAGGAGATGCACCAGGTCAGCGTGTATCTGGAATCCACGCTGACGGCGCGCAAGAACCAGTCCGAGGCACTCGATGCGCTGATGCGTGCCATGGTGCAGTTGCCGACCTACCTCGACCGGGTGCTGGCCGGCGGCCGCGACATGGCCCTGGTGTTGTTGCCACTGCTCAATGACCTGCGCGCGGTTCGCGGCAGCCCGCTGCTGTCCGAAGGCACGCTGCTGTCGCTCAACCTGAAGTCCGACCGCCAGGCCGCGCCGGAAGCGCTGCCGCCGGGCGAGAAGAAGCTGACGGTGGCGCAGTGGGCGCGCAAGCTGCGCACGCAGTTCCAGTCAGGCCTGGTCGGGTGGATCCGTGGCGAACGGGTCGAACAGCACATCGGCAGCCTGGCCGCCGTGGCCAGCCGCTTCGAGCAGATTGCCACCACGCAGGCGCTGTTCCAGTTGTGGTGGGTGGTTGGCGCGATGCTCGAAGCGCTGCGCGAGCAGGGCCTGGAGAGCGGCGTATCGGTCAAGCGTCTGCTGGGCCTCGCAGACCGCGAGATCAAGCGCCTGTATGAGGAAGGCGAAGCCCGCTACGCAACCCAGCCGCCGGTCGAGCTGCTGAACAACATGCTGTATTACGTGGCGCGTTCGGGCACGCACGGTCCCAAGGTCGCCGCGGTCCGCGAATCCTTCCGGCTCGACGAGCTGCTGCCCGTGGACGAGAGCATCGAGCAGGAACGCGAAAACCTTTCGGCTCCTTCGATCAAGCTGATGCAGACCGTCGGTGCGGCGATCCGCGAGGACCTGGCCAAGGTCAAGGATGTGCTGGACATCTTCATGCGCCGCGGTGGCGCGGCGCCCGAGGAGCTCGCTCCGCAGCTCGAGTTGCTGCGCAAGATCGGCGATACGCTGGGCGTTCTGGGCCTGGGTGAGCAGCGCGCGCGCGTGCAGGCCGAGATCGCGAAGCTTGGTGAACTGATCGCTGCGCAGGAGAAGCCTTCCGAGTCGGTGCTCATCGACGTTGCCGCGACGCTGATCCAGATCGAAGACCAGCTGGACGATGACCTGGTCGGCAAGATCCTGCCGCGCGCCGCGCCCGATGCGTCCACCGCCGAGACCGTGCTGGCTCCCGACTCGGATTTCCAGCAGGTGCAGGCGGCCGTGCTGCGCGAGTGCGTGGTCAACCTGGCGCGCGTGAAGGAGTACGTCGCCCAGCAGGTCGGCGGCACGCTGGATACCGCCGGGTTCGATGCCTGGCAGGACCTGATGCGCGGCATCCAGTCGGGTCTGTCGATACTGGGCAAGACGCGCGCCGAACAGTGCCTGGTGCGCATCACGTCGCATCTGAAACGCATCATGGAATCCGGCGGCGGGCCGGCGGCAATGGTGGGGCTTGGCCTCGATCGACTTGCCGACGCCATCGTCAGCGTCGAGTACTACATGGAGACGCTGCAGGCTGGGCGGTCTGACCCCTGGTACATGCTCGACAACGCGGAGATCGCACTGGCGGCCGTTGACGCGCAGCCCGATACGCCGGTCGTCGCGGCGCTGCCCGCCGGCAAGCAGGCGACCGGCACGCTGGTGCTGGACCGCGCAGGCGATGCCGGTGCGTTTGCTGCCCAGTCGATCGACCCGGAACTGACCAACGTGTTCCTCGAAGAGGCGCGCGAGGAATCCGACAAGATCGGCAAGGCCGTGCCTGCCTGGGATGAGGATCCGACACAGGAAGACGCGCTGATGACGGCGCGGCGCAGCTTCCACACGCTGAAGGGCAGTGGTCGGGTGGTCGGTGCCACGGGATTCGCGGACTTCGCCTGGGCGATCGAAAACCTGATGAATCGCCTGCTGGACCGCACCCAGAACCGCTCGCCGGCCATTCTGGATGTGCTGCGCGATGCCACCGCCGCGGTGCCACAGCTGATCGAGCAGCTCGCCAGCGGCAAGGTGCCCGCGGCTGATGTCGCCGGCATCGTGACGCGCGCGCAGTTGCTGGCCGCCGGCAAGTCCATCGATGGTTCGGATACCTCGGCCACCGGACTGACGACGGCGATCACCCAGCTGTCGCGATCGTTGATGGTTCCTGTCGTGGAGGCCGAGCCGTCGCTGGCAGACATCTATTCGCGCGAGACCGCAGCACACATCAGTACCGTGCGCGGCTGGCTCGACAAGGTGACCGGCCAGTCCGGGCCCCATGTGTTGCCCGAGGCGGTCTATCGTGCCAGCCATACGCTGTCCGGCAGTTCCAAGACGGCAGCCGCACGGCATGGCGTACGGCTGACCGAGCCGTTGAACCGCTGGCTGCGCAAGTCGTTTGACAGCGGCGTGGGCGTGGCCGGCGACGACCTGAAGTTGATTGGGGAGTGCATGGGCGCGCTGGAGGCGATCAGCCGCAACCTCAATGAAGACACCGGCTTCTTCGCCTCGCACGATGTACTGCTGGGGCGGATCGCGCGCGCCGAAGAGCAGCTGGACGGGCGCATCGCCGAGCACAGCAGCGCAGTCAAGTCTCCGATGGCCAGCGCACCGGTCGCAGCCGCTGAAGAAAGAGATGAAACGCCAGACGTCGATTACGACCCGGAAGTCGCGTCAATCTTCAGCGATGAGGCCACCGAGCTGCTGGAGGCCTGCCAGGCTTCATTCCAGGGCATCAGTCTGACCGAGCCGCGCAGTGAGCAGTTCGCCGAGCTGAAGCGGCCACTGCACACCATCAAGGGCGGTGCGCGCATGGCCGGCGTGAAGTCGATGGGCGACCTCGCGCACGAGCTGGAATCGCTGATCATTGGCATCGAGCTGGGCAATGTGGAGGCAAGCCGCGACGCGCGCGAAACGCTGCAACGCTCGCTCGATGAGCTGGCCCGCATGCGCGACCTGCTCGCAGCCAACCAGCCGATCCCGCCCGGGCGTGCGCTGCTGAAGCAGGTGCAGGCGCTGGCAGCTGGCGAACCGATCTCACAGGCCCTGCCGGTGGAGACGCCCGTGGTGGCTGCGCCGCCAGTCGCGGAGCCTCCAGTGGCCGAGCCTCCAGTGGCCGGGCAAGTGCCCCCGCCGGCCAGCGAGCCTGCTGCGCCCGTGGAGCCAGCGCCGCCACTGCCGCCCTCCAATGTCATCGAACTGCCGCGCTTCGAGCTGCCACCGCGGCGCGAAGTCGAGCCCGAGCCGGCCAGCCCGCCGCAGCCTGTCGCTGATGCGCCGCCAGTGCGCCCACAGGCCTTTGCGCGACTGATGGCCGCCGCGGCCGTTCCGCCCGGGCGCGAGCCGACGCCACCGCCACAGCCCACCGAGATGGCGCGCGTGGACGCCGAGCTGCTGAACCAGCTGCTGAACCAGGCGGGCGAGGTCAGCATTGCGCGCGCGCGCGTCGAGCAGCAGCTGGCTTCAACCGAATTCAACCTGGCCGAGCTCGCGCGTACCGTGACCCGCCTCAAGGAGCAGCTCGCCAAGCTGGAAATCGAGACCGAGGCGCAGATCCTGCACCGCCACGAGACCGAGACCGGCCCGCGCACCGACTTTGATCCGCTGGAGCTGGATCGCTACTCCTCGATCCAGCAGTTCTCGCGCGCACTGGCCGAGACTGCCAACGACGTGGCCAGCATCCAGACTCTGCTGGAGAGCCTGACCCGCGACACGCAGGGCCAGTTGCAGCTGCAGGCGCGCACCATCATCGAGATGCAGAACGGACTGATGCGCACGCGCATGGTGTCTTTCCAGCGCCATGTGCAGCGTCTGTCGCGCATCGTGCGCCAGACCGCGGCCGACGAGAAGAAGCAGGCCGAGCTGGTTGTCGAGGGCGCCAGCGGCGAGATGGACCGCCAGGTGCTGGAGCGCATGCTGCCGCCGTTCGAGCACCTGCTGCGCAATGCAGTGGTGCATGGCATCGAGAGCCCGGAAATGCGCAGCGCGGCGGGCAAGTCGCCCACCGGGCAGATCCGCTTGTCACTGCGCCGCGAAGGTGCCGAGGTCATCGTCGATGTGACGGATGATGGCGCGGGCATGAATATCGAGCGCATCAGGTCGAAGGCACTGCGCCTGGGCCTGATCGGCCCCGACCAGGGGCTGACCGACGAAGAGATCATGCAGCTGGTGCTCGAGCCCGGCTTCTCCACGGCCGAGAACCTCACGCAGGCGGCGGGCCGTGGCGTGGGCATGGACGTGGTCGCCAACGAGGTGAAGAAGCTGGGCGGCTCGCTGCTGATGGAGACGCAGGCGGGCAAGGGGTCGCGCTTCACGATCCGGCTGCCGTTGTCACTGTCGGTCGGTCACGCCGTGATCGTCCGTGTTGGTGGCGAGCAGTACGCGTTGCCCATGCCCACCATCGAGGGCGTGGTGCGCATTCCGCGCGAAGAGCTGCAGCAGCACCTGGCAAGCCAGGAGCCTTCCTACGCGTATGGCGGCGTCAAGTACCGCCTGCAGCATCTGGCCAGTTTCGTCGGGCTGGATCCGGGGCCGCTGCCGGAAGACGAGCCAACCCTGCCGGTGGTGCTGGTGCGCGCCGGCGAGCTGTCGACGGGCGTGGTGGCCGAGGAGATGATCGGCACGCGCGAGATCGTGGTGAAGGCGGTCGGGCCGCAGATATCCGGCATTCGCGGCATTTCCGGCGCCACCATCCTGGGTGATGGCAGCATCGTGGTCATCCTCGACATGGGTGCGCTGGTGCGCACCGGCTGGCGCGGCCGCACGACGCCGCCGCCAGTCACCACGCGCGATCGCCTGGATCGGCGCATCGTGGCGCTGGTGGTGGATGACTCGATCACGGTGCGCCGCGTGACGCAGCGCCTGCTGGAACGCAATGGCATGCGGGTGCTGACCGCGCGTGACGGGCAGGACGCGCTGGCGGTGATGGAGGAGCACGTACCCGACATCGTGCTGCTCGACATCGAGATGCCGCGCATGGATGGCTACCAGGTTGCCGAGCACATGCGCGCCGACGCGCGCCTGAAGCAGGTGCCCATCATCATGATCACCTCGCGCGTGGGCGAGAAGCATCGCGCCCGCGCCGTGGAAATCGGCGTGGACGAGTACCTGGGCAAGCCATACCAGGAAAGCCAGCTGCTCGAGGCCATTGCGCCGCTGGTGGAAAAGAGCCGCGGCCAGCACCCGGCCGGCTCGTAGGGTCAAGGGAGACACCATGGCGCAGGACATGCCCGGCGAAATCTATGGACTGATGGTGCCGCTGGAGAACGACCGGCTGCTGATTCCGCGCGGCTGCGTGGCTGAAGTGATCGGCTACCAGACGCCGCAGGAGATGACCGGAGCGCCGCCATGGCACCTGGGCATCGTGCGGTGGAACGATCGCAATGTGCCGCTGGTGTCCTTCGAGGGTTGTGCGGGTGGAGACGTTGCACCGCCCACCGCTCGTTCGCGCGTCGTGGTGCTGAACGCGCTGTCCGAACAGTTGCCGGGCGCAGTGGCCATCTTGTCGCAGGGCTTTCCCAAGCTGGTGCGCATCAGTCCCGATTTCGTGAAGGCCGACGCGCAGCGCAGCTTTCCCGAAGACGGGCCCATCGCCTGCCAGGTCCAGCTGCTCGACGAAACGCCGCTGGTGCCGGATCTGGACCGCCTGGAGCAGATGGTGGCCAGCGAGACCCAGCCGCTGCCCGGCGAGTAGCGCCCGCCGACGCGGCCGGCGCAGCACAGCTCATCCCAGCGCGGGGTAGTCGGTGTAGCCGTGCGCACCGCTGGAATAAAACGTCTGCGGGTCTGGTGAATTCAGGGCTGCACGCTCCCGGAAGCGGCGCGGCAGATCCGGGTTCGCGATGAACATCCTGCCGAAGGCCACCGCGTCGGCCTCGCCGGCGGCAAGCAGGGCCTCGGCGCTGTCTTCATCGAAGCCCTCGTTGGCCACATACACGCCACCGAAGGCGGCCTTGAGTTCAGGACCAATGCGACCGGCGCCTGCATGTTCGCGGGCCGCGATGAACGCGATGCCGCGCCGACCCAGTTCCCGCGCGACGTAGCCGAAGGTCGCCAGCGGATCCGCATCGCCCATGTCGTGCGAGTCACCGCGCGGCGCCAGATGCATGCCCACCCGCGCGGCGCCCCAGACACCGGTCACCGCATCGGTCACTTCCAGCATCAGGCGCGCGCGATTCTCGATGCTGCCGCCGTAGTCGTCGGTGCGCTGGTTGCTGTGATCCTGCAGGAACTGGTCCAGCAGGTAACCGTTGGCACCGTGAATCTCCACGCCATCGAAGCCTGCAGCCTGCGCATTGACGGCGCCTTGCCGGTACTGCCCGACGATGCGCGGCAGTTCCTCGCGCGCCAGTGCGCGCGGCGTCACGTAGGGCGTGACGGGGCGCACCAGGCTCACATGTCCGCCGGGGGCGATGGCACTGGGCGCCACGGGCAGTGCGCCGTCGAGGAACAGTGGATGCGAAATGCGCCCCACGTGCCACAGCTGCATGAAGATGTGGCCGCCGGCCTCCTGCACGGCACGCGTCACGGCGCTCCAGCCCCGTACCTGCTCGTCGGACCAGATGCCGGGAGTGCCGGCATAGCCCACGCCTTCGGGTGTCACGGCGGTGGCCTCGGTGAGGATCAAACCGGCGCTGGCGCGCTGCCGGTAGTACTCGACGTTCATGGCATTGGGGATGCGCTCGGTGCCGGAGCGGGAGCGCGTGAGCGGTGCCATCCAGATGCGGTTGGGCAGATCGAGGTCGCCGACACGGATCGGGGAGAGCAGGCGGGACATGGGACTTTCCGGTTCTCGTTGTTGGAAATGCCGACATGGCGCCGGCCTGTGCATCCACAAGGTGTCAGGCCCGGTATCTGGATATATCCGATGGCTATCGCAAATCACCGACCGCGAACTGCAGCGCGGCCAGTACCGCCAGCGCGGCGGTTTCCGTGCGCAGCACGCGCGCTCCCGCGCGGCACGCAACGAATCCGGCGCGCTGTGCCATCTCCATTTCATCGGGCGCCAGTCCGCCCTCGGGCCCGATCAGCATCGAGATGGACTGCGCCACACCCGGTGTGGCCAGCAACTGCTGCAGGGTGGCGGCTTCTTCCAACGGGGCCAGCAACAACCTGAGGCTGGAGTCCGCCGCAACCAGGGCCCGGGCCAGGTCGAGCGGTGCCGCCACTTCCGGAACCCGGTTGCGGCCGCACTGTTCGCAGGCGGCAATCACCACACCCTGCCAGTGCTGCTGCTTGCGCTGTGCGGCATCGGCATCGAGCCGCACATTGCTGCGTGAGGTAGTCACCGGAATCACGCGCGTGACGCCGAGTTCGGTGGCTTTCTGCAGGATCTGATCCATCTTCTCGCCGCGCGCGATGCCCTGCAGCAGCGTGGTGTGGAGTGGAGATTCGCGCTCGATCGCATCAAACGCGCCGATGCGCACAGTGATGTCGTTGCGCCGCAGGCTCTCCACCGTGGCGGCGAATTCTCCGCCCTGGCCGTTGAAGACAATGAGCGGATCGCCGACCTTCGCGCGCAGCACCCGCGCGAGATGCTGCGCCGGATCGGCAGGCAATGGCAGCACTGCGCCAGCGGTGAGCGGCGCGTGGACGAACACCCGCGTCAGCCGCATGTCGCGGCCTCGATGCCGGCGCGTGCGGTGCGCGCCAGAAAATCGATTTCCTCGGGTTCGATGACATAGGGCGGCATGAAGTACACGACATTGCCAATGGGCCTGAGCAGCGCGCCGTGCTGCAACGCGTGGCGGTAGACGGCGAGGCCGCGGCGCTCGCGGAAGTCATAGGGCTCGCGGGTCGCCTTGTTCTTCACCATCTCGATGGCCACGATCATGCCGGTCTGGCGCACATCGCCCACGTGCCCGTGCTCTGCAAGTGGTGCGGTTGCAGCCGCCATGTGCGCGGCCAGGGCACGGTTGTGCTCGATCACCGGCTCGCTCTGGAAAATGCCGAGCGTGGCGCGCGCCGCGGCGCAGGCCAGTGCATTGCCGGTGTAGCTGTGCGAATGCAGGAAGGCGTTGAGCTTCTCGTACTCGTCGTAGAAGGCCTCGTAGACGTTGCTGGTGGTGAGCACGGCCGAAAGCGGCAGGTAGCCGCCGGTGAGGCCCTTCGACAGGCACATGAAGTCCGGTGTGATGCGCGCCTGTTCACAGGCGAACAGCGTGCCGGTGCGGCCGAAGCCCACCGCGATCTCGTCCGCGATCAGGTGCACGCCGAACTCATCGCAGGCCTGGCGCAGCAGCGCAAGGTACAGCGGGTCGTACATGCGCATGTCGCCGGCGCATTGCACCAGTGGCTCGACGATCACGGCGGCGGTTTCATCGGCGTGCCGGGCCAGCAGTTCGCGCATCGGGACCATGGCGCGCCGGGCCGCATCGGCTGGCGATTCACCCGGTTCGCGCAGTGCCGGCGAGGGCGCCGTGATCACATCCATCAGCAGCGGCGCGTAGATGTCCTTGTACAGCGCGACATTGCCCACCGCGAGCGCGCCCAGCGTTTCCCCGTGGTAGCTGTTGGCCAGCGTGATGAAGCGCTTCTTCCCGGGTTTGCCGGCATTGCGCCAGAAATGAAAGCTCATCTTCACGGCCACCTCGATGGCCGCGGAGCCGTTGTCGGCAAGGAAGCAGCGTGCCAGGCCCGGTGGCGCCAGGCGCAGCAGTGTCTCTGCCACTTCAATGGCCGCTTCGTGCGTGAACCCGGCGAAGATCACGTGTTCCAGCTCTTGGAGCTGGTGCGCCACGGCGGCGCTGATGACCGGGTTGGCATGGCCGAACAGGTTCACCCACCAGGAGCTGATGGCGTCCAGGTAGCGGCGGCCTTCGAAGTCCTCCAGCCACACGCCCTGGCCGCGGCGGATCGGGATCAGCGGCATCGCACGCTCGTGATCCTTCATTTGCGTGCAGGGGTGCCACAGCGCGGCCAGATCGCGGGCACGCAGCGAGTCGGGCTTGTCGGGGAATACGCTCATGCGCTCATAATGATCCCAGAAGCGGTGCGGTCCCTGGGGGGTTCATGAGAAGTTCGAAGCGCAATCTGGCTGGCGCGATGCTGGCCCTGGCTGTGGGAATCGGTCTGTCGGCCTGCCACAAGGCGCCCGAGGCTCCGGTTCCAACCGGCAAGGTGGATCAGGCGCGGCTGGCCAGCATCGATACCGAGCCGGGTGAGTGGCTGACCGCTGGGCGCGATGCGGGAATGACCTATTTTTCCCCGTTGACGCTGATTGACCGCGCCAACGTGTCGAAGGTGGGCTTTGCGTGGGAATACCAGACCGGAACCAACCGCGGCATGCAGGCCACACCCATCGTCGTGGACGGCGTGATGTACACCTCCGGTGTGGCGGGCCGCGTGTATGCGCTCGATGCCGCCAACGGCAAGCTGCTGTGGCAGTTCGAGCCGCCGCTGAAGTTGAAGAACGCACGCGGGTCCTGCTGTGACATCGTCAATCGCGGCGTGGCCGTGTGGAACGGCAAGGTCTACGTGGGCAGCTTCGAGGGCATCCTGTATGCGCTGGATGCGCGCGATGGCAAGGTGCTGTGGCAGGCGGACACCTTCATCGACAAGACCCGCGCGTATTCCATTACGGGCGCGCCGCAGATCGCCGGTTCCGTGGTGGTCATCGGCAATGGCGGCGCGGAATTCGATACGCGCGGCTATGTCTCGGCCTACAACCTCGACAGCGGCGAGCTGGCGTGGCGCTTCTTCACCACGCCCACCGATCCGGCGAAGCCGCAGGACAATCCGGCGCTGGACATGGCGGTGAAGACCTGGGACCCGAAGCGCGACTGGGGCTATGGCGGCGGCGGCAGCGCCTGGGATGGCTTTGCCTACGACGCAAAGACGGGCCTGGTGTATTTCGGAACGGCCAACGGTTCGCCATGGAACATCCGCTATCGCAGCCCCGCTGGCGGCGACAACCTGTTCCTGGCCTCCATCGTCGCGTTGCATGCCGATACCGGCGAATACGCCTGGCACTACCAGCAGACGCCGGGCGAGCGCTGGGACTACGACGCAACGCCGAAGCTGATGCTGGCCACGCTCAAGCTCGATGGCGCGGATCGCGAAGTGCTGATGCAGGCTTCCAAGAATGGTTTCTTCTACGTGCTCGACCGGGCCACCGGCGAGCTGCTGGCAGCCGACAAGTTCGTCGACGCCAACTGGGCCAGCGGCGTGGATCTGAAAACCGGCAAGCCCATCATCAATCCGGCCGCTGACTACACCAGCGGCAAGCCCGGCATCGTATTTCCATCGGGCGTGGGCGGACACAACTTCAATCCGATGTCGCTGTCGGCCAGCACCGGCCTCGTGTACCTGGCCGCCGTGCACAGCGGCATGTTGATTGCGCAATCCCCGCCCACTGCGCGTGCGCAGGGCGGCATGGCCGGCGGGTTCCAGGTGGGCTTCGTGACCGGTCCGCTGGATCCGGCGACGCTGGCGCCGGTGTTCAAGCCGCTGGCGGATCCAGCCTATCTGAAGACCGTGCCCAGCCTCGATGTGCATGCTTCGCTCAAGGCCTGGGACCCGGTCGCGCACAAGGTGGTGTGGGAGCACAAGTACCCCTCGTTCAATGATCATGGTGGTGTGCTCTCCACGGCCGGTGGGCTGGTGGTGCAGGGAAGCATCGATGGCTACCTGCGCTTCTTCGACGACAAGACCGGCGCAGTGCTCAAGGAGATCAATACCGGAACCTCGCTGATCGCCGCGCCGATGACCTACACGGTCGACGGCGTGCAGTACATCGCGATCCTGGCGGGCACCGGCGGTGGCGGCTGGAACATGTGGACCCCGGACAAGATTGCTTCGGTGCGCGGCAACGACAACCGCATCCTCGCTTTTCGGCTGGATGGCGGCGCCACGCCCATTCCCCCGGAGCTGTCGCCGCTGGCGCCCGTTCCCGAACCCATCGAACAGCCCGGCACGCCTGCGGATATCGCAGCCGGAGCGGGGCTGTTTGCCACCAACTGTGGCAGCTGCCACGCAGACTTCCCGCGCTCGCCGGTGCCGGATCTCACCCGCTCGGGCGTGATCCGCGATGCGGCGCTATTCCAGTCGGTGGTGCGCGGCGGCACATTGCAGATGCGCGGCATGCCCAGCTGGGATGATCTGCTCACCGAAGCGCAGGTCGAGCAGATCCGTGCGCATCTGGTATCGCGGCAGCGCGCAGCCTGGCAGCAGCAGGGCGGAGCGCCAGCGCCGGCAGAACCGGCCGTGAAGGAAGGGCACCTCTAGCGGAAAGTGCAGAGAGCCGCGGCTACTGCGGCTCCTCCACCGTATAGCCGGCGGCGCGCCAGCGCGCCACTGCGCCGTCGGCAGCGAGCAGATCCTCGATCGCCATCGTGGTGAAGCTGGTCTCGTTGGCCAGCAGCATCCAGCTGAAGATGCCCTTGCGATCCTCCTGGATCTGGCGCTGGGTCTCATTGATCCGGGTCTCGAGCCTGGGCCGCAGCGCGTCGATCAATGCGTCCAGGCAGCTTTGGCGATCCACGGCCGCGGGCAGGGCGCGCAGTTCCGCCAGGTTGCCGACCGCCCAGGCCCTGGCGCGCCGCTTGATGTTCGGCAGATCCCGCGCGATGTGATCCATCGTTGCCGACAGGCAGGCCACTTCCTGGTCGCGCTTGATCAGCGCCAGGTCGGCAATGATTCCCTTCGGGTCGTTCAACTCGACTTCGAACTCGCGCTCGCGGATGGGCACCTTGTAGCGTCTGGCCAGCTTCTCGACCGTGGGCCACACGAGGCTGCTTTCCGTCAGGCCGGACTTCTTCAGGGCCTGGCGGTACAGCTCGTCCGCTGCGAACAGCGGGCGGCGCTTTTCCTTCAGGTCCGGATCCTCGCGAAAGAAGCGCCGGTACAGGGTGTCGTAGCGCGCGAAAACGTCGGCCGGCAGCGCGTCGTGCAGGGTCGCGCCGTCGGGGTTGTCACGCGCGCGCAGCAGCGCGGGAATCAGCCGCACTGCGCCGAACAGTCCGATGTCGGAGGTGGCCCGTGCCGAGGTGCTGCCCAGGATTTCGCCGGAGCGCTCGATGACCGCTTCCACCTGCGTGGAACGCCAGCTCATGCTGGCCGGTCGCGGGGTCATCGTGCCCATGACCCACAGCGTGTGGCCGTCACGGCTCACCTTCCACATCGCCGGGCCGGGCTGCTCGCCCAGCACCAGCACTTCATCGAGTACCTGGTCGGCAGGTTCGGGCCCCGATTGTGGCGCGGCGCAGAACGCCGTTGCGGCCCACAGCGCCGGCAGCAGCACTGCCAGCGCTGATGAGGGCCGCTCAGGTCTTGTCATCTCTTCCCAGCCAGCGCCAGATCAGCGCACCGATCGCGCCGCCGGCAATGGGCGCTGCCCAGAACAGCCACAGCTGCTTCAGCGCTGCGCCGCCCAGCACGATGGCAGGGCCCGTGCTGCGCGCCGGATTCACCGAGGTGTTGGTCACGGGAATGGTGACCAGGTGGATCAGCGTCAGCGCCAGGCCGATGGCCAGCGCGGCAAACCCGGGCGTAGCGCGCTTGTCGGTTACGCCGAGAATCACCAGCAGGAAGAACGCAGTCATCACCACTTCAATGGCAATGGCGGACTGCATGCTGTACAGGCCGGGCGAGTAGGCGCCGTAGCCATTGGCTGCAAGGTTGCCCGGGTCGAAGCCCGGCCCGCCGCTGGCGATGTAGCGCAGCAGGAGCGCTGCCGCCGTGGCACCCAGGACCTGCACGATCACGTAGGGCAGGAGGTCCTTCACGCTGAAGCGTCCGGCAATCACCAATCCCACGGATACGGCCGGGTTGAAATGGCCACCGGAGATCGCGCCGAACGCATAGACGCCAGTCAGTACGGTCAGGCCGAAGGCCAGAGCGACGCCAGCCAGGCCGATACCGACGTCCGGAATGGAAGCGGCCAGCACGGCGCTGCCGCAACCACCCAGTACCAGCCAGAATGTTCCCAGGAATTCGGCGCCGAGACGTTTCGCCAGCGCATTGGATGCAGGCATTATTCTCTCCCCATGTTGTTGTTAATTCGTTTCCGCGGGCCGGCTAGGTTTAGCACCGGGTCCGGTGGGCGGCAAGTCATGGTGGATCTTCCATGAACCTGTCCGTGCATGTCGCCACCGGCATGCTCGAAGGCGTGCGCCAGGTGCTGTGCCCGCACTGTGATGAGCGGCCCAGCGGCGTGCCGGCGGACCTGATCGTGGTGCATGGCATCAGCCTGCCGCCGGGCGAGTTCGGCGGCCCATGGATCGAGCGGCTGTTCACCGGCAATCTGCCGCGCGACACGCATCCCTATTTCGCGGAAATTCATGGCCGACGCGTGTCGGCCCACTTGTTGATCCGGCGTGACGGCGAAATCGTGCAGTTCGTGCCGTTCCACCTGCGCGCGTGGCATGCCGGCGTGTCCGAATACCAGGGACGCAGCGCCTGCAACGACTTTTCCATCGGTATTGAACTGGAAGGCACCGACGACGTGCCCTACACGTCGGCACAGTACACGTCTGCAGCCGATGCGATACGGTCGTTGCTCGCTGCGTATCCGCAGCTCTCGGCCGATCGCATTGTCGGACACAGCGACATTGCGCCAGGGCGCAAGACCGACCCTGGGCCGTCGTTCGACTGGGGTCAGCTGCGATCCTCGATCGCACGCGTCTGACGCGAATCCGGCCGGGCGGCGCGAGCTCCCTGGCGCGCACCACCCGGCCTGCGTCACTTCAGGCGATTACGGTCCCAAAGAATCTCGGATCCGCCATCGATGCGCGCCAGTGCGCGAGCCATCACGAACATCAAGTCCGACAGGCGGTTCAGATACACCAAGGCAAGCTGGTTCACATCCTCGGCGCCGGCGAGTGTCCAGCATCGTCGTTCGGCGCGGCGAGCAAGGCTCCTGACCATGTGGCATCTCGCCGCTGCTTCGTTGCCACCGGGCAGGATGAATTCCTTCAACGGCGGCAACGTCGCGTTGAAACTTTCCACCGCCTGTTCCAGCCGCTCGATGTGCTGGCTGGTCAGGGCGCTGTGACCGGGCACAGCCAGTTCTCCGCCGAGATCAAAGAGATCGTGCTGGATGTCCAGCAGCAAGCGCCCGATGTCGTCCCGAATGCCCGGCAGGGCGGCGAGCCAGCCGACGGTGCTGTTCAGCTCGTCGACAGTGCCGATGGCTTCGATGCGGGCGCTGGCCTTGGCGACGCGGCTGCCATCGCCGAGGCCGGTGGTTCCGGCGTCACCGGTGCGCGTGACGATCCTGCTGAGGCGGTTGCCCATGGCCGGCAACTCTATCGCCTGACAGACAGCGGCCGCCACTGGCATCATTCGATGGCGCCGGGTTCCTGACAACAGGGGAGTTCAACACATGGGTACCTCACGTCTTGCCATTCTGCTGGTGCCGGCCCTGCTGACCGGATGCATGCCGGCCAGCAATTCCGAGCACAGCACAGGGTCGAATGCGGCACTCGAAAGACGCGTGCAGCAACTGGAGGACCAGGAGGCGATCCGCCAGGTGCTGATTGCCTATGGCGAGTACCTGGATGCGCGTGACTACGCCGGCTATGCGGCGTTGTTTGCGCGCGATGGCGTATGGACCGGTGGCTTCGGCAGCGCCACGGGGCCTGCCGCGATCCAGGCCATGCTGGAAAAGAACCTTGGCAAGGCCGAGCCTGGCTTCATCAACAAGTCGAACTTTCACCTGATGACCACCATGGTGGTCGAGGTGCACGGCGACACCGCCACGGCGCGCTCGCGCTACACATTCTTCTCGGCTAATTCCGACAACAAGCCGGTGCCGTCGCTGGCCGGCCGCTATGTGGATGAATTCGTGCGCGAGAACGGACAGTGGAAGATCAAGCACCGGACCACGCACGGCGTCGTGCCCTGGCGTGACGGCAATGCGCCGCCGCCGGCTGCGGCGCCGGCCAAGTGATGCATTGAATACCGCCCGGCATTCGCCCGAACTGGTTGCCGCGCTGGAAGCCGCGCGCGCGGCCGATGCGGTGATTGCGCCGCTGTATCGCGCCAACGTCGCGGTGGAAATCAAGGCCGACCATTCGCCCGTCACCGAGGCTGATCGTCGCGCGGAGGACGCGATTCGCGCGGTTTTGCAGCGTCACTTCCCGGACTTCGGCTTCTACGGCGAGGAGAGCGGCGCAACCGGCATGCAGGCCGAGAACATCTGGCTGGTGGACCCGCTGGATGGCACCAAGTCCTTCGTGCGCGATACGCCGTTCTTTTCCACGCAGATCGCGCTGCTGCGCCGGGGAGAGCTGGTGCTGGGAGTGTCTTCGGCCTGTGTGTATGGCGAAACCGCGTGGGCGGAACGCGGCGGTGGCGCATGGCTGAATGGCGAGCGCATGCATGTCAGCAACTCTGCGCGGCTCGACCAAGCCATCCTTTCAACCGGCAACCTGAAGACGCTGGCTGCGGGGCCGGGCTGGGCGCGCTTCGGCGCGCTGGTGCAGAAGGTCAATCGCCTGCGCGGCTACGGAGATTTCGTGCACTACCACCTGCTGGCGCGCGGCGCGCTGGATGCGGTGATCGAGTCTGACGTGAACATCCTGGACATCGCTGCGCTGTCGGTCATCGTCACCGAGGCCGGCGGGCGGTTCACGGATCTCGCCGGCGGCCCGGTGAATCTGGATACGACCACGGTGCTCGCCAGCAATGGAGCCTTGCACGGCCCGTTGCTGGACGCGCTTGCCAGCTAGCGATTCAGCAGGTTGGACGGCGAAAACTGGTCCGTCAGCACGCGTGCCTTGGTATCCCAGTCCACGCGGGTCGTGAACAGCGGCAGCACATCGTAGATGTCCACTCCGTAGCCGCGCAGCACCAGTTCGTACTGCAGCGCGCGATCGCGCAGTTCCTTCTCGGTGGGCAGTCCCGCCGGCCGCGCCACGATCACGCGGTTGGCCGTCTTCAGGTTGAAGAAAGTCTTGTACACCGCCGCGTAGGTGGTGGACTCGTGGTCGTAGAGCTTGCTGGAAGAGAAGGTGTTGCCGATCAGCACACCGCCCGGTGCGAGCAGCGATTTCACCTCTTCCAGAAACTCCTGCGTCAGCAGGTGCTCGGGGATGTACTCCTGGTCGAAGGCATCCAGCAGGATGGCGTCGTATTTCTTGCCTTCGCGGATGGAGCGTTTCACGTACACGCGCCCGTCCATCTCGAACACTTCCAGCTTCGGGTCGGTGCGAAAGCCGAAGTATTCCTTCGCGACCCGCGTCACCGCCGGATCGATCTCGGCCACGTCGATCTGCGCATCGGGCAGTATCTCGCGCAGCGCCGTGGGAATGGTGCCGCCGCCCAGCCCCACGATCAGCACCCGCTGTGGCTTCTTCTCGCCCGTGAACAGGATGCCGCCCAGGGCCATGCGCGTGTAGTTCAGCGCGAAGTGCTTCGGATCGTTGAGGTTGATGCAGGACTGCCGGCCGATGCGGCACTGGCGCGTGAAGCACATGCAGCGCTCGCCGTCCCCTTCGTAGACCAGCACCTCGCGGTACAGCGAGCGTTCCTCATGCACCAGCTTCTGCTGGGCCGGCGCCGCACAAGCCGCGAACAGCAGCGCAAGCGGCAGCCATCGCATTGGATTCTTCATCTGCTTCTTCCCCCAACCAGTGCGGCCGTTGCAGCCAGGATGATCGACACTGCAATCATTCCTTCGAGGATGACGTCGATCCTGAACCACTTGACCAGATAGAACGAGGTGAGAATGGTGCCTGCGGCGCTGCCAAAGGTCGAGACGAAGTACAGCAGGCCAGCGCTCTTGCCGGAGGATTCCTTCGCCTGCACCAGCAGCCGCACGCAATACGGCGACACCATGCCCGAAAAGAAGGTGGGCACGAAGAACAACAGCGTGGCGGCCGTCAGCGAGCCGAAGCGCGGATCCGGAATGCGGAAAAACAGCTCGTCCAGCATGGCACCGGACAGTGGCAGGATCGGCAATGCGGTGAGCGCGGCTGCGGCCAGCAGCAGGCCGAGGCGGGGCAGGCTGGGCCGGTACTGCGACCAGCGACCGCCGGCCAGATAACCCAGCGACAGGGCCAGCATGAACACCGTGATCAGTGCGCCCCAGACAAAGATGCTGCTGCCGAAAGCCGGCGCCAGGTAGCGGCTGCCGAGCAATTCCACACCCATCACGAAGAAGCCGGACCAGAAGGCCACGGAAAGACAGATTGCGTTGCGCATCAGGGTTGCAGTCGCGTCGCGGTCCAGGGGCCGGCCACCGGGCGGCTGGCACAGACGTCGGAGAGTTCGCGCGTCCAGCGCGCGCGGTCGTGCAGGCGCGAGACTCCCGCCACCCACAGTTCCACGGCCTGGACCCACATCACGTAGCCGCCCCAGTGCGGCGGGCGTGGCACCGCTCCGGCATACCGCGCGCGCACCGCATCCAGCTGCGCCTGCAGTGCTGCGGGGGATGCAATCGGCTGGCTCTGGTTGCTGGCATGCGCGCCAAGCTGGCTGTTGCGCGCGCGGGAAGCGAAGTAGCTGTCGCTGTCCCCGGGTGTTGCCTTGTGCACGATGCCTTCCATGCGGATCTGGCGATGCAGATGGTCCCAGTGGAACACCAGCGCGGCATGGGGGTTCGTCCCGAGTTCGTGCCCCTTGCGCGATTCGTAGTTGCTGACGAAACGCACCGAGCCGGCCGTTGGCTCCATCTCCTTGCACAGCACGATGCGCGCGGATGGATGACCATTGGCATCGCAGGTGGCCAGCACCATGGCGTTGGGGTTGGGTTGATCGGCGCGGCGTGTGGCTTCTGCAAGCCATGCCGCAGCCAGCGTGAACGGCTCGGTGGGCAACGGGTCGGGCAATGACTGTTCGGGTACCATGGCGGGCAGTTTACCCACATAACCGTTTGCAGCACCGCCATGACACTGGATCAGCTTCGGCAGGAACTGGATCAGCTGGACGGCGACATGATCGCGTTGATGGCCCGCCGCCAGGCCATTGCGCGCGAAGTCGCGGCCGCCAAGCGCGCCACCGGCTACCCGACCCGTGACTACCAGCGCGAACGTGAGGTGGTACTCGGGGTGCGGCGCCGTGCCGAACAACTGGGCCTGCCCGGCGATCTGGCCGAAAAGGTGCTGCGGCTGCTGATCCGCTCTTCGCTGACCACCCAGGAACAAGTCAGTGTCGCCGCACATGGGGCGGGCAGCGGACGCCGTGCGCTGGTGATCGGCGGCGCCGGCAAGATGGGCGGCTGGTTCGTGCAGTTCCTGGTCTCGCAGGGCTTTGACGTGCAGGTGGCCGATCTGAAGGCGGCTGCCCCGGGAATTGCCGCCGTGGATGACTGGCGCAAGCTCGCTGACCTGGATGCCTTCGACTTCATCGTCGTGGCGACACCTCTCGGTGCCAGTGATGCCATTCTGGCCGAGCTCGCGGCGCGCCGTCCCAAGGGAGTGGTGTTCGACCTCGGTTCGCTGAAATCCCCATTGCGCTCCGGACTTGCTGCGCTGACTGCGGCCGGCGTGAAGGTGACGTCGCTGCATCCGATGTTTGGTCCGGCCACCGAGCTGCTCTCGGGCCGCCATGTGGTATTCATCGACCTGGGCAATCCCGATGCGCTGGCCGCTGCGCGCGCGCTGTTCGCGCCCACCATGGCCGAACAGGTGGTGATGAGCCTGGACGAACACGACCGGTTGATCGCCTACGTGCTCGGCCTGTCGCATGCACTGAACATCGCGTTCTTCACGGCGCTGGCCGAGAGCGGCGAGGCGGCGCCGAAACTGGCGCGCATGTCGAGTACCACCTTCGACTCGCAGCTCGACGTTGCCACGCAGGTTGCCGAAGAGAGCCCCGACCTTTACTACGAGATCCAGGCACTGAACGACTACAGTGCCGAGTCCCTGCAGGCCCTGGCCGATTCCGTGGATCGCCTGCGCAAGGCCGTTGCGGGTCGCGACCCGGCGACATTTCGCGCATTGATGGAGCAGGGCCTGGCCTATCTCAAGGATCGCCGCGAACAGGTCGCGCGAAGGGCCTAGGGAAGCTTCCGCGCAGGTTGCGCAGGCGCAGAGGTCCGCATCCGTGATCTGGCGCCTTGATGCCGCGCCCTTACCCCGGTTATATGGATCGCCATGACGGTGGATGTCATAGACCGCGACGGATTCCGGGCCAATGTCGGCATCGTGCTGATGGACCCGGCCGGCCAGCTGTTCCTGGGTCGGCGCACCGGCGGCAAGGGTTGGCAGTTTCCGCAAGGCGGCATGCGGCGTGGCGAGACCGCGGAGGAATCGCTGTTCCGTGAACTGCACGAGGAAATCGGCCTGGAGTCGGGCGACGTGAAGGTGCTTGGTGCGACCTCGCGCTGGCTGCGCTATCGGCTGCCGTCGCGCTATGTGCGGCGCGGGCAACGTCCGCTGTGCGTGGGGCAGAAGCAGCGCTGGTTCCTGCTGCAGCTGGCGGCCGATGATGCAGGCATCCGTTTCGATACCACTGGCGAACCCGAATTCGATCGCTGGCGCTGGGTGGATTACTGGGACCCGGTGCAGGAAGTCATCTATTTCAAGCGGCCGGTGTACGTGAAGGCGCTGCACGAGCTGGCGCCGCTGGCGCGGCCGGAAGGGTTACCTCCTTATCCCGCCTGGTGGGCACGGCACACGCGCACGCCACGGGCCGAGGTGGCCCGCGCTGACGCGCGGGAAGGCTGATGGCTGCGCCGCGACCACGACTGGTGGTGCGCAATCACGCGCCCGGCCGGCGCGCCCTGTTGATCGGCGGCGTGGTGTTGCTGGTGCTGGCTGCGATGCTGGCCATGTTCGAATGGGGACGCAGCCGGGCGGGTTTCGATGGTGCAGCAGCGCGCCGTGAACGTGCCGAGCTCAACGACCAGGTCTCGGCGCTGGAAGACGAGCTGCGCAGCGCGCGCCTGAAGCTCGCCATGTACGACAGCGATACGGCCGGCCAGACCCGTGAGCGCGACGAACTTTCACGAACCATCGGGGAATTGCAGGCCGAGGTTGCGAGCCTGAAGAGCGACGTGGCCTTCTATCGCGGCATCGTCGACGAGCGGACCAGCGGAAATGTGATCAAGGTGCAGCAGTTCCAGGTGAAGGCGGGCGCCGGCGAGCGGGAGTTCATATTGCGCCTGGTCTTGGGACGACCGCTGCGCCCGGAGGATCTGGTCACGGGCAAGGTCCGTATCACCATCGAGGGAACCGGCGCCGATGCGGCACCGGCCAGCTTCGACCTGGCGCAGGTGGGCGGTGTTCCCAATGGCGAACTCTCGTTCAGCCTGCGCTATGTCGAGACTCTGGAGCAGGCCGTGACGTTGCCGGAGGGTTTCGTTCCCACCCGCAGTACGGTGCAGCTGGTGCCCTCGCGCAAGGGCACCAAAGAGGTGCGTGAAACCTTTCTCTGGACCGTGGAGAATTGACCCCAGCATGTTTCGCCGCAAACGCAACGCCGTGCCCGGTATCGATTCGCTGCTCGGCCCGAGTACGGGCATTCAGGGGGACGTGATCTTTTCCGGCGGGCTGCATCTGGACGGTTCCGTGACCGGCAGCGTCAAGGCAACGGGCGCGGGCATTTCGCGTCTGGTGGTGGGCGAGGCGGCGGTCATCGAGGGTTCGGTGGTGGCACCGGTAGTCGAACTGCACGGCCTGGTGCGGGGCGATATCGTGGCCTCCCGCCGCGTGGTGCTCGGCCCCAAGGCCCGCGTGGAGGGCAATGTGCAGTATGCGGCCCTTGAAGTGGCCGCCGGCGCCAGCATCAAGGGTAAACTCGTGAAACTCGCGAGCCCCGAAAAGGCCGCCTCCAAACCCGAAAACCCCGGCAAATCCAAATGAGCGACCAACCCATTCTGTTCACTGACGCAGCGGCCACCAAGGTGGCCGAGCTGATCCGCGACGAGGGCAATCCGGCCCTGATGCTGCGCGTGTACGTGCAGGGCGGTGGATGTTCGGGCATGCAGTACGGCTTCGAGTTCGACGAGGCGCAGCAGGAAGGCGACACGCTGGTCGAGAAGCTGGGCGTGAAGCTGCTGGTCGACCCGATGAGCTTCCAGTACCTCAATGGCGCCGAGATCGACTACCGCGAGGGGCTTGAGGGCACGCAGTTCGTGATCCGCAATCCCAATGCCCACACCACCTGCGGGTGCGGGTCCTCCTTCGCCGCGTGAGTCGACGCGGTGCCCGCGTGCCCGATGTACTGGCCGCGGTCGATTTGGGGTCCAACAGCTTTCATCTCGTAGTCGCCCAGCACCGTAACGGCCAGCTGGTGGTGATCGACCGGCTGCGCGAACCCGTGCAACTTGCAGCGGGGCTGGACGACGACGGCCACCTCGACAAGGAAGCGATGAACCGCGCGCTCGCGTGCCTGAAGCGCTTCGGTCAGCGCATCTCCGACATGCATGCCGACGCTGTGCGCGTCGTGGGCACCAGCGCGCTGCGTCGCGCGAAGCGCCGGCAGGTATTCCTGGAGCGTGCCCGTGATGCGCTGGGTCACCCGGTGGAGATCGTGGCGGGTCGCGAAGAGGCGCGCCTCATCTATGCAGGCGTATCGCAGTCGCTGCCAACGGAAAGCGGTAACCGGCTGGTGATCGACATCGGCGGTGGCAGCACCGAGCTCATCGTGGGGCGTGGGGCCGAGCCGCTGGAGCTGGAAAGCCTGAACCTCGGCTGCGTGGTCGTGAGCCAGAAACATTTTGCCGACGGCAAGCTGTCGGCCAAGCGCTTCGATCGGGCGCTGCTGATGGCGCGGCAATTCCTCGAGCCGGTGCAGGAGCAGTTTCTCAAGCGCGGCTGGGAGTCGGCGGCCGGCAGTTCAGGCACCGTGCGTGCGGTGCTCGATTCCTGCCGCGAAATCGATCCGAAGACCAACGTCATCACGGCCGATGGCATCGAGGCCATGGTCGAGTCGCTGTGCGAAGCAGGGCATGTGGATGCGATCCCCTATGCAGCCATCACACCCGACCGGCGCAACGTGTTTGCCGGCGGCGTGGTGATCCTCAAGGCCGTGTTTGCGCAGCTGAAGATCGCACAGATGCGCTGGAGCGAAGGCGCGATGCGCGAAGGCCTGCTGTACGACATGATCGGTCGCTACGGCCACGAGGATGCCCGAGAGCGCACCGTGCGCTCGATGCAGCAGCGCTACCACGTGGATGTTGCGCAGGCGGTGCGCGTCGAGGCTACCGCACTGAAAATGCTTTCCCAGGTGCAGGACAGCTGGAAGCTCACCGACCCGATGGCCGAGCAGGTGCTGTCCTGGGCCTGCGGGCTGCACGAGATTGGCCTCGACGTGGCGCACAGCGGTTACCACCGCCATGGCGCCTACTTGCTCGCGAATGCCGACATGCCGGGTTTCGCGCGCGAGGAGCAGCTGCTGCTGGCGAGAGTGGTGGGCAGCCACCGGCGCAAGCTGGTGCTCGATCTGCTGGAGGAATTGTCACCCCCGTGGGATGAGCGCGGCATCTACCTGATCCTGATCCTGCGGCTGGCCGTGTTGCTGCACCGGGATCGCAGTGAGGCGCCCATTCCCGATTTCGCGCTGAGCAGCAGGCCGCGCACGCTGGAGCTGCGCCTGAAAATCCGCTCATTCCGCGACCATCCGCTGACCGCGGCGGACCTCAACGACGAGATCCAGTGGCTGCGCGCGCATGGATTGCGGTTGCGCGTGTTTACTTCCTGACTGCAGCGCGGCCGCAACCTTCAGTTCGTCGGCAGCGCAAATACCACGAGTTTCAGATCGGGCTTTGGCGGACCAAGCGATGCATCCAGGCGTCGATTGTTGAGGCCCAGTCGGCTGCCTTCACCGGTCACCACCGCGATGTATTGCCGGCCCGCCACGGCAAAGGTGACCGGCGAGGATTCCGCCGCCGCCGGAAGCCGGGTATTCCACAGCGTCCTGCCTGTGACCTGATCGTAGGCGGTGAAGTTGCGGCCCAGGTCGCTGCCGAATACCAGGCCTCCAGCGGTTGCCAGCAACGACCCGGCCAGTGGTGCGCGCTGGCGATGCGACCACAGCACGCTGCGCGTGTTCAGGTCGAGCGCGATCATGCGGCCCAGGTTGCCGTCACTGTCCGGGCGAACGCGCGGCGTAAAGCGGATGTCGGAGCCGCCGCTTGCAGTTTCCTTGCGGCTGCGCGGTTCGTAGGTGAAATCCGCGCAGGATTCCAGCATCGGCACGAACAGCAGGCCAGTCGCCGGGTTCAATGAGGTGGCGGGCCAGTTGCGGGCGCCGAAGTTGCTCGGACAAAGCAGCAGCGTCTTGCCCGCCACCGGCTCGAGTTGCGGATTCGGGCGCTTTTCGCCCGTCCTCGCATCCACGTCGAGGAACAGATTGGTGAGACCGGTGTCATGCGCAAACAGGAATTCACCGGTAGCTGCATCGAGGGCTTCGAAGATGCCGGTCTTGCCGCTGGTAACCACGGCGCGGCGCGCATCGGTGCCGCTGCCGAGCGTGACCAGGGTGCGCTCGAACGCCCAGTCCTGGTCCCACACATCCCGGTGGTGATGCTGCCGATACCACACCAGTTCGCCGGTGGCTGGTCGCAGTGCAACGGTTGCGTCGGTGAACAGCCCGTCGTTGCGCGTGACGCCCGTCGCCCCGACGCGAGGTTCTAGCAGGGTGGCAGTCGTGTACGTATTGCCGATGCCGAAGTAGGCAAGCTGCAATTCGGCGTCGTAGCTGCCGATGGTCCATACGCCGCCGCCGAATCGTTCGTCGGCGGGCGCGTCGTTCCAGGTGTCGCCGCCGGTTGTGCCCGGTCGGGCAACCGTGTTGAAGCGCCAGCGCTCCCGGCCGGTCGCCACGTCAAGGCCGACGATGAAACTGCCACCCTTTCCCTGAAGGCCAAGGCTTGCGCCGATCATCACCACGTCGCCGGCCACCAGTGGTCCGCTGCTCAATTGCAGTCCAGTCCCGGCAGTGATGCCGTCGATGGCGCGATTCCACAGCAGCTCGCCGCTGCGGGCATCCAGCGCCAGCATGTGTCCATCCGGAGTGGGCACGAACAGAGAATGTCCGCTGAGGGCCATCGACTTCATGCGGTCTGCCGATGCGCCGGAATCGGGCAGCGACTGTCGCTGACTGTATTGCCACAGCGGTGCGCCACTGGCCGCGTCCACGGCCAGCACGATGCCGCCGCTGTAAACGAACAGCACGCCGTCATGAACCAGCGGTGCGATCTCGTTGGTGCTGCGTTCCAGCGGCAGGATCCATGCCTGCTGCAGGGACTGCACGTTGCTGCGGTCGATCTGTTGCAGCGGACTGAATCCGGCAGTGTCGAAGGTTCGGCGCCACATCAGCCAGTCAGCATCAGGCGGTGCGGCCAGCATGGAATCCGTGACAGGCGTGAGGGAAGACAACCGCTTCTTCAGTGCGGCCGGCAGCGGACTGGGGATTTTCACATCAGGTGACGCGGGACGCGCAGTGGCCTGTGCGGTGGCGACATCGGGCGGTCCCTGCAGGTTGGCCCGCACCAGGAACGCCATCAGATCCGGGTAGGCATCGGGACTCACCGTCGTCGTGCCCTTGGGCGGCATGGTGTTGCGCAACTGGGTGAGTAATTCACTGGCTGATTTGCCGCGCCATTTCTGCAGGAAAGCCTGGCCGATCAGCGTGGGGCCCGCTGGCCCACCTTCCAGGCGCGCACCATGGCAGATGACGCAGGACTGCAGGTAGACCTGCAATCCGGTCGCGGCATTGCCGGCGACGGGTTCATTGCCGGTGAACAGCGCCTGCGCAGCGGCAGGCCGCCCGGTCAGCGCCGTGATTGCGGCAAGCAGCAGCACGTATCTGGATGCCATGTCCCCTGTTGCCATCGATGGCCGGGCAGTATCGCCTCTTGTTGGGGGCATTCTCCCGTGCAACGACCGGGCTTGCCAACCCGGCGCCGCGGCGCCAGTGGATACCGCTTGCGCGGTAGTCGGCGACCTACCTTTCGGTTCCGCCTGGGGTGCCCGTATAGCGCTGCAGCAGTCTGGTCTGGGCAGAGAGCGGTTCGGCAACACCTTCGCGCGCGCGCACGAAGCTGCCATCGGCTTGCAGCAGCCAGGTATCGGCCGTGTCGGCCAGATACAGCTCCAGTTCCTCGCGCAACTGCGCGTGCAGTTCCGGGTCCAGTACCGGGAATGCGATCTCTACGCGCCGGAACAGGTTGCGTTCCATCCAGTCGGCGCTGGCGCAAAACACGGCCGCTTCCGCGCCTTCACCGAAACACCAGACACGCGAATGCTCGAGGAAGCGCCCGACAATGGATCTCACCTGGATGTTGGTGGAAAGCCCGGGCACGCCAGGTCGCAGGGCGCAGATGCCGCGCACCACCAGGTCGACACGGCAACCGGCAGAGGACGCGGCATACAGGGCTTCGATGACCTGCGGCTCGGTGAGCGCATTCATCTGCGCGATGACCCGGCCCTTGTCTCCGCGCTTGGCCTGCCCGGCGATCAACTCCAGCAACCGTTCATGCAGCGTGAACGGGGATTGCAGCAGCAGCCTCAGCCTGGGTGTGCGCGTGAGGCTGGTCAGCTGCAGGAAGATCTCGTGGACATCAAGACCAATGGACTCATCGCTGGTGAGCAATCCGTAGTCGGTGTACTGACGCGCCGTCTTGTGGTGGTAGTTGCCGGTGCCCAGGTGGCAGTAGCGACGGATGCCGTCGTGCTCGCGGCGGACCACCAGCAGCAGCTTGGCGTGGGTCTTGTACCCGACCACGCCATACATCACGTGCACGCCGGCTTCCTGCAGGCGGGTTGCGAGGTCGATATTCGCCTCTTCGTCGAAGCGTGCCCGAAGCTCGATGATGGCGGTCACGTCCTTGCCGTTGTTGGCGGCCGTGACCAGCGCTTCCACGAAGGGTGAATCCGTGCCGGTGCGGTACAGGGTCTGCTTGATGGCCAGCACCTGCGGGTCCATGGCGGCGAGGCGCAGGAAATCCATCACCGGCGCAAAGCTCTGGAAGGGATGGTGCAGCAGCCAGTCGCGGCTGCGCAGCTGTTCGAACAGATCGAAGCCCGTTGACAACTGTTCGGGCAGCGCCGGCGTGAACAGCGGATATTTCAGATCGCTGCGCCCGGCCAGATCGTAGATGACCGACAGACGGTTCAGGTTCACCGGGCCCGAGACGCGATACATGTCGTCTCTGCCAAGCGAAAACTCCTTCAACAGGAACTCGGCAATGTCGTCCGGGCAATCCACCGAGGTTTCCAGGCGCACCGAAGCGCCGTAGCGTCGATGCGCCAGCTCGCCTTCCAGTGCGCGGCGCAGATCGTCGATTTCCTCCTCGTCCACGAACAGGTCGCTGTTGCGCGTGACGCGGAACGGATAGCAGCCGCGGACCACCATGCCCGGGAACAGCAGCGCCATGAATTCCGAAACGATATTCGACAGCAACACCAGCGTGACGCCACTGCCACCATTGGCAACGCGCACCACGCGTGGCAGCGAGCGTGGAACCTGCACGATGGCCAGTTCGGTATCGCGGCCGAATGCATCCTTGCCCTCGAGCTGAACCACGAAATTCAGGCTCTTGTTCTGGATACGGGGAAAGGGTCGCGCCGGATCGAGACCCAGCGGGGTCAGCACGGGTTCCACCTCGTTGTGGAAATGCTGTTCCAGCAGTTCGCGGTCGCCGGACGACCAGACGTCGCGTGTTTGTAAGCGTACGCCTGCGGCATCCAGTTCCGGCAGCAGCTGGGTGTTGAGACAAACGTACTGGTCGTTGATCAATTGCGCCGCGCGCGCGCGGATGTCGGCCAGCTGCTCGTCGACCGGTGTGCCGAGTTCGGCCAGCTGCTTGAGGCCCGCCACGCGGATCTCGAAGAATTCATCGAGATTGCTGGAGGAAATGCACAGGAAGCGCAGCCGCTCCAGCAAGGGCAGGGTGGGGTCGGTAGCCAGCGCGAGCACGCGCTGATTGAACTCGAGCAGCGAGAGTTCGCGGTTGATGAACGGTTCCATGCGTTTGCGGCGAGACTCGTTCATCCGCATTACATGCTGGTGACAGTGCCCTTGTAGAGCGCGCCCAGAACACGCGGCCCGCGCGCCCCGGTAACCGCAGTGACATTCCCCGCTTGCCCTTCCAGGTAGCGGTGGGCCAGCCAGGCGAACAGCGCCGCTTCTACCTGGGTTGGCGGGATGCCGCGGACGCTGGTGTCCAGCACCCGGCAATGCTGCAGATTTGCAGCAAGGCGTCGCAGCAGCTCCTTGTTCAGCGCGCCACCACCGCACACCAGCAATTCACGCGGTGCAAAGCCCGGCACGGCCGACAGCGCCGTGACAATGGTGGTGGCGGTGTATTCACAGAGCGTGGCCTGCACATCAGCGGGCGCCGCAGGATGTGCGCGCAGCTTCGGCTCCAGCCACGCCGCGTGGAACAGTTCCCGACCAGTACTCTTCGGAGCGGGTCGCGACAGATAGGGTTCGGCCAGCAACTCTTCCAGCAGCGCACGGTGCACCTGGCCTTGTGAGGCCAGCCGTCCATCCTCGTCGTACGCAGCACCCAGATGCTTCGCCGCCATCAGGTCCATCAGGCAGTTGCCGGGTCCGGTGTCGAAGCCGCCAACTTTGCCATCGGCATGCAGCAACGTGAGGTTGGCGATGCCACCGATGTTGACCACGGCGCGATCTTCACCGCTGCCTGCAAAGGCGGCCGCATGGAACGCCGGAACCAGTGGGGCAGCTTCACCGCCGGCAGCCATGTCGCGACGGCGGAAGTCGGCCACCACATCGATGCCGGTCATCTCGGCGATGCGATTCGGGTCTCCGATTTGGATGGTGTAGGGCAGGGCTTCTCCTGGCCGGTGCAGGATGGTTTGCCCATGGCTGCCAATTGCCCGGATGTCCCCCGCGCTGGCGCCACAAGCCTGCAGCAGGGACAGGGCCGCGACCCCGAATACCTCGCCGATGGCGGCATCCAGCGCACCGAATTCGTCGAGATCGCAGCGGGCCGGATCGGCCACTGCCTGCTTCAGGCGCGCGGCGAGTTCAGCCGGATAGTCCTGGTGGAGCGCGCCGCGAATCCGGAAGTTCCCATCGGCAATGTCCAGCAGCACGGCTTCCACGCCGTCCATGCTGGTACCGGAAATGAGGCCGGCATGCAGCGCCATGGGGCGCTCTCAGGGTGCCGCGAGCGCGATGACTGCAGCGGGTGCCGAACCTGCGTCGAGGCGTGCGAGCAGCGGTGCGGCTGCCAGTTCGAAGCGGGTGCGCTCAGCCGCTGGAACCGGTTCGCCGGGCTTGGACCGGCGCAGCGCCTTCTGCGGATCGATGGTCACGCCGTTGTCGATGAACTCGAAATGCAGGTGTGGGCCGGTGGCGAGCCCCGTCATTCCAACGTAGCCGATGAGTTCGCCCTGTTCGACGCGTTGACCGGACTTCAGCCCCTTGGCGAAGCGCGACATGTGTCCATAGCGCGTGACGATGGCATTCGCGTGCGACAGTTCCACCAGGTTGCCGAAGCCGCCCTTGACGCCCACGAACTTCACGCGTCCCGCGCCGGCGGCGTAGATCTTCGTGCCGGACGGCGCCGCGTAGTCGACGCCCTTGTGGGCGCGAATCGTGTTGAGTACCGGGTGCTTGCGATTCGGATTGAACACCGAACTGATCCGGGAAAACTGCACCGGCGCCTTCAGGAAGGCCTTGCGCAGCGACACGCCATCAGGTGTGTAGTAGTCGGCATTGCCCGCTGCATTTTCGTAGCGTACCGCGCGAAAACGCGTGCCCTGGTTGATGAACTCCGCCGCGAGCACGTTGCGGTCACCCACGATCTGGCCGTCCTTCTCCATCTGCTCGTAGACCACGGTGAAGGAATCATTGATGCGCAGATCCAGCATGAAGTCCACGTCCCAGCGGAAGATGTCTTCGACCTGCCTGATGACCGCGTCGTGCAGGCCAGCTGCATTGCCGTCGACAAACAGCGAGGAGCGGATCTTGCCGGTGGCGGCGACCAGGTGGCGGACCAGCGGCACTTCCTCGACGCTGGCCGTGAAGTTGTCGGATGCGTCGCGCTCGATCTTCAGCGTCTGTTCCATGGAAAGCGGACGCTCCAGGGCCACGACCTGGTCGCCCTGGATGAAGAAAGTCAGCATCTCGCCGGGGCGAATCCGGTCAAGCGCCTCGCGCGCCACATCCACAGCACGGATGTTGGCGAGGTCGGCAAGCGACAGCTCCATGCGCCTGAAAATCTGGTCCACGGTGTCGTTGCGCTTGACGATGATCTCGATGGCATCGCCAAGACTGGCGCTGGTCGCCTGCAGGGCTGAGTTGCCAGCCTGTGTGGCGCCAAAGGCTTCCAATGCGATCCGGGTCGTGTCGGCCTGCCGGCTCAGATGCATTGCGGCCTGCAGCCCCAACCCGGCGATGACGGCGCAGCAAAGCAGCTGCAGGCCATGCAGTGGAATCAGGCCACGAACCTTGGATGCACGGGATATCAGGGACACGAATTCGCCACCGGATCAGTCGATTATGTAAAATTCAAGGGAAGCTACATGAATGATGCAGCATAGCGCAACCACCCTTCCGGTCTGGTCAGGGCAATTGCGACGCACGGCACGACTACCAGAGTTCTTCCGCTATTCTTTGCGCGCCAATGACAGACCAGAACAGCACGCCGGAAGTGACCGGCCCCGCCGCCGCGCAACTTGCCGAGATCGCGCGCGGTACCCACGAGATCCTTACCCGGCCTGAACTGATCAGGAAGCTTGCGCGTGGCAAGCCGCTGGTGGTGAAGGCGGGCTTTGATCCCACCGCGCCGGACCTGCACCTGGGACACACGGTGCTGCTCAACAAGATGCGCCAGTTCCAGCAGTTCGGGCACGAGGTGGTGTTCCTGATCGGGGATTTCACAGGCCTGATCGGGGATCCGACTGGCCGCAACGCGACGCGGCCGCGCCTGACCCCGGACGAGATCAAGGCCAACGCGCAAACCTATGAAAAGCAGGTGTTCAAGATCCTGGACGGCACCCGCACACGCGTGGATTTCAACTCACGCTGGTTCGGCCCGATGGGCGCCGCTGGATTGATCGAGATTGCGGCCAAACACACCGTGGCACGCATGCTGGAGCGGGACGACTTCACCAAGCGCTTCCGCGCCGGCCAGCCCATTGCGCTGCATGAGTTCCTGTATCCGCTGGTGCAGGGCTACGACTCGGTAGCCCTCAGGGCCGATGTGGAGCTGGGGGGGACGGACCAGACCTTCAATCTGCTGGTGGGGCGCGCACTGCAGGACCACTACGGCCAGGAACCACAAGTGGTCATCACGGTGCCGCTACTCGAGGGCCTGGACGGCGTGAACAAGATGTCGAAGTCGCTGGGTAACTACGTGGGCATCACCGAAAGTCCGGACGACCAGTTCGGCAAGCTGATGTCCATTTCCGACGAATTGATGTGGCGCTATTTCGAGCTGCTTTCCTTCCGGCCGCTGGCCGAGATCACCGGCCTGAAGGAAGCGGTTAAGGGCGGTCGCAACCCCCGGGACGTGAAATTCGAGCTCGCCGAAGAAATCGTGGCCCGCTTTCACGATCGGGCTGCGGCGACGCGCGCACGCGAAAACTTCATCGCGCGCTTCTCCCAGAAGACCCTGCCAACTGCTGAAGACCTGCCACTGCAGATGTTGTCCAGTCAGGACGCAGGTGGATTGCGCCTGGGTGCTGCCTTGCGGGAAGCTGGCCTTGCTGCCAGCAATTCCGAGGCAAATCGCAAGATCCAGGAGGGCGCTGTGAAGGTGGACGGAAACAAGGTATTGGACCGGGAAGCCCGCCTGGCTCCGGGGCGGGAATACCTGTTGCAGCTGGGCTCCCGACGCTTCGCCCGGGTACAGGTTTCAGGGCCCGGCTGACCCACCCCAAATCGGGGCGTTCCCCATTAGTCGGGGCCCTGCATGGCTGGGGTCGCGACGCACCTGAAATCGGCAATCAGGTGGTCGTTGACAGCCCCCATTTCATCGCTATACTGCGCGCCCTCCAGTCGAGGCATCGTTGCACTACAGCAACGCACCCCGCCTCGGAAAACAAAGGTTTTGAAAGGGTTGACGGAAGGCGGTTCGCCGCTATACTTCCGCCCCCCGCCCTGACCCTTGTGGAAGGGCAAATCCCGACCGTCCCAGCGACGCGTCGTGCTGTTTAAAAATTTGGCAGGTAATTTGTGTGGGGACTCGTGTCATGCACTTTGGTGTCATTGACCGAGTGACCAAAAGTCCAGCAATGGGCCTTTGATTGCTCTTTTTGTTTGAAAGCTCAAAACCTTCAAGTGAAGAGTTTGATCCTGGCTCAGATTGAACGCTGGCGGCGTGCTTAACACATGCAAGTCGAGCGGTAACAGGCGTAGCAATACGTGCTGACGAGCGGCGAACGGGTGAGTAATGCT
>Ga0164241_10001127_pt1 | contig 35854 bp, 27 predicted proteins | sample OricomyardsoilBY_FD_108780 | JGI IMG/M metagenome (GOLD analysis project Ga0164241, IMG submission 108780) | Backyard soil microbial communities from Emeryville, California, USA - Original compost - Back yard soil (BY) | ecosystem: Environmental > Terrestrial > Soil > Unclassified | place: USA... | reverse complement strand
ACGTCGCCCGCGCCCAGATACAGCAAATAAGGCCCGGAAATGCCGAGGGCGGCCTGCAGCTCGGCCTGCTCGCCGGGGGCCGACTGCGGCGTGAAGCGCTCGTGATCGACGCCGTGGTGCACGACGTCGATGAGCTCGGGCAAGATGCCGAGCTGCTCGATCAAGTCACGTCGCGTCGCTTCGCTGATGGCGATCACTCGAGCGGCGGTCTTGTAGCGCGCGCGGTCGCGCTCCCGTTGCATCAACCGAGAGCCTGGTAGCGGCGACAAGTAGTGCTTGGCTAGCACCAACGGAATCAAATCGTGGCACGTCACGATCCGGCGCTGGCGTCGATCGATGGGTGTGCCCGGCGGATCCGGCAAGTGCACGAGCCGGCTGTCCATGCGCCGCAGCAAGCCGCCCATGAACACGCGCCGCTCGAATTTGTGGCGCTGATAGCGAGAGCTGGAGGTTTTGATGCTGTAGTCGCCCGCAAACAGTAGGGTCGGGTCTTGCGCACCTTCGGCTTTTCCGCGGTGACGGACGAGCCCCGAGATGCTCAGCTCACCGCCCGGAAGCCCGGGATACTTCGGTAGCCAGTCTTCGCGGGCGGCGAGCGCCAGGCACAGGCTGCGCACGTAGCGCCCGATGCCGCGCTCGCGCGAACCGGTGTTGAGAGCGGTCATGTCTACCAGCACGTCGATCATGCAGTGCCGCTCCGACCACCGCGCGCGTGCTCGGCGGCGGCTTCTTGATAGATGGCCAAGGTTTCTTGGGCCGTACGTTCCCAGCTGAACGCCTGCGCGCGCAATAGGCCCTTCTCGCGCAGCCGTGCGGCAAGGCCCGGCGCGCGCAGCTCGGTCAGGGCGGCCGCGAAAGCCGCCGCATCGCCGACCGGGGCATGCAGCCCGGCGCCGCCCAGGACCTCCCGCAACGCGGGCGTGTCGCTGGCCACGACCGGGCAGCCGCAGGCCATCGCCTCCAACGCCGGAATGCCGAAGCCCTCGACGATCGAGGGCTGGATCAGCGCGCGAGCTGCCTGCAGCAACGTGGTGAGCTCGGGGCCCGACACCGTGGGCAGGAAGCGCAGGCGCGAGGCGATGCCGAGCCGCTCCGCCAGCTCCAGCAAGCCTTTGCCGCTGCTGGTGCGCTGGATCAACACCAATAGCTCGTCTTCGGCGGCGCTCTTCGCAAACGCCCCGAGCGCGACCTCGTGCGCCTTGTACGGCTCGTTCTTACCCACCACCAGGCAGTAGGGCGCCGCTGAGCCCAAGATGGCGGCGGCGCGCTTGGCCGCGAGCCGGGGCTCCGTGGCGGGGGCGAAGCCGGGTCCGGCGGCGTTGTGCGTGACTCGCACGCGCTCCGCGCATTCCGGCACTTGCGCCACCATGCGCGCCCGGGTCGCCTCGGATATGGCGATCAAACGCGTGGCATGGCGCAAGGCCCAACGCATACCGTGGTGATAGTAACGCTCGCGCACACGTCGCATCAGCGGGCGGCGCTCCACCAACTCGGGCTGTTCCAGCCACATCAAATCGTGAATCGTGACCACGGTCGCGCAGCGCAGGCCGTGGCCCAGCAGGCTGAACGGAAAATGAATCACGTCCTGGGGCCCGAGCTCGCCCAACCAACGCGGCGTGAGCAGCGTGCGCAGTCCGTCGGCGGGCGCGCTCACGGGCCGGCAATGGACGTTCGGGAACGCGACCGGGGCGGGGCGTCCGGGATGCGTCCACAGCTCGAAGGGCTGACTCGGAAGAAGCAGCGGCAGCCGCTCGATCAGCGCCTCGACGTAGCGTCCAATACCGCTCGGCTTCTGCTCCACGTAGCGCGCATCGATGACGAATCGTGCTTCGGAGGTCATGGGCCGCGCCAAACGCGCGCAACCTAGCCCCAAGCGCGCGCCAGGGCCAATGGTGGGCGTACAAACGATTGCGGGCGACGCTCCGCGGGCAGAAAATACCCGAAAAACGTCGCCCGAGGGCCGAGACGGCCCTTTTCTAGAGCGACTTCAGGAACGCAACCAGCGCGTCGCGGTCCGCCAGCGACATGGCCACGACCTTGTCGCGAGCCGACTTGGCCTCGCCACCGTGCCACAGCACGGCATCGATCAGTTTTTGCGCGCGCCCGTCGTGCAGGTAGCTGCACGCGCCCATGTTCGGCGACGGATTGTTTTGCTCGCCGTCCTTCTGCCAACCGGCGGCCACGTCGTCGCACAAGCCGATTCCCCAGAGCGGCGGCGTGCGCCATTCACTGGCCGTGGCCAGGTAGTCGCCCGCGCCGTTGTCGGCCAGATCGGCGCCCATGTCGTGCAGCAACAGGTCGCTGTACGGGTGAATGACCTGATCGCGTAGCTCCAAGAACGGATGGTCGTTGCCGGTGTGCTGGTTGGGCGCGTGGCAGTTCACGCAACCCGCGGTCGCGAACAGCTCTTGGCCGTGTAGGACCTGCGGGTCGTTGATGTCACGTCGCGGCGGCACGGCCAGCGTGCGCACGTAGGTGACCAACTTGTTCAGGTCGTCATCCGACATTTCGGGCTTGGTGGCCGTAGCCGAGGCCGCGCAATCTGCTTGATTGGCGCCGCAGTCCAGCTTGGGGAACACGCTGGTGGTGACGCCGATGTCGAGCATCGCGGCTTCGGCGGCCTGATGACGCGCGCTGGCCTTGCTCGCTTTCCAGCCGAAGCGGCCGACGTGCATCTTGCCGTCTTCCGGGCTCCACACGATGTTGGCGACGCCCGAGATCCCGTCCTTGTTGCAGTCGGACGGATCGGATTTGCCGACGATGTCGCCTTCCGGAATGGCCTCGAGCAGACCGATGCCGATGATTGGCCGCGCCAAGCGCACCGAGTAGCTCTCCGGCATGCCGGCGGACAAGCCGGTGAGCACGACGCTCGGCTTGCGCAAGGTGTAAGCGCTGCCGTCGCCGAATTGGCCGTTGACGGTCTCGTAGGTGAACGAGCCCTTGCCCTCGGCCTTCACGCCGCCGGTGGCTTGGTCTTGCAGCTGGAGGCCGTAGTTGGGATCGCCGGTCGAGCCGCCGTGCTCGTCTTTGGCCTTGCTGGCGAGCTTGAGCACGACCGACGAGAAGTTGCCGCCGTCCTTCGGCGGAAAGCCGCGGTTGTTCTTGACGTGGCAACCCTCGCAGTTGACCTGGTTGAACAATGGGCCCGCGATTCCGACGTAGGGCGCCATCTCGCTCGCGGGCACCTTGTTGTCGACTTCGCTGTGCTCGCCGGTGTCGTACTGCAGGTGAAAGAGCCGACGGCCCTGGACGAAGCTCTCCGAGTTTTCGGCCAAGATGTTGGGCGACATCTGCGAGTAGTACATGTCGAAGCGCTGGCGCATGTACGGCAGGGTGACGAGCCCGCCGGACCAGCCCGCTTCGGTCGGCCCCATGCGCTCTTTCAGCGTCCCCGCCTTGACCGCTTGCGCGATGCTGCCGTTCGGACCGCAGTCGCCGCTGCCGCTGGTTTCCGAGCCGGTTGGCGGAACGGACATCGTGCAGTCTTCGTTGTACGGCGTGAGCGTGCCCTTGCCCGCGATGTAACGGAACGAGTCAGAGTAGTAGTTGGCCTGGCTGTAACAGGCGTTGTTGTAGGGGGGGCCGTTGAGGGTGCAGCCGTTGGGCAGCGGCATGATGTTGCGCACGTGGCCGCCGTCGAAGGGGGGGCCTTTCGAGCCGTCCACGCTGTAGCGCGCCATGAAGATGCCGAACTCGACCTGGAATTGGTCGCCCATCATGATCTTGCGGTTTTCGCGCTGGTTGCTCTTGACCGTGTAGACGTACTTCTGCGTGTTGCACGACGTCTTCGGATCCGTGCACGCGAACGGCAAGACGTCCTTCGAAGCGCCCCCGACGTTGCCGGCGTAGGCGTTGCCGTCGGGGTGGCCGTACAGCTTCCAGAAGCGCAGGTTCAGGTCGGCGCCGCCTTCCTGATTCACGCCCTGCGCGCTGTAGTATTGATTGCTGGTCGGCAAGAACGTAACCGTTAGCGTGTCACCGCCGGCCGCGACCGCGTCGTCGATGACGTAGCCGAACGTGCGGCCTTCGAAGTAGTGGCCGTGATACGTGGCGAACTCCGGCTCCATCTCGTGGCGGAAGCGCACGCGCCCCGCGCCGCGGAAGATGAGGTGACCGTTGGCGTCCTTCTTGACGATCGGGTCGCGCGGGTCGGCCGGATCGGCCACGAATAGCGGCGTAAAATCGACGCCGTTGCCGCACAAATCATTGCTCGAGTCTTTGCAGGTTTGCAGCGTGCCGGGCTTGCCCGCCTTGAAGTAGTCGAAGGCCTGCTGAATGTCGGTGTCCGACATGGCCGCCGCGTCGAAGGCCGGCATCAGGTTCTTGCCGGTACGGACCTGCGCCTTGAACTGCTCGGGCGTGTCCTTGGTATCGAACAGGTTGGGCACGATCGGGTTGGCAGAAGCGCCGAAGGCGCTGTGACAGCCGCTGCACTTGCCGGTGAACGAAGCCGGCAACGTGGGAGCCGTGCTGCCCATGGGAATACACGGGGTGCCGGTGTTGGCGCCGGCGGTGGCGGTCGCTCCGCCGCCGGGATTACTGCCGCCCGGGTCGTTGCCGCTCGAGTTGGCGGCGCCACCGGTGCTGCCGTTGATGCCGCCCGTGCTGCTCGTGGAGCCGCTGCTGGTGCTGCCACCGCCTGGGGCGTTGCCGGCGACGCCGCTGGAGCACGCGGCCGCGCACGCGCCCATGAGCATCAAGCTCAGGCTCGAGAAAACCACCGCCGTGCGTGACAGACCTCGGTTGGACTCAGTTCTCGCGACCATCAATGCTCCGTGAACGACGCGCTCGCGAGACAGGCGACGTAAGTTGTTTGCCTACATCCCGCGGGGTTAAAGTCCGCGCGCGTCTCGCTCCTCCTTCATGTCCGACGCTGAATTGGTCATGTGGCAAATTCAGGCCTGATTGCGCATTTCGGATCGTCAGGCGATCGTGGTCGAGGTGTTTCGCCACCCATCGAGTCGCAGAGCTCCGCCGCGTCCGCTCCGGTCCGTGGTGCGTGGGGCTGACGCTCGTAGCCAGCTCCTCAGCGCCCTGCTCGGGGCTGAGCGACCAGCTTCAGGTCTATGATGTGGGCAAATCTGCCACCTTTCTTGCCCGCGGCGCGAAGTCACGGCAGAAGCGAAAGCTAGCCGACCGATGACCCGCAGCTACCCGCCTGACGATGCCTCCATGGATTCTCCGCTCTCGGGGGAGGCCATCACGCCACGTGGCGGCTTCATGGCGCGCCCCGGCTTGAAGTCACCGCCTCGCCATGCCGTCGTCGTGCGCGGTGGGGACGCGCCCCAGACGGAGCACATCCCGCGCTTCCGTTCGAGCGCTCCCCCGCCACCTCCCGTGTCCGAGCCCGCGCCCACGCCCGCGTCGCCGAGCGTGAGCGAGAAGGCCACCTTGCGCGCAATCCCGACGCCCGTGAGCAGCAAGGCGTCGGCGCCACTCAGGTCGATGCCACCTGCCGTCGAGTCGGCGCCGGCCGTCATCGAGTCGGTGCCACCACCGAGCGACGCGCCGCTCAGCGACGCGCCGTACGTTTCGAGCGTCTCGGGGACCGCGCAGGGGCCCGAGTCGCAACGCCCGGGGCGTTCGCGCTGGACGATCGTCGCCGCCGCCGCCGCCGGTCTGGTGCTGGGCTTGGCAACCGTCGCGGCTCGGGTCTACGCGCCGAGCGCCGCCGTGCAACCCTCGCCAGCGGCAACGCTCAGCGCGCCCGCGACGGCGCGCTCGGTCGCGCCCCCGTCCACGAGCTCCGTTGCCGCACCGCGCACGCCCGCCTCGGCGACGCCGGAGAGCGAGCTGTCGTCGAGCCAGCGCAAGCCGACGCACGCGGCCCCGCCCAGCGTGAAACGCAGTATTTTCTAGCCTATTACTGCACGACCTGGCGATCGACGCAGCCGAACACCACGTCGAGCTTGCCCACCGGATCGGCTTTGACGGCCGTGCAGGTGTCGTCACACAGCAAGATCTTGGTCGGCTTGGTCGCGTCGTCGTAGTGCCAAGCGGTGTCGCCCGTGCACTCGGTGCCGTACTTCAGCGAGGTGGCGTCCGCCGCGTTGCCGGTGAACTGCACGTCCACCTTGGCCGGATCCAGTCGCTTGCCAGCTGGCGGCGCGGGGATCGTCAACTCGCACGAGATGGCCTTGCCGCGGATCAGGTTGATCGACGCGAGCAGATCTTGGCGCGTCTGCTCGGGATTATCGAGCGAGACGATGAACGCGTTCTCGGTTCCGCCGCCTTCGGCGATGGCCTTGAGCGAGCTCAGCTCCTTGCCGACGCCAATCACGTAAGTCGGCAGATGCGCCGCGACGGCTTTCGCGGCCATGGCCGTGTTGGCGATGGTGTTGCCGTTACAGCCGTAGGGCTCACCGTCGGTCACCATCACGATCGCGACCTTGCGCGTCGCGTCCTCCTTCAACAAGCTTTCGGCGTACTCGATGGTGCCCGACAGGGCCGGGAAGGTGGGCGTGCCGAACTCGTTGGGCGGATCGATCTTGGCGATGGCGGCCGCGAACGTCGTGTCGTCGGGCAGCGCTTTCGGCGGCACTTCGGGCGTGACGTAGGCGCTGGCCGCGCAGTCGGCGGGCTTGTTCTGGTCGGCGGCGCCGGTGCCGGTGTTCTTGTTCAGCGGAAACAAGCTGAGCGAGGCCATGATTCCTGCCGATTCCGGGTCGGCGAAGAACGCTTTGAGCGCGCTCGTAACCGGGTCCCACTTCTCGGTGCGCTTGCCGTTTTTTCCGTCGCCCATGCTGCCCGACTCATCGAGCAGAAAGACGAGGTAGACGGGTGAAAGCTCTGCCTGTTGATTGGCTGCGGCGCAGCTCTCGACGCCACCACTGCCGGTGGCGCCCGATCCGTCGGTACCGCCCAAGGACGCGCTGCCGAGGCCGTTGCCGCCCAAGCTGAGCGCACCGGCGTTGCTGATCGGGCTGGCTCCGCCCGCCGTCGAGCCACCGCCTTCGACCATGCTTGGGGGGACGTCGCTACCGCAGCCCGCAAGCAGGCCCAGACTCAACGACGCAACCGCTGCCCCCAACCCGATTAGTGTCCGCATCGTTGACATTCTAGGCAGCTAAGCTCGCTCGGGCACGGAAAAATGCAGCATGCATGTGCGGTAGGTAGCGGGTTTCCGCCTCTCTACCTGCAGAGTGGTGAGACTCGTCACGTGCGCGCACGTTGTAGGCGAGCGAGCTTCGCCCGTGCTTCATGGGCGGCGACGCATGAGCAAAAAGCGCCATGTCGTTGCCAGAAGGGGGCCTGTCGTCGAGTTGTGGCGGCCGCTACGCTTGGGTGAAGAGAAGCGGCTTCACCGTCCATTACCGATCGTGCGCTGTCGCTAGCTCTTGCCCCACCATGATCAAAGCTTCTGCCCTTTCGGTGTTGGTTTGCGGATTGGCCTGCGCGGCTGGTTGTCAAAGCGACGCTGAGCCGTTGCCCGGCAGCACGGCGGGCAGCGCGAGCGCCGGCGCGGCTGGCGCGGCGGTCGCGGCCGCAGGGGCGACGGCCACGGCTGGTAGCGCGGCCGCCACGGCCGGCAGCGATGGCGTGGGCCAGGGCGGGCAAGCTACGGCCGGCACCAACGCCGGCGGGGCGGCGGCCGCAGGGCTGGGCGGCGGCGCGGGCGCCAGCACGGCGGGCGGCGGCGGCGGCGCAGGCGGGGGCACCGAGCTACCGCCGCTCGAAGAGTGCGGTCAACCGTCGGTCGATCGCCTGACTTCGTGGAGCGCGACCAATGAAGGCACCATGGTGCCTGCCACCGGCTCGATCTTGGTCAAAGACGGCGCGGACTACGTTGGCAAGGTGCAGTTCGTCGGCGGCGGTTGGCACGTGGTTCCGGTGTTGATCGCCAACAAATTCGACGTCGCGGCGGACCTTTCGAAGGCCTCCGACATCACCCTCACGTACAGCGCGACGGCCGAGTTGCACGTTCAGCTTCGTTCCAAGTCACACTGGAGCGGCGGAGATCAATACGCGACGACGCTGCCGGCGACCGGCGGCAAAAGAGAGACGCGCGTGTTCTCGTTCGCGGAAGCCAACTGGAAGAGCTTGTTCGGTGCGCCCGTGCTCTCGTTCGCCGACACGTTGAAAGAGGGCATGGGACTGGTATTCGTGGGCGACGGCGAAAACACGATCGCCTTTTACGGTCTGCGTATCGACGGCTATAGCCCGCCCTGTCCGTAGCGCACGCGTAGAGGCACCGGATTCAAAGTCACCGCGAGCCCTGGGGGCACGGACGAGACTGGGCCTACACAAAAACAAAGCGGCGCGACTCCGGAGAGCCACGCCGCGGTTTCGCCGAAGATCGCGCCCTTAGGCGATGATTTCCTTGTAAACGGCGATGGGGGCGCCGGTCAGGTTGTCGCCGAAGGTGGTGACGTCGCTCATACCGAACACCTTGTTCATCATCGTGTAGTGCAGGTTGCGCAGCGGCGTGACGCCGACGTCCACGTGCTGATCTTGCTTGAGGCCGAGGTTGCCGCCGCCAATCAAGGCGACGGGCAGGTCGTGGCAGCTGTGATCGCTGCCGCGCATGGCGCCGGCGAAGAAGATGACCGTGTTGTCGAGGATCGACGTGCCGTCGGCTTCTTTGATGGCGTCGAGCTTGGTCGCAAGCTCGTTCACCTTGCCCGCGTTCCAGCGCGTGATGCTGGCAAAGGCGTCGACGCTGCCGTGCTGCCCGCCGCCGTGGTACTCGGGGCAGGTGCCCGTGCCCTCGGTCGAGCCGGTGGCCGTGAACTTGCGCATCTGCACGTGATCGTAGGTGAATTCGGAGCGCTCGTCCTCCAGCATGTGGGTGATGATGCGGGTGGCGTCGCACTGCAGTGCCATGATGATCAGAGCGTTCATGGCGTTGGCGTGCTCCTCCTTCTTGTAGGTCGCCGTGTTCTGCTTGGGCGCGTCGGGGTGAACCGTCGCCATCGTGGGGGCCGCGATGGCCGAGCACGCCAGACCGCCCATGCCCATCGACACGCCGGTGACGCTCTTTTCGACCTCGCGGACGGAGTCGAGGAACTCTTGCAGGCGCATCTTGTCGGCGGTGCCCAGCATGGCTTGGGTGCTGGTGGCGTTCTCGAGCACGGCGTCGAGCACGCTCTTGTTGCGGGCGATGCGCGCCATGGCGTCGGCATCCGGCATGGTGCTGCCGCCCATGCTGCCCGACGGCTTGATCACGCCGACGATCTTGTTGAAGACTTCCAACGGATCGACCTGCTTGTACATCGGGGTCGTCGCGCCGCTCCACGAGATGCTGCGGCTGTTGGAGCAGGGCTGGCCGTCGCAGTAACTGAGCACGGTCGAGAGACCGAGCTGCAGCGACGGCAGCATGGTCTTACCCTTGAACGCCGCGTGCTGAGCCATGATCTGGTCGAGCGAGATGGCGTTGGCTTCGGCCACGTTGAGCTTCTTGCGCACCGTGCCGGGGTCGACGCAGGTGAGGAAAGCGCCCGGCTGGCGGCCGTGGCTCGGCTCCACGCTCGAGCCACCGTCGGCGTTGAACGCCGAACCGTTCTCGAACTTGCTGAGCACGTTCATCTTGGCTTTGATGGTCGCGCTGAAGACATCCAAAATGGGCGAGAGCGCCCACGCGGCGCCGACGCCGGTACCGGTCGGAGTCCAAACGTCCTGCTGGGCGTGAATGGCGCCGTTGGGGATGAAAATCGGCATGTAGCGCTTGGGCGGCGTTACCGCTTGCGCTTGCGCGGCCTTGGTCGGCAGCAACGATTCGAGCCAGGGCAGGGTGAGAGCGACCCCTGCACCACGCAGCACGAGCCTACGAGAAACGAAGCGATTCATTTGTGAGCTCCTCATGTGCCTTCACCGCGGCGGTAACGGAAGGTTTCAGTCGCAACGAGACCGTGAATGAGACGAGGGATGGTCGGAACGGCGCCGTCTTTGAGCCACTCCTTGTTCACCACGTCGAGATAGGGCGTGTCGGTTTCGGTCAACAAGCGCCCGAGGCCGAAGGTCAGCATCTTTTGCGAGATGCAGGTGGCGAAGCCGGGGTTCTGCGAGACCGCGTCGGCGACGCCGGGCAGGCCGTTGACGCCCTCGATACCGCCGAACTTCAGGCCACTCGGGTACTCGGCCGACACTTGCAGCTCGGTGGCAGGGTCAATCGCCGAGCCATTCGTGTACGCGGTCCGGAATTTGCCGATTCCGTCGTATTGCTCCAGCGCGAGACCGAACGGATCGAACATGGCATGGCAGGCGGCGCAGGCCGGGTTCGCGCGATGCTCTTCGAGTACCTCGCGAACGTTCAGCACCGAGGTATCGCCCTTTTTCTCCAGCACCGGGATGTTCGGCGGGGGATCGGGCGGGGTCGTGCACATCATGTTCATGAGCAGCCACTTGCCGCGCAAGGTCGGCGACGAGCGACGGTCCGGTGACGACATCGCCAAAAAGCCCAACAAGCCCGCGAACCCGCGGCGGCCGTCGGCGACGCCTTCGACGCGCACGGGGGCGCCACCGGCGACCGCGCCCGCCGGCGCCGGCATGTCGTAGAGCTTGGCGAGCTCAGGCGTCACGTAGTTGATGTCCGCCTTCATGAAGTCGAGCCACGTGCGACCGCTGCGCAAGAACTCGTTGAAGTACAGGTACATCTCTTGCGAAGCCGCGTCGGCCACGACCGGCGTCCATTCCGGATAGATATCCGGGGCCGCGGGATGGGGCACCACGCGACGGATGCCGAGCCACTGGCCGGCGAAGTTCGTCACGAAGCGGTTCGACTTGACGTCGCCCAGCATGTAGTCGACCGCGTCCTCGAGGACGTCGTCGTTGGCGAGGGTGTTGTTGGCGGCGGCCGCGAGCAGCTGGTCGTCCGGAGCGCTGCCCCACAGGAAGTAAGAGAGGCGCGACGCCAGCTCATACGGAGTGACCGGGTGCTTGGCGGTCGAGCTCGGGCTCTGGTCGAGCTCGATGCGGTAGAGGAATTCGGCGCTCGACAGCAGGGCCTGGATCATCAGCCGAACGGAGGCGCTGTGGTCGTCACCGGCGGCGCGCGCTCCGCTGTACACCTTGCTGTAGGTCGTGAGCTCTTTGTCGGTCAGCGGGCGACGGAAGATTCGCGTGCCACTGCTGGTCAGGATGCTCTTCACGCACGCCTGATCATCCTGGGTCGCGCAGGTGAGGAGCTTGGCGCGCGCCGTCTCGTTGGCCCAGACATCCTTGGTGATGGCTTCGGCCGCGTCGAAGTAGCGACGGTACTGGTCGGCGTCGACGCCGAGCACCGAGGCCATGTTGTCGAAGCCGCCCAGCTCACCGCCGCGCCAGTTGGGGTTGGCGGGCTGCAGCTTCGTGCCGAGAACGTCCGCGACGGTGGCGTTGTACTCGTTGGTGTTGAGGCGGTGCACCGCGACATGCCCCGGGTCAACCGGTTGAGTTTTCGCGACCCCGGGGTCGATGGGGGTGTCCTGGGTGCCACCGGTGCCGGTGCTGGTACCTCCGGAGATCATTCCGTCCTTGTTGGCATCCATGACGCCCGTGCAGGCCATGGCTCCAAGGCTCAGCGCCAACACCCCGATGGGTGACAGGAAGGACTTCGTGCGGCTCGGCATGCGCAGGTAATGTCCGGCACGCACGAGTTCTGTCAGTCGCAGTAGTTACTTTTTGCAATGAGGCGCGGGCGGCGACGCCGGGCTATAACTGAGCGAAATCAAACAGGTATCCGCGGCGTGCAGGATTTGCACATCCGGTGATTGGATGCGTCCATTTGCCAAGCCGTCCGGCCCCGCCTTGGCGCCAGAGTGGGCGTTTGTCGGGGCACGGAGCTTTTTAGTGCCCTTGCCGACAAACCGGCCTCAGACGATCGGCCCCTGGCACAGGCTGGCCAGGCCGAACACGTCGGAGTCGATACCGGCCGCCCGCTGAACGGAGACCAACAGGTCGTTGTTGTTGCGTCCGTTGGCGTTCACGACCCGGCCCGTTTCAAACGCGCCGCCGCCCTGGCCGGCGAGCACGAAAGGAATGTCTTTCAGGTAGTGCCCGCTGGAGCTGTCGCTCCAGCACTCCATGCCCATCACCAGCGAGCTGTTGAACAGCGCCGTGTGTCCGTCTCCGTCGTCGATGCTCTTGAGAGCGGTGAGCAGGTTGGCGAGCTTCTCGGTGTAGTAGCGGCCCATGATGTTCTGGCCTTCGACGTTGTTGCTGTGCTCGAGCGTGTGATGGGCTTGGGTGACGCCTTGGCTGGGCCAGCGCTGGCCGCTGGAGGCGCCCGAGAGCGTGAATGCGATCACGCGCGTCAGGTCCCAGGCGAATGCCAGCTTCGTCAGCTCGATCATTTGGTCGTGAACGGGTGACAGGTCGTCCAGGTTGTTCTTGTTCTGGCCATTGCCGGTCGGTTTGGCGCCGGCTGGGCACGCCTGGCTGCTACCGACGGCGCCGCTTTTGGCACCCGCGAGCTCGGCCGCATTGGCTTTCTCGACCTCGCGCCAACCCTCGAGCAAGCCGTCGAGCTTGTGCGCGTGCTCCGAGTCCATGCCGAGCGCGGTCTTGGCGGCGGCGATGTCGGCGAGCCGAAAGTCGAGCACGCTTTGCTTGCGTTCGAGCGCGGCGACAAGCTCGCTGTCGTCGGTGGCGGGTTGGTTCGAATCTTTGGCGCACAGCAGGTTCACCCGCTGCATCAGCTGGTCGTAGACCTGGCCGGCGTTCTGCACCGGCTCGATCGCGTTGCCATACTGTGCGTCGCCCGCGACGCGGTTGCGGTACGAAATGTAGCGCTGGCCGAGCCCCACGTTGTCGGCGTCGGAGTGCGCGCCCGCGCCGATGTGCAAGCTTTTGAAGGGCAGCGCCGCCAGCGCCGGCCGCGTTTGGTAGGCGTTGGCGATGGCAATGTCGATCGATTCGTGATCGGTATAGGCGTAGTACGAGTCGTTCTTGGAGTAGTGGTAGTCGTTGCCGGTTACGGCGCCGATCAGCCCCGCGCCGTGCTCTTCCTGGTAACCGTCGCTCTTGGGCGATCCGCCGTGGATGCGCATGCCTTGAAACACCACCAAGTCTTGTGCGTGCGGCACGAGCGGGGCGAGCGGCGTGCTGCCGATGGCGGCGATGTTGGCGGGCCTGACCGAGGGCGAGTGGAGAGAGCCGCCGATGAAGAACATGACGAAGCGAGGCGCGCCCGCGAACGCGCCGCCGGCGGCGTAGCCCATCGCGCGCGCGACCGGCAAGAGCACGAACGCCAACGGCCCGAAGCTTTTGATCAGGTCGCGTCGGGTCAGACCTTTGCGAAATTTCACGGTGCCTCCGCGCGGTGGCTGAAGCTGGGTGCCGTCACCAGGTGGCTCAGCATGAGGGTCAGGTTTTGTGTGTGATTTCGTGCGAATTCGAAGAAGAGTTGGCGCAGTAACGGGTCGTCTTCGGGCCGTTCGTCGCGGCCCGAATAGAAGCGGAACAGCTGTCGGGTGAAGCACTGCTGAAAGCGCAACGAGCGGGTGAAGGCGCGCAGCGCGTCGACGGGTGAGCTGACCTCGAGTGGCCCTTCGTCCAAAAAGTCGACCGAGATGCGGGCGTCGATTGGGAGCCCCGCGTCGGTCGTGCGGAAGCGGCCCATCGCGTCGTAGTTCTCTTGCATGAAGCCGAACGGGTTGATGTACGCGTGACACCCGGTGCATCGCGCTTCGGCGGTGACGCTCTCGATGCGCTGGCGCTCGGTGCCGGTGAGCTCGGCGGGGATGGTCGTGTTGACGCCGGCCGGCGGCGAGCAGAGCGGCAGGCACATCACCTTGCGTGTGAAGAACACGCCGCGCTTCACCAGACGCGTCGTGGTGGGGCCAGAATGCGAGGCGATCACCGCCGGCTGGCTGAAGATGCCGAGCCGTTGGGCGGGGTCGAGCATGACCTTGCCGGTGGCGGGAGCGCTCTGTAGCCCGTACAAAAACGCCGACGGCGCGGAGACCAGCGCCTCGTTCGTCTCCGTCAAATCGCGCAGCGTGGGCACCGCCGACGCCAGTTGCTGAGCGAGAAAGCGCCGCGTGTCGTCGACGACGGCGGCCGCGACGGCGGGCGTAAATTCCGGGTAGACGCTCGGGGCCAGATCGAGCTCGGCCGGCTCTTTTACCTCCAGCCAGGCGCTGAAAAACCTGAGCAGCTTGGCGCGGGCGGCAGGCGTAGCGAGCACCTGCTCGACGGCTTGGCTGACGTCGCGGTCGCTGAAGGCGTCGGTGGCCGGCGCCGTGAGCCCGACGGCGTCGGGCGGCGAATCAGCGAGGGTGTAGCTCAGGTTTTGCAGCAGCTGCGCCGGCAGCAGGCGTCCGTCGGCGGTGGTGTGCACCTCGTCGCGAAAGACGTACGAGGGGGAGGTGAGCGTGACGTCGACGAGATCGGCGGTGGCTTGCGCGAGCCCCACCTTGGCCACGCTGGCGGTGAAGAAGCTGCCAAAGCGCGCTAAGCCGGCGTCGTCGACGACGCCGCGAAACGCCCGCCGCACGAAGTCTCGAGCCGCGCCCTCGAGGCAGGCCGTGTCCGTTTCCGCCGGACAGTCGACGACGGTCGTGGGGGCGCCTTTGACCTTCGCCGTCAACTCTTCGACCCAGCTGGTGAGCGGCGTGAAGTTGGCGGCGCTGAAGCTCAAGTTGTCGGCGTACTCGTAGTTGGTCTGCAACGGGTCGCGCGGCAGAGCTTCGAGCGCGCTCTTGGCGAAGTGCTGGGGCAGCAGGCTTTGGGTCGTCAGGTCGAGCTGCTGGCGCGTGAGGCGGGCCAATCGCTTGCTGCCGGGGGCGGCGGCCTCGCTCGGAAAATACTGGAGCGCCACGTCGAACAGCTCGGGATCTTTGGCGCGCAGCTCGTCGTCGGTCGGCCCGCCCGTGCCGTTCGGGTCGGCGTTGGGACCGTCACCGGAGCCCGGGGTGCCGAGCGGCGGGCCTTGCGACGCATCGCTCGAGCCCAGAATGTTCCCCTGACAGGCCAGTGCCAGGCAGGCGAGGGCGCTGCTCATTGCTATGCCGAGCCTCATGCCACCCCAGTGGCGTGCTCGTCCAAAAGCTGGTCACGCCGCGCGCGCTTTCCTCGAACGCATTCGTGTTACGGTCTCGCCAACGAGGTTTCCGAGTGAGTCCCTTCTCGCACTCAATCCTCCCACTCGTCGCGCTGCTGTTCGTGGCTTGCACCGGCACCGAGGGCACGCTGGTCGTGCGTCACGACGGCACCAGCGGCGCTCCGGCGGCGGCCGCGGGAGCGCCCAATTCGGCAGAAAACCCCTATGCTCCGCCGAACGACGCGCGCTGGTGGGCCCAGCTCGACGGCGCGGTCGACATCCAGCAGCCGGCCGATTTTTTCTACCTGGACCCCGAGCAACAGGACCCCGACGACCTGGCCACGCTGCGAGCGCAAGGCCGGCCCTACCTTTGTTACCTGAGCGCCGGCAGCGTCGAAGCTTTTCGTCGCGACGCAGAAGACTTTCCGGCGCGCGTGGTCGGCAACGAGTTGCAGAATTTTCCGCGCGAGCACTGGCTGGACGTGCGAGACGGCGCGGTGCGTGACTTGATGGCCAAGCGGGTGACGGCGCTTGCGGCGTTCGGTTGTGCGGGGGTGCCCCCGTCGTCGCTGGCCGTGCACGCTGCTGATACCGGCTTCGAGTTGAGCCTGACCGACGCGCTGGATTACGCGCGTTGGCTGGCCGAACGCCTCCACGCCGCCGGCATGTCGGCGGGGCTGACGGGGCCTGCGGCGTTGACCAGCGAGCTGTGGCCTACCTTCGATTTCGGGTTGGCGATCTCGTGTGTGAGCGGCGGCTGCTCCGAATACGCGCCGTTCCAGAGCGCGAAAAAGACGGTGCTGCATCTGGAGGTGGGCGACGCGGGGGCGGCTTCCGGTATTTGTAACGACGCGAAATCATTGGGATTTTACGCGTTGGTCAGCGACGCTGGCTTCACAGGCCGCTGCATCACCTGTAGCGATCTTCTTTGAATCGCGCGCGGGCGTACCGCGTCCGTGACCACATTTTCGTCGCCTCTGCCACTGAGAGAGCAGTTCCCCCGTCATGTCCGTTCCACGCGCGTTCGCCACTTCTCGCCCCGCGCTGCGGCTGGTGGGGGCCACGTCGCCGGAGCCCGCTGCGACGGTCGGCCGCGACGTGGATCCGCGCGACTTCGATCAGGTGTTCCGGCGCTATTCGCCGTACGTGGCGCGCGTGGCCTTGCGACTGCTGGGTAACGACAGCGAGGTCGACGATCTGGTGCAAGACGTATTCCTCGAAGCCCATCGCGGCCTTGCCCGTCTGCGCGAGGTAGGCGCGCTGGGCGGCTGGCTGGCGCGCATCTGCGTGCGTCGGGCCACGCGCCGTCTGCGCCGTCGCCGCTTGCTGGCTCTATTGAGCTTGGACACGGTGGCCGAGCGGGAGCTGCCGTTCGATTTGGCCGCGAGCCCCGAGGAACGCGCGGAGGTCGCGCGGCTGTATCGCAAGCTGGATCGCCTGCCGGTGCCCGAGCGCGTGGCCTGGCTCTTACGCCATGTGGAGGGTGAGTCGCTGGAAGACATGGTGGCGCTGTGCAGCTGCTCCAAGTCGACCGTGCAGCGCCGGCTGCGCAGTGCCGAAGCCCGACTTCAGCAAGAGGTGATGTCATGACCGAAGCCTTGTCCGACGACGGCGCGGCGGTAGCGGCTCGTCGCGTCGCGCCCTCGTGGGGATCGGAACGTCTCGAGCACAACCTGTCACGCATTCACGCGCGGCGCGCCCGCCAGCGTACGCGCGCGGCGTGGGCCGGGGCCCTGGTCGTGGCGTCCGCGGCGGCGCTGTTGCTGGCGTTCGTTTTGGGGCGAAAACCCGCGGCGCTGCCGCAATCGTCGGCGCCGGCCGCCGCCGCTTCCGCAGCCAAGAGCCCCAAGACCACTTTCGCAGATGGCTCGGTCGCGCGCGTCAGCGACGACGGCGAGCTACGGGTGGTGGTGGCTACGCCCGAGCACATCGAATCGGTGCTGACGACCGGCGCGGCCGATTTCGAAGTGACCAAGCACGCCGGGCGTGACTTCGTGGTGTTGGCCGGCAGCGTGCGGGTCAAGGTCGTCGGGACGCGGTTTCGGGTCGAGCGCAGCGGCGAGCGCACGCGCGTCTCGGTGGCGGAAGGCAAGGTCGAGGTACAAGAGGGCGACGTTCGGTCGTACCTCGAGGCGGGTGAGTCGCGCTTCTTCCCGAGCGCGGCGCCGGCCGTCGCCAAAGAAGAGCCTCACGTCGTCAGCGGCGGCGGGGCGCGCGCGCGCTTCTTGGAGTTGGCGCGTGGCGGCGAATTCAAAGCCGCCTATCAGGTCATGTCGCAAAGCCCTGCCGCCGTGGGCTCGAGCGCGGAGGATCTGTTCCTGGCCGCCGACGCGGCCCGGCTGTCCAACCACCCCGAGCAAGCGGTCGGGTTTCTGCGCCGGCTCACGACCGAGCACGCGGGCGACTCGCGCGCGCCGTTGTCGGCGTTTACGCTGGGGCGTGTGCTTTTGAGCCAGCTCTCTCGCCCGGCGGAGGCCGCGGAGGCATTCGCGTTGGCGCGTCGGCTGCGCCCGAGCGGCAGCCTGGCGGAAGACGCGCTGGCGCGTGAAGCCGAAGCGCGCGCCGCGACCGGCTCGGCCGGGCAAGCGCGCACGCTGGCGCAGCAGTATGTCGCGCGCTATCCGCAAGGTAAGCACCTGCCCACCATGCAACGGCTCGCGACCGTCCCGTGAGCTTTCGCGCGTGTCAATTGGCCAGCGTCGCTTGGGTGCTGGCCCTCACGCTACCGGTGCGCGCCGCCGAGAGCCGAGTCGCGCTCGAGCTGCGAGGCTGCGCCGAGCTGTCGGAGAGCGCGCTGCGCGAGCACCTGGAGCTGGAGCTCACGACCCTGGCGTTGTCTCGCGCGGATGCGCGCTTGGTGCTGCGCTGTGAACGAAGCTCGGTCGTCATCGAGCTACTCCGCGCTTCGGGCCGCAGCTACCCGGTGCAGGTGAGGGTCGAGCTACGCGACACCGCCAAAGCAGCGCGCGAGCGCCTGGTCGCGTTGTCCGCCAGCGAGCTCATCGCGCAGGCCGAGCGCGCCCATGCCAGTGCGCCGCCGCAGCCCGCTTCGCGCCCAGTCGAAGGCGAACGCACGCCGATGGCTCCGGCCTTGGAGCGAGCGTCGGCGCCTCGACGGCAGCCGATCGAGCTGTTCGTGGCTGGCAACGCGGCCTTGCAAGGGCGACCTCGCGCCGTGCTGTGGGGCGGCTCGCTCGGCACGCGCTGGGGCGTGACGCAGACCTGGTCGGTGCTGTTCGACACGCGCTTCGAGCGCGGGCAAGAGAGCTTGGCGCTGGCGGACGTGCGCTGGACGCTACTTTCTGGCTTCGTCGGCGCTGGCGCCAATGCCAAGTTGGGGCCGCTGCAGCTGTCAGCCGGGCTCGGCGCCCGCGCCGGCTGGTTGGCGCTGGCGGCCAGCGCGCCGCGCCCGAACGAAGGACGTAGCTTCACCGCGCCGTGGGCCGGCATCGCGGCACCGCTGCGCGTCGCGTTCGACGTGGGCGGGCTCGTTTCGCCGTTTTTGGGCGTCGAGGTGGGGTATGTCGCGTTGCCGGTGCAGGGTCAGGTCGAGGATGCTACCGACGCCCCGGGCACGAGCCGCGTGCTGGTCGAGCAGCGAGGCTCCTTCGTGACCGGCAGCGTCGGCGTAGCGGTCGCTTTGTGACTCACGTCGTCACGGCATGACGCGCGCCGGAGCGAGCATGGGGCGAACCGACCCTCGTGCAAGAACGCCGCGTCACGAGGCATCGCCAGCTCGACGTCGTGGTTCGCTCGGAGTCGACGTCGCCCACGAGCTGGTGTAGTGACCTTTGCCCATGAAGACAGGGACGCTATTCACGGGCATCGTCTTGGGGTTCATCGTCGCCGCATGTGCGGGGCAACCGGCGGAGCCAGCGGCGGCCCCCGAAGCCACCATGCCCGCGCCGGCGGAGCCGCCGCCAGCGATGTCGGCTGAGCCCGCAGCCGCCGCCGCGTCTGCATCCGCCGCCCCCGCCGCCGCGCCGGCGCCGCGCAGCATCGAGGTACCGATTGAAGCCAAGAGCGGCTCGAAGCTCTCGGGTAAGGCCGTGCTGACCGAGACCGAGGGCGGCGTGCACGTCGTGCTGACGCTGGAGGGCGTGGAGGCCGGTGACCATGGCGCGCACGTCCACGAAAAGGGCGACTGCAGCGCCGCTGATGGCGCGAGCGCGGGCGGTCATTTCAATCCGCAGAGCAAAGACCACGGGCTGCCCGGCGCCGAAAAACGGCACCTGGGCGATCTCGGTAACATCACGATCGGTAAAGACGGCAAGGGCTCGCTCGACATCACGGCGCCCGGCGCCAACTTGAAGGCGGGCGACGCGGCGTCGTTCGTCGGCCGCGCCATCATCGTCCACGCCAAGAAAGACGACGGCGGTCAGCCCACCGGCAATGCGGGCGGTCGCGTCGGCTGCGGCGTGATCAAAGGCTAGCCAGCTCGGCTTCGATCTCGGCGAGTAGGGCTTGCGATTTTTTCAAGCCCTGCTCTGCGGTCTCGAGCTCGCTACGCAGCTTCTGTACCTCGCGGTGTTGCGCGTCGCGCGCCTGCTCGGCGGCGCGGAGCTTGGCGGAAAGCCGCTCGCGCTCGGCCAAACGGCGTTGGCGCTCGGCCTCTTCGGCGCGGCGCTTCTCGGTCTCTTCGGCGCGGCGCTTCTCGGCTTCCAAGGCCCGGCGCGCTCCCGCATCTTGAGCTGACTCGTGGTCGGGCGGCGCGCTGGCGGCCGTCGTTCGAGGCGTCGTGGCCGCGCCGAAACCCAACGCTTCGAACCCGGGCGGATCGCGGTCGGCGCTGAGCGCGCCCGGCGCATCGGGCTCGAAACCGCCCGTCGCTGCCACCGCGGACAGCGTGGTCGTGACACGGCGTAGTGTCGACTCGGTCGCGGCGTTGCCGGCTTCCTGCAGCAAGCTCGCGGCCGTCTCTTTGAGGCGCGCGAGCGCTCGGCGATGGGAAAGGCTCGCTTCGCGGTCGCCCACCTTGACCCGCGCTGCCGCCGCCACCAGTGCCTCGAACGCTTCGCGCTCACGCCACCACAGTTGATTGACGGCCCACGCCGAGACGGGCGGTCGCACCAGCTTGGCGACGCGCGCCGCCGCGTCCTTGTCACCCGCCGCTTTGAGCTCGGCCGCCAAACGTTTGCGCTCGGCGACGAAATCGCTGAGCGTTGCCTGATAGAGGGTGGTTACGGCTTCGTCGTAGGCACTCATGGGGCACGGCTGCGGGCAATACTGACGTTGCTCCGTAGCTGACGCACGTTTACGGCTTGCAGGAAAATTATTCCAACGAGTTGTCTGGGCCCGACCGGCCTGTGGTCTTCAGCCATCAACCGCAACAAAAGTGACCTCGTGAGCGCCGGGGGGGCTCAGCCTAGGCGACGAAGGTGTTTTTCGATCGCGCCAGGGCTGCGTGGGCGTTCCCGCTGATTTTGGCTGCAGGGTGCAGCTCGGGCGAAGCTGCGCCTCGTCCCGGAGGTACGGGCCCCGGCGGCCAGGGCCCCGGCCCGGACTCCGCTCCGGGACCGACCGCGACCGCCACGTGTCCGACGCAACCCGTGGCACGCACTCCGCTGCGCCGCTTGACGCGCTTCGAATACACCAACGCCGTTCACGATCTGCTGAACGTGGATGCTAGCGCGGCCGCCGAGCTGCCCGCGGACGAGATAACCAACAGCTTCGACAATAACGCGGCGGTGCTCACTGTCTCAGCGCTGCACGCCGAAAAATACGTGCTCGTCTCCGAGGCGCTCGCCAAGTTGGCGGCCCAAGACTTGTCCGGCCTCGTCGGCTGCGACGTCGCGGCGCTGGGCGAAGAGACGTGCGCTCGCGGCTTCGCGGCCAAGCTCGGCCGGCGGGCTTTTCGTCGCGCCACGACTCCGACCGACGAGCAAAACCTGATGAGCGCGTACGAGGCTGGGCGCACCGGCGGTAGCTACGGCGAGGGCATCGAGGTCATGGTGCGGGCTGCGCTGCAGTCGCCGGACTTTCTGTACCGCCTCGAGACGACTTCGCCTGCCGACGCAGGCGCGACGCAGGTTCCGTTGAGCGCCTACGAGCTTGCCACCCGACTGTCGTTTCTGATCTGGTCGTCGGGCCCCGACGACGCCTTGCTCGATGCCGCGGCCCGCGGAGAGCTGTCGAGCAAGGCTCAGGTCGCCGCGAAAGCGCGCGAAATGCTGGCGCATCCGCGAGCTCGAGCGGCGATCGCCCGCTTCTTCGAACAGTGGACAGGGGCTCGCCGACTGGACGTCACGACCAAGAGCGCGACGACGTTTCCGGATTTTTCGCCCGCGCTGCGCGACGCCATGGCCGCCGAGCTGCCGGCGTTCGTGGAGCATGTGCTGTGGTCGGGTGACGGCAGCCTGAAAGCGTTGCTGACCGAGCCGGTGGCGTTCGTCAATGCCGAGCTTGCGTCGGTGTACGGTGTGGCGGCGCCGCCCAGCAGCGGCGCGGCTCCCCAGCTAGTGAGCCTGCGGCCCGAGGAGGCGCGTTCCGGTATCCTGACCCAAGCCGGCTTCCTCTCGGTTCAAGCGCACCCGGACCAGACGTCCCCAGTTTTGCGCGGCAAGTTCGTGCGCGCCATGTTGTTGTGTCAGCCGCCCGCGCCCCCGCCCCCCGACATCGACATCACGCTGCCGGACGTGACCGAGGCCAAGACCGCACGCGCGCGGCTCGCCGGTCACCTCGCGGCGGGCGCGAGCTGCAACGGTTGTCACTCGCTCATGGATCCGATCGGTCTGGCCTTCGAAAACTTCGACGCCATGGGGCGCTACCGCCAAGACGAGGGCGGAGTCGCGCTCGACGTCGCCGGCGAGATCACGGGCGCGACCGATCCGGGGCTGGCCGGCTCGTTCGTGGGCGTGCGCGCGATGGCCGAAAAGCTGGCCGCTAGCAGCCAAGTGCGCGCGTGCCTGGCCACGCAATGGTTCCGCTTCGCCGCCGGCCGTAGCGAGGCGGAAGCCGATGAGTGCTCGCTCGGGACGATGCGTGACAGCTTCGCCAGCTCGAATGGAAACCTACTGGAGCTGATCGTCGCCACCACTCAGACCGACGCCTTCTGGTTCAGGAGCCCGATCACCCCATGATTCAGCGCGCTCGTTCGAGCCACCCTTTGCGTTTCTCGCGTCGCAACTTGCTGCGCGGCTCGCTCGGCATGACGGCCCTCTTTCCGCTGCTCGACGCGCAGCGCGCCGATGGTCAGAACGCCGCGCCCACGCGCTTGGTGGTGTTCACCACGCCCAACGGCACGCGCAACAGTTTGTTCTGGCCAACCGGCACCGAAACCAATTTTCAGCTCAACAAAATCACGACGCCGCTGGAGGCCTACAAGAGCAAGCTCACGTTCCTCAAAGGCATTCGGTTGAATGATTCTCTGCAGAACGGCGCGCTCGGCGGCACGCTGGGCTCCGAGCACGCGCGTGGCACGGGCGGAATGCTGACGGCGCGGCCCCTCAACTCGGGCAGCGAGTTCAAGAGCTTTGGCAACACCACCTCGGGTTGGGGCAGTGGTCAGTCCATCGACCAATACCTGGCCGAAAAGCTGAACCCGGCCACCCCCTTCAAGAGCCTGCAGCTGGGCGTGCACGTGCGCGATACCGAGGTGCGGGCTCGCATTGCCTACCGCGCTTCCAACCAGCCAATTCCGCCGCGCGAAGATCCGAAGGACGTCTTCAAGACCGTGTTCGCGGGCGCGACCAACGCGACGCCGGGCACGCCCAACCCCGAGCTCGAACGGTTGTGGGCACAAAGAAAGAGCGTCTTCGACCTGACGAACGGCGAAACCAATCGCGTGCTCGGCCTCGTGGGCCGCGAGGACCGCGAAAAGCTGCAGGCTCACCTAGCGGCCATGCGCGAGGTCGAAAGTCGGCTCGTCGGAGCGCCGGGCAGCAGCGCGAGCGGTGGTGGCTCGGTGTGTCAGCCGCCGACGTTGACAGCCGTGAACCTGAGCGTGGACGACGAGTACGCCCAGGCCGGTCAATTGCAAATGGACTTGGCGGCGGCCGCGCTGGCGTGCGACCAAACGCGCATCTTGACGTTTCAGTGGAGCTACTCCGAGAGCGAGCACCTGTTCCAGTTCTTGGGCAAAAGCGGCAACCATCACGTCATTTCTCACGATTTTTCCGCGAGCGGCGCCAACTTCGAAGCGTACAACGCCATCCAGACCTGGTACGCCGAGCAACTGGCGTACTTCTTGGGCAAGCTCGACTCTTACAAAGAGGGCTCCGGCAGCCTGCTGGACAACACGCTGTTGCTTTGGGCCACCGAAATCGGCGAGTCGACGCAGCACGACCTCACGCTCATGCCTTACGTGCTTGCCGGTAGCGCGAACGGCAAAGTCGCGCCCGGGCGCCTGCTCGATTTCAGCGCCAACCGGCGCGACAACAATCAGCTGCTGGTTTCGATTGGCCAAGCGCTCGGCGTCGCCGACCTCAACACGTTTGGTGACCCGTCAGGCGCGGCGGGGCCGCTACCCGGCTTGGTGAGCTAGCTCGCCTACGTCGTGGGTCGTTGTGCAAGGTCATCGCCAAAATGCGGGTATCGTTCACCCTGCAAGAGCGCGGCCAGCAATTGTCGGTCGCGTCCGACGAGGGCGTCATTCCCGACACCTTTCTTGACGTGCCTGGCTTGGACATCGACATCACCGTCGAAGGGGAACGTTGCCAAAGTTGCCACGACTTCAAGGCCACGCGAATCATGGCCAAGTGCCCGCCCAAATACGAGATGAAGGGCTACTGGCCCCGGCCCGCTCCGACTCCATTGTGCCCAGCGTTGCCTCGCCTGTGAGGCCGGGCCCGACCGCCTCGACGACGACGACGTTCGCTGAATTGGCGGGCGACGCGGGTGGTGGCGGCGGGACGAGCGGAGCCGGCGGTAGAGCGGAAGCGGGGGAACTGCTGGTAACCAGTGGCACCGCCGGAACCGGCGACGCCGTTTTTCGAAGCCGGTCGAAATGGCTTTGGCGACCTGGTTGCATTACGCACCATGCTCATCGAGCCACTGGCGCTTCGCTTCGTTTCGTCGCATTTCCTGGCCGCGCTGACGGTGGCGCTGGTGGCCGCCGGTTGCTCGGATAGCGCGGGCGGCTCCCCGACCGGGAGCGCGGGCGCCGCCAGTGCCGGTGCTCCGAGCACGAGCGGCGGTGGCGGTGCCGCGGGCAACGTTGGCGGCACCGCGCCTCAAGGCGGCGTCGCGGGTACTGCCGGAACCCACGCCGCGGCCGGCGCTAGTGCCCTGGCCGGGACGGGGGGCGCAGTCGGCGGGGTCGGCGGGGCCGGCGGCGGCAGCGTCGGCGGCGCTGGCGCTGGCGCACCGAGCGCCGGTGCTGCGGGCGGACCACCGAGGGGCAATGCCCTGCCGAGCGATTGCAAGGTCGACATGTTGTGGATGGGCTCGCCAACACGGCCCCAGCTGACCGACGAGGCGGCGGCCTGCTTTACGGTGCTCAAGGCGTTGGCGGCAGCTGGCAACATCGCCAATCTGATTACCGACGACTGGGATCCAACCGCCGGCCTGCCCGACGCCGCGACGTTGACGCCAAAATTCACCGTCGCCAGCGACGACAGCGGCACCCACAAGACGGTGCAAGCGGCGATTGACGCCGCGGTGGCGGCGGGCGGCACCGAGCGCGCGTACATCTTGGTCAAGCCGGGCACGTACCACGCTCCGGTTTGCGTCAAGGGCACCGTGCCGATCACCTTGTACGGCGCGGATGCCGACGCGACCAAGGTGGTCATCGCGTTCGACAACTACAGCGGCAAGACCGTACCCACCGACCTGACGCTGATCAACCCCTGCAAGGCGCCGACCAAGGCCACGTTCGGCACGAGCGACAGCACCACGATGTGGGTGGCTTCCGACGGCTTCCAAGCCATGAACCTCACGATCGCCAACGACTTCGTCGAGCCCAGCGACGGCACGTTTCAGGCGGTGGCGCTCTCGACGACCGGCGACAAGCTGGTCTTCCAAAACGTTCGCCTGCTCGGTAACCAGGATACACTGCAACCCAGCAGCCTCACGACCACGATCGTGGCGCGCGCCTACTACAAGTCCAGCTACGTCGAAGGAGACACCGACTTCATCTTTGGCCGCGGCGTCGCCGTGTTCGACGATTGTGACATCGCTTATATCGGCACGCGCAAGAGCAACGGCGCCCACTTCGCGCCCAGTACGGATGGCACGGTGCCTTACGGCTTCTTGGTCATCAACAGCCGGATCGTGGCTGGCGCGGGCGCCGTCGCGGGCGCGGCCGCCCTCGGTCGGGCGTGGGATAGCAGCAGTGAGCCCAACTCGAACGGCGAGGTCATCGTCGTCAACAGCACGATTGGCAATCAAGTGACGGCGGCCGTGCCATGGAAGGCGTCGACGTCAGGTCGCGTGTTCAACGCCGCTAGCAATCGCCTGTTCGAGTACAAAAACACGGGCGCAGGCGCGGCTCCCTGAGCGGCAGCCGTGACGGCGGTGTTCGGCCGCCGTCACTTCCGTGTACAGCGGCTATGGCTTGCTGACTTCGACGTAGTTGATGCGCGTCGCCTTCTCGGCGGCCGAGCCTTGGCTCAGCGTGAGGCGACCGTCGGCAATCGTGACCGTGCTGGGCTGGTTGAACAGCACGGTGAGCTCGGTACGCCCAACGAGCAGGACGACGAGCAGGGCGACCAGGCCACGCCCCACCCAGCGCTCGTCGCCGAACCAATAGGGTCGTGCGATCTTCCAGAAGCGATGCCAGAGCCGACGGTCGAAGTCCCGGTCGCGCCTGGGCCTCTTCTTGCGCATGACGACATGATTGCGAAACCCATGCCGCCCCGTGGCAGCAATGAACCAGCCGAAATGCTCGCAATTGCCCACCCTCGTGAGACGCCATGCCCCAGCGCGGCAGGCGTGCCTGCCACGAACGCGTGCCTGGTGCGCAGATTGCAAAACGCACCGGCATGTCATTGCAAAAATACGCGACGTGGGCGCTCCTTTCGACGTTGGCCGGGCTACCGGGCTGTAGCGGCGACGGCGAAGGTTTCGCCTCAATCGACGAGCACGGAACCGCGTCCGCACCGTTTTCGACGACGCCGGGCGAGCCGAATCACGAGGAAATCACCGCAACCGCGCTGTCATTTCTGCGCGCCGATATCGTCACGGCCCTCCAGGTGGCGAACGTGGCGACGGACGTCGAATTCTTCGTGGTAAATGCCAATCATTTCGACGACTGCAACTTCACGGGCGGCTCGCAGGTCGTCTCCGCCAGTCAGGCTCAAGCCGTTGCATTTTTGGATCCCAGCGCAGCAACGCCCGAGTCGGACTTACTCGCCATCCGCGCTTTTGCGCGTTCCCTGCACGCGATGCAAGACTTCTACGCGCACACCAACTGGATCGAGCTCGGGGGCGAGATGCTCGTCGACAGCTCACTCGGCGCCTTCCCGACGCTTCGTCCCTACGCCGTCGTTCCTTCGAGCGGTTTCGTGATCGTTCAGGGACGAAAGCCCAAACGTGCGGCGATCGAGCGTGACGAGGACGCTCCCTATCCGACCAACGCAGTCGTGAACGTCAAGCTCGGACGTACGCGCACGCCCGGCCTGATCTCCGGTACCGTCGACTACGAAGCCGGCAACTTTTGTCCTCCTCAGGCGACCATGACTCACGATGAGTTGAACAAGGACAAGAGCACCAACATCGGCCGAACGCAGCAACACGAAGCGGCCAAGACGTTGGCCATTCTGCAAAGCGAGCACGAATGGTGCCGCCTGCGCGCGCTGACTTTCGCAAAGTGGGGGGAGCCGGGCCTGAACCGCTTGGATGGGTGGGTCGCCGCCGACGCCGTGCCGCCGCAATGCGAGTGACGTCCGAGCGCATCGCGACCTCCGCCTGACCGCCGAGGGTGGGTGACTTCGAGCATCCGCCGCTCGGCGGTTGGTCGTAAGCAATCCTATCGTGTTGCAAACGCACCCCGGCTCGGTTTCTGTTTCTGGTTCTCGTGCGCTTCTTGTCGTCCTGATTTCGCTCAGCAGACGATTCAAGCACCGTCAATTTACCGTCAGCGCGTGAGTCATTTTTGTCGCAATTGGGGCGATTTCGCTCACGCGCTCACCTCTAAGGGTTGTAAGGGGCGTGTGAGTTTCTTCACTTCAATAAATTCCCGAGGGCCTAGGGGGTCCCTGCGTCGCGAGCCAACGTGAATCCTAAATTTTCGTCTCTCCTTACGGCTTCTGAAAACGACACCACGGTGGAAGCACCGTTTGGCGAGCTGGCTCGGGTCGAGGTGGCGGAGCTGGTCGTCGCGTGCCTCGAGAAGGCCGGCGTCGAATACGTGTTCGGCGTTCCCGGCGGCGCCGTCGAGCCCATCTACAATGCGTTGGCTCGCAGCGCGCGCCAGGGTGGGCCGCGGCCGGTGGTGGCGCGGCACGAGGTGGGGGCGGCGTACATGGCGGATGGCTACGCGCGCGAGACGGGCAGACTCGGCGTGTGCATCAGCACATCCGGACCGGGCGCCACCAATTTGCTCACCGGTATCGCCTGTGCGCGCGGCAGCAGCGTCCCAATCTTGGCGCTGACCGGGCAGGCCGCGCTGCCGCTGTTCGGTAAGAACGCGCTTCAGGACTCGTCGTGCGCCGGAGTCGACATCGTCGGCATCTTCGCGCACTGCACGCGCTACAGCTCGCTCGTCTCTCACGTCGAACAGGCGGAAACGAAGGTTATTTGCGCGATTTTGCAGGCGTTGCGCAAGCCCTGTGCTCCCAGTCACCTCTCTTTTCCCGTGGATGTCTTGCGCAGCCTGGTAACGCCCAAGAGCACGGGTGACGAGCTCGCGGCTCTATTTCGCTACCGCCCCTCGATGATTGACGAACGAGCGGTCGATGTGTTGGAGGCCGAGCTGATCGCGGCCTCGCGCATCGTCTTCTTCATCGGCGACGGGGCGGCAGAAGCGGTCGATGCGATCATGACCTTGGTCGAGCTGTGCGGCGCGCTGTTCGTGACGACGCCTGACGCCAAGGGCTTGATCAATCCCCGGCACCACGCCTACCGCGGGGTCTTCGGTCTGGGCGGCCACGCCAGCGCTCAGCAAGTGCTGGCCGATGGTCCCGACTTGGTCGTGGCGTTCGGAACCGGCTTCACCGAATTCGCCAGCAACGGCTGGTCGAAGCTCTTGCTCAACCAGCGGCTGATTCACGTCGACGAATCGGAAGACAACCTCATCCGCTCACCACTGTCGAAGCTTCACGTGCGCGGACGCACGCGCGCGATCTGTAAGCGGCTGATCGCCGTCTGGCCGCCGCGCAGCTACGTCAACCGCCGCGCGGCCCCGGACGTGAGCGACGTTTCGCCCGTAACCCTGCAGGCAGCCGACAAGTACGACTCCGATGCGACGCCGATCAAGCCCCAGCGCCTGATGAAGGAGCTGTCGGAGCGCTTTCCTCCGGCCACGCGCTTCTTGGCGGACGCCGGCAACAGCATGATTTGGACCGCGCACTACCTGCAACCTTGGAACCGCCGCGGCACCGCACCGCGCGGAAGGCCGCGCCCCCGCGGCAAAGATCGGCGCTTGGGTACGGCCAGCTGGCTGCGCATGACCTTGGAATTCGCGCCCATGGGTTGGGCGATCGGCGCGGCCGTCGGCGTCGCTCGTGGCAACCCCCATGGCCCCGTCGTCTGCATCACGGGCGATGGTTCGTATCTGATGAGCGGACAAGAAATCACCACCGCGGTCGAGGAGAAGCTGCCCGTCGTCTTCGTGATCCTCAACGACCACGCCTACGGCATGGTGATGCACGGCCAGCGGCTGGCGGGAGCGGAGCCGATCGCCTACGAGCTGACGCACGTCGATTTTCGCAGGATGGCGGAGTCGATGGGTATCGTGGCCCACGTCGTCGAGTCTCCCGCAGATTTCGAGCAGATCGACTTCAGGGCGTTGCTGGCCCGCAAGGGTCCGACCTTGATCGACGTGCGCATCGATCGCGAAGAAGTACCGCCGATGATGCTGCGACTAAAAACGTTGGGCAGCGTATCCGCCTGAGTGAGCGCGACAAGCCATGGAAGAAACGACCTACATGCAGAGCCGCATCTGGCTCGAAGAGCCGGAGCCGAACAACCCCTTCGCCGCGCGGGCCGCTTTTTGTCACGGCTACGAGGTGTACGGGGAGATGCTCGGTAGCGCCGGTTGGGTGGACATGGTCTACCTGCTGTTCAAGGGTGAAGCGCCCAGCCGCGCCCAGGCCGCCGCGCTCGAGGTCCTCGCGGTCGCGTTGGCCAATCCGGGCCCGCGCGACGCCTCCATTCACGCCGCGATGTGCGCGGGCGTCGGCGGCTCGCCGGCGGCGGCGGCGCTCACGGCCGCCCTCGCGGTAGGCGCCGGAGGCGCGGGCGGCGCGCGCGAGGTCTTGCTGGCGATGCAAGCTTGGGACGCGTGCGGCCGGGCCGTCGAGGCCTGGAGCGACCATTGGCGCGAGCGGGCGCGCGACGGCGGCGAGCCGCTCGGAATCTGGCCCGCGGCGGAACACCCCGCGGGCTTCGAGCCGCTGGGCGTGTCGACGCCCACGCCGGTCAAGCAGGTGCTGGCTCGGCTCGCGCGGCTCGACGCCGACTCGCGATGCGCGTGGCTGCAGACCAACTTGGCGTCGATGGAGCAGGCATCCGGTCATCCGCTCTCGCTGGTCGGGGTGGCCGCCGCCGCGTTCACCGATCTGGGCATGTGCCCGGAGGAAGGCGAGATGCTGTTCTTGCTGCTGCGTCTTCCAGGAGCCGCGGCCCACGCCCTCGAGCAGCGAGAGTCCGGACACAAGCGCTTCCCTTTTTACGCGCTCGAGCTCGAGGCGCCGGCGGGGGGAGCTACGACATGAGCGACGAACGAAAGGGCCCGGAGCTCCTGCGACGAAACGTGGGCCGGCTGCGCTCACGAGTCGGGGGCTGCGTCGTCGGCAGCCACGCGATTTTCCGCGACAAGGATCTGCACGCCGAGCTCGCCGACGCGTCGTGGCTCGAGCTGTACTTGTTTGGCATCACTGGCCGCCGCTTTTCGAAGCCGGAGCTCCAGCTGCTCGACACGATGTGGGCGTACACGAGCTACCCTGACGCGCGCATCTGGAACAACCGGATCGCGGCCCTGGCCGGCTCGGCTCGCAGCACCGGCAACCTTGCCATCTCGGCCGCCCTCGCCGTCTCGGAAGGTGCCATTTTTGGCCGCGGCATCGACATGCGTGCCAGCGAATTCTTGATCCGTACTTGCGCCGAGGTCGAGGCGGGGGCCGAGCTCGGGCCGTTGGTGCGGCGGGAGCTCAGCGAGCGACGGAGCTTGGCCGGCTATGGTCGCCCGATCTCGAATCGAAGAGACGAGCGTCTCGACCCGACCTTGAAGGTCGCGCGTTCGTTGGGCCTGGCCGACGGCCCGCACGTGCGGCTCGCGCACGACATCGAACGCTTCTTGCTAGATAGCCGCTTGCGCATGGCCATGAACTACGGTGCGCTCGGGGCTGCGCTCACGGCCGACTTGGGGCTGTCGCCGCGAGAGCACTACATGTACGGGTTTGGAGCTTTTCTGGCGGGAATGCCGCCGTGCTACTTGGACGCGTCGGATCGACCAGCCGGAACGCTCTTTCCGTTGCCATGCGACGCGGTCGCGTACGAAGGCCCCCCGAAGCGCAGCTGGCACAAGTCCTGAGCCGCGACGGCAAGACACCGCGCAGGCAGGCCCCGTTCGCGGCTCAAGTGCCGCTTTTTTTCTCGCGGTGAGCACGAGCGCGTCGCGTTCTGTCGACGCTCGGTCTATCCTCGTGGGTTATGGCCCAGATCGCCGGGAGCCGCTTGCTTGCGTTCGCGAGGGAGCTGCAGCGCGCCAGTACGTTTCGTGAGCTGCTCGAGACCACCCGCGCCGAGAGCGTGGCGTTGGCCGGCTATGCTCAGGTCTGGCTGTTCATCTCGGACACCGATGAGGTGAAAGAGGGCCGCCTCATCGACTACGCAGGCAGCCAGCGCGACGCGGTGTGGGACGTCGCGCCGGTGCTGCAGGTCGAGGGTGACCCGCTGCTGGAGCAGATCGTCAAGAGCGACGAGCCGATCGTGGTCGAAGACGCTCGTACCGATCCGCGCACCAACAAGGCGATCGTCGAAGCGCTCGGCAACCGAACCATCATCAACATTCCGCTTCGGCTCGTGGACAAGCCCTTTGGTGCGTTTGGCCTAGGCACGTTCGGCGACGAAGGCTGCCGGCCGCCGACGGCAGAGCAGCTCGAGCATTTGGTCGGCATGGCAGGGCAACTGTCGGTCGCGGTCAGTCGCATCCGCCTGCTCGACGCCAATCGCCGCGCCACCCAGCAGCGCCTGGAGCTGGAGCGCCGCGTGCTGGAGCACCAGAAGCTCGAGAGCCTCGGCCTGTTGGCGGGGGGCATCGCCCATGATTTCAATAACCTGCTCACCGTCATCCTTGCCGGCACGGCATTGGCGCGCCTCGCCGTCGGCAAGACCGAGAAGGCCCTCACCGAGCTGGACGCGGTGGTGGGCGCCGCCGAGCGCGCGCGGGACCTCACTCGCCAGCTGCTGGCGATGAGCCGCTCACAAACGTTGGAGCTGCGGCCCATCGATCTGAACGACCGCATCAAGCAGCTGCTGGCGCTCCTCCAGCGCGTTCTCTCCGAGACGATCAAGCTCGAGCTGATCGAGGGCACGGACTTGCCGCTCGTCGAGGGTGACGCTTCGCAACTGGACCAGGTGCTGATGAACCTGTGCATCAACGCGCGCGAAGCGATGCCGGAAGGCGGCAAGATCACGATCGAAACCGACCAGGTCCTGCTCAACGCGGATTTCGTCGCGGCCCATCCGTGGGCGGCCTCGGGACGCTACGTTTCGGTGACCGTCACCGACACCGGAAGCGGCATGCCGCGTGAGGTCGCCGAGCGCGTGTTCGAGCCGTTCTTCACCACCAAGAAGGAGATTGGCGGCACCGGCCTCGGCTTGGCCGTCGCCTACGGCGTCGTCCGCCAACATCGCGGCTTGCTCCATTGTTACAGCGAGCCCGGCGTGGGCACCGTGTTCAAAATCTACCTGCCGATGTTCGTACGGGTCGCGGCCGTGGCCAGCACCAAGATCGAAGGCGCCACGCCCCGCGGCTACGAGAAAATCCTGATTGGCGAAGACGACGCGGCCGTGCGCGGCGCCACCGTGCGCGTGCTCGAATCGGCCGGCTACTCCGTCGTGGCCGTGGAAAACGGGCTGGAAGCGTGCCAAGCGGCGGCTCGCGCTCGCTTCGACTTGGTGCTGCTCGACGTGATCATGCCCGAGATGAGCTGCCGCGACGCGCTGAAGGGCTTGCGAGCGGAGCTGCCGAATGCGCGTTACATCCTGTCGAGCGGCTACACCGCCGACCTGAACGTCGATGAGCTGTTGAAGGGGGGGACGGTCTTGCTCGAGAAGCCCTACGATCCGGGGCAGCTATTGCGCGTGGTGCGACAGGTGCTCGACTCGTAGGTCGGCGCGCAGCGTGGCGCCGGGGTGGGGGCGGCTGCGCTTCTGGTCTTCAAAGCGCTTTGAAGAAATTCCAAAACGCGGGGCCGGCGAGGCTGTCTTGACGGTTGTGCTGCTGCCCGGAGGTTTGGCACCACTCGACGGGGTAGCCGGCCGCGCAACCTTGATAGAGCTTGCACGGTGAAGGGTCGACGGCCTGGGGCGTCGCCGTCTTGTCGCACATGTTTTGCGTGAGCTGCCGATCGCGTGCTTTCACGCTGCCAGAAATCACGTTGGTCGTATCGTCTTGATCGTGGATGAAGATGCGCGCCACCGGCCCTCCGCATTGGCCGCTCGCCGATTCGCCGCCGGTTACGGTGCCGGCGCCTCGCAGAACGTCGGCGCGAATGCAGGTGAGCTGATTCGCCAACCAAGAGCCGCTGCTGTAGCCCACCGCGAAGAAGCGGTGCTCGTCGGTGCAGAAACGCGCCTTCACGTCGGCCACCATGGCGTCGAAAAATGCGACGTCCGGGCCGTTGGCTTTGGTGTCCCAACAAGTGTCAGCGGCGGAGCCCGTGCCGCGGATGACGATCGCGTCGGCGCCCGAGGACTTCTCCATCGGGACGTTGTTGGTGCCGCTGCCACAGCCGTGCAGCAGTACGATCACCGGATACGCGCGGGTGGCGGTGTAACCGGTCGGTAGCCGCACTGCATACGGGCGGTTCGCGCCGCTCGTCATCACCATGCTGTCGACGAACTGAGCGACGGCTTGAGTGGTGCTCGTCCCGCAACCGGCGCTCTTCTTCACGTCGACCTTGCCGTCGCTGCCGCCGCTGCCGCCGCCGTTTCCGGAGCCGCCCGACCCTGCGCCGGCGCCTCCGCCGGTCCCGCCGTTCGTCCCGCCAAGGCTGCTCGAGCCGGCGGCTCCGCTCGCGTTGGCGCCGCCAACGGCCATGCCGGCGCCCGCCCCATTGCTCCCAGCCGTTTGCACGGCCGAGCCGGCGCTGGCGACGTTACCCCCGCTACCGGGCGCGCCGCCCATAGCCGCGGCCTGACCGGCGGCGCCCCCGACCGCCTGCTCGACCGGGACGTCGGAGCAGGCGAGCAGTGAGAGCGCGCTCGAGGTTGCGACCACGAGCACCGACAACGACGACCGTGTGCTCAAACGTAGGTTCGTGGGTAGGGGCCTTACCAAACTGGTCTGCGAAGCGAGCATTCTATGAAGTGACTGTTCCTCGCCAACACCGTCACACTTTCGTGAGGTTTCGCTGACAGTTGGATCTTCCGGTATGGCCGCACCTACCGGTAGCAGGCCCGGCCGAAAGTTGCCGCTCGCGCGTGAGCTCGGTCACCCTTTCGTCGAACGCGTCGAGTGCGGTGCGGGTCCAAGGCCGAGATGATGACGACTGGACCGCGCGTGAGCGTCGGCCGAGGCTTGCTCCAGCTTCCGCTGCTGATTTTCGCGCCACCACTTCATGCCCTCGCTGTGCTCGGTCCAGTCGCGCTCGTTGGAGGTGAAGGCGATCAGACCGTGGATGGCCACCCCCACGCTCCACAGCAGCGCGGGCAAGAACCAGATCCACCACGGGGTGAAGGTCAGTAGCCCGAGGCCGAGCGTCAAGATCGCGGCGTTGACGATGGCGTAGATGCCCGCGTGCCGATAGAAGATCAGCCTTTGGTGCTGGAGCCACGCGTCGCGCTCGGTCGCATTCGCGAGCGCCGCCCCTTGCTGTTCGCCCCGCAGCCGCAGCGCCCGGCTCGCCTCGCGCAAGGAATCGACATCGACACCCACTTCGGCCGCGATCGCGATCAGGTCGTCGAAGCCGAGCTTGACCGAGCCCTGCCTCGCGGCCTGCTGCTCGATCGCCCGACCGAGGACTTCGCTCACTTCCGCGGTCGAGAACTGTTGCGCCATGGTCGCGTTGCTGCCGCTAGCCGGCATACCGCTCTTTGCCACCTCGACCGGTACCTCGCCTCGCTCGGCCGACTCGAGCGCATGGCGCAGCTCGTCCATCGACGTGAAGCGGTTTTCTGGTTTTTTCTCGAGGGCGCGCAGTACGACGCGGGCCACCGCGGGCGGCACGCCGGCGCGTTCGAGAGCGACGGGCTCCACCGGATCCGTGAGCACCGACGCCATCACCGCGAGCGCGTCGGCGCCGCGCCAGGGAAGCTTGCCCGCCAGCAGCTCGTACGCGAGGACGCCCCACGCGAACTGGTCGGCGCGGCCGTCCAGCTCGTCGCCGCGGATTTGCTCCGGGGCCATGTACACCGGCGTGCCGAGCTTGACGCCCTCCACGGTCAGCGTCGGCAAGGCCGCCTGGGTGGCGCTCCGTGGGTCGACGTTTCCGCCCGTGCGCCCGGCGATACCGAAATCGAGCACTTTGACCATACCGTCGTCGCGGACCATCACGTTTTCGGGCTTGATATCGCGGTGGACCAGCCCTCGCTGGTGGGCGGCCGCCAGGGCCCGGGCCACGCCCCCCAGCTGCGCGAGTCGCGCCGAGACGGGCAGCGCCGCCTCGGCCGTCGTTTGGCGGAGGGTCCGGCCTTCCACGAGCTCCATGACGATGTACGGCGCACCATCGAGCTCGCCGACGTCGAAGATCGCGACCGCGTTGGGGTGGTCGAAGGCGGCTGCGGCGCGCGCCTCGCGCAAGAGGCGGGTATTGGCCGCCGCATGGGTGGCGCCTTCGGAAATCACCTTCAGGGCGACGCGACGGCCGAGGCGCGGATCGTACGCGCGATAGACACAACCCATGCCACCCTGGCCGATCAAGGCCTCAATCGTGTAGCGCTCGAAGGCGTCGCCGGATTTCAGCATCAGCGCGGGGCAGGGTAGCGGATTGTCAGGGCTCAAGGCGTCGCAATCGCGTCACCGCCCCGCCAGCGCTCCCGCGCGCTACGATCGAAGTCGTTCCCGGTTTGGTCCCTCGAGGCGGCGCCGCTAGAAGCCCGCGCGGTGGCGAGGCGGCACCAGCGAGAACAGCACCACCAAGCCCGACACCACGATACCGTTGATGCGAGCCGCGGGCTCGTGAGCCGCGGCCGCAGCCTGCCAGGCGAGCGCCATGCCGCCGAGGAGGACGTTGAAAAAGCGCACCGGGCTGGCCCAAATGGCTGCAAAAGCGTTCATGCCGATCATCGCGCCCGAGATCCAGGCGGCCGCGCAGGCGTCGCGCGAATGAGGCCAGGCGAAGGCTGACACGAAGAGCCAGAGCCCGAGCACCACATTTGCATACCGCGGCCACGCATTGACGAGCCTGCTGCGGCGATCGAAGTGGAACGCGCCAGCGTCTTCCGCCGCATACGGTGAGTTGGACATGTCTCGATCTGCGTGCAATCCACATGCCCGTCTTTTGCTCTGCCACGCGAGCCGTACCGAGCCTGGTCCGCACGCGGGCGGCGCGTCGTAGCGCCACGTCGTGACGGAATGCCCCCGCTCGCGATATTCGCGGCCCACCGCCAAGGGGAGGCGGGGAGGTTTTT
>Ga0164241_10001126_pt1 | contig 35857 bp, 40 predicted proteins | sample OricomyardsoilBY_FD_108780 | JGI IMG/M metagenome (GOLD analysis project Ga0164241, IMG submission 108780) | Backyard soil microbial communities from Emeryville, California, USA - Original compost - Back yard soil (BY) | ecosystem: Environmental > Terrestrial > Soil > Unclassified | place: USA... | reverse complement strand
GAGCGGGAACATGCGCGGATAAGTGACGGTCACGGTGTAGAGCACCGCATCCTTCGCGCCGCCCGCGCCGCTATTGCCGCCGGTCGCGTCCCACACGCTGTTGTTGTTGTTGTCCTGATAGGGCTCGCCTGCGTTGCAGGTGCCGTTGCCGTTTGTGTCGGTATAGGGCTCGAACTTCGCGGCCGCCGCGTTGGTGAACGAGCGATAATATTTGCGCGAGAAGGCGATCGTCGCATTGTTCGCCAGCGCCTTGACCTGCACCGTCACCTTATTGTCGAGCACCCCTTGGGTATCGACATTGAGCCCGCTTTCAAGCGTCGCGTCGCGCGCGGCCTTTTGCAGGATGCCCTGGAGCACCGAGCGCATGTACAGCGTGTGCCCGACGTCGAACGCCCCGAGCAGCACCAGTCCCATGACGGGCGCCACGATCGCGAATTCCACGGCCGCGGCGCCCTTCTGATTGCGTGCGAACACGCGCAGAAACCGGCGGGGAGACAGTGCGCGGGGCATTCCGCGCAGCCATCGATGGGAGACCTGCCGGGTCATGTGCGAGCAACTCATCGGGTGAGCCGGAGCTGCGAGATCTGGTCGGCGATCGACCGGAACGTCGTCTGGAGAGTCGCCGAATCGCGCGCCACGAAATAGCGGCCGGGCGTGGCGCATTGCGACAGGCGCGTCTCGGTCGTGCTGTTCGAACCCGAACCGAACGAGATCACCCAAAGCGTGATGTTCTTGTTCTTGATCGCGGTGCAAAGCGCGAGAAAGCGAGCGTTGACCTCGTCATTCATCGTGGTCGCGCCGGGGGAACTGCCCACATCGCCGGCCGCCACGTTGCGGCGGTCGTACCAGGGCAGGCCGTACGCCGCGTAATTCTCGGTGCTGGTCTGCGTGTCGCCATCGGTCATGAAGATCAGGTGGCGCTCGATCTCGCCGCCCTGGGGCGTATATTCATTCTCACTCTTGAAGATGCCGGTCGGCGACATCAGCCGCGCGCCCCACAACAGGCCGATATCGTGATAGGTGTTCCCGACCGGAGTCAGGCTGTCGACATAGGTGTCGAAGGTCGACGCGGCGGACCATGTCTGGAGCTTGCGCGATTCCACCGGGCAATAGGCCGAGGGCTGCGAGAAATCGAGATTCCAGTTCGCGTAACCGCGGTCCGACGGAGTCACGGTAACGGTGTCGTTCGTGTAGCTGCTGTTGCGGCGCATGTATTCGAGCTCGCCGAGCGCGGGCTTCCACTGGGTGGTCACATCGCTGGTCGGGACCGAATCGATGTCGAGATCCTTCGCGGTCGCCGGGATGGGACTGAAGCTCGTGCCCGAGATCGTCTGGCGCTCCTCGATACAGCCGTTCCAGTTCACCGTGCGATCAGAGCCGTTCGAACCGATTTCGGGCACGTTGAAGCTGCCGTTCCAGTTCGTACCGTTCTTCAGGCCGCTGATATCGATCGAGCGCTTCTTATAGTCCCAGCCGCCGAACGACTTGGTAACGGTCGAAGTCGTGGTGCCGGTATCGGTGCGGCTATAGGTTTTGACGCTGTCATAGGTGCGCTTGCGTCGCTGAAGCTCGCAGCGCCGGTTGGTATAGGTATAGCGCCAGCGATAGTACCAGCCGTCCTGCTTGGTCTTCCACGTATAGGTGACGGGATTCGAGCCCGATTGCGACTGGCTGTACGGCGAACCCTCCGAACCCGTCAGCGTGTAATCGCTATTGGCCGGGTCGGACAGATTGTTGCACTGGCTCTCGGTCTTGTTGGCGTTGCTGTAATAGGACCAGCTGCCGCTATTTTCCTCATTCTCGGTCGAGGTGTTCGTCACCGCCGGCGTGCCCTGGGCCCAGGTCGTGTTGTACGTGGTGGTGTAGGTCCACTTCACTTCGCGGGTCTGATAGTCCCAGCTGTTCGGGAAATAGGCCGTGGGCAGCAGCTTGCCGACGTTGACGTTCACCGAATAGGGCACGAATCCGAAGCGGATCTGCACCTGGTTGCCGGTACCGCCGCTGGGCGCACCGCCGGTGCAGGTCGCGTCGGTATCGAGCCGGGCGACGATTTCATAGAAGCATTTCACCGCGACCTTGAGCGCGGAGATTTTGTCGACGGGATCGCTGCTGACCGCCTTGTCGTCCATCGAGCCTGTCGTATCGAGCACGAACATCACATCGGTGTTGGGCAACCGCATTTCGGCGTCACAGGCGACGCTGAGCGTCTGGGTCGGCTGGCCGAAGATCTTCATCAGCGTCATCGGCAGCTGCGCCGAGGCAGTACCGCTGACCTTGCCCGCGCTTTCGGTGAAGCTGCGAGTCACGCCGGTCGCGCCATAGGCGGTGGACTGATAGTTCGCGTCGAAGAATTTGCCGGCCAGATAATTAGGGTAGTTGGCGGTGCCGCCGACCGTCTGGCTCCAGGTGCCGCCGCCCATCGCCTTGCGCCCCGCGAGCGCGCCGGCGTCGCAGGCGTGTTGCAGGCGGGTCTTGACGATGTACATGCGGGCGATGTCCACGCCGCCGCCGACCATTCCCGCGAGCGGGATCAGCGCAGCCGCCATGATCGCCATGGTGTTGCCACGTTTGTCCCGGACCAGCCGGCCCATGAAGCCCTTTGCGCTGGGCGAATTGCGGTGCTCTGCATCAGACATGCGCGTCCCCACTCCCCGGTTAGGAACGCTTATGCGGCGGGGAGCGATAACGGCGTCTAAAGCGCGGTGGTTAATTCAGCGTAACCCCCGTATCCGCACTCATCCTGAGAAGCGGGCAGCGGCATGACGTCAATTGATCCCGAAAAGGCGCTGATCCTCACCTACGCGCCACTGGCTGGCCGGGCGGCGCTCGCGGCGTTGCTCGCGCTCGACGATGCGCTGGCGCAATTGCTGCGGACGACACGCGAACCGGCGATCGGGCAGATCCGGCTGGCCTGGTGGCGCGAGCGGCTGGCGGCGCTGAGTACAGGCCCGCCGCCGCCCGAACCGGTGCTGCTAGGACTGGCGGCGAGCGGCGTGCCGGGCGCGTCGCTGGCGCCGATCGTCGACGGCTGGGAAGTGCTGATCGAGGAGCGGCTCGATGGCGATGCGTTGAAGCGCTTCGGCGAAGGGCGCGGGACGTTGTTCGTCGCGGCGGGCGCGGCGCTGGGGGCCCGGGGCGATCCATTGGCTTCAGCCGGGCAGGGCTGGGCGCTGGCGGACCTCGCCCGGCATTTGCACGAGGAGGGCGAGGCTGCGGAGGCGAGGGCGATGGCGGCGCCTATGCTGGCGGCTGCCACCGCCGCGCGCTGGAGCCGCGAAGGCCGCGCGTTGGGAGCGATGGCGCATCTCGCGCGGCGCGATCTGGCGCTGGGGGCGGGAGAAGCCCCCCCGGTCGGGGCGCCATCGCGCGTGGCACGGCTGCTCTGGCATCGACTGAGCGGGCGATAGGCGTTAGTCTTTCCCCTGCGGATGTTCGGGGGAGAGTCGATCATGTGGCGCTATTGGGTGGGCGGAGCCGGTGCGCTGTTGCTGGCGGTGGCCGGCATGTTCCTGTTCCGCGGTTCGGCCGCGCCCGATCCCAAGACGCCACCGGCGCCCGTCGCGGCAGCGGCGGCGCAGGAGGACGAACTCCCCGCCGAGGCCCCCAGCGCCAGCGACCGCACCCGCGAACAGAAGCGTTTCGACCGTATCGACAAGGACCGCAACGACAGCGTCACGCGCGACGAATTCCTCGCCGCCCGGCGCAAGGCCTTCGCGAAGCTCGACACCAATGGCGACGGCAAGCTCTCCTTCGAGGAATCCGCGGTACGCACCACGACTCGCTTTGCAACGGCGGACAAGGACAAATCGGGCACGCTGACTCGCGCCGAATTCGCGGCGACCGCGCCGAAGCGCCGGGCGGCAACGCCGCGCTGCCGGTGTCCGCAGGGGAATGCCGCCGCTCCGAAGGCTGCGCCCGCCGCGGTGCCGGAGGAGGATGGCGAGGACTAGGCGCGCAACCACGCGCCGAACGCTTCGCGCGCCCGGGAGGTGTACATCAGCTTGCGATCCGCTTTCTTCGTCCGCCCCGGGATTGGGGGCATCAGCCCGAAATTGACGTTCATCGGCTGATAGGTCTCGGCCTCGGCAGCCCCGGTGATATGTGTCAGCAACGCGCCCAGCGCGGTTTCGACCGGTGGCGGCGCAAGCGTGGCGCCCGCCAGTTCCGCCGCGGCGAAGCGACCGGCGAGCAGCCCGATCGCCGAACTCTCGACATAGCCCTCGCATCCGGTGATCTGCCCCGCGAATCGGATATGCGGCGCGCTTCTCAGCCGCAGCGCGGGATCAAGCAGCTCGGGCGACTTGATAAAGGTATTGCGATGCAGTCCGCCAAGACGCGCGAATTCGGCGTTCTCAAGTCCACGAATCGTCCTGAACAGAGCGACTTGATCGGCATATTTCAGTTTCGTCTGGAAGCCGACCATGTTCCATAGCGTGCCCGAGGCATTGTCCTGCCGCAGCTGGACGCAGGCATAGGGCCAGCGCCCATCGCGCGGATCGTCGAGTCCTACGCCCTTCATCGGCCCGAAGCGCAGCGTCTCCACGCCGCGTTCGGCCATGACTTCGATCGGCATGCAGCCCTCGAAATAGGGGACATTCTCCCATTCGCGGAACTCGGTCTTCTCGCCCGCCATCAGCCCTGCGTGGAAGGCGTTATATTCCTCCTTCGACATCGCGCAGTTGATGTAATCCTTGCCGCTGCCCTTGTTCCAGCGTGATTGGAACCAGGCCTTGTCCATGTCGATGCTGTCGAAATGGACGATGGGGGCGATCGCATCGAAAAAGGCGAGCTGGTCCTTGCCGGTGGCGCGGGCGATGCTTCCCGCGAGCAGTTCGCCGGTCAGTGGCCCGGTCGCGACGATCGTCATGCCGTCATCGGGGAGGCTATCGACGCGCTCGCGGACGATGGTGATGTTGGGGTGTTCTTCGAGTGCCGCCGTGACGCCATCGGCGAACCCGTCGCGGTCCACCGCGAGCGCCGATCCGGCGGGCACTTTGTGGATATCGCCCTGCGCCATGATCAGTGAGCCAAGATCGCGCATCTCCTGATGGAGCAGCCCCACGGCGTTGCGCTCGGCATCGTCACTTCGAAAACTGTTCGAACAGACGAGTTCGGCAAGCCGGTCGCTCTGGTGCGCGGGGGTCATGCTGCCGCTGCCGCGCATCTCAGAAAGGCGCACCTTGTGCCCGGCCTGCGCCAGCTGCCACGCAGCCTCCGAACCGGCGAGGCCGCCGCCGATAATGTGGATGTCGTGAGTCATTGCCGGGCCGATAGCGCAGCGGGCGCGCCGGCGCTATGCACGGGTCATGCATAGTTCCACACGAAACCTCATTATCCTCGTTCTCGCGCTGGTCGCGGGCGGCAGCTTCTATTTCAACCACTGGCTCAAGCTCACGGGGCCGGAGATGATTGTGTGGAAGGGGCTGGGCGTGGCCCTGCTCGCGGTCTGGGCCGCGATGCGGGCGCGCTCGACCGATGGCTGGCTGATCGCCGCGGTGCTGGGGTTGGGCGCGCTGGGCGATGTGCTGCTGGAGACCAATGGGCTGACCGTAGGAGCGCTTGCGTTCCTCGCCGGGCATATCGTCGCGGTGATACTGTACCTGCGCAACGCCAGGGGTTCGCGCTGGCTTGGCGTGCCGGTGGCGCTGCTGGTCGCGTTTATCGCATGGTCGCTTCCCGATGATCGCGCCGCCGCGCCGGGCATCGCGCTCTATGCGCTTGGGCTCGGGGCGATGGCGGGAACGGCGTATTTCAGCCGTTTCCCGCGCGGCATCGTGGGCGCGGGCGCGCTGCTATTTGTCGCGTCCGACCTGCTGATCTTCGCGCGGCTGGGGCCGATGCACGATAGCGTGCTGCCCGGATTGCTGATCTGGCCGACCTATTTCACCGGTCAGGCGTTGATCGCCTGGGGCGTGGTAACGGCATTGGCGCGGCGATGAAGATTTTCACGATCGGCTATGAAGGCACGACGATGGCCGAGTTCATCGCGACTCTGAAGGCCGCCGGCGTGGAACAGATTATCGACGTGCGTGCCGTCCCACTTTCGCGGCGGCCCGGTTTCTCCAAGAATGTGCTGGCCGCCAGCCTCAAGGAGGCGGGAATATCCTATGTCGGGCTGAAGGCGCTCGGGACGCCCAAGCTGGGCCGCGATGCCGCCAAGAAGGGCGACGTCGCGATGCTCGAGGCAGTGTATGAGGGACAGCTCGAACTGCCCGAGGCGCAGATGGAAGCGGCCAAGATGCGCGACTTGGCGGCGGAAAAGCCCTCGGCCTTGCTCTGCTTCGAGCGCGATCCTTCGCATTGCCACCGCACCTTGCTGCTCGCGGCGGAAGGCGAGGGGGCGGAAGTCGTCGATCTATTCCCGGCCTAGGAGACGAATATGCTCGATCATGTCGGTTTCGCGGTGGCAGACATCGAAAAGTCCCGGCCCTTTTACGAGGCTGCGCTCGCGCCGTTGGGCATCACGTTGCTGATGGCCGTGCCCGGCGACAAGACCGAGGCTGGCGGCGCGGCGCTCGGTTTTGGTAGCGGCGGCAAGCCCTATTTCTGGATCGGCGACCATGAACGGGTGGGCGAAGGGACGCATGTCGCCTTCGCCGCGAAGACTCGCGCCGAGGTCGACGCTTTTTACGCAGCGGCGGTGGCGGCGGGCGGCACCGACAACGGCCCGCCGGGGATTCGCGCTCATTACCACCCGAATTATTACGGCGCCTTCGTGCTCGATCCCGACGGCTCGAACATCGAGGCGGTGTGCCACAAGCCGGAATGACGTGAGGTTCTGCTTGTCATCGGCTGATTCTCCACCACAAATGCACGGCAGCAATCGAGGAGGGCGGGATGCGGTGGAATTGTCTGGCGACGGTGGCGTGCGGCTTGGCGGTGGCGTGGGCGATGCCCGCATCCGCGCAGCAGATCGACGATACCTATGACCTGAAGCCCGGCGATCTCGTCCAGTTCGGCGGCGACACCTATCCGCATAATTCGATCTACAAGGTCGTTTCGTGCGAGCCGGTCAACAAGCCCTATCGCCAGTGCGAGATGATCCGCCAGTCACCCGATCCGGAAGGCCATGCCCGGCCCTTCACGATGAATAATTACACGGGCCGGATGACGTTGATTGGCCGCGGCGCTCCCGCCGCGCCGGCGCGCCCGGTTGCCGGACCGGTGCAAACCCGGCCGCGTGTCGCGCTTCCCGGGCGCCCTGCGGCGCTGCCCGCCACGACGGCCACCGGCGCGTGTCCGCGCAGCCCCTATGGCGGGCCGGTTCCGGGCAATCGCCCCGCCTCAGCGGCGTTGTTTCGCCAGAAGGTGACGGACAGCATCACGATGGGCGCCTATGGACCCTATTGGTACGGCGTGCGCCTCGACAATTTCACCGTCGGGGCGCCGATCCGCAACCGCGTTTCGGCCGGATCCGGCGGGGCGACGCGCGTCACGAACGGCGCGCCGCCCAATGCGACGCTCTACCCGGTCAGCACGACGATGAGCGTGTGCGAGGGCGCGCCGAGCGGCAGTTTGACGTGGCGGACGTCAGGCAAGAAGTATTTCTGCTTCATCACCAAGGAGAATGAGTGGCGCTGCGCCGCGACGAACTGAGCGATCAGCCCGCGACGGGCAGCTTCAGGCTCCCATCATGCTCATATTCGACCGGGCCATAGGCGATCACGGTCGAGAGCGGCAGTGGAGCGTAGAGATGGGGGAACAGCGCGCCGCCGCGCGATTCCTCCCATTTCACGGCATCGCCCAGCGCTTCGAGATCGACTGCGGCGATCCATAGATCGTCCTGCCCGGCAAAATGCTTTTCCAGCGTCTCTCGCGCCTGCCCGGCGATGGAGAGATGGATATAGCCATCGCTCCGGTCGATCGGCGCGCCCGCGAAGACGCCCTCGTGCTCGAGCGCTTCCATCTGCGGCTTCGTCAGTATCTTGTATGCGACGGTGTCCATGGCGGCAAAAACCCCTCAGCTTGCTCGATAGTTTCACCGCCGTTACCTTCCAAGTCTCGCAAGCGACAGGGAGGATGGCATGGTAAGAGTGTTTCTCAAGATCGCGGCGGCGCCAGTGCTGATGCTCGCCGCCTCGCCGGCGTTCGCTCAGGTCAACACGGCCTACCAGGCGAATTCGCGCAACGGCGTGTGCTATTTCACCGTTTCGGGGCCGAACGCGCCGGGTACCGGCAAGCCGATGTCGCTCGAATTCAGCTACCGCGTTCGCGACGGGAATATGGGCGCGAAGGTCATGGTCAATGGCTGGGACCGGGTTCAACAGGCCAATCCCGACACGACCTATCCGGTCACCGTGGTGCTCGACAGCGGCAGGACCAAACCGTCGCGATCGGGCGGTTACAGCAGCGGCTTCAACGATTCGATCTGGTCGGGCTGGGGCCCGGGCGAGCTTTCCGCGCCGCTGCTGGAATTGCTCAAGACCGCCAGAACCGCGCGGGTGGAGGTCGATGGGATGAAGCTCGGGCCGTTCGATCTGCAGACCAAGGGCTTGGCTTATGTGTCGCTGACCCAATGTGCGGAGCGGGTGAGGGCGGGGAAGGAGTAGCTTTTCTATTCCTCCCCACTGTCGACGCAGCGAGGGAGGAACAGGAAGTCAAGCCTCGCCGCCGTCCGCCAGATCTTCGCCGGTGTCGCCGTCCGGCGTAGCTTCGCCCGCGACCGCGCCGTCGCCCAGCTCGACTTCGGCTTCGTCCTCGCTCTCCTCGATCCGCGCCGCCGAGACGACATGCTCGCCGGCTGCCACGCGGAAGAGGATCACGCCCTGGGTGTTGCGCCCGGTCACGCGGACCGAACCGACCGTAGTGCGGATCAGCTTGGCCTGATCGGTGACGAGCATCAGCTGCTCGCCATTATGCGCCGGGAAGCTCGCCACCACCGGGCCGTTGCGATCCGAGCTGACGATGTTGGTGATGCCTTGGCCGCCGCGATTGGTCTTGCGATACTCGAAGGCCGAAGTGCGCTTGCCGTAACCGTTGGCAGTGACGGTAAGGATGAACTCCTCCGCCGCTTCGAATTCGGCCATGCGCTCGGGGCTGAGCGTGACTTCGCGGTCGCCTTCCTTCCAGGGCGCGGCCTTGAGGTAGTCCTCGCGCTCTTGGGGGCTGGCGTCGAAGCCGCGCAGCACCGAGAGCGAGATAACCTCGTCGCCATCCGCCAGTCGCGCACCGCGCACGCCGGTCGAATCGCGGCTTTGGAACTCGCGCACATCGGTCGAGGCGAAGCGGATCGCCTTGCCCTGTTTGGTCGCGAGCAGAACATCGTCCTCCTCGGTCAGCAGCGACACGCCGATCAGCCGGTCCTCGGATCCCTCCTCGAACTTCATCGCGATCTTGCCGCTGGTGCGGATATTCGCGAACGCATCCATCGAGTTGCGGCGAACGCTGCCCTTGGCGGTCGCGAACATGACGTGGAGCGCCCCCCATTCATTCTCGTCCTCGGGCAATGGCAGCACGGTCGAGATCGTCTCGCCGGCCGCTAGCGGCAGCAAATTGATCATCGGCCGCCCGCGCGTGGCGGGGCCACCCTCGGGCAGGCGCCAGACCTTCATGCGATAGACCTTGCCCTCGGTCGAGAAGAACAAGACGGGCGTGTGAGTCGAGGTGACGAAGAGGTGCGTGACGGCATCCTCGTCCTTGGTCGCCATGCCCGCGCGGCCCTTGCCGCCCTTGCCCTGCGCGCGGAAGGTCTCGAGCGGGGTGCGCTTGATATAGCCTTCCATCGTCACGGTGACGACCATGTCCTCGCGCTCGATCAGATCCTCGTCGTCGATTCCATCGGCGGCGGCGGCGATCTCGGTGCGGCGCGGGGTGGCATAGAGGTCGCGGACCTGAGTCAGCTCCTCGACCATCACTTCGTAGAGCCGCGCGCGGTTGCCGAGGATTTCGAGCAGTTCGCCGATCACGACCGCAAGCTTCGACAGTTCCTCACCGATCTCGTCGCGGCCCAGTGCGGTGAGGCGATGGAGGCGCAGGTCGAGAATCGCGCGGACCTGAATGTCGCTCAGGCGATAGCTGTCTCCGGTGACTTCGACATCGGTCGCCTCGACCAGCCGGATGTACGGGGCGATATCGGCGATCGGCCATTCGCGGGTCAGCAGCCGCTCGCGCGCGATCACCGGGCTCGGCGAACCGCGGATGATGCGGACGACCTCGTCGAGGTTCGACACCGCGATGACCAGACCCAGCAAGATGTGCGCACGGTCGCGCGCCTTGGCGAGCTCGAACTTGGAACGCCGCGTGATGACCTCTTCGCGGAACTTGACGAAAGCCTCGATGATGTCGCGCAGGTTGAGCAGCTCGGGCCGCCCGCCGCGGATTGCCAGCATGTTCGCCGGGAAGGACCCTTGCGCCGGCGTATTCCGCCACAGCTGGTTGAGCACCACGTCCGGCGTCGCATCGCGCTTCAGGTCGATGACGATGCGCACGCCTTCGCGGCTCGATTCGTCGCGAATGTCGCTGACGCCTTCGATGCGCTTGTCCTTGGCGGCCTCGGCGATTTTCTCGACCAGCGCGTTCTTGCCCTGCTGGTACGGGATTTCGGTGAGCACGATCGAGCGGCGCTCGCCACGTTGCTCGGTTTTGTGGCGGCTGCGGACGATGATCGAGCCGCGCCCGGTCTGGTACGCCGAGCGGCAGCCCGAACGGCCGAGGATCAGCGCGCCGGTGGGGAAATCGGGCCCGGGCACGATCTCCATCAGCTCTTCGGTCGTGATCGCACCATTCTCGATATAGGCGAGGCAGGCGTTGATTACTTCGCCGAGATTGTGCGGCGGGATGTTGGTCGCCATGCCAACCGCGATGCCGCCCGCGCCATTGACCAGCAGGTTCGGGAAGCGCGCGGGGAGGACGGTGGGTTCGCTCTCGGAGCCGTCGTAATTATCCTGGAAGTCGACCGTATCCTTGTCGATATCCTCAATCAGATAAGTCGCGACCTTGGCCAGACGCGCTTCGGTATAGCGCATCGCCGCGGGCATATCCGGGTCCATCGACCCGAAATTTCCCTGACCGTCGATCAGCGGCACCCGCATCGACCAGTCCTGCGCCATGCGCGCCATCGCCATGTAGATCGAGCTGTCGCCGTGCGGATGGTATTTACCCATCACGTCGCCGACGAGGCGCGCCGATTTGCGATAGGGCCGGTTGGCGAGATAGCCGCCTTCCTGCGCCGCATGCAGGATGCGGCGGTGAACGGGCTTCAGGCCATCGCGAACATCGGGCAGCGCGCGCGCCACGATCACGCTCATCGCGTAATCGAGGTACGAGGTCTTCATCTCATCAACGATGGAGATGGGTGTAATGTCGGAGGGGTCCGCGAGGACGGTCTCGTCGGTCAAGGTTTCAGGTTTCCGATGGTTTGTTTCAGATCTGAGGCGGCTCTAGCCGGGTCCAGAGGCCCTGCCAAGCCTCGCGTACGCGCGTATATGTGCGCGTGCGCGTACGCGAGGGGTTATCCACAGTCTCGACGGGTCAGGCGGGGAAGGCGGCCTCGCACGTCGTTACGATCGCCAGTGGATTGCCCAGATCGACGAGTCTTGCGAGCCATTCGTTGCCAAGCGCCGTGAACTGATCGGACGTGGTCAGGCCACGCTTGGCGAATTCGCTGTCGGCGAGCAGCGTGCCAAAGCGGTCGTTCACCGCGGTGTAGCGGCGCGTAAGCTCCGCATCGCCGATGGGTTCGAGCAGACCGACCAGGAAGCCCGACGCCATGATGCAGCCCAGTTTGCGGTCGAACGGATCGGCGGGCAGGGTCACGCGCGGCGCCCATGCCAGCGGAAAGCGCTTGCGGCAGGCGTCGAGCGTGGTGGGGACGACACTCCCCATGCGCGCGAGGATCGCCGCGGCTTCGACCGGGATTTGCTCGAGCATCGGCTTGGCGCCGCGCGCCTCGCGGGAGGCGAGCAGCGTGAAATAGCCCGTCTGGGAGGAGCGTTCGATCGGCGCGCTCCGCGCGTTCAGCGACGCCGCGGCACACAGGCGCGCGGCTTCGGCGGTGTCGCCCGGCAGATCGGCGGACTGGGCGAACAGCGCGAGGGTGAGGAGCATCATGCGGGAGTCCTTCGAATCAGGCCGGGAAGGCGGCCGCGCATGCGGCAGCGATGCCCCGGAGGTTGCCGAGATCGAGTCCGGCGGTCATCAGCCGAGACGCTTCGCCCTGCGCGCCCAAATCTCCGCCATGCGCCAGCAGTTCGTCATCGTCGAGGAGGGTCGTGAGCCGGTCGGCAAGCGATTCGGCCTGCGCGCCATACTTGCCGCCCTCCTGCGACTTGGCGAGCGCGCTGTACGCGATCGTGTTGAAGGCGCAGCCGGTGCGGCGTTCATATTCGCCCGCGGGCAGCTCCACGCCGCTGGTCTTCCACGCCAACGGAAAGCGCCGGCGGCACTGGGCGATCAGCGCGTCGCGGTCGTCGCGGACATCTTCGACGCGCTTCATCACCGTCTGCATCGCCGGACCGATCTTCTGGAGTAGCATGCCCTCCGTCGGGTCGAGCGTCGCCGCCTTCATGGCGAACCACATGCCAACGGTCGAATTGGCGAGGTTGAGCGAATCGGGCAACGTCCGCACCGCCGCGCCGCAGGTAAATGCGGCCTCGCGCGGATCGGCCTCGAGCGTCGCGGTCTGCGCGGCGAGCGCCAGCACCATGAGCATCGGCATGATGTCTTACTTGCCGTCGAGTTCGCGGGCGCAGGCCACCAGGATCGTCTCGAGATTGCCGATGCGAGTCGTGCTGGCCAACGCATTGTCCATCGCACCGACGATGCCGTCCGAGTCCTTGATGCCGCGCTCTGCGAGCAGCGTATCGGGGATGCGGGTGAGGAAGCCCTGCTGGATGCGCTGATACTCGTCGACCTTGGCGGTGACGCCCGCGCCTTGCAGGATGCCGAAGGCGTAGCTGGAGGCCGCGGCGCATATCAAGTCGCGCTGGAACGAGTCGGTGGGCAGCTTAGCCGGCGCGGTGCTGCGAGCCAGCGGATAGCGTTTGTCGCAGGCAGTGAGCGTCGCGGCGAACTGCGCCGGGCTCTGCTTGTCTTCCTTGAAGATCAGCGGCGCGATATCGGTGGTGCGTTCGAGGAAGCGCTTGCCGGGGACCGGATCGGCCTGCGCCGCCGCCATCATGAAATAGACGGCCTGGAGCATCGTCGTTCCCGATGGAGCCCCGCCCGCGGGGCGCGATGCGACCACGGCATGGCCGCACGTCACGGCCTGGTTCGCATCGGCATTCACAGTGACGTCCTGAGCCATCAGGGCAAGCGCAAGCAACATCTTAGAATCTCCCAACCCGGTTTGTGCTTGTACGCGGGAAATCGCGTGGCGCCAGTGCCCTGCGCGTTGCAAAGACGGAGAGATTCTCGTTCAATGCGCGTTAACGGGACGATTGGCATCGGCATCGGGAAAGGCCCCGCTTGTACCGCGGCGGGCTGGCCTTTAGAGCGTGCCCGTTCCCGAATCCGACGATGCGGACAGGAGAGTTTTTGATCATGAAGATGGTTTCCACGCTGGCGCTCGCCGCCGTCCTGACGCTGGGCGTCGCAAGCCCGGCCTTGGCGCAGAAGCGCGACAAGGCAGCGCAGGAAGATCCCAACGCACCGAAGCTGTCGGTCAGCGCCGCCTTCCGCAAGCCCGCCGCCACCGCCGAGACCGCGCTCAAGGCCGGCGACTGGACCGGCGCCGAGACTGCGCTCGCCGAGGCAGAGGGCGTCGCCAAGAATGCCGACGAGATCTATTACGCCGCGTTCCTGCGGCTGCGGATCGAGGTTCATAAGCAGAACCGCGACGGCATCATAAAGGCCGCCGACGCGCTGATCGCCAACCCCAAGACGCCGCCGGCGCATCTGGTGGAATATAATTACCTGCGCGGCCAGGCGACCTTCATCGTGGCCGGCACCGATCATGCCAAGCGTCAGGCGGCCCTGCCGTTCCTGCTCAAGGCGCGCGAACTCGGCAGCAACGAGATCGATCTGCCCTTCATGCTCGCGCAAATCTATGCCGATTCCGGCAAGACCGCCGAGGGCGTCGCCGAGATGTCCAAGGCGATCGATCTGGTGAAGGCCAAGGGTAAGCCGCCCGAGATCAGCTGGTACGAATGGGCCTTTGCGCGCGTCTACAAGAGCGGCGACCGGGCCGCGTCGACCTATTGGATGATGCGGATCGTCACTGATTTCCCGACGCTTGCCAATTGGCGCCGCGTGGTGGTGCTCTATCGCGACAGCCTCAACGCCGCGAAGACTCCGCTCGACAAGAAGGAGCAGCTCGACTTGTACCGGCTGATGCGCGCGACCGGCGCGCTGGTCGATTATGGCGACTATTACAACTACGCCAAGTCGGCGATCGAATCGGGCCTGCCCTGGGAAGCGATCGCGGTGATCGACGAGGGCCGCAAGGCCGGCAAGCTGCCCCAGGGCGATCCCGACATCGCGCGCTTCTACACCGCCGGCCAGACCGCAGTGAAGAATGAAGGCGCGCTCGAGACGCTGGCTTCCGCGTCGAAGACGGGCAAGGAATCGGCCGGCATCGGCGACGCCTTCCTGGCCTCGGGCAATCCCACCCGCGCACTGGCGATGTACGATCAGGCGCTGACGCAGGGCGGCATCGACGCCAATTCCATCAACCTGCACCGCGCGGTTGCCCTGCTCGCGCTTGGCCGCAAGGACGAGGCGCGGGCGGCCTTCGCCTCGGTCACCGGCAGCCCGCTCGGCGATATCGCCAAGCTTTGGGTGACCTGGATGGACCTTCCGCCGCTGACCTGAGTCGCGGTGAGAGGATGAGAAAGGGAAGGGCGGTCCGGAAGGGCCGCCCTTTTCTTTCGGGTCCCCCTTTAACCGTCATGCTGAACTTATTTCAGCATCGGGCGACGGAATTGCATTGAGAAGGCGCGGGCTCAGACCGGAACCGGCACCCCCGGCAGCGCCTTGGACGTGCGGATCGTGAAGCTCGTCTTGACGTGTTCGACATTGGGCGCCGGGGTCAGGCGCGTCGTGAGCAGGCTCTGGAAGGTCTGGAGATCGGTCGCGACGATCTTGAGGATGAAGTCGATCTCGCCGTTCAGCATATGGCATTCGCGGACTTCGGGAATGTCGGCCACCAGCTTCTCGAACGCCTGCAGATCGGCCTCGGCCTGGCTGCGCAGGCTGACCAGCGCGAACACGGTGAGGTTATAGCCGAGCGAGGCGGGCTCCAGCGCGGCGTGATATCCGCGAATCGCGCCATGTTCCTCCAGCGCGCGGACGCGGCGCAGACAGGGGGGCGCGGTGAGCCCGACCCTTTCGGCAAGCTCGACATTAGTCATGCGGCCATTTTCCTGGAGAAGCGCCAGGATCCGCATGTCGATCTCATCGAACCGCATCTTCGTTCCAACCCACTGTTTCATTCGTGCCCGATTGGTCAGGTAAGCATAAGATTATTACGCTGCAACGGATTTGTCCCACATTGCGACGTGCCGAAATGAGCGGGTGCGAAACCGCGCTTCGCCGGTTAAGAAATCCTTGCGGCGCCGATGTTTGGCGCTGGTCAGGGAAATGAGCGGCGGGTGCGTTTCGACGATACTCTTGAGACGGTGCTGGCGGGGGATTTCAGCACGCCTTCGGGCATGCAGTCCGCTTGGCGGCAGTTGGTCGACCTGATCGGGCGCCGCCGTGTCTATGCCGATCCGCGCGCGCTCAACCTGCTTCGCGGCATTCGTGCGAAGATCCCCATCGCGGTGCGCGCCGCGAGCGCCCGCGGCCTCGAATATGCCAATCCGCCGGCGGCGCTGGTCCGCCTGCTCGCGGTCGATGAGATCGCGGTCGCGCTCCCGGTGCTGCGCAGCGCGCGGCTGACCTCGAACGACTGGATCGGCATCCTGCCCGAACTCGCGCCGGTCGGCCGCGCCGTGCTGCGTAATCGGCGCGACCTGAGCCCGGTCGTCCGCCGCGCGCTGGAAAGCTATGGCCCGATCGATTTCGTGCTGCCCGACGAATCGACGCCGGTGATCGAGGAAGTGGCGGTTGCGCCCGCGCCTGAAGCAGTTCCCGACCCTGAACCCGCGCTCATGGTGGCATCCGAAGTGCTGATCGACTGGACCGAAGTCATCGGTCCGCAGGAGCGCGAACCCGTCCTCGCCCGGGCCGAAGCGCCAGCACCCGAAACCGCCGTATCGGAGCAAGTTGCCCCGGCACCCGAGCTCTCCGTGCCGGTAATGGAAGTAGCGCCAGAGATTGTGGCCGCCGATCCGGAACCCGTTGCAATCGAAGAAGATTTCTCCTTCGTCGCGCTGGCCGGGATCGCCGCGTCGCTCCCCAATATGACAATTTTGGGTGCTGTCGTACCGCCCCCGATCCAATCCGGGACAGTCGAGGCAGAGACCCTCGCCGAGCCGATTGCGGAAGCCGCCGAAGCGGCCCACCAACCGCCCATGGCACCGCCCGAAACCGCCGTCGCACAAACGTCCGCAGAGACGTCCGAACCCATCGAAAAGCTGTTAGCCGGGGTTCCGATCGCGGATCCGCTGGGTCCGCAGCATGAGCCCGAGGTGGCGGCGCGCGATGCCGGCGGGGACGAGGAAGAGGATGGCAGCTTCGCCATTTCCGATGTCGTCGCTCGGATCGATGCTTTCTGGAAGAACCGCGAGGAAGGCGGCGACGCCGGCCCGCGAATCGCGCCGGTCCCGGCCGAGCATTTCCGCTTCGAAACCGACGCCAAGGGCGTGGTCCGCTGGGTCGACGGCGTCAGCCGCGCGCCGGTTGTCGGCCTGTCGCTGGACCTCCAGGCGCCCGCGACGGGCACGGGCGATGGCTCGCGCGTCGATGGCGTGGCCGCCGGTGCCTTCCGCCGCCGCGCCGGCTTCGCCAATGCGCGCATGGCGATCGACGGCGAATCGGATGCGTCCGGCGACTGGCTGATCTCGGCGATCCCGGTGTTCGACCCGGCCAATGGCCGCTTCACCGGCTATCGCGGCACGGCCCGCCGCCCGCGCGCCGACGAGCGCGCCGAACCCGTGCGTGCACCCGTCAATCCGACCGCCGATTCGCTGCGCCAGCTCGTCCACGAACTGCGCACCCCGACCAACGCCATCGCCGGTTTCGCCGAGATGATCGAGACGCAGATGCTGGGGCCGGTTTCCGATCCCTATCGCGACCGCGCCAACACGATCCGTGCCCAGGCGCGCGAGCTGCTTGGCGCGATCGACGATCTCGATCTCGCCGCCCGGATCGACAGCGCGGCGCTGGCGCTGGTCCCGGGCCGGGTCACGCTGCGCCCGGTGCTATCGGGCATCGCCGACGATCTCGCCCAGCTTTCGGCACTGCGCGGCTCCGCGCTGTCGCTGCCGATCGACGATCTGGCAGTGACGGGCGACCGCCGTGCGGTCGAGCGGCTGCTCGCGCGGCTGATGGCCACGCTCGTCTCGGCGAGCGGCCCCGGCGAGCGGATCGGCATCCGCACCGCGCTCGAATCGGACGACAAGGTGGCGATCACCATGGATCGCCCCGCCGCGCTCGCCGATTATCCGGGCGATTCGGTGCTCGGCATTGATGACGAGGGCGGCGATTCGACACTGCTCGGCACTGGCTTCGCGCTGCGCCTCGCCCGCAATCTGGCGCGCGAACTGAGTGGCAGCCTGGTGATCGAGCCCGAAAGCTTGACTTTGCGGCTTCCAGCCTCCGAAAACACTCCGGTGGGACAGGCGCATCTGAGCTGAGCATGGGGGGCGCGACACCAGCGCGCGGATACCGTGCGCCAGCCCCCGACCCGGCGAGCTTCGTCACCTGGCCCGATGATTTCGGCACCCGCTTCACATTGTTCGTCGATACCGAAGAGGAATTCGACTGGCGCCTGCCGCTCAGCCGCGACGCGCGAAGTGTCACTGCCATCGCCGCGATGCCCGCCGCGCATCTTTATTTCGCCGAGCGCGGGGTAGCGGCGACTTTCCTTGTCGATCACCCGATTGCCAGTTCGCCACTGGCGGTCGAGGCGTTGAAGGCCTGCCTGGCGGATGGCCGCTCGGCGGTGGGGACGCAGCTCCACCCCTGGGTCAATCCACCCTTCGACGAGGTCGTGAATGGCCCCAACAGCTTCACCGGCAACCTTCCCAGAACGCTTCAGGCCGCCAAGCTCGCGAACCTGACCGCGGTCATTGAAGCCGCGTTCGGTGAACGCCCACTGGCCTATCGCGCGGGGCGCTATGGCGTCGGGCCGGAAACGTTCGAACTGCTGGCGGCCCAGGGCTATCGCCTCGATACCTCGCTCCGTCCGGCCTATGACTATTCCGCCGAGCAGGGCCCAGTTTTCAACGCCGTCCCGAACCATGCTTTCCGCGCGGGCGCGATCGTCGCCTTGCCTTTCACAACGGTCTTCACCGGGGCGCTGCGGGGGCAGGGGGCGGGCCTCTATCGCGTGCTGGGCGCTCTCCCGAAGGGCCGGGGCGCCGCAGCGCGGCTGAACCTGCTGTCGCGTGTATCGCTGACCCCCGAGGATATGCCGCTCGCCGATGCACTGGAGGCGGTTCGGGTCGCGGCGGGCGAGGGGTTGCGGGTGCTCAACTTCGCCTTCCACTCGCCCTCGGTCGAGCCCGGCCACACGCCTTATGTGCGCGACGCCGCCGATCTCGCGGCCTTCTGGCGGTGGTGGGACGCGGTGCTGGCGCTGCTCGACCGGCTCGGCATCCGCAATGCGTCGCTCGGGGAAGTGCTGGAAGCAGCCGCGGCGAAATAGGGGCTTCCAGGGCGTTCAGGATATGGCGCGCCAGGTGATCGGCTTGATGGTCGCGCAAGCGGGCGTGCCGTCCTTGCCGGTGCCGTTGAAGCTTCCCTCCAGCACACCGCCTTTCGCCGTCCGATCGAGCAGGGCCTGCGGGATATCGTGGATGTCGATCTTCATCCGGCGGCTCCACTCGCACACATGCTGCCCCGCTTGCGATCCCACCGCGATGTAGACAAAGCGGCGTTCGGGCCCCTCACTGCGGACGTGCTCGCCATAGAATTTGGGGCCCTCGGCGATCCGAACCGCGAAATCGAAATTCAGCGGCCCGCCATCCTCGGACTGCTTGGTATCGACGGGCGAACTCAGCTTGTCCTGCAGGCTGTGCCAGACGCCTGGGACCGGCGTCTCGACCGTCAGGCGCATCCGGATTTCGGTCTGTGGAGGGCGGGCCATGGCAACCTCGTGGGGAATGGCCGGAGAAGGATCGGCCGAAAAGAATCCGTGGTGAACAGAGTCTTGCAAGGCTTATCGTGCTTTTGCCTGAGTGTCCCCCGTCACGATTTCCGGCGAATATCCAAAAATCGAGAGGCCCGGAGCATCGCTCCAGCGCGCCTCGCATACTTTGAGGTGAGGGTGTCATGCAAAGCGTCAATCGCAGGCGGTCAATGCTCAATATGTTCCTGCCGGTGCTGCAAGGAGGAGCTAAGGTTGAACATGACGAGCTGCGCCGGGAGCCGCGGCAACAGGCTGCGCTGAGCGCCGAGATCGTGCTGGGGGGACGCAATTATCGCGGGCAGATCCTCAACATCTCGAACAACGGACTGACTCTGCGATTCGAACAGATGCCGTCCCTCTTCAAGGGCGCCCAGTTGCTGGTCAGGACCGCGGCGCTGGAGCCGATTTGCGGTTCGGTTTGCTGGATCGGGCCCGACACCTGCGGAGTGGCATTCAATACCGCGATCGCCGAAGACGTTCTCGATGATAACGCCATTTTGTTCGATCCGGGCAAGCGCGCCCGGCCTGGCCGCGCGAAGGTGCAACTGCCTGCAGTCGTGCGTGCGCCCGGACTCGAGCGCAAAGTGGTGATCGAGAATATCGGCTGCGGCGGCGCGCTGCTCACCACAGGTCTCTCGCTGCAAGTTGGACGCGGCATGATGATCGAGATCGATGGCATCATCCCGATCGGCGGTTATGTGCGCTGGGCCAAGCTGGGACGGTGCGGAATCATGTTCAGCAAGATGCTGACGATCGCCGCGGCGGAGGAGATCAAGGAGCAATGCTCGATCCACTCCTCATGGCTGAACGAAATCCGCGGCGCGCATGCCGCGCTTGCAGGCTCGTGACGCGGGAGGCCGCAAGCTTTCCTCGCCACGCGAGGGATGGTCGGGGAGACAGGATTCGAACCTGCGACATCCTGCTCCCAAAGCAGGCGCGCTACCGGACTGCGCCACTCCCCGACGCGGGCGGAGCCTTAGGGTGTCCGGAAGGCAAGCGTCAAACGCAATCGCTTCAAGAGCGCGGTTCGGCGCTATCTGGCGCAGGTTCACGAGGCGCACGCCGCAGCCAGACATCGCCCGACCAGCCCGCCACGAGCAGCAACTGAAGCCAGGCGATCGCGGTCAGCGCCGAATAATAGGGCCAGGCGTCGGCCTTGCCGAGCAGCCCATACGCGATGTGCATCGCGATCTGGAGGCAATAGGTAAGCCCGAGCGCCACCTGCCACTGGCTCGAAAGCCGGTAAAGAATCACCGCCGCAGCCGCGGCGTCGATCGCCATGTTGAACCACCAGCCGTCAGTGACGTCGGTGGCCAGCGCGAACACCGTCCCCGCCACCCAATTGGCGAACACCGCCAGCGCCGCGCGCGCCAGCTGCCAATTCGGGTGCGCGGTGACTGTCAGACTGGCGGCGACCATCACCGCCGCCAGTCCGAAACCATAAGCGAGGAACGGCAGGTCCATTACTCGCCGCCTTCTACCTCGCGCGGACGCGGGGTGGGGCTTGGCGTGGGCTTGGGCGAGGGCGTGCCGCCGCTATCGCCACCATCACCGTCGCCGCCGCTGTTGTTGCCGCCATCACCGAACATATCGTCCTCCCTCAAAGATGAAACTGCGCGCCCATGCAGCCTTTCTACCCCGTTTCGGCGACGATGAAAGGTGCGAAGAGCGTGAAGACAATCTTGCGATTGCGCATAGCGGGGGCCGCGGTTCGGGGAGACGAGGCTGGTGGGCCCGGCAGGACTTGAACCCGCAACCTAGCCGTTATGAGCGGCCAGCTCTAACCAGTTGAGCTACAGGCCCCCAGCCGCGTGGCGATAGCGGAGGAACAGGGCGGGGAGCAAGCTGCACGACCGCTCCAAACGAAAAGGGCGCCCCCGAGGGGACGCCCTTCGTTGTCGCGTCCGGCCCGTTGCCGGGCCGGGGCGAAATTACATCGCGTTGGCCGGAGCCGCTTCGTTCGCGTCCGTCGGAGCGGCAGCGTTCATGTCGACAACCGCGTTGGCGTCGACATCGTTCGCGGCAGCGGCGTCATATTCGCCGGCATTCGCTTCGACAGTGGTGTTGGCGTCGGCGGTGTTGTTCGCGGCAGGCGTGCACGCAGCGAGCGACATCAGGCCGGCGGCAGCAGCAACAAAGATAACCTTCTTCATTTCAGTGCTCCCAATGGAAACCATAGCTTCGCGGCCGGCCCGAATGCCGACGCGAGCCCGATCAAATAACGGTCGTTGCGGATGCGTCAATCGCAAATTCACCGCATCGCAAGGTTATCGACAGATTTCCGCCTGAATCGCGCCACCCCACCGCCATGAAAGACCACGGTCCCACAGGGGTCGTTGCGGCATCGCAATCACACGGGCTGCGATGCGGCGCATTTCGGGACGCTTTTCGCGAGCCCGGGACGGTTCAGGCCTCGCCCATCGCCTTGCGCAGACTGAGCGGCCGCATATCGGTCCACACCTCCTGAATCCAGGCCATGCATTCCGCCTTGGTGCCACTGCACCCGGCATCGCTCCAGCCCATCGGATTCTCGCGGTTGGCGGGCCAGATCGAATATTGCTCTTCGTGATTCACCACCACTTTATAGACGGTCATATCCTCGCGTTCGTCGCTCATGCCGCGCATCCTTACAGCCCCGGGCGTGGGGTGACCGGCCCGATCTCCTCAGGCGCATTGGCGACCACCGCCAGCATCGCCGTCCACGCCGCGACATTCTGGCGCAGCTGGACCGGGTCGATCTTGTCGAGCGTATCGTCGGGCGTGTGGTGCAGGTCGAAATAATGCGTGCCATCCTGCGCGAGGTCGATCGCGGCGACCCCCAGCTTCATCATCGGGCCGACATCGGTGCCGTCGCCGGCGACGGCGCGCCCCTTGGCGATGCCGAGCGGAGCGAGCGCGGTGGTCAGCCGGTCGGTCACTGCCTTGGCGCTTTCGGGCAGGTTCACGTCGAACTTCCAGATCCGGTCCGCGCCGAAATCGCTTTCGGACGCAGTGGCGTGGCGCTCGCCTGCATGCGCCTTCGCATAGGCCTCGCCGCCAAAGCCGCCGGGTTCCTCGGCGCCGAACCACACCACGCGGATCGTGCGGCGGGGCTGGCCCGCATCCATGATGCGCTTGGCGGCGGCGGTGGTGATGGCGAGCCCCGAGGCATCGTCGATCGCGCCCGTGCCCTGGTCCCAGCTATCCAGATGCCCGCCGATCAGGACGATGCCCGCGCTCGGATCGCTGCCCGGCACTTCGGCGATGACATTGCCCGATTCGGCCTCGCCCTTGAACTGCGGGGTGATCAGCAGGCGCATCCGCACCGGCTGGCCGCGCTTGATCACGCGCTCGAGCTGCTCGGCATCGGGCAAGGGCAGCGCCGCGGCCGCGATCGGAGTCATGCCCTTGGACCAGTTGGTTCCGCCGGTATGCGAATTGCGGTGATAGTCGGTGCCGATCGAGCGAATCAGCACGGCGACAGCGCCCTTGCTCGCCGCGACCGCCGGGCCCTTGCGCCGCGCCTGGCCGAAGGGGCCGTAGGAGCTGCCATCCTGGGTCGCGGTCATCGCGTGGCTGATGAAGACGATCTTGCCCTTCACTGCCGATTCGGGCGCGGCCTCCAGGTCCGCCAGCGTCGGGAAATAGGCGATTTCGGCCTCGACCCCCCTGGGACCGGTCGATCCCGAATTGCCGAGCGCGGCGATGACGAGTTTCTGGGGGAAGGGCGAGACGATCTCTGCCTTCTCCTCGCCTCGCACCCATAGCGGCATGCGGAACGTCTCGATCCGGACATTCTGGAAGCCGAGCGCCTTGAGCTTGGCGACCGCCCATTCGCGCCCGCGCGCCTCCGCCTCGGTCGCGGCGAGGCGCTGGCCGACTTCGGTGGTCAGCCCTTCGGCGATGTCCCAGGCGATATCGTCATGCAGCGCGGCGTCCCGCAGCGCGGCCGGATCCATCGGCGCGACTTGCGCAAGGGCGGGGAGGGGCAGGGCGAAGGCGGCGGCGGCCGCGAGCAGCATGCGCAAGGTCATGGTCGCGTTGCTAGCCGCCCATGATGCCCTTGCCAATCCAAGTCGCGTTTCCGCTTCGTTTCCCCGCGGGCGCGTTGCCAATCGGCGGTACGCTCGCTACATGCCCGCCCGAACTTCCCGCCTTCCAGAATTCCCGACGGAGACCCCCAGTGGCCGCTCAATACGCCTTTGTCATGAAGGACATGACCAAGACCTTCCCTGGCGCCCCAAAGCCGGTGCTGAGCAACATCAATCTGCAATTCTATCAGGGTGCGAAAATCGGCATCGTCGGGCCTAACGGCGCCGGCAAGTCGACCCTGATGAAGATCATGGCGGGCGTGGACAAGGATTTCACCGGCGAGGCGTGGCCGGGCGAATATATCACTGTTGGCTATCTGGAGCAGGAGCCCCAGCTCGATCCGACCAAGACCGTGCTGGAAAACGTCAAGGAAGGCGCGCGCGGCACTGCTGATCTGGTCGACCGCTTCAACGCGATCTCGGCGGAGATGGGCGATCCGCAGGACGACACTGATTTCGACAAGCTGCTCGAAGAGATGGGCGATCTCCAGGCCAAGATCGACGCGGTCGATGGCTGGACGCTCGACAACCAGCTCGAAGTCGCGATGGAGGCACTGCGCTGCCCGCCGGGCGACTGGCCGGTCGAGAATCTTTCGGGCGGTGAACGCCGCCGCATCGCGCTCACCCGGCTGCTGATCCAGAAGCCGTCGATCCTGCTGCTCGATGAGCCGACCAACCATCTCGACGCCGAAAGCGTCCAGTGGCTCGAGAACCACCTCAAGGAATATGAGGGCGCGGTCCTCATGATCACCCATGACCGCTACTTCCTCGACAATGTCGTGGGCTGGATCCTCGAAATCGATCGCGGCAAATATTTCCCGTACGAGGGCAATTACTCGACCTATCTCGAGAAGAAGTCGAAGCGCCTCGAGCAGGAGGACCGCGAGGAATCGGGCCGCCAGACCGCGATCAAGAACGAGCTCGAATGGATCCGGCAGGGCGCCAAGGCACGCCAGACCAAGTCCAAGGCGCGTATCGCCAAGTTCGAACAGCTGGTCGAGACCCAGAAGAACCGCAAGCCGAGCGGCGCGCAGATCGTCATCCAGGTGCCCGAGCGGCTGGGCGGCAAGGTGATCGAGGTCGAGAATATCTCGAAGGCCTATGGCGATAAATTGCTGTTCGAGGATCTGAGCTTTACGCTGCCCGCCGGCGGCATCGTCGGCGTGATCGGGCCCAATGGCGCGGGCAAATCGACTCTGTTCAAGCTGATCACCGGGCAGGAAACGCCGGACTCGGGCACCATCGAAATGGGCTCGACCGTGCGCCTGGGCTATGTCGACCAGAGCCGGGACCATCTGAACGACAAGAACAATGTCTGGGAGGAAATCTCGGACGGGCTCGATTACATGAAGGTCAACGGGCACGACGCCTCGACCCGCGCCTATGTCGGCGCGTTCAACTTCAAGGGCTCGGACCAGCAGAAGAATGTCGGCAAGCTCTCGGGCGGCGAACGCAACCGAGTGAACATCGCCAAGATGCTCAAGCGCGGCGGCAACGTGCTGCTGCTCGACGAACCGACCAACGATCTCGACGTCGAAACGCTGGGCGCGCTGGAAGAAGCCATCGAGAATTTCGCGGGCTGCGCGGTGGTCATCAGCCACGATCGCTTCTTCCTCGATCGCCTCGCCACGCACATCCTCGCGTTCGAGGGCGACAGCCATGTTGAATGGTTCGAAGGGAATTTCGAAGCGTACGAGGAAGACAAGCGGCGGCGTCTGGGCGACGCGGCGGACCGGCCTACGGCGCTGTCGTACAAGAAGCTGACGCGCTGATGGCGAATCGGGCGCGTGCGGTCTGATGGCGCGCAAGGCTCCCGGCTTCGGTGACACGCTCGACGACTGGCTCGTCGCCGAGGGCCTGGTGGCGGACGATAATGGCGCCAGCGCGATTGCCGATGTGCCGCGCGTGAGGGCGATGCTGATTGCTGCGGCGCGGGACGGGCGTGTGCTCAGTTATTCGGAGGCGCTGGCCGGCCTCGGCTTGCGCTTCAGCCGCCCCAAGATGCGCGCCTATTGCCGGACTCTCGACAAGATCGACGAAGACGGCCGTGCTGCGGGTGAGCCGAACCTCGCGGTGCTGGTGGTGCGCGAAAGCGACCGGCTGCCGGGACAGGGATGGTGGAACGGCGTCGGCGAGGCTTATGGCCATCGGGGCGAGTGGACCGGCCCTGCCGCGATGGCGCTGGTGACGCGGCTGCAGGGCGAGGCGTTCGACTATTGGGCGTCGAGGGCGCCGAAGTAGGTCGATTCCGGAAGTAATTTTCAGCGTCTCGCCAATTACTTGCGGGCGACGCCGGGCGCTTTCGGCTGCATTTCCTGCGTTTCGGATGTAGACCGGGCTTTCCCCGCCCGATTTCTGGCTACGCTGCTCGGACGTGATGTTCCTGCCGCCGGCGCATGGATTGTCGCCGATGCGATTGTGGGGGCAATCCGGAATGCACGAAACGCACCGCGCGCCGTGGCAGGTACTCGATCTGTTGATGCCGCTCACGCCATTCGGGTTCGAGCTCGGCCTGCGAATCCTCTATCTGTTCCACAAAGTTAGGTGGTGGGAGCTTCCCAATATCGGAACGCTGCTGATTACCTTGGCGTTCTTCTGCATCTCGCTGCAATGGGGGCTGGCCGGTACGGTCTCCCTCGCCAGCGATGCCGAGTTCATCCATCGCTTCGAACGGCTGAAGAAGCGCTTTGGCGCCTACGGCATGCTTTGCGCCTTCCTGTTTGCAGCGTTCGTCTTCGCTCGCACGATCGATGTGAAGCATAACAGCACTGAGCTTGTGGATCAGGCGGCCGGCACGTTCTTTGTCTGTGGTGTGCTGGCGTTCGTCGTTATCGTTTACGAAGCCCTGTTTTCCGCGCAGAGCTTTTCGAAGGCTCCGAGAGCGTGACGCCGACATTCCCCAGCTTGTTGTCCGTGCTCGCTGGTGGCGCGGGCGCGGTCATTCTCCTGACCTTTGTGATCGGGCGGTTCCGCGATCCGGCCACCGTCGGCTGGCGGATCGGCGTGCTCGGGTTACCGCGAGCTGGCAAGACATCGCTGATCGGCGCTCTTTCCGCGGTGCTCAAGACCAGCAGGATCAATCGCCGGGTTCAGCCCACGGGCCAGGAAACGATCCGCCGGCTCGGCAATATCGAACAGGCGCTGGACGAAGGGAAGAGCATCGCCCCCACTGAGAAGGGAGACAAGTTCAGCTACCGCTTCCTGTTGACACCCCGGGGCTTGCTTCGCTGGCTTGGTGTCCTTCGCGAATTGGAGGTCGCGGATTTCCCGGGAGAGTTTTCGAAGGAGCTCATCGAAAGCAGCGACGACGACTGCTGCATCGCTCGCGGAAAGATATTTCTGCTCGATCCGCAATATCTCGACTGGATGGTGTCGAGCCGGCTGATCATCTTTGTCGTCGATGCTTCCGAGCTTCAGGGCCCGGACGCCCATATCGCCAAGGCGCGCCGTTCGGCGGAGGTCATCGCCACCTGGCAGATGCTGGCGGATGAGCGTGCGCGTCGGTGGCGGCACGCGAGCAAGATGCGCGCGGCGCTGGTCTTCACCAAATGCGACATGATCCTCACGAACTACAACCCCAGCAACAAGCACCGGGAGATCGGTGACGAAGAGCGGGCCAGGATCGATAAATTCGCCAAGATTTGCCGCGAGAGTTTCGCGTCGGCGATCACGACGCTCGAGGACGGCGCGCAAGAGGCGAGCATCCATTTTACGAGCGCCTACGCCGAATGCCGCGGGCAGCGGATCGGAATGGCAGAACTGCTCCGCTATGTCCTGCCCGGCGACAGCGTCCGCAAGCCAGGCCGCTTTGCTGGGTTGTGGCGATGGCGTCGCGGGCGGAAAAGGGCCTGACATCGCCTGACCCATTGCCGGTCCGCGCCGCGCGTGGAAGGAGGCGGCCATGGACATGCGCTATCGCCAATGGCCGGAGCCAATCGACGCCGCCGCCGCGCCGTTGCTCACGCTGTACCGCGTCGTGTTCGACCACATTGACGACAACTACCTCCTCTCGCGTCTCCCCAATATGGAAGGCGCCATGTTGTGGATCGCCGAGGACGCCCAGGGCTGGGTGGGCTTCAAGCTTGGCTACCCGCGTGGCGCCTCGCTGCTCTATTCATGGCTGGGCGGGGTGCATCCGCGCGCGCGGGGGCAAGGGGTGGCTTCGGCACTGATGGAGCGCCAGCACGAGGCGGCGGCGGGGCAGGGCTATGCCCATGTCGAGACGCGCACCCGCGCAGCGAACAATGCGATGCTGATGCTCAACCTGCGGCACGGTTTCCATGTTGCGGGCTTTGAAGTCGATTCGCGGGGGATTCCGGTGGTCACGCTGCGCAAGGCGCTTTCCTAACGGTCCCCCCTCCGCATCGACGCACAAATGGGAGTCCCTGCAAAATCTCGTGATCCGGGGCGCGGAACCGCCTAGCATCGCGCCATGACTTACGATCCCGCCCTCGTCACGCGCGCCTATGAGCTCGCGTTGAAGTCCTACGAGGAAGGCGGCTGCCCGATCGGATCGGTGCTGGCGCGGAGCTCCGAAATCCTTGGCGAGGGGCATAACCAGCGCGTCCAGATGGGCGACCCGATCGCGCATGGCGAGATGGACGCGCTCCGCAATGCCGGGCGCCAGGCCAGCTATGCCGGAACGACGCTCTATACCTCGCTCAGCCCGTGCATGATGTGCGCGGGGACGATCGTGCAGTTCAAGATCCCGCATGTCGTGGTGGCGGAGAATAGCAGTTTCGGCGGCAATGAGGATTTCCTGCGCGCGCACGGCGTGACGGTCGAGATTATCGACGACGCTCGCTGCATCGAACTGATGCGCCGCTTCATCGCCGAGAAGCCCGAGCTGTGGAACGAAGATATCGCCGAATGAAGGGGAGAAGACGATGCGTGGCTGGATGATGATGCTTGTACCCGCGGCGCTGTTCGCCGCCGCGCCCGCCGGCGCGCAGACGGCGTATCCCGATTGGGCGGCGGGGCCATGGGAAGTCTATGGCGACGGCAGCGATTGCTGGATCGTCTATCATCCCGATGCGGCGAACCAGCTCTCGATCGCTGTCGCGCGGACCGATACCGATTTCTACATTGGCCTGAAGATGCCCGCGAGCGCCGGGGTGGTGCCCAAGCAATCCTATCCCGCGGTGGTGAAGCTCGGCGGCCAGAGCTATGACACGATCGGTTTCGGGATGAGCAAGGGCGATTCGCTCGGCACGATCCTCGACACGCCCAGCCCGCAGATGATGGGGGTGCTGCGCCGCGCCGACCGGCTCACTTACACCGCGCGCGGCGGAAGCTTCGAGGTGAAGTTTCCCGCCGAGGCGAAGCGCCAGTTCCTCGCGTGCGAAGTCAGCATCGGCGGTGCGGGCAGCGCGCCGGAGGATTAAGGCTTCCGGGCTGCCTTGCTCGCGCCGCGGATTTTCTCGAACTCGAAGCCCGGGCGCCAGCTCGGCCAGTCGCGGCTGTCCGCCAGCCTGATCCCGATCGCGTGGAACAGGTCGACATCCGCCGCCGCGCCGCGCAGGTCCCAGTCCGCGCTCCAGCTGTCGCAGGGCTGGTGGTAGCATTTCATATAGGCGTCGAGCCATGCCTGCCCCGCGGGCAGCCCGCCCTCCGCCAGATCGGGCGCGCCGCCCAACTGCATGATCAGCAGCGACGGCACTCCGCGCCGCGCGACCGAGAAATGATCGGCCCGGAAGAAGAGCCCGCGTTCGGAAAAGGTCTCTGGCGTCACCACGCGGCCCTGCGCCGCCGCCGCCTCGCCCAGCATCGCATCGAGCGACGAATTGCCATTGCCGACCAGCACGACATTCTTCGCCGGCCCCGCGGTCTGCAGGATATCGAGCGTGAAGTTCGCGACGGTGGTTTCGAGCGGATAGAGCGGGTGGCCCCCATAATATTCGGAGCCGAGCAGCCCGCGCTCCTCGCCGGTCCATAGCGCGAAGACCAGGGTGCGGTCGGGGCGCTTGCCGGCCTTAAAGAGCCGCGCGAGTTCGAGCACGCCCGCCACGCCCAGCCCGTCGTCGTTCGCGCCGGGACGAATCGTGCCGTCGGGCGCCTTGCCATAGGCGTCCCAATGCGCGCCGAACAAGATCGTCTCGCGCGGATGGCCGCTACCGGTCAGCTTGGCGACGACATTGCGGCTCTCGATCCGCTCGGCATGGACGCTCAGGTCGGCGGTGAAGCGCTGTCCCTTGAGCTCTACGGGCATGAAGTCGGACTGCCGCGCCGCCTTGCGCAACATATCGAGGTTCAGCCCCGCGCTCGCGAACAGCGCGTTGGCAGCGTCATGCTCGATCCAGCCCTGCAGCGGGATCTTGAGGTCGTCAGCAGCGCGGACGATGTCGTAATTCTCGCCATTGTTGGCGACCACCGTGGACCAGCCATAGCCCGCCCCGCCGGTATCATGGACGATCAGCGCCGCCACCGCCCCGCGCTTCGCCGCCTCGTCGAACTTGTAGGTCCAGCGGCCATAATAGGTCATCCGCCGGTCGCCGAACCTGCCGCGCGCGCCATCGCCCTCAACGGCCTCGAAATCGGGATCGTTGATCAGGAACACCGCGACCTTGCCGTGCAGGTCGACTCCCTTGAAATCGTCCCAGCCCGCCTCGGGCGCGCTGACGCCATAGCCGACGAACACCATCGGCGCATCGACCTCGAGCCGCTCGCCCGGCTTGACCGTAGTGACGCTGATCGTCGTGCCCTGCACTGCCGGAATGGCCCCGAACGCCATCGTCCCGCCGGTCACCTGGGTGTGGATCATCGGCACTTTCTGGATGAAACTGCCGTCCGCGCCCCCGGGTTCGAGCCCCAGCGCCGCGAACCGCGCGACGAGCCAGTCGACCGTTCTGGCCTCGCCCGCCGTCCCCGGCCCGCGTCCTTCGAACTCGGGCGAGGCGAGCGTCCTTACCATGACGGACATGCGCGCTGGATCAGCGCCGCCCGTCGGCGCGCTCGCGGCGAGCAAAGCGAGGATGGGGAGGGCGAGCAGCCGCATCGGGTTACGCTCCATTGATTACGGTCACTCGCCTTTGCGCAGCCGCCGCACGAACGCGCCATTGTCACGGCGGTCTACCACGAAACCCGGCACCGCCTCTAGCAGATCGGAAAGACGGCTGAAGCCATAGTTTCGCGTGTCGAAACTCGAACGATTGCTGGCCCGCTGGCCGACCTCGCCGAGGCTGGCGAATCCCTGCGCGTCGCGTCGGGAGGCTTGATATGCGTCGATCAGCAAACGGGCGAGATCGGCATCGATCGCGCCGGCCTTCGCCGCTGCCGGGGTGGTGGGGCGCGCCGGGACGGGAACCGGCGCCTTCGCCGCCACCGTCTTCAGCAGTTCATCGACATCGATGAACCGGTTGCATGCCTCGCGAAAGCCCAGAGGCGTGGTCGCGCGGCCGAAGCCGTAGACTTGGAGTCCATCCTGCCTGATCCGGGTGGCCAGCGGCATGAAATCACTGTCCGACGACATGATGCCGAACGCGGTCACGCGCCCGCCCGCGAGCAGGTCCATCGCATCGATGGTCATTTTCATGTCGGTGGCGTTCTTGCCCTTGGTCAGGTCGAACTGCTGCTGTGGCTCCAGCGCATAGCGCAATGCCACGTCACTCCACCCCGTCAGTGCCGGCTTAGTCCAGTTACCGTAGACGCGGCGGATATTCACCGTGCCCAGGTCGGCGAGTGCGGTCAGCACCGGATCGATCGCGTTATGGGAGGCATTATCCGCGTCGATCAGCAGCGCGACATTGCCGGTTGGTAACGCCTCACTCATTCTCGGCCCCGCAAAATATCAAGACTCCACGGTCCGCCGCCGGCCGCCGCGAGGTAGAGGAAGGCGAAGCAATAGAGCAGCGCGCCTTCGCCGCCATTCGCCATGGGGTAGAAGCTCCCCGGCGCATGGACCCACCAATAGGCGACCGCCATCTGGCCGGAGAGGATGAAGGCGATGGGCCGGGTGAACAACCCCAGCGCCACCAGCCCGCCACCCCCGAATTCAAGGATGCCGAGCGGCAGCGTCAGTGCATCGGGCGATCCGCCGAAATCGGGGAAACCGAACAATTTGTCGGTGCCGTGCTGCATGAAGGACAAAGCGACCGCGACTCGCATCAGGCTGAGCGCCATTGGCGCCCAGCCTGATGGGATCGGCATCAGGACTTGCCGCGCTGGGCGTCCACGCTCCACGCGCCGCCACCGGCCGCCGCCAGATAGAGGAAGATGAAGCAATAAAGCATGATCGCCTCGCCGCCGTTGAGCGCAGGGAACAAGCCGCCCGGGGCGTGGACCATGAAATAGCCGACCGCGCACATGCCCGAGGCGATGAACGCCGCGGGCCGGGTGAACAGCCCGATCACGAGCAGCGCCCCGGCGACCAGCTCGATCGTCCCCGACGCCATCGTCATCGCGTTCATCGGGCCCGACATTCCCTCCGGCGGCGGCGGAAAGTGGAGCCACTTCATCGTGCCGTGCTCCAGGAAGGCGAGGCCGGCGGCGATGCGAAGGACGCTGAGCAGCTTCGAAGCCCAACCGGCGGGGATCGGCATAGTAGTTCTCCCTCTTTGACAGGCGCGGAAGCTGGCACCGGCCCGCGCGCGGGTCAATCGCGGGCCGCGAAATCCAGTGTTTCCGATTACTGCCGAAGGAGCACGCGCCTTCAGCGGTCGCGGGGCCGTTCCTGCTCGGTTTCCGCGGCGTGATCGATATCGTCCTGCTTGGTCACGCGCTGGTGCCCGTCCGGATCGTCGATGGCGTCGAGATCGCTTCGCGAACCCACATCGGTGGCCAGATTGCCGCCGGCGCTGCCGCCTTCGGTCATCGCGGGTTCGGCATCGTCGATCAGCGAATTGTCATCATTGCGGGGTTTGTCCATGGTCACTCTCCTTCGAGGGACCAACCGCCCGAACCGCTCCGCCGTTCCGTTTCAGGCGGTGAACCGCTTGGTGAAGCCCTTGCACCATTTGTCGATCGTGTCGGGCACCGCCTCGACATGCTCGACCCGGGCTAGTGGTGGCCCTTCGCGGCAGGCGTCGACCAGCTGCCCAAGCGCTTCGTCCTCGCCATCCGCCAGGATTTCGACGCGGCCGTCGCGCAGATTGCGCACCCAGCCGATCAGCCCGAATTTCTTCGCGGTCCGCACCACCCAGTCGCGATAGCTGACGCCCTGCACTCGCCCCGACACGTAAATACGCTGTGTCGTCATGGTCCCCTCACTCTTTCGCGTCCGGAAAACGCCCCGGCCCGCGCACAGCGTAGCAGCATGGCGCGCAATGGCATCCGCGCCATCGCGCGGTTCGCCGCAAACCCGCGTATTCCCGTCGCTTTTCAGGGATAGGTGACTGCGGTCACTTCATATTCGCGCTCGCCCGCCGGGAGCATCACGCGCCGCAGGTCGCCGACCGCCGCGCCGCGCAGCGCCCGGGCGAGCGGGGCATTCCACCCGATCCGTCCCGAACCCGCATCGGCCTCGTCATCACCCATCAGGGTGAGAGTGCGCGCATTATCGTCCTCGTCGGCGATGGTGACGGTCGCGCCGAACCAGACGCGCGAGCGGTCCGCTTGCTGCCTCGGATCGACGACCTTGGCCGCCTTCATCCGCTTTGACAGCCAGCCCAGCCGCCGGTCGATCTCGCGCAGCCTTTTGCGGCCATAGATATAGTCACCATTCTCGCTGCGGTCGCCATTCCCTGCCGCCCAGGCGATCGTCTCGACCAGCTTGGGCCGCTCGCCGCCGAACAGCGCGTCATATTCGGCCTTGAGCGCCGAATAGCCGGTGGGAGTGATGTAGTTTGGGCGGTCGTCCATGATCGGGGACTAACCCGGCTTCCGCTTCCCCAGATACCAAGACAAATTCGCCGGCCCCTGGCTGCGCGCGCGCTGGGGGTTGAGCAAGTCATAGACCACGGCGTTCTCCAGCACCCGCTGGACGTAATTCTTGGTCTCGAAGATCGGAATCTGCTCGACCCACAGCACCATGTCGCCGCCCGGCATGCGCGGATCGCCATTGGCGCGGATCCATTTGTTCACGTTGCCCGGCCCGGCATTATAGGCCGCGACCGCCAGCGGATAGCTGCCGTAGAGATCGAACATCCGCTGGAAATAGCTGCTGCCCAGCTGGATATTATAATCGGTGTCGGTGGTCAGCGCGTCGCGGTTATAGCCCAGGCCCAGCTTGCCCGCGGTCTCGCGCGCGGTGCCCGGCATCAGCTGCATCAGCCCGCGCGCGCCGGCATGGCTCACCGCGGCGCGGTCGAACTGGCTTTCCTGGCGGGCGATGGCGTGGATGATCGTCCACATGCCCTGCTGTCCGTCGGGCACCCGCACCGAGGGGTAGCCCGCGGCGGTATAGTCCGACAGGCCGTTCTCGAGCGCGCTTCGGCCCACCATCACCCCCAGATCGGGCCGCCCGATTGCGCGGCTCAGCTCGGCGGCGAGGATATGGTCGGTATCGGTGGTCGCATCCTTGGCGATCTGGCGGATGAACAGCCCCTGCGTCTCGTAATCGCCCAGCGTGCCCAGCAACTGCGCCGCGCGTACGTTCTCGCGCCGGTAGAAGGCGTCGCGGACAGCCGGATCGTTCACGCGCGCGACGAAATCGGGCGGGCGCTTGAGCGGACGGCCGAGACGCTCGGTCGCGAGCTGGCCGTAATAGAGATCGGGGAAGCCCGCCGCCTTTTCGAAATAGACGTTGGCGGTGGCGGCCTGGCCCGAAGCCTCCGCCGCGCGCCCGGCCCAATAGATGCCCTTGCTATTGGTCTGCGGGGTCTTCGAGCCATGACCATAGCGATCGAACATGCCCACCGCGTCGGCGGGCCGGTTCAGCTTATCCATCGCCACCCGGCCAGCCAGCCAGGTCAGGCTCGTATAATCGTCGCGCTCGCCATAGGGACGGTCGCTGACGTCGGTGCCGGCCGGATAGGCGTCGTCGACTTGGCTGGCGATGCGCCAGGCGGTTTCATATTGCCCGTCCGCCAGCGCGCCCTGCGCCGCGGTCAGCAGCACTTCGTACCACCGCTCGACATGGCCGGGCCGACTCGCCAGCTGGCGGGGCTGGGCGAGATAGGCGCGCGCCGCCATCCCCTGGCCGCTCTCGCGCAGCCAGCGGGCGCGGTCGGCGATGAAGCCCGGATCGTTGCGCCCGCCCGGCGCGGCCAACGCGCCCTTGTCGCCCGCATCGGCGGCCTTGGAGCGGAAAGCGACCCGCGCCTCGAATACCGGGCGCTTGCTCGCCGAAGTCATGCCGAGCTGGCGCTGCGCCGACGAAATCGAGCCCTGCCACAGCAGCATGTCCATCCGCGTGTCATGATCGTCGAGCGTCAACGCGCTGCTGAAGGCGGAGATCAGCTTGGTCTCATCGCCCGGGCGCAGCGTGCCCATGCGCCAAGCCCGCCGCGCCTGTTCACCGGCATCGGCAGAGCGGCCCTGCGCCGACAGCGCCTCCGCGAAGCGCAAAGTGCCTGCGGGCGTGAGCGGCGGGAAGCGTTCGAAAAAGCGCACTACGAGCGAAGGCGAATAGGCCCCGTCACTCAGCACCGTCTCCGCCGCCGCGCGCCGGCTGGTCTCGCCGGGCCAGCCGGGATGGTTCAACAGGAAGGTGGCGTAATCGCCGAACGGGTAATTGTCCGATTGCTGGAGCCGCTTCCATTCGACCACCGCCGAGGCGAGCTCGTCGGACTGGATATAGGCGGGGGGCGTGCGCGGCACGCTTCCGGCGAGCGCCTGTTGATACCAGGCGATCTGCGCCTGCGTCATCTGCGACGACACGGCGAGGCCTGAAACGCCAACCAGCAGCAACGCGCTCTTGATTACGGGAGCCAGCATCTGGACATCATACGAATTCCAGCCCTATCAGCCAGTCCCCATTTCATTAATTTAAGGATGTTTTCGGGATTATGTTCTCCGGCTCGATCCCGGCGCTGGTGACGCCGTTCCGAAATGGCTCCTTTTCGGAGTCCAATTACCGTGATCTGGTCGAGTGGCAGATTGCCGAAGGGTCGAACGGGCTGGTCGCGTGCGGCACCACCGGCGAGGCCGCAACGCTGACGTTCGAGGAACATTTCGACGTGGTCCGCGTCTGCGTCGATCAGGCGAAGGGCAGGGTGCCCGTCATCGCCGGCACCGGCTCGAACGACACTCAGGTCGCGATCAAGAACAACAAGGCCGCCAAGGCCGCTGGCGCCGACGCGGTGCTGATGGTCCCGCCTTATTATAATCGCCCCAGCCAGGAGGGCATCTTCCGCCATTTCGAAGCGGTGCAGGCCGAATGCGAGTTGCCGATCGTCCTCTACAACGTCCCCGGCCGCACCGTGACCGACATCCAGCCCGCGACAGTGGCGCGGATCGTCAATGCCTGGCCGGAGAAGTTCGTCGGGCTGAAGGACGCGACCGGTGACCTCGCCCGCGTCTCGCAGCATCGGATGAGCTGCGGCGCCCGCTTCGCCCAGATCAGCGGCAATGACGATCTCGGGCTGGCGTACAATGCGGTCGGGGGTAGGGGCTGCATCTCGGTCTCGGCCAATGTCGCGCCCCGGCTGTGCGCGCAATTCCAGGCGGCCTGCCAGTCGGGCGATTACGCCACGGCGCTCGAACTCCACGACCGTCTCTTCCCGCTCCACGTCGCGCTGTT
>Ga0164241_10001125_pt1 | contig 35858 bp, 40 predicted proteins | sample OricomyardsoilBY_FD_108780 | JGI IMG/M metagenome (GOLD analysis project Ga0164241, IMG submission 108780) | Backyard soil microbial communities from Emeryville, California, USA - Original compost - Back yard soil (BY) | ecosystem: Environmental > Terrestrial > Soil > Unclassified | place: USA... | reverse complement strand
GTGCCTTCATGCACTTCGCCGATCTTGTAGGACTTGCCGGTGTAATAGAGGATGCGCTCGGTCGTCGTCGTCTTGCCGGCGTCGATGTGCGCCATGATGCCGATATTGCGATAACGCTCGAGCGGATGGCTGCGGGCCATGATCGTTGTTCCTTAGCGATTTGGGGAGCCGCTTGCGGCGGCTCCCCGGAATATAGGTAGGAAAATTACCAGCGGTAGTGGCTGAACGCGCGGTTCGCTTCGGCCATACGATGGGTATCTTCGCGCTTCTTCACCGCGTTGCCGCGGTTGTTGGCGGCATCCATCAGCTCACCCGAAAGGCGCGCCGACATGGTGTGCTCGCTGCGATTGCGCGCCGAGGTGATCAGCCAGCGGATCGCCAGCGCCTGGGCGCGCTCGGGGCGCACTTCGACGGGAACCTGGTACGTCGCACCGCCAACGCGGCGCGAACGGACTTCGATGCCCGGCTTGATGTTGTTGAGTGCGTCATGGAACACACCGATCGGCTCGCGCTTGGCGCGCTGCTCGACAGTGGCCATGGCCGAATAGACGATTCCTTCGGCGACCGACTTCTTGCCGTCGAGCATGACCGAATTCATGAACTTGGAGAGGACCTCGTCATGATAGACGGGATCCGGGAGGATGATGCGCTTTTCTGGGCGACGACGACGAGCCATCTTGAATTCCTTCTAAAACTTCAGCCGGTTCCGGAACACGTCCGGGGCTTACTGTGGCTTACTTCGGACGCTTGGCGCCGTACTTCGAACGCGACTGCTTGCGATCCTTGACACCCTGCGTATCGAGCACGCCGCGCAGGACGTGGTAACGAACGCCGGGAAGATCGCGGACGCGGCCGCCGCGGATCAGCACGACCGAGTGCTCCTGAAGGTTGTGGCCTTCGCCCGGGATATAGCTGATGACTTCGCGCTGGTTGGTCAGGCGGACCTTGGCAACCTTGCGCAGCGCCGAGTTCGGCTTCTTCGGAGTCGTCGTATAGACGCGCGTGCAAACGCCGCGCTTCTGCGGGTTCTGTTCCATCGCAGGGACCTTGGACTTGGCCTTCTGCGGTTCGCGGCCCTTGCGGACCAGCTGGTTGATCGTCGGCATGAAAGCCCTTCACCTTGTGTTGCCCGGAAAATCCGGAGGTTACTTTGTCGGAGCCCAGGAACGAGGGAATGCGAAAAGACCTAGGTGGCCTTTTGGACCCCCCGGGCCTTGCGTCTCCGGCAATGTTCAGCTCATCCTGCACGGGCATAGCAGGCCGGGAAACCGGCACCTGCCCCTTCGGGACGCGCGGCCTATAGCGGCGAGGCCCCTGACGGTCAATGCCCGCGTTGACGCTTCGTTGACTCGTACGCGCTGCCATAGCAGCATCGCACAGCCATAGGGGTTTGGGGGCGAAATCCATGTTTTCGACGCATCTTCGCGCTGTATTCGCGGTCCTGCTTGTGCCCGCGCTGCTCGGCCTCGCGCCCTCCCCCGCCGCGGCTCCGGCGCCCGTCCCCAAGAAGATCGAGGTCGGCCAGCCCGCGCCGCCCTTCACGCTCAAGACCTTCGACAAGCAGAATATCAGCCTGGCCGATTTGCGGGGCCAGGTGGTCGTGATCAATCTGTGGGCGACGTGGTGCGGGCCGTGCAAGTCCGAGATGCCGATGATGGACGCCTATTACCGCGCCAACAAGGACAAGGGGCTGCGCATCTTCGGGGTGCAGACCGAGGATTCGGTTGCGCCCTTCCGCCTCAGGGAAGTCGCCGAGGCGCTCGCCTATCCGCTGACGCTCCAGTTCCGCGGCGACGCCTACAAGCGGATGGAGGCGGTGCCGACCAGCTTCATCATCGATCGCGCCGGGATCGTCCGCTACGCCAGGGCGGGAGCGTTCACGCGGTCGAGCTTCGACGCGCAGCTGAAGCCCTTGCTGGCCGAGAAGCCGCCGGCCGGGACCGCCTCGCCTCAATAAGGGGATCGCAACGCTTCGCCGCTAGGCCGGGCAGATGTCTGTCTGGCGCCTCTCGATCACCACGCCCCGATTCCGGGTCAATGCGGCGCGGCGTATGTTCGCGCGGCAAGGGCCGCTCGCCAGCGCGGCGGGCGCGCTGGGGCTGACGCTGGTGCTCGGCTGGTCGGCGCCCGCAGCCTTGCTGCCGGTCAACCTCACGCTGATCGGCATGGCCGGAGTCGCCGGGCTGGGGATGCTCGCCTATCTGCTCGCGCGGCTTACCGCCCTGCCCCTCGCGGATCCCCGCATGGCCGGACTTGCGACCTCGCTGATCCCCTATTCACTATTCCCCGGTGTCGGCGCTCAGGCGCTAACCGTACCAGTGATCCTGTCGCTCTGGCTCGCATGGAAGCGTCCCGAACAACGTGTCGTCGCGCTTATGGTGCAATGCGGCGCGCTGATGGGGCTGGTGAGCGGGGCGCAGGCCGACGGCGTTAACCATTCCGTATTCGCAACAATCCACGGCATTGCGTTGTTTTTCATCGTTAAAGCGCTTGCCGGAAGCGCCAACGACAATCCCTCTATGGAACGAACGAGGGGCGAAACATGGCTGCCCGAACCTGCACCTTATGCTAGTTATACCCGCATCTCGGAGTCGGGGAGTGGGGAGTAACGATGGCAATCTTCAACAATAATAATCGGGGTCGCGACGATCGCCCGGCCATGCCGCCGGCTCCGCCGCAGCAAGGCGGCGGCACCAGCAAGCGGGGCATGTTCTCAGTGCTCGGTCCCGACGTGATCGTCACCGGCAACGTCACGGCGACGGCCGACCTGCATATCGACGGCCGCGTCGAGGGTGACGTGAATTGCGGCACGCTGGCGCAGGGCGCCGAAAGCCAGATATTCGGCAGCGTCACCGCCGAAACCGCCCGTATCGCGGGCGCGGTCGAAGGCACGGTTCGCGTCAAACAGCTCACTGTGGAGCGCAGCGCCAAGATCACCGGCGATGTCGAATATGAGAACATCACGATCGAGAATGGCGGCAATATCGACGGCCGGCTGAAGCATATGAGCACAGTCAACACGACTGCGAGCACCGGCGGCATGTCGTCGGTCCGCCCGGTCGAGGCCGCGCCGGTCAGCTCGCCTTTCGGCAGCGCGGCGAACGAGGAAGCCGCCTGATCCCCTGATCGGCGGTAACCGAAAAGCGGCGCGGTTCCCACAAGGGAGCCGCGCCGCTTTCGATTCTACATGCCGGTGATCGAATCGAGGTGCTTGCGCACTACCGGCGCGGTCTCGCCGGCCCAATCCTTGAGCTGGGGCACATCGCCGCTGGCGCCATAGCCTTCCAGCGCGGCGAGCGCCTTCTGGTGCGTCTCGATCTGCTGCGTGCGATAGGCGGCGTCGAAATCGGCGCCCGTCGCGGAGCGCAGCACCGCCAAATTGGCTTCCTGTTCCTGCGTCAGCATCGGATTGGGCACGATTGCGGGCGAAGCGGCGCTGGCGGCCTTCTTCAGCTTGTTCGTCGAATCGGTGTGGTTCGCGACCATCATCGCGCCGAAATCCTTAAGGCCCTGCGTCGTCGCCTTTTCCTGCGCGAGCTTGCCCGCGGCGATCTCGTAGGCGTCGGTCGATGCGGCGGTGTCGGCGAATTGCTGGCCGGTCATTGCCGGGGTGGCGATCATGGCGTTCGCGGCGCCGTTATCGGTGTCGGTCGAGATTTCGGTGGTGGTACCGCTATTGGTCATGCTCGTGTCGGTTTCGGTCTTGCTGCCGCAGGCGGCGAGCAGAGCGAGCACGGGAAGCGTCAGGGCGAGAGCGTGAATGGGGCGTTGCATGGGGAGGTCCTCCTGTGCGCGCCTAACGCAGAGCCCTGCCGCCGCGTTCCTTCGAACTCGGTCAGTCCATGGGCTCGGTATCAGATGACCTTGCGCCCGAACACCGGCCGCTGGGCGATCTCGGGGCCCGGGGCCTCGATCAAGCCCGCCGATTTCTTCGCCAGATAGCGCGAGAGCGCGGCGTCGGCGTCGAAGCCGCCCGGCGCGGGCTGCCCTGCGGCCGGGGCGGGCCCCTCGCCGCTGCGCGCGCGAGTCGCCAGCAGGGTGTCGACGAACTCCTGATAGCGCGCTTCGTGCAATTCGGTGGTGGCGAGCGGGAGCTTGAACTCGCTGGTGCCGGTGCCGTCGCGGTGGAGGATGACGAGCTGCCACGCCGCCTGCTTGCCGGTGCCGGCGAGCACGATCGAAGCGCCGCCGACATCGGCCCAGGCGATATGCCGCGTCCGCCACCACGTCTTGAGCACCAGCCTGTCGCCGGTGGGATCGACCGCGACTCGGTCTCCCACCAGGATCATCAGTGCGCGCGTCGCGGCCACGGTGAAGGCGATCCAGATCAGCGGAATCAGCACGCCGTGCCCCAAGCCGGTCGCGAACAGCCGCCCCTTTCGCGAATGTGCCGCCCATTCGGGATGGAGGTAGATGGCGAGAAACAGCCCCGCGCCAAGCGCGCAGAGCAAGGCGACCGTGACGAGCTTGGACGTACCGTAGCGAAGCGTTTCCATGGAACCTGCCCCCCCATGATTTTCGGGGAGATTCCCATGGGCGGCCTAAGGCCGGGTTAATCCATGAGCGGATCATGCCCCCAGTTCATCAGCGACCAGCGCCAGCGCGATCCCGGCACGCGCCATTCGTCATGCGGCCCCTGCCCCCGATGCCGCGCGACGAAGCCCGCGACCTTGCGCATATGTGCATAGTCGGCCCCGTCGAGATCGGCCTTTGGGGTGCGCAGGATCTGCACGATTCGCCGCCCCGAGGCATGGCCGACGCTCTCGGTCGCACCCGGGCGCTTATAGCCGACCTTGCGGCTTTCGTCGGTCTCGAGCCAATCCTCGATTTGCTCAGGGCTCATATTCACTACGTCGCGGAAACGCTTCCACACCTGGTCGTGATCATCCTTTGCCATCGCGCCCCACGTCCCGGCGGCCGCTCAGTTCACGCCGATCGCGCCGAGCGTCCGCTGAACCGCCAGTATATCGACGAAAAAGCCGATCCACATCGCCAGCAGCACCGCGCATGACAGCCAATAGGCCGTCGCCCGCCACACCACCTTGCGCACCACGATGTGGATGAAGCTGTGCGACGCCCGGAGCGCCACATAGGCCCAGGCGAGCGTCACCTGGATGTGGTTGCCCTGATGCGTGATCATCAACAGCGGGACCAGCGCGAAGAACAGCACCGGCATCTCGAACAGGTTCGAAAAATTGTTCGACGGCATCTCGACCGGCTGGAAGTACCGCAGCGCATTCTCCCCGGTGGCGAAGTCCTCGGACCTGGGTGGATTGCGCCGGATATGCCCGGTCCGCGCGACGACCAGCGAGAACCAGACGATGGCGATCAGCGCGACCAATGCGAATGTCGGCCACAATATGGCGAATGGCTGCATGACACGCTCTCCCCGTTCGTGCGATCAGTCTGTGACAAACGAAGGAGGAAAGCGAGTGGCGGAATTAAAGCTCCCGATCGAGGGTTACTGCCGCTGCGGCCGGGTTCGCATCCGCATCAGCGCTCCACCGATACTGACCATGGCGTGCCACTGCACCGGCTGCCAGCGAATGAGCGCAAGCGCCTTTTCACTGACCATGATGATACCCAGCGCGGGGTTTGAAGTGATTGCGGGCGAGACGGTGATCGGCGGCATCCATGGCGATCAGGGCCACCACCATCATTGCGACTGGTGCAAGAGCTGGATGTTCACCCGAGTCGCGTTCGATGCGGGCATCGTCAACGTCCGCCCGACGATGCTGGAGGACGCAGGCTGGTTCGCGCCCTTCGCGGAGACCTACACCAGCGAGGCGCTGCCCTGGGCCACGACGCCCGCGAAACACAGCTTCGAGAAATTCCCGCCGATGGACCAATTCGGTACGCTGATCGCGGAATATGGCGAAGCCCAGCGACACTAGCTCCCTCTCCCTTTGGGAGAGGGAAAGAATTCAAATATGCAGCGCCCGCCCATACGCCGCCAACACGCTTTCGTGCATCATCTCGCTCAGCGTCGGATGCGGGAAGACCGTTTCCATCAGCTCGGCCTCGGTGGTCTCCAGCGTCTTGCCGATGGTATAGCCCTGGATCAGCTCGGTGACTTCCGCCCCGATCATGTGCGCGCCCAGCAGTTCGCCGGTCTTGGCGTCGAACACGGTCTTCACGAAGCCCTCGGCCTCGCCCAGCGCGATCGCCTTGCCGTTGCCGATGAAGGGGAAATTGCCGACCTTGACCTCGTGTCCGGCTTCCTTCGCCTTGGCCTCGGTCAGGCCGACGCTGGCGATCTGCGGGTGGCAATAGGTGCAGCCCGGGATGTTCTTCGGGTCCATCGCGTGCGGATGGCGGCCCGCAATCGCCTCGACGGCGATCACGCCCTCATGGCTCGCCTTGTGCGCCAGCCAGGGCGGCTGGGTGACGTCGCCGATCGCGTAGATGCCGTCGACATTCGACTTGCACGCACCGTCAGTGACGATGTGGCCGCGCTCGGTCTTCACCCCCAGCGTTTCCAGCCCGATATTCTCGGTGTTCGGCACGATGCCGATCGCGACGATGACATGGCTGAACTCGGAGCTGGTGACCTTGCCGTCCTTGTCCTTGATCGACGCCTTCACGCCCTTGTCCGACACGTCGAGCTTCTCGACCCCGGCCTTGGTCATGATCGTCATGCCTTGCTTCTTCAGCGCCTTTTCGAGGAAAGCCGAGACATCGGCGTCCTCGACCGGAACGACGCGGTCGAGCATCTCGACCACCGTCACGTCGCTGCCCATGTCGTTATAGAAGCTGGCGAACTCGATCCCGATCGCGCCCGATCCGATGACGAGCAGCCTGGTCGGCATCTCGCCTGGCGTCATCGCGTGGCGATAGGTCCAGACGCGCTTTCCGTCCGCGGGGGCAAAGGGCAGGTCGCGGGCGCGCGCGCCGGTCGCGACGATGATGTTCTTGGCGGACAGCTCGGCCTTGTTGCCGTCCTTGTCGGTGACAGTAAGCTTGCCTTTGCCGGTGAGGACCCCGGTGCCCATGTGCACCGCGATCTTGTTCTTCTTCATCAGATGCGTGACGCCGGCATTGAGCTGCTTCGCAACACCGCGCGAGCGCTTGACCACCGCGTCGAGGTCCGCGCTGATCTTCTCCGCGGCCAGCCCGTAATCCTTGGCATGCTGCATATAATGAAAGATCTCGGCCGAACGCAGCAGCGCCTTGGTCGGGATGCAGCCCCAGTTGAGGCAGATGCCGCCCAGCAGCTCGCGCTCGACGATCGCGGTCTTGAGGCCCAGCTGGCTCGCACGGATCGCCGCGACATAGCCGCCCGGGCCCGATCCGAGCACGATCACGTCATAGGTTTCAGCCATTGCTCGTCATTCCCCAATAGGTCAGCAGCCAGCCCGAAACGCTCCACACCACGCCCCAGACCGCGCCGATCAGGAACACCGCGCCCAGGCGGTGGGCGACTGCGTTCGCGCCCAATTTGGGAAGCTGGTGGCGCTGTGTGTAGAGGGTGCCCAGGACCAGAAACAGGCCGCCGACGATCAGCGCGCGCAACGTGCCGAGCGGGCCGAACGCCATGTCGGCCCAATTGCCTTCGAACGGCAGGAACACGATCAGCGTGACCAGCCCGAACACCGGATAGATGGGGATCAGCAGCAGCAGGTCGGTCCCGCTCATCTTGAGCCGCCCGCCAAACGCGGCCGCCATCGGCACGGTCAGCATCACCAGGCCGCACAGCAGCGCCTGAAGCAAAGCGAATTGGATCGTCGGAAAGCCCATCAGCCGACCGCCGCATCGAGCGGGCGCGGGCGGCGATCGGCGTCGATCGCGACGAAGGTGAAACTGGCCTGGGTCACTTTGTACATCTCTTCCTCATGGCGATGGCGGCGCCAGGCCTCGACGGCAATCGTCATCGAAGTGCGCCCCGTGCGGACGAGTTCGGCATAGACCGAGACTTCGTCGCCAACCGACACGGGCAAGTGAAACTGCATGCCGTCCATCGCGATCGTGACCGCGCGGCCATGCGAATGGCGCGACGCGATCGATCCCGCGGCAAGATCCATCTGGCTCATCAGCCAGCCGCCGAAAATATCGCCATAGGGGTTGGCGTCGGCGGGCATGGCGATGACACGCACCGTGGGCGCGCGATCGGGCGGCGTCGAATCGGACGTCCAGCTTTCAGCCATCCGAATCGGCCTGCGCCTCGCTCTTGGTCGCCGCATGCATCGTCGCGCGGTCCTCTTCATAGGCGCGGCGGATCGGCCCGACCCCCATCAGCACCACGGCGCCCATCGCGACATAGGCGGTCAGCCAGATGTCCTGCTCCGCCAGGCGGTACGACCAGCTCGCCAGCGCGGCGATCAGCATCGCGGCGAAGATGCCGACCGTGATGTGAAGGACTTCGACCAGCACGCGCATCGGATCAGCCGATCATCCCCAGCGGCGATTCGACCAGTGCCTTGAACAGCTTCATCAGTTCCGCGCCGTCCGCGCCGTCGATCGCGCGGTGATCGAAGCTGCCGGTGGCGCTCATCACCGTCGCCACGCCCAGCGCGTCGTCGATGACATAGGGCCGCTTCTCCCCCGCGCCGATCGCCATGATCATGCCCTGAGGCGGATTGATCACCGCCTCGAACTGCTTGATGCCATACATGCCCATGTTGCTGAGGCTGGCGGTGCCGCCCTGATATTCGGTGGGCTGGAGCTTGCCCTCGCGAGCGCGGCCCGCAAGATCCTTCATCTGAGTCGAGATCGCCGAAACGCTGATCCCCGCCGCGTCGCGGATGATCGGCGTGATCAGCCCGGTATCGGTCGAGACCGCCACCGACACATCGGCGCGGCTATATTTGACCAGCGTGTTGCCGGTGTAAGTGACGTTGCACTTGGGCGTCTGGATCAGCGCGACACCCAGTGCCTTGATCAGCAGGTCGTTGACCGAAAGCTTGACGCCGCGCGCGGCCAGCGCCGCATTGAGGTCGGCGCGCAGCTTGAGCAGCGCATCGAGGCGGATATCGACCGTCAGATAGATATGCGGGACGGTCTGCTTCGATTCGGTGAGGCGGCGCGCGATCGTCTTGCGGATGTTGGAGAGCTTCTCCTCCTCGTGCGGGATCGATTCGTCCCACCAGACCGGCTTGTGCTCGGCGGGTGCGGCGGCAGGCGCAGGCGTGGCCGTCGGGGCCGGAGCGGCAGCAGCGGGTGTGGCGGCACCCGGCGTCGCGCCTTCAAGGTCGGCCTTGACGATACGGCCATTCGGGCCGGAGCCCGAAACGCCCGCCAGATCGACGCCCTTCTCGGCGGCGATGCGTTTGGCGAGCGGGCTGGCCTTGACGCGCTCGCCGGTAGCGGGAGCCGGCGTCGGTGCCGGTGCCGGTGCCGGTGCCGGTGCGGGCGCAGCCTTGGCCTCGGGAGCCGGGGCAGCCTCGGCCTTGGACGCTTCGGCCTTGGCGGGCGCAGGGGCGGCAGCGGCGGAGGCATCCTCGCCCTCCCCGGCAAGCACCATGATCACCGTGCCGACCTTCACATTGTCGGTGCCCTCGGGGATGAGGATCTTGCCGACCACGCCTTCATCGACCGCTTCGAATTCCATCGTCGCCTTGTCGGTTTCGATCTCGGCCATCAAGTCGCCCGACTTGACCGTATCGCCTTCCTTGACGAGCCATTTGGCGAGCGTGCCCTCCTCCATGGTGGGCGATAGCGCGGGCATCTTGATTTCGATCGGCATGGACGGTTCCGTCACCTGAGTCCTGGGGAAAGGATTGCGCCCTCCTTTGACGCCGTCCCGCCCGCGGTCAAGACGACTTGCACGAATGACAATCGCGCGGCACGCTTTTGAGGTTCGGCAAGCCGAACCGTTCGGCACCGGCCCGCTCCCCCACCCGGCCTCCCATAGGCTATTAATATCTGGGAGGCCGGGTGGGGGAGCGGGCCGGTGCCGGGCCCTTGCGCAGCAAGGAACAGGGAGAAGCCAATGCGCACCTATCTGGTGGTGATCGACGAGAGTCCGGAGGCCGAGATCGCGCTGCGATTCGCGGCGCGCCGCGCCGTGAAGACCGGCGGCAACGTCGAAATCCTTGCGCTGATTCCGCAGCCCGAGTTCGTCCAATGGGGCGGCGTGATGGCCGCGATGGAGGAAGAAGCGCGCGAACGCGCCGATGGGCTGGTGATGCGCGCGGCCGGAACCCTGTTCTCGGAAAGCGGCCTGAAACCGTCGATCACGGTGCGGCAAGGCGACGGGCCCAAGGTCGTCCGCGAGATGATCGCCGCGAATCCCGACATCGCCGCGCTGGTGCTGGGCGCGGCGGTCGGCGTCTCGCCCGGCCCGATGGTCGCTCATTTCGGCGCGGACCCGGGCTCGCTCAGCGTTCCGTTGATGATCGTCCCGGGCTCGCTCGACAAGGATGCGATTGACCGGCTGAGCTGATCGCCGCACGTTGCTCGCCATGCGCATCATCCTCCCCCTGCTCGTCCTTCTCGTCGCCCTTCCCGCCCAGGCGCAAGTCGCGCCCGATCCGGCGCGGCTGCGGTCCACCGTCGAACATCTGGTCGGCTTCGGCACGCGCCACACGCTCTCCGACACCGAATCGCCCACGCGCGGGATCGGCGCGGCGCGGCGCTGGGCGGGAGCGGAACTGGCGAAGATCGGCGATGCGTGCGGCTGCATCGAAGTCGCCAATATCGGGCGGAGCTTCACGGGCCCGCGCGCCCCGGACGGTGTCGAAGTCGTCGATGTCCTCGGTTTCCAGAAGGGGAGCGATCCCAAGCGAGTCGTCATCATCATGGCGCATATCGACAGCCGCGTGACCGACGTGATGAACATCACTTCCGACGCCCCCGGCGCCAACGACAATGGCTCGGGCACCGCGCTGGTGCTCGAAGCGGCGCGGATCCTGTCGAAGGAGAAGTTCCAGGCGACCATCGTCTATGCGCTCCTCTCGGGCGAGGAGCAGGGGCTGTGGGGCGGGCAATTGCTGGCCGATACCGCCAAGGAGAAGGGCTGGAACGTCACCGCGGTGCTCAACAACGACATTGTCGGCAACACGATCGGGCAGGACGGCAAGCGCTATGCCGGGCATGTCCGCGTCTTTTCCGAAGGCATCCGCGCCGCCGATGCGCTGCCCGACCAGCTCGCCCGCCGTGCCGATGGGGGCGAGGATGACGGCCCCAGCCGCGCACTCGCCAAGGCGATCGACGGCATCGCTGGTACCATCCCCGGCGGGCTCGACGTGTTCGTCGACCGGCGGCCCGACCGGTTCGGGCGCGGCGGCGACCATATCCCCTTCCTCGCGCTCGGCTATCCGGCGGTGCGCTTCTCGGTCGCGGGCGAAAATTGGGACGCGCAGCATCAGGATCTGCGCACCGAGAATGGCCGCGTCTACGGCGACACTCCGGACCGGATGGACTTCGCCTATCTGGCCAAGGTGACTGCGATCAACGTCGCCACCGTCCGCCGCCTCGCCAACGCGCCTCCAGCGCCGGGCACGGTGACGCTCAAGGGCGATTTGTCGTTCGACACGCAAGTGACGTGGGAGGCCGTGCCCGGCGCAGTCAAATACCGCGTTTACTGGCGCCGCAACGATGCCCGGGACTGGACCAGCCACCGCGACGTGACGGGCACCCAGGCCGTGCTGGCGAGCGTGCCGGTCGACGATAATTTCATCGGCGTCTCGGCGATCTCCGCCGACGGGTCGGAGAGCCTGGTGACCTTTGGCGGTCGCGCGACCGTCAGGCGCTAGGCCTCAGCGGCACACGCACTGACAGCCGCACTGGCGGCGGACCGGACGTGGCTTGGGACGGGCCGGGGCGCGGCGGACGGCGCGGCGGGGCTTGGCGCGCACATAGGTCGTCGAGACTTCCTCGGTGACGATCTCTTCCTCGACGATCGTCGTGGTCACCACCGGCGCCGACTGGATCACGACCGTGGTCGTGGTCGAGCCGCCGCCATAATAGCCGCCGCCCTGATAGTAGCCCCCGCCCTGGTAATAGCCGCCCTGCTGGCCATAGCCCTGGGGCGGGCACACATTCGGGCAGCCCTGATAATATTGGCCCTGATAATATTGGTTTTGCACCGCCGGCTGCCCATACGGCGCCGGCGGTGCGTACCCCCCCGGGTATTCGGAATAATAAGCGGGATCGGGATCGACATTGGCGATCGGCTGGCCATAGCCGCCGCCATAGGCGCTGGCGCTCGCCGAGCTCGACGCATAGCCGTCGCCCGCTGCCGCGCTGGCATTCGCCCAAGCGATGCCGCTGACCGAAGCCTGGACGCTGCCCTGCGCATCGACCAGCACCGCGTCGTCATAATAGCGCACCCACCAGGTGCCATAGGGCGGCGCGGAGAGGCCGAAGCTCAGATAGTCGGGGATCTGGAAATCGGGCCGCATCCAGTAAGTGTCGAGCGACACGCCGCGGCGCGGGCGATGATAGCCGCCCCAGCCGCCCGGCGCCTGGCTTCCGCCCCACCAGCGCCCGTTGACGCTCTGGCCCCAGCGATCGCGATTGCCGCCGGTATAGCCATGGCCGCCACCCGGCATCGAGACCCAGCGGCCATTCTGCCACACGCGGCCGTCACCGGCGCGGTTTCCGCCATGCGGCCCCTGGGCATAGACCGGGCCGCCGGTACGCTGCGGCCCGTTGCCGCGCGGAGCCCCGGGGATCGGTGCTCCCGACTGATTATGCCACACCGGCCCGCCGGTGCGCACCGGGGGCGGATCGAAATGCGGCGGATTGGGCGAGGCGTGCGGAGCGCCCGGGATCGGCGCGCCCGACTGGTTGTGCCACGCGGGGCCCGGCGAATTCACTTGCGCGGCAGCGGGGGCGGCGACGGCAAAGGCCGCGACAAACAGGACCACTCTCGACAAACTGCGCATCATAAACTCCTCCGCCATGCCCGGCCCCCGCCCGTCATGGTTGATGAAAAGTTTACTGCGCGCGGGGCCCCGCCGCCACATAATGTGATGCTTAACGGAATCCCGATGCGGGTCAGCGCCGGACCCGCGTTAATGTTTTCAAGCGACTAGCCGGGGCGCCAGCAGCGCGACCAGCGCCTCGCACCCGGCGGCATCGCCATGATCGAAGCGCGCGAGGCTGGGGCTGTCGAGATCGAGCACGCCGATCAGTTCGCCCTGATGGACGATCGGCACGACCAGCTCCGAACGGCTGGCCGAATCGCACGCGATATGGCCGGAAAAGGCGTTGACGTCCTCGACCAATTGCGTTTCCCGCTCGGCAGCCGCCGTTCCGCAGACACCCTTGCCGAAGGGGATGCGGATGCACGCCACCTTGCCCTGGAAGGGCCCGAGCACGAGCTCGCCGCCGAGATTGCGGTAAAAGCCCGCCCAGTTGAGATCGGGCAGGAACTCCCACAGCAACGCCGCCGCGTTCGCCATGTTGGCGATGGGATCGGGCTCGTCCGCGGTCAGCGAATCGAGCGCGGTGGTGAGTTCGCGATAAAGTTCGGACTTGGAGCCGGCGGCGATGTCGAAGGCGTACATGCCGGCGATATAGGCGCGCGCCCGGCCTTGTGCGATAGGCCCGCGCCCCAACGCGATCAGGAGCACTCCATGTCCGGCCAGCAGGCGCTCGGGCTCGATTTCGGCACGACCAACAGCGTCGCCGCGCTTTCGCGGGGGAGCGAAGCCGAACTCGTGCCGTTCGCCGATGGCGGCGACGTCTTCCGATCGGCACTGTGTTACTGGATCGACGACGTGCCCGGCGGGGTCAGCCACGAGGCCGGGCCCTGGGCCATCGCCGAATATCTCGAATGGCCGCAGGACAGCCGCTTCATCCAGTCGTTCAAGAGCGTCGCCGCCAGCCCCGCGTTCGAACACGCCACGGTGTTCAACAAGCGCTACCGGTTCGAGGATCTGGGCGGCATGTTCCTCGCTCGTCTGCGGGCGCGCGCCAAGGGGTTGGAAACGCTTCCCGAGCGCATCGTGATCGGCCGCCCCGTCGCCTATGCCGGATCGCGGCCCGACGAGACGCTGGCGCGCTACCGCTACAATGCGATGTTCCGCGATTTCGGCACCGAACTCCATTATGTCTACGAGCCGCTCGGCGCGGCCTTCAGCTATGCCGCGCGGATCGACGAGCCCGCGACCGTGCTGGTCGCCGATTTCGGCGGCGGCACCAGCGACTTCTCGATCGTCCGCATCGCCGAGCCGGGCGCCGCGCGGCGCTGTGTTCCGCTGGGATCGGCGGGCATCGGCATCGCCGGGGACCGTTTCGACTATGCCATTGTCGACAAGCTGATTTTACCGCTGCTCGGCAAGGGCGGCAGCTACAGATCCTTCGACAAGATCCTCGAAATTCCGGGCGGCTTCTTCCACGAATTCGCCGACTGGTCGCGCCTCGCCCTGATGCGCAACCGCAAGACGATGGACGGGCTCCGCAGGCTCCAGAATACCGCGCTCGACCCCGAAGCGATCGGCCGGATGATCGCGCTGATCGAGAACGAACTCGGCTTCCCGCTCTACGACGCGGTGGGGAAGCTGAAGCGAGCGCTGTCTGGCGAGGAGCATGCCCAATTCGCGTTCAGCGGCGCGGGGCTGGAGATTTCGGCGGAAGTGACGCGCGGCGAATTCGAGGGCTGGATTGCGGGCGATCTGGCGAAGATCGAAGCGACGGTGGATGCGGCGCTGGCGAAGGCCGGCGTGTCGGAGGCGGAGATCGACCGCGTCTTCCTGACCGGGGGTTCCTCGCTCATCCCGGCGATCCGCCGCATCTTCAACCGGCGCTTCGGCGCGGAGCGGATCGCGACCGGCGGCGAACTCACTTCGATCGCGCACGGCCTCGCGCTGATCGGGCGGGAAGCGAATATCGGGGAATGGGCCGCGTGACTGCCGCCGCGATTTTGCCTAATCGACTGCGATGCCCCTGATCCCCGTCACGCGCTCCATTTCGATCGACAGCGATGAAATCGAGGAGAGCTTCACGCGCGCGTCGGGCGCGGGCGGGCAGCATGTGAACACCACCGACAGCGCGGTGATGCTCCGCTTCGACGTGGCGAACTCGCCGAACCTGCCCGAGATGGTCAAGGATCGCCTCGCCGCACTGGCGGGCAGCCGGATGACGCGGGACGGCGTGCTGACACTGCGCAGCGAGGGCTCACGCTCGCAATTGCTCAACCGGCAGGAAGTGCGCGAGCGCCTGCTCGAGCTGATCCGCGAGGCGACCATCGTCCCCAAGAAGCGCCGCCCGACCAAGCCTTCCAAGGCCGCCAAGGCCCGCCGCGTCGATACCAAGAAGCAGCGCTCCCAGATCAAGAGCGGCCGCGGCAGAGTGACTTCGGACTAGCGTTTATCAATGTGCCCCTGCCCGATATCCGGGCCTACTCGCCCGGCGGAACGGGGCCACGCCCGAACCCGATATTGTGAAACCGTAAGGGAAGCGGCGCCTCCGCGGTCACATCGGGCTTGCCCTCGCGCGGCACGATCAGCCCCGCCGCGTGGAGCATCACCGCCGGCCCGCCCTTGCCATAAACCGGATCGCCGACAATCGGGATGCCCATCGCCTCGGCGGCATGGACGCGCAGTTGGTGCGTGCGGCCGGTCTCGGGGAAGAAGGCGACCATCGCGCGGCCCTTCACCCGCTCCAGCACCTTCCACCGCGTCTTCGCCGATTTGCCCGAAGGATCGCCGGTCATCCGCCAACCTTCCTCGGCGGTGGACACCTTGATCAGCGGCAAATCGATCTCGCCGGCATCCTCTTCGGGCTCGCCGTCGAGGATCGCGACATAGCGTTTGGTCACCGCGCCGGCTTCGAACGCCTGGCCGAAGCGCTTGTGCGCCTTGGGATTGCGCGCGAGCAACAGGCAGCCGCTGGTGTCGCGGTCGAGCCGGTGGACGGGGAGCGGCAGCCGCTGAAAACCGAAGGTCAGCTCGCCGAGCATATCCTCGAGGCTGGTCGAGCGGTCACGGGGGCGATCCACCGGCAAGCCCGCGGGCTTGTCGATGACGATCGCCTCACCGTCGATGAAGAGAACGCGGTCTTTGAACATGCGCGGCCATATACACGCCCGAGGCCCCCAAGCGAATCAGCGCAAGCGGATCTCACAGACCGACATCCGGCCGGGGACCGTGGTGCGCCACTGGCCGGTCCATTCGCCGCGCAGCTCGGTGGCCTTGTTGCGGCATTTGGACTCGGCATCGCGCTGGCTCCACAGCGGCCCGACTTCGAACTCGCGAGTCACGCCCTGATTGTTGTCGTAGCCACCACCGCCGCCGCGCCGCAATTCGCACACCGACATGCGGCCCTGAACCGTGGTCGACCAGCCGCCGGTCCATTCGGCGCGCAGCTCATTGGCCTTGGCGCGGCACTTGGTCTCGGCGTCGCGCTGGTTCCAGATCGGCCCGACTTCGACCGTGCGCTTGCCGTCACGGCCCCAGTCGTCGCGGCCGGGGCCGCCGCCCCGGTCACCATCATTGCGGCGGCCCGGGCCATCGTTCATGCCGTTTCCGCCGCGCCGCCCGCGCCAGCCCTTGCCGCGACCACCGGCGTCAGCATCGGTGATGCGGAACAACAGCCGCCAACTGCCGAATGCGGGCGCGCCGGTGATCTCTCCGGTGCGCAGGTTGATCTGGACCTGCACTCCGCCGCGCGAGCGATCGATGATCCACACGCTGTCGCGGTCGCGGCGCTGCTCGTCGAACTGGTGCGCCAGCACGCCGTCATTGTTGAATTCGATCCAGCGCCCGCTGTCGAGCTGCTCGAACGAGCCGCCCCCGCTGTGGAAGACGCGCGTGACATTATTGCCGCTCACCCCACGCCAGCGGTCCTGCTGGGCAGTGGCAGGCGTGGCCGGCGGGGCGAAGCCGGGCGCGGCGAACAGGACAGCGGCGAGAAGAAGGGCGGGCATGACGTCGACTCCCATTGGGCTGCGGGTTGCGGCGCTTGCGCACCGACCGTCAGTTCATAACGCTGTCTAAACGAATAGCCCCGGTTCCGCCACGCCGTTCGCACGCACGAAAGCGGCGGCCGGAGCGAGTGCTCCAGCCGCCGCCAGTGGGACCGCGCCAGGGGAAAAACGCGGTCCTCAGGGAGCGTTTATGCGCTCAGCTTGGCCGCGGTCGCGGCGATGCGGCGGCCCTGGTAGCGCGCGCCTTCGAGTTCGTTGGCGCTCGGCTGGCGGCTGCCGTCCCCGCCCGCGATGGTCGAGGCGCCATAGGGCGAGCCGCCGGTCACTTCGTCGAGCCGGCTCTGGCCCTGGAACCCGTAATCGAGCCCGACGATGGTGAGGCCGAAGTGCAGCAAATTGGTGATGATCGAAAAGAGCGTAGTCTCCTGCCCGCCATGCTGAGACGCGGTCGAAGTGAAGGCGCCGCCGACCTTGCCGTTGAGCGCGCCCTGCATCCACAGCCCGCCGGCGCGGTCCCAGAACGCCGTCATCTGGCTCGCCATCCGCCCGAAGCGAGTGGGCGCGCCGACGATAATGCCGTCATAATCCGCCAGCTTGGCCGGATCGTCGAGCACCGGGTGGCTGTGATCGGCGAAGTAACTCGCCTTGGCGACATCGGCGGGGACCGTTTCGGGCACGCGGAACACATCGACTTCGGCTCCGGCGCCGCGCGCGCCCTCGGCAACCGCGTCAGCCATCGTCGCGAGGTGGCCATAGGAGGAATAGTAGAGGACGAGGATCTTGGACATGAGACAATCCTTCTGCGTTCCCCTCCCGCTTGCGGGAGGGGTTAGGGGAGGGGATTTGGAAATTGGGGGAGGTGCTCGGAGGGACGAAGCCCCTCCCCCGACCCCTCCCGCAAGCGGGAGGGGAAATTAGGTCATTCGGCGTCGACCAGGACGATCTCGGCGTCTTCGATCGCGGTGATGGTGACGGTCTTGCCGCCGCTCAGCGCCGCGCCGTCGCGGGCATTCACTTGTTCGCCATCGACCGTGATCGCGCCGACCGCGGGCACCAGATAGGCGTGGCGGCCGTCACCGACCGTATGTTCCACGCTCTCGCCCGCCCTCAGCGTCGCGCCCAGCACCCGGGCATCGGCCCGGATCGGCAGTGCGTCGGGATCCTCGGCAAAGCCCGACGCCAGCGTCACGAACCTGCCGCCGCGGTCGCCCTTGGGGAAGGGCTTGGCGCCCCAGCTCGGCTGGCCGCCGCTCTCGCGCGGCATGATCCAGATCTGGAAGAGCGTCGTCGTCTCCGGCTCGAGATTATATTCGGCGTGGCGAACCCCGGTGCCGGCGCTCATCACCTGGACGTCGCCGGCCTCGGTGCGGCCCTTGTTGCCCATCGAGTCCTGGTGCGTGATCGCGCCTTTGCGGACGTAAGTGATGATCTCCATATTCTGGTGCGGATGCGCCGGGAAACCCGAGTTCGGGCCGATCTCGTCGTCGTTCCACACGCGCAGCGCGCCCCAGCCCATCCGCTTGGGGTCATGATAGTCCGCGAAGCTGAAGTGATGCCGCGCGTTGAGCCAGCCATGGTCGGCATGGCCGAGGGTTTCGAAAGGTCTTTTGTCGATCATCGTGGTGATCCTTGTTAGCTTCACTCCCTAGATAGGCGTTCGGATCAGCACGTAAATGGAAACGTTGGAAACTGATCGTTTCCATGTTAGGCCAGGCCCATGAAACTTCCCGATTTCGAAGCCTGGGGGATTTTCGCCTCGGTGGTCGAGCATCGCTCGTTCAGCGGCGCGGCGGTCGCGCTCGGCATGTCCAAGGCGACCGTCTCCAAGGCGATCAGCCGGCTGGAGGCCCGCCTCGGCACCACCCTCTTCCACCGCACCTCACGCCGCCTGACCCTCACCGACAGCGGCAGCGCGCTCGCCGAACGCGCGCAACGCATCCTGACCGAGGGCCAATGCGCGGAAGAACAGGCACTCGACGCCGCTAGCGCGCCTGCGGGGCTGGTCCGCGTCGCCGCGCCGCTGACCTTCGGAATCAAGCATCTGGGGCCGGTGTTCGCCGACTTCCTGGCCCTGCATCCCGCGATCCGCATCGACCTGCGCCTCTCCGACGCCTTCGTCGATATCGTCGGCGACGGGATCGACATCGCGATCCGCATCGCCGAGCTGCCGGATTCCTCGCTAAGGGCCCGCCGCCTCGGTCCCGTCACCGCCCATATCGTCGCCTCACCCGCCTATTGGGAAAAGCATGGCCGCCCGCGCCATCCCGCCGATCTCGCGCATCACGCCTGCTTCACTTACGCCAACACCTCCAACCCCGATGTCTGGCGCTTCCGCAAGGCGGGGGGCGAGGAAGCGTCGGTGCGCGTCGAGGGGCCGATCCGCACCGACAATGGCGACGCGATGCTGCCCGCGCTGCGCGCCGGGCTGGGTGTGGCGGTCCTCCCCGGCTTCGTCATCGACGAGGATCTGGCGGTAGGAACGCTCGAAGCCGTGCTGCCCGAATGGTCGACTGGATCGGTCGCGCTTCACCTCATCACCCCGCCCGGCACGCTGCGCCCCGCTCGCGTCGAAGTGTTGATAGACTTCCTTACCGAAAGCCTGCGCCGGACCTGCGCCGAACCGCGCTGACACGTTAAGCGTTAATACGAGGGCGCTCCTGCCGTTTACCCCTGTTAGAAAGCTTTTCGAAGGCGCCGAGGGCCCGCGACTCGTGGACCTAGGCCGGTTAGCGCAAAATTAACCTTTTGCCTTCAGACAAGCTTAGGTTAATGAATCGCTCAGGGTGAGCCTGCCAAAAGGGGCGGCAATCATTCGCGGGCAAGGGGACTGCAGATGCGCGTTTTGCTGATCGAGGACGAGCCCAGCACCGCCAAGGCGATCGAGCTTATGCTCACGACCGAGGGCTTCAACGTCTATACTACGGACCTCGGTGAGGAGGGCTTGGACCTCGCCAAGCTCTATGATTACGACATCATCCTGCTCGACCTGAACCTGCCCGACATGCACGGGTACGATGTTCTCAAGAAGGTCCGCGTCGCCCGGGTGCAAACCCCGGTGCTGATCCTGTCGGGCATCAACGAAATGGATTCAAAGGTGCGTTCGTTCGGCTTTGGCGCCGACGATTACGTCACCAAGCCTTTCCACCGCGAAGAGCTGGTCGCGCGCATCCACGCCGTGGTCCGCCGTTCCAAGGGTCATTCGCAGTCGGTCATCCGCACGGGCAAGCTCGCCGTGAACCTCGACGCCAAGACCGTCGAAGTCGATGGCGCCCGCGTGCACCTGACCGGCAAGGAATATGCGATGCTGGAGCTGCTCTCGCTCCGCAAGGGCACCACGCTCACCAAGGAAATGTTCCTCAACCACCTTTATGGCGGGATGGACGAGCCCGAGCTCAAGATCATCGACGTCTTCATCTGCAAGCTGCGCAAGAAGCTCAGCATGGCGACCGAAGGCGAGAATTACATCGAGACCGTCTGGGGCCGCGGCTATGTGCTGCGCGAGCCCGAGGGCGGCGAAGAGGCGATGGACGAAGTCGCCTGATACGAGACAAGCGGGGGCTTGAGAGGGCCGCGGTTCGCAAGTACCGCGGCCCTTTTCGTTGGCGCGCAAAAATAGGGCCGCGGCCGCACCAGACCGCGGCCCTTCGCGGAGCGACAAGGGGCTGTCGGCCCGCGAACCTAGTGGAAGATGCCGACCGCCAGTTCGACCCAGACCAGCAGGAAGACCCCGAGGATCGCCAGCGCCGCGACGGTGCGGCCCCCTGTGCTGCGGATCGTGCGCCGGGCCAGCTCATAGGCGCCGCATGCGAGCGCCAGCATCACGCCCATGGTGATGAAATCCTCCGGGCCCCACGTCACTTCGCTGGTCAGCCGCATCGCGATCGCCGGGATCAGCAACAGCCCCGCCGCGCCGCCCCACATCGCGACTCGCCAGCCATTGCCGCCCTGTTCGCGCATCTCAACCTGTCCTGCCATGTCTCTGTCCTCGTCCCTGATTGACTGAGGCGCTTGTCGCAGAGCGGCTTGCAACGCTGATGCTGCGTCCAAGGAGATTTGGTGCAGACCTTCTTAGCCCCTCCCCTTCAGGTTCAGCTGAGGCACGTGACTCTGCTGAACCTGAAGGGGAGGGACTTTCTGGGTCAAGCCCCGCGCAAATCTCGGGATGATCGCGCACCATCGCCTGGATGCCCTGGAGCCACCGCGTGGCAATCGCCGCTTAGTTCTTGAGCTGGTACACCCGCTCCCCGCCCACCCAGGTCTCGAGCACTTGCGTGCGGCGCAATTCGGTCGGGCTGGCGAGCAGGGGATCGCGGTCGAGGATGATGAAATCCGCGCGCATGCCCGGCGCCAGCCGCCCAAACTTCTTCTCGGCGAACCCGGCATAGGCCGCCCCGGTCGTGAACGCCGCCCAGGCCTCTTCGCGGCTGATCAGTTCCTCTGGCCGCCAGCCGCCGAACGGCTGCAAGTCGGCATCCTGCCGGGTAAAGGCGGCCGCCCAGCCCGCGAACGGATCGGGGCTCTCGACCGGGAAGTCCGACCCGAAGGCAAGGTGCGCACCGTTGCGCAGCATCGAGCGCCACGCATAGGCGCCACTCAGCCGGTTCGGCCCCAGCCGCGCCTCGGCCATGTGCATGTCGCTGGTCTGGTGGACCGGCTGCATCGAGGCGATGATCCCGAACTTGCCGAAGCGCGGCAGGTCCGCTGGATCGACGATCTGGGCATGTTCGATGCGCCAGCGGCGGTCGCCCTTGAAATTGTCCGACAGGACCTCGATCGCGTCGAGGACTTGGCTGTTGGCGCGGTCGCCGATCGCGTGGACCGCGATCTGGAAATCGTCCATCGCCCCGCGGCTCATCAGGTTGAGCAGTTGGTCGTCCGACAGGAAGCCCAGCCCCTTCTGCCCTGGCGCGTCGGCATAATCCGCCTTGAGCCATGCCCCGCGGCTGCCCAGCGCGCCATCGGCATAGAGCTTGATCCCGCCCATCCTCAGCCGGTCGTCATAGAGCCACGGGGTCGGCCCCTGCCCCGCCACGGCGAGCGCGGTATCGACGCCGCGGCCATAGCTCATGATCCGGACACGAAGCAGCCCGAGATCGCCCATGCGTCGATAGGTCAGCCAGTCCTCGATGGTGGTGCCCATGTCCGATGTCGCGGTGATGCCCAGCTTGAACAGGATGTCCTGCGCGGCGAGGAAGGCGGCGTTGCGGTCGCGCGGCGTAGGCTGCGGCACGACCTTCTCGATCAGCCCCATCGCGCCGTCGACGAACACGCCGGCGGGGTTGCCCCTGGCGTCGCGTTCGATCCGGCCGCCGGCGGGGTCCTTCGTGCCAGGGAGGATTCCCGCGACCTGGATCGCGCGGCTGTTCGCCCAGCCGGCATGGCCATCGACTCGTTGCAGCCAGACCGGACGATCGCCGACCACGGCGTCGAGATCGGCGGCGGTCGGGAAGCGGCCCAGCCCCCAGCGCTCCTGGTTCCAGCCAAAGCCCAGAATCCATTTGGCGGGATTGGCGGCGGAGTAAGCGGCGATCCTGGCCAGCGCCTCATCGAGGCTGCGCGTTTGCGACAAATCGAGCCGCAGTGCCTGGAAGCCCAGATCCATGACATGCCCGTGCGCGTCGATCATGCCCGGGATCATCGCCTTCCCGCCCAAGTCGATCCGCCACTCGACTTGCTTGGGGCGCTTCTCGTTGCCTGCCAGCAGCCGCGTCACCACGCCCGCGCGGCTGAACATGATGCCGGAAAAGCGGACGACCTGCCCCTTGTCGTCCAGCGTCATGCCGTTGACGTTGTCGACCAGCCCATCGGCATGGGCGGCGGGGGCGAGGAGAATCGACAGGAGCGCGAGGGCCCGGATGAGAAACTTCATTTGGGCAATCTCCTCACCAGCGCGCTGGTATCCTGGCGGCCACCGCCACTTTCGGCGACATCGGCATAATAGCCATCGACCAGGCTGGTCATCGGCAGTTGCGCCCCGTTACGTCCGGCTTCGGCGAGCGCCAGCCCCAGATCCTTGCGCATCCAGTCGATCGCGAAGCCGAAGTCGAACTTGTCCTCGCTCATCGTCTTCCAGCGATTTTCCATCTGCCAGCTCTGCGCCGCCCCGCCCGAGATGCTTTCCAGCACCTTGTCGAGATCGAGCCCCGCTTTCTGGGCAAAGCGCAGCCCTTCGGACAGGCCCTGGAGCACGCCAGCGATACAGATCTGGTTGACCATCTTGGTCATTTGCCCCGCGCCCGGCCCGCCGACATGGACGATGCGCTTGGCATAGGGCGCCATGACCGGCATCGCCGCCGCCATCGCCGCGTCCGAACCGCCGCACATGATCGAAAGCTGGCCATTCTCCGCGCCCGCCTGTCCGCCCGACACCGGCGCATCGACGCTCAGGATGCCGCGCGCGACCGCTTCCGCATCCAGCCGCCGCGCGATCTGCGCGGAAACCGTGGTGTGATCGACGAACAGCGCGCCCTCGCGCATCGCCGCGAAAGCGCCATCGGGGCCCAAAGTCACCCCTTCGAGATCGGCATCGCGCCCGACGCAGCTCATCACCACGTCCTGACCCTTTGCCGCCTCGGCCGGCGTCGCCGCCGCCCGCCCGCCATGCGCCGCGACCCACGCATGCGCCTTTTCGGCGGTGCGGTTATAGACAGTGAGGTCGTGCCCTGCCCCGGCCAGATGCCGCGCGATGGGGCCGCCCATCACGCCCAGCCCTAGAAATGCGATTTTTGCCATATAGCCCTGCGCATAAGGCGTGTTTCCCCGCCACGCCAGATGGTCTAGGCGAGCGGGCTATGGCTACCAAAACCGCGCCCGCCCAAACCCTGCCCGTCACCATCGAGGATGTGCGCGAGGCGCGCGCGCGGATTGGCGACCAGGTGGTGCGCACGCCGACGCTGATCAGCCGCACGCTTTCGGAACTGACCGGCGCGACCGTCTATCTCAAGTTCGAGAATCTCCAGTTCACCGCGGCCTATAAGGAACGCGGTGCGCTCAACACGCTGCTCCAGCTTCCCGCCGACACGACCGGGGTGATCGCTGCATCGGCGGGCAATCACGCGCAGGGCCTCGCCTATCACGCCAAGCGCCTCGGCATCCCCGCGACGATCGTGATGCCCAGGAACACGCCGGTGGTGAAAATCACTCAGACCGAAGGCCATGGCGCGACCGTGGTGCTCGAAGGCGAGACCTTCGACGCGGCATACGAACATGCGCGCAAGCTGGAGGCCGAACAGGGCCTGACCTTCGTCCATCCGTTCGACGACACCCGCATCATCGCGGGCCAGGGCACCGTCGCGCTCGAAATGCTGGAGGACGTGCCCGATCTGGACATGCTGGTCGTGCCGCTGGGCGGCGGCGGGCTGATTTCGGGCATGGCGACCGTCGCCAAGGCGCAAGCCCGCCCGATCGAAGTGATCGGCGTCGAGGCGGAGCTCTACCCGTCGATGTACAATCGTCTGCACCACACCGAGATGCCGTGCGCGGGCGATACGCTGGCCGAGGGCATCGCGGTCAAGGAGCCCGGCACGATCACCACCGAGATCGTCAAGGCGCTGGTCGACGATATCGTGCTGGTCAACGAACGCCGGCTGGAGGAAGCCGTCAGCCTGCTGCTCCAGATCGAGAAGACCGTGGTCGAGGGCGCCGGGTCCGCGGGCCTCGCCGCGCTGCTTTCGGAGCCCGAGCGCTTCAAGGGCAAGAAGGTCGGCACTGTGCTGTGCGGCGGTAATATCGACACGCGGCTGCTCGCCAACGTGCTGCTGCGCGACCTTGCCCGTTCGGGCCGCCTCGCGCGGCTGCGCATCCAGCTCCAGGACCGCCCCGGCGCGCTCTATCACGTCGCCCGCATCTTCCACGAGCAGGGCGTCAACATCATCGAAGTCTATCACCAGCGCGTCTTCACCACGCTGCCCGCGAAGGGCCTGATCACCGAAATCGAATGCGAAACACGCGACCGCAACCATCTCGACCGGCTGATCACTGCGCTCAGGCGCGCGCAGTACGAAGTGAGCCAGACCGAACTGGCCTGAGCTTCCTAAGCCCTCCCCTTCGGGGGGGCTCTTGAAAAAGACGAACCGAATCGTACGCGCGCCAAACCGAGTCGCCGCGCGATTCACACGATTCACCTACGCGCTTATACGTAACGCGAACCCCGTCCCGGCGCCTTTTTGCGCGGGCGATGCGGCCTTGCGCGCGGTTCGTTTCGGCAATGGTGAATCGTTAACTCTCTTTCATGGTAAAGCGGCTTTTCATCGTCTTTTTCCCGGGTCATAGTCGTGTTCGAGGCCGCGTATCGATGGCCGTGAGCAAGGGGCGAACAAGGCGTGACGGCACTTTCACGTTTTCCGAGATTCTTCGTGACCAGCCCTTCGCCGTGCCCGTATCTGCCGGGCAAGCAGGAGCGGAAGATCTTCACCGAGCTGAGCGGGCCGCACGCCGGCGAGCTCAACGACGCGCTCGGCCGGATCGGTTTCCGCCGCAGCCAGTCGGTCGCGTACCGGCCCAGCTGCGCGGGCTGCACTGCCTGCGTCTCGGTCCGCGTCGTCGCCGGCGAGTTCAAGCCCAATGCCAGCCAGCGCAAGCTGATGAAGCGCCACAGCGACCTCGAAGTCACCGCGTGCAAGCCTTGGGCGACCGAGGAACAGTTCGAGCTGCTCCACAAATATCTGGGCGCGCGCCATCCCGGCGGCGGCATGGCCGCGATGGACGAAGGCGATTATGCCGACATGGTCGAGCAGAGCCCGGTCACCTCGCACGTCATCGAATATCGCGAGCCGACCACCGCCACCGGCCATCGCGGCCGCCTGGTCGGCGCGTGCATCACCGACAGTCAGGCCGATGGCCTCTCGATGATCTACAGCTTCTTCCTCGCCGATGAGGAAGATCGCCCGGGCCTGGGCAATTTCATCATCATGGATCACATCATGCGCGCGCGCGCGGCGGGCCTGCCCTATGTCTATCTCGGCTATTGGGTGAAGGGCAGCGAGCGCATGGCGTACAAGACCCGCTATCGCCCGATCGAAGTGCTCGGCCCCAATGGCTGGGCTCCTCTCGAGGACGAGGACATGGCGGTTGCGATGCCGGTCCCGGCACGGATGCCGGAGCTTGCGTGATCCCGCGGGGTCTCTAACCTCGCCGCCATGCCTGACGGCCTTTCCAGCCTGAACGAATTCGAGCGGCGAATCCTTGCGTTACTTGCACAGGGGCATACCGCGAAGAGCGTCGCCACCGAGACCGGGGTTAGCGTCCATTCGGTCAACGAACGGCTCCGCGACGCGCGGCGCAAGACCGGCGCGAGCAGCAGCCGCGAGCTTGCCAGGCTCTTCGCGGACAAGGGACAAGAAAATCGGGACGATAAAATTGACCTTGGCAGCGCGCCCGCTGCTCCCGCAACGCCCCGGCGCATCGACGCTCTCAATTGGAGATGGATCGCCATGGCCGTCATTGCTCTCGCCGCCGCAGCCGCGTGGTTCCTTGCGCCCCCTCCCGCGCCTCATGTGGAGCCGCCGCGCGTCGTGTCGTTCCGGCCGGCCGACTTCGGCCCCATGCGGGCGGGCAAGGTTACGCTGCGGCTGGAATTCGACCGGCCGATGCGCCGCAACAGCTACTCGTTCGTGCGGATCGACGAGGGCAGCTATCCCGATTGCCCGAACCCGCCCCGGCAATCGCCGGACGGCCGCAGCTTCGTGCTCGATTGCACGCTGCTATCGGGTCGCACCTATGCGATCGGCGTCAATATCGGCCCGTACCGGAACTTCGTGGGTGCTGATGACGGCATCCCCGCCCAGCCGTGGAAGCTGATGTTCGCGGTGCCCTGACGCGCAGCCTATTCCTCGCCGCCCAGCTGGTCGACGTGCAGATCGACGTCGAGCTTTTCCTCGCCGCGCCCGACGCGCGTCCCCGCGATCGGCGCGGCGCCAGTGGCGTCGAGTCCGATCGCGACGCGGACATAGCTTTCGTCTGGTGACAGCCCCGTCGCCGGATCGAACCCGATCCAGCCGATCCCCTCGACATGCGCCTCGGCCCATGCGTGCGGCGCCGAATGGGCCTCGCCGTCGGTGCGATAGCCCGAGACGTAGCGTGCTGGCGCGCGGAGGTGGCGCGCGGCGGCGATGAACATCTGCGCCACATCGCGCGAAGTCACTGCCTTCGCCGCGAACGCCTCGGCGGCGGCGCACCCCCGGTCGGGCAAGTCCGGCGCGTCGGGAAAGCGCGTGTGGAGCGCGGTATTGAGCCGGTGCAGGCGGTCGAGCATCTCGCCCGTCCCTAATTCCGCGGCAAATTCCGCCAGCGCGACGCTCGGCTGGGTCCGCGGCGTGGTGCGCAGGTAGAAAAGCGGCGGCAGCGGCTCGTCGCCCGCCCGGATCACCCCGGAGTTTTCCGAAGTCAGCACTTCGCCGGTCACGGTGATGTCGATCGCCGCGATCGGCCCCTCGGCGTAGAGCATCGTCACTGCGTTGCCATAGCCATCCACGGCGTCGCGCAGCCGCGCATCGCAATCGACTCCGATCCGCCAGCTCACCACGGTCTGGTCCTGCGTGTCGGTGGGCGTCAGCCGCAGCATCTGGACGAGGCGCGCCTGGGGCTGGCTGAAGCGATATTGGGTGAGGTGCTCGACCGCGATTCGCATCAGATGAACCGGAACTGCCGCGCGACCGCGGCATTGAGCATGTCGTTTTCGGCGATGAACGCCTCCAGATACTGGTGCAGCCCGCTGACGATCACGTCCGTGGTCCGCGTCTTCTGCATCCGCGACATGCGCGCGCGCGCCATCCGATCGGCCTCGCCCTGCAAGCCGGTGCGCTTGGCGAGCTGGTTGAGCAGATTGACCACTTCCTCGACGCACGCCGCCAGGCTGCGCGGCAATTCGAAGCGGCTGATCAGCAAGTCGATCACGTTCCGCGGCTTGAGCCCGTCATTGTAGAGCCAGCGATAGGCGGTCACCGCCGATACGGTCTGGAGGATCGTCGTCCATTGGTCGCGGTCCACCGCGCCGCCCACCACTTCGCCTTCGGGCAGCAGCAGATGATATTTCACATCGACCAGCCGCGCGGTGTTGTCCGCGCGCTCGACCGCGGCGCCGAGCTGGATCAGCAGATTGGCCTCGTTGCGCATCATCCGGTGGAGCGCGCCTTCGAAGCCGCGCGTCTCGCCCTTCACCGCTTCGAGCAGGTTGAGCGTCTCGGTCGGCCCGCCGGTGGTGCGGCGGTTCTGGAACATCAGCCAGGCGCGGTTGATCGCGGTCCAGGCCTCGCGAGTCAGCGCCGTCCGCACCGCGCGGGCATTATTGCGCGCGCGGTCGAGGCACGAGACGATCGAGCCGGGATGGCTGGCATCGAGCGCGAGGAACCGCGCGACATGCGCCTGGGTCAGCGGATGGCCGGTCGCGGCGAACGCCTTGTCGGTATAGCTGACCGCGAGCGCGCTCGCCCATGCCGCTTCCCCCGCCGGCCGCGCCGACAGCGCGTCGAGCCGCACGGTCGCCTCGACCAGCCGCGCGATAAAATCGGCGCGCTCGAGATAGCGGCCCAGCCAGTAGAGCGCGGCAGCGGTGCGGGAAAGCATCAGCATGGCGCAATTCCTCCCCTGAAAGGGGAGGGGGACCGCGCCCGAAGGGCGTGGTGGAGGGGTATCGCGCTATCGGGAGAGAGATACCCCTCCGTCAGCGCTTCGCGCTGCCACCTCCCCTTCCAGGGGAGGATCAAGAGAAGCGCCCTCACGACTCCTGCCCCTGCCGCTGGCGCTGGCCGGTTTCGGAAAGCAGGACGAAACTGTCCTTCGTCCCCCCGCCCTGGCTCGAATTCACCACCAGCGAACCCTCGCGCAAAGCCACCCGCGTCAGCCCCCCCGGCACCACCCGCACGCCGTCGCTGCCGGTCAGCACGAAAGGCCGGAAATCGACATGGCGGGGCGCGAGCCCCTTCTCGGTCACCGTCGGCACGGTCGAGAGCGCCAGCGTCGGCTGCGCGATATAGCGGTGCGGCTCGGCGATCAGCACGGCGCGGAATTCCTCGATCTGGGCCTTGGTCGCGGTCGGCCCGACCAGCATCCCATAGCCGCCCGATCCATCGACCAGCTTCACCACCAGATCGGCGAGGTTATCGAGCACATATTTCAGCGCCTGAGGCTCGCGGCACCGCCACGTCTCCACGTTCGGCAGCTTGGCCTCGCCGCCCGAATAGAAGCGCACGATCTCGGGCATGTACGAATAGATCGCCTTGTCGTCGGCGATCCCGTTGCCCGGCGCGTTGAGGATCGCGACATTGCCCGCGCGGTACGCCGCGATCAGCCCGGGCACGCCCAGCATCGAATCGGGGCGGAAGGCCAGCGGATCGAGATAGTCGTCGTCGATCCGGCGATAGATGACATCGACCTGCACCCGGCCCGCGATCGTCTGCATGAAGACGAGATCGTCGTCGACCACCAGATCGGCCGCCTCGACCAGCTCGATCCCCATCGAATCGGCGAGGAAGCTGTGCTCGTAATAGGCCGAGTTGAAATGGCCGGGAGTCAGCACGACGCACACCGGGCTCTTCTTGGTCCCGGGCGCGACGGAGCGCATCGTCTGGAGCAGCATGTCGGGATAGGAGTCCACCGGCTCCACCCGGAAATCGCGGAACAGCTCGGGGCACAGGCGGATCATCGCCTCGCGGTTTTCGAGCATGTACGAGACGCCGGAGGGCGTGCGCGCATTATCCTCCAGCACATAGAATTCGTCGGGGCCGGTGCGCACCAGATCGATCCCGCAGATATGCGCCCACACCCCGTGCGGCGGGCGGATGCCGGCGACTTCGGGGCGGAACTGCTCGTTCATCAGCACCAGCTCGGGCGGGATCACGCCCTCGGCGAGGATCTTCCGCTCCCCGTAAATATCCTCAAGAAACGCATTGATCGCCTCGACCCGTTGGACGAGGCCCTCGCTCAGCCGCGCCCATTCATCGTGCATGAACACACGCGGGACGATGTCGAACGGAATGATCCGCTCGGCCGCGTCGCTGTCGCCATAGACCGCGAAGGTGATGCCGAGCTGGCGAAAGGTCGCTTCGGCGGATTGCTGGCGGCGATGGAGCTCCTCGGCGGGCGTATCGGCGATCCACTGCGACAGCGACGCGAATTCCGCGCGCGGCGCCTCGGGCCCGCCATGCCCCCAAATCTCGTCGAACGCCCCGCCTGTCGCCATTCGCTCCCCAAACGCCAGAATGCCTTGAGGTTCCATGCTGCAACGCTTTGTTGCGCCGCACAAGGGGGCGAGACTTGCCGGCGCACGCCGACTGCACCATCGTGCGGCAAGGGTTTGGGGGGAAGTCGATGTTCTGGCTCGTACGGGTACCGGCGTGCATCTGCCTGCTGATTGGCCCGGTCCTGCTTGGTTACGGGGGTTGGCGCTATCATGGGTTCCAGAGTGTTGAAGCCGAAAAGGCCGTAATTCGCGCGGCCACACCGCCCAAGCTCGTTGCAATCGAGCGGTTCGATCCGGCGCGCGACGCGGGGGCAGGCGGTGAAATGTCGATCTTGGGTCAGGTTGATTTTGCCCAGGCCCAAGAGGTATTTCCAGGGGAGGGGAGCCGGTCGCTCGGTGACAGCAGGAGCGATGGAAGCTGGATCGTCGCGCCGATCTATCCCGCTACTGCGTCCCGAGCGGAGGGCGCAGCGCTGGGCGTGATGATAGAGCGCGGGCCAGCAACCCCGGATCAGATCAGGCACATGGTCACCCGCGAGGGGCCGTTCGCGCCCGTCCTTGCAATCCGGGGTGCCAAGGTGGACGCCACCGCGGTTGAAACGGCAACGCCGGGCATGTCCAGCTTCCGCCTCGCTCCGAACCCGCTTTACATCGATCCATATGAAGCAGGTCGTAACAAGGCGCTCGCCGCCTCGGCACATGCGGATTACGATGCTATTGAGCTGATGATCTTCGGGCTGGCCATGGGGCTCTATGGAGTCGTCGTCCCGATCCTCGCCCGTCCTCGCAGGGCAAGGAAGGCGCACGACTGAAAGGCCGTCTCCTCACTTGGCCCCTAATTCACTTCCCTGCCGCCAGTTCGGTCAAGCTTGCCTGGGACAGGATTTGCGGCAGCACCTGCGGCTCCGCCACGCCCGGCTTGTACCACAAATAGAGCGGCACGCCCGCGCGGTTATGCTTCTCGATGAAGCGCCCGAGCGCCGGATCGCCATCGGTCCAGTCGCCGACGAGCACCGCGACATCGCCCCGGGTCAGTGCGTCCGCGACGGCCTGCGTCTCGATCACGGCCTTCTCGTTGACCTTGCAGGTGAGGCACCAGTCGGCGGTGAAATAGGCGAAGACCGGCTTGCCCTGTGCGGTCAGCTCGGCCAGCCGCTGCTCGCTGAAGGGCTCGGCTCCCGCGACGTCGGCCCTGGCCCCGGCGGGCGCGGGATTCACCAACGTCACAGCGCCCAGCGACAACAGGATCAGCGGCAGCGGAAGCAGCCATGCGGCCTTGCCCTTCACTTGCCGCGCCCCAGCCCACCACAGCCCAAGGCCGAGGAGCAGCGCCGCGACCAGCCCGGTCGCCATGCCGTCCGCGCCCGCCTGCTTCCCCAGCACCCAGGCGAGCGCGATCGCGGTCAGGAACATCGGCACCGACAGGATATGGCGGAACGTCTCCATCCACGCCCCCGGCCTCGGCAGCAGCCGCCTGAGTGCGGGCACGAACCCCAGCAGCAGGAAGGGCAAGGCGATCCCCAGCCCCAGCCCGGCGAAGATCGCCAGCGCGGCGGGTATGGGCAGCACCAGTGCCGCCCCAAGCGCCGTCCCCATGAACGGTCCGGTGCAGGGCGTCGCGATAAAGGCGGCGAGCGCCCCGGTCATGAACGCCCCGCCGGTCCCCTGTCCCGCCACGCGGTTGATGAAGCCGGGAGTCATCATCTCGAACAGTCCGGCCAGGTTGAGCGCGATCCCCGTCACCACCAGCATCAGGAACAGGATGACCTTCGGGTTCTGCAACTGGAACGCCCAGCCGGCCATCTCCCCGCTGGCCCTGAGCCCGAGCAGCACCCCGCCCAGCGCGAGGCACACCAGCACCACGCCCGCCGTATAGGCCAAAGCCTCGCCGCGCGGGTGTCCTTCACCGTCATTCGCCTTGGCGAGACTTAACGCCTTGAGGCTCAGGATCGGGAAGACGCACGGCATGATGTTGAGCAGCAGCCCGCCCAGCACTGCCCCGCCAAACGCGAGCAAAGCCGTCCACCAGAGCCCGCCCGCCGGCGCAGGCGCGGTCGCGGCTGCCGCGGCCACCACGCCCGGCACCGCGTGGATCGCGAACCCGCGGTCCTTGCCCACGCTCAGCACGCCCTCGATCGGCCCAGCCGCATCGGCCCCCTTGGCCTTGGTCGAGATCACCAGCCGGTCGCCGTCGCGCACGCTCGATTGCGGCGCGCCATAATCGACCACGCCGTCGGTGATGGGATAGAAATAGATGTCCTCCGCCGCCGCGCCCGCGGGGAAGGGCACCGAAAGCCGGAAGGCCCCGCCCGAAACCTGGTAGGTGGCCTCGCTCCCCAGCGGCTTGGGGATCGCCGCGCGCCAGCCATCGAACTGCGCGCGCCGCTCCGCGCTCACCGCGCCGTCGCCCACCGTCATGCTCGCGGTCAGCACCGCCTTTTCGGGCACGCACATCTCGTTGGTGCAGACCAGATAATCGAGCTTGACCGAGACCGGCAGCACCGTCCCCGGCGCAAGGCCCGCAGGCACCTTGAGCGTCACGAAGCGCGTATACGGCGCCTCATAGACATAGTTCATCAGCCCCGCGATCAGCAGCCGTTGCGGCACCGGATAGCTGAATTCGCCCGCGCTCATCCCCTTGGGCAGCGTCCATTCGGCCCGGGTCGGGATCCCGGCATCGCCGGGGTTCATCCAATAGGCGTGCCAGCGCGGCTTGGGCGTGCCCTCCAGCGCCAGCGTCACGTCGCTCCCGGCGGCGGGCGTATCGCTCTCGGGCACCAGCTGGAGCAGCACATGCGGCCCCGGCTCGATCTCCTGCGCCAGCGCGGGTGCGCCCGCCCCAATACCCGCCAGCGCGAGCAGCAACGCCATCAGCCCGAAACAAAATGCCCGCATCACCCGTCCTTGCCCTCGCTCAGCGGTTCCCCGATAGCAAACGCATGATGGGTTTGACCACCGGAGGCCGCATGAAGTTCGTCCGCACGCTCACCGCTCTGATCGCTTTCGCGGCGCCCCTCCCAGCACTGGCGCAGCAATCCCCGCCAAAGCTGGTGGTGGTGATCTCGGTCGATCAATTCTCCGCCGATCTCTTCGCCGAATATCGCACGGTCTTCACCGGCGGCTTCGCGCGGCTGCTCGGCGGGGCGGTCTTCCCCTCCGGCTATCAGAGCCACGCCGCGACCGAGACCTGCCCCGGCCATTCGACGATCCTCACCGGCAGCCGCCCCGCGCGGACGGGCATTATCGCCAATGACTGGATCGACTTCAGCTCGCTGCGCGGCGACAGGCCCAATCACCGCATCTATTGCGCCGAGGACGAGAGCGTCCCCGGATCGAGTTCGTCAGACTATACCGTTTCCGACAAGCATCTGCGCGTGCCCACGCTCGGCGAATGGATGAAGCTCGCCGATCCCGCCAGCCGCGTCGTCTCGGTCGCGGGCAAGGACCGCGCCGCCGTCATGATGGGCGGGCACAAGGTCGACGAACTCTGGTGGTTCTGGGACAAGAGCCGCAGCTTCCAGAGCTATGCCGGCCGCGCGATGCCCGCCGCGGTCGCAAACGCCAACGCCGCGCTCACCGCACGCCTCGCCCAGCCGCAAAAGCCGCTGCCGCTCCCCGCCTTCTGCCAGCCCCGCGACCGCGCCTTCCAGGCGGGCAGCCAGAGCGTCGGCGCGGGCCGCTTCGCGCGCAAGGCGTTGGGCGAAAAGGACAGCCTCCAGCCCTTCAAGGCCGCGCCCGAATTCGACGACGCGATCATGACGCTCGCGACCAACCTCGCCACCGGCATGAAACTGGGCCAGGGCGCGCATACCGACCTGCTGATCATCGGCGCCTCGGCGACCGACTATGTCGGCCACAGCTACGGCACCGAAGGCAGCGAGATGTGCCTCCAGATGCTCGCGCTCGACCAGCGCCTCGGCCGGCTGTTCGCCGCGCTCGACAAGACCGGGGTGGATTACGAAGTCGTGCTCACCGCCGATCATGGCGGGCTCGACATCCCCGAGCGCAACCGCGAGCATGGCGCGACCATGGCCGCGCGCAACGCGCTGACCGAAGACGGCAAGGAAATCAGCCTCAGCACCACGCGGATCAACCGGATCGTCGCGGACAATCTGGGGATGACGGGCACGATCCTGTGGGGCGGCGCGCCGGGCGACGTCTATATCGACCCCAGGCTCACTCCCACCCAACGCGAAACCGTCCAGCAGGAGGCGATCCGCGTCTACCGCCAGGACCCGCAGGTCTATGACGTCTATACCCGCGAACAGATCGCGGCGACGCCCAGCCCCAAGGGCCCGCCCGAAACCTGGACGATGCTCGAACGCGCCCGCGCCTCGCTCGATTTTGGCCGCAGCGGCGACCTGGTGGTGGCGCTGCGCCCGCGCATCACGCCGATCGCGATCCCCGGTCAGGGCTATACCGCGACGCATGGCAGCTTCTGGGACTATGACCGCCGCGTGCCGATCCTGTTCTGGCGGCGCGGGATGACCGGCTTCGAACATCCGCTGTCGGTCGAGACGGTTGATATCGCCCCGACACTGGCGGCGACGCTGGGCGTGCCGGTCCCGGGCGAGATCGACGGGCGATGCCTCGATCTGGACGCTGGGCCGGAGACGACGTGTAAGTAAGGGGAACGGGATGCCGCGCGAAGCCTGGCCGATCTGGCTATTCAGCCTGTTGCTGCTGCTCGGCTTCCCCGTGATGAACGTTGTCTATTGGGACGCAGTGGCGCGATCGCGGGTGCTGCCTGCGAATGGCGACGCCATCATGATCCCGATCATGGGCGGCGTTGTGGCGACCTTGATCGTGTCGCCGGTCGTGCTGGGTATCGCGTGGCTATGCCTGCGACGGTACAATCCCGAAACCCGGCTGAGCGCGTGGCGGCGCGACCGGCCGCTGCGCACGATTCTCGCCACGCTCGTCTTCGGAGGCCTGGCTGCATTGCTGCTGGCGGGGAGCATCGACGACTTTGTCCACTCGACCCTTTGGTACGACCGCTTCTGGGTCGGCTATTTCGTCGGCTGGGTTGCGTGGCTGCTCGCCCTGCGCGCGGCGCTGATCGATCAGCGCGCGGCCGACGAACTCTATTAGCGCCGCACCTCGAACGCTCGCATCCCGGTCAGCCGGTTCTGGCCGATGGCGAGCTGCTGCTGGCTCAAATCCGCGACGAACGCCGGATTGCCGGTCGCGCCCGGGGCCATGCTCGCCTCGTTATCCTCGACCCGCAGCCCGGCCGACGAATAGGTCTTCCCCTCCGCCGCGACCACGATCAGGCCCGAGCCATTCTCCTTGTTCGGCCCCTGCACGAAAATGTTGCGGGCGATCAGCCCGGTGCCGCCCTCGGACAAATCGACCATGTAATTGGTGTCGTGCCCCTGGCTGTCGTCGAAGCTCGAATCGAGGATCTGGATATTGGGCACGCGCAGCTTGACGTAATGCCCGCCGGTCCCGCGCTCGAAGCGGCTGCGCGTGATGATCACTTCGCCCTGGTTGGCGAGGTAGATCGAGTGGCTGCAATTGACCGCCTCGTCGCACTGGCCGAGCCCGGAGAAGGTCGAGCGGTCGATGGTGATCTTCTGGCGCGACGGGTTGCCGCCAAGGATGCCTTCCTGGCTGTCGAGGAACATCGAATTGACCACGAGCAGGTCGCCCGTCTCGATCCGGATGCCCGCGCCATTGCCGTCATTGACGCTGTAACCGCGGAACACGAGCCCATCGACGATCGACCCGCGCCCGCGCAGCACCAAAGCCGCCTTGTCCTCGCACGTCTCCCTCTCGAAGATCGCCTGGCCGGGGACGGCGGCCTTGAAAGTGACGAAGCCCGCTTCCTGCACCGCGCATTCGCGGTAGGTGCCCGGCGCGATCAGG
>Ga0164241_10001124_pt1 | contig 35885 bp, 34 predicted proteins | sample OricomyardsoilBY_FD_108780 | JGI IMG/M metagenome (GOLD analysis project Ga0164241, IMG submission 108780) | Backyard soil microbial communities from Emeryville, California, USA - Original compost - Back yard soil (BY) | ecosystem: Environmental > Terrestrial > Soil > Unclassified | place: USA... | reverse complement strand
ACGACTTTGTAGCACAGGCAAAATGGTTGGGTAAATATTACGAAGGGAATAGTGATGCAAGTAATGTTAACCTGTTTAACTGGGGATTGGCATATTTCAGGTCTGAAAACTATGTGATGGCTGATTCGGTTTTTGGAATTTATGCTGCTAAATATCCTGAACAGGGTTTTGGTTATTACTGGCAGGCAAAGAGCCGTGCAGTAAAAGATAAGGATATGGAAGAAGGCATTGCTGTGCCTGCGTATGAAAAATTGTTGGAGGTACTGCAAACTGATACTACTAATAATCCTAATAATAAAGCGTGGATGATCGAGGCATATAATTATCTCGCAGCCTACCAGGTGAATAAAGAAAAAAATTATGAAGAGGCTATCAATTATTTCGAAAAAGTATTGGAGATACAACCGGAGAATGAAGACGCAAAAAAATATATAGCGATGTTAGAAAAAAACGTTGCCACACAAAAAAAGAACGAAGGGGATACAAAAGAAGAAACAGGCAACAACGCTAACTAAAAGCTTTTTCACGTGCATTGTAGGTAGTAAGCCTCCTGATTCTTCAGGGGGCTTTCATTTGTAAGGGATTAGAATTTAATTAAAATGGAGGATATGCCATCCTCTTCCGTAGTTTTGCATTTCTATACAGCCACTACTCTACTTACACAAGTTTTATATATTAATAAAGTACATGATAAGATTAATCAGGCGTATCGGTAAGCAATTATTTGATATTTTATTTAATGAACAAATAAAACGTAACCTGTTACAGGCGATCCCTTTCTGGATTGCTTCTTTTGTAACGGCATTAATAGCTGTTGCTTATACGAAGCTCTTTAATTTTTCTGAAGGTGTTTTGCAAAGTGCATTATCATGGAACAGGTGGAGCATATTTGTGTTAGCGCCGGTTTGTTTTTTTTTAGCATGGTTAATTGTTCAGCTTTATTCTAAAAATGCAAGAGGAAGTGGTATACCACAGGTAATGGCAGCTATTGAGTTGGCGGGCCCAAAGTATAGCTATGCTGTTGATAAACTATTAAGCTTGCGGGTAATTGTTATAAAAGTTATATCCAGTATGTTGATGGTAGTGGGTGGTGGGGCAGTAGGTCGCGAAGGTCCTACTATACAGATAGCAGGCTCTGTATTTCGCCTTGTCAATAAATGGATACCCAAAAACTGGCCGAAATTATCAAGCCAAAGTTTTATTCTTACGGGCGGCGCTGCTGGTTTGGCCGCAGCTTTTAATACGCCGTTAGGCGGTGTTGTTTTTGCAATTGAAGAACTGTCTAAAATTCATATCCGTTTTTTCAGAACAGCATTATTCTCTGCGGTTATTATTGCCGGGCTTACTGCACAAGGTATTTTAGGCCCATACTTGTATTTAGGTTATCCGGATGTACAAGGCTTAACGCTATCCATTTTTTTTGGTGTAGCAGGTGTAGCTATTCTTACAGGAATGGGCGGTAGCTTAATGGGCAAAGTGATTGTTGCGTTGATGAAACGTAAAAAATCGTTCAGTAAAACTAAATCAGCAATCTATGTTGTGTTATCAGGTATTTTATTTGCTTTGATAGCTTATTTTATTAACGCAGAAGTATTAGGTTCTGGTAAAGAAGTTATCAATACCGTTTTATTTACTACAGAAAAACATTCCAGTTGGGATACGCCGATATGGCGAATGGTGGGCCCGGTTATCTCGTTTAATACAGGTGCAGCGGGCGGCGTTTTTGCACCTGCATTAGCTGCAGGTGCTTCTGTCGGTTCTTACTTCTCTCATATATTTCATATAATAGGCCCCAATGCAAATATTTTAATACTAAGTGGTATGGTGGGTTTTTTAACAGGTATTACGCGTACACCTTTTACATCTGCAATACTTGTATTAGAAATGACAGACCGGCATAGTGTGATCTTTCATTTAATGTTAGCAGCAATGATCTCAAATATCGCAGCCTTATTAATAGATAAACATTCGTTTTACGAACGACTGAAAAAAAATTATGTAGAGGAGAATATCGAAAGAGAGGTTAAAGATCAAGATTGAGTTTGAGCGATCTTGTATTTGTTTGCAGCAACTACCATTCTTATTTCTCCAAAACTTATATCATCACCTAATATAGTTTTTAAAGGTGCTAATGCTTCTTCTTTATGATTTTGCAATGCATGCTGAATGCGCTTTAATTTTCCATCGGCCACTAACTCTTCAACCGGAATAGTACCAATCGATATGTAATGTGTCAAATGGGATTCGATGGTGGATATAGCAAGTTTGCGTTGCTCTGCAATAACAGCAATACTGTTTCCTTCTTTGTATAGTTGGTAGGATAACTCTTTGGTATCTGTTTTTATATGCGTATTTGTAGCTAAGCGTTCTCTTTTCTTTTTTGTGTCTGTTTTTTCATGAATAGAAGAAGAAAGAGAATGCTCTTCGCAATAGGCTACAATAATTTCTAAAAATGCCGCGCCGTATGATTTTATTTTTGCTTTACCAAAACCACTGATCTTTTCCAGTTCATCTTCGGTTTGAGGAAGATATGTACACATTTCTGCTAAAGATTGTGAACCGGCAACGAGGTATAGTGCTAATTGCTTTTTATCACATATTTCATTTCTCTTCTTTCGTAATTGCTGCAGCAATACAGGATGCGGAACATCTTCCTGAACTTTATTACTTGCCGCTGCATATGCATTAGGATAATTTCCGGGCGCAACAAATGTTCTTTTTTTGGTTAAATACGTAACGAGATCAAGGGATTCGCCTTCTTTAAATAAAAAAGATTTAAAAGCTAACTGCTGAATAATTTCTTTTAAAGAGTCATTAAATTCTTTTGCATGCAATCGGCTATCCGTAGTGATGGGTGATTGCTGTAATGTAACAACCAAAGTTTCTATTTCTTTATTAAAATGGGATGCTCCTGCTTTTACTCTTTCCTGTAATAAAGCATCATTTCCCTGTGCTATAAGCTGCGCTAATTGTTGCTGAAAACGTTCTGCTACAGTTTGCAGAGCTGCTGTTTTTTCCCGCACACCTGATAACCATGCAGCAGACGGTTCATTAAATGAGGAACTATGTTCCTGTAAAAAACCATGCAATTCTGCAAGCAATGTATTGCTATTGGTAAAGTCAAAAAGAGATAGCAATATCTGTTGCCAGTATTCTTTGCGGGCAATAATTATATCTTGTTCCAATTGCTGAACAGGCGCAGCCAATTTTGCAAAACGAGTAATACGCTGATCAGTTCGTAAGCTATCGGATTGTATGCGGCTCTTCAGCACCATTCCTTCTAAATTAGTGCAGCGGCTTAATGCTACATATACCTGCCCGCTTGCAAATGATTTACCCGCATCTATAATTGCTTTTTCAAACGTAAGGCCCTGGCTTTTATGAATGGTGATTGCCCATGCAAGTCGCAAAGGGTATTGGGAAAAGGACCCTAATAGTTTTTCTTCTAATAGCCTTGTTGTTTTATTTACTTCGTAGCGTATGTTTTCCCATTTTTCTTTTTTTACTTCTATATCTGTAGACTCCCCTTCGCAGCGCACAACAATTTTTTCATCGCTCAATTCTGTTATCGTTCCTATTTTACCATTGTAATAACGCCTGGCTTTGTCCATATCATTTTTTATAAACATCACCTGCGCTCCTTCTTTCAGGTGCAATTGTGCTTCTGCGGGGAATGCATTCTCCGGAAAATCATCTTCTATTTCTGCTTCAAAATTGAAAAGAGGTTTGTTTATTTTTTTCAGCTTATCCATATTCTCTTCTCTTGCTGTATCATTATGTGTAGTGAGAATGATATAGCCATCATTGTCTTTGCGTTGAAAAGTTGGTTGAAAGCGGGTTTCTAAAAGCGCAGCACTTATTTCATCCATATCATTGTTACGCACCTGGTTTAGCAAGCGAATAAATTTTTCATCGCTTTGCCTATATATTTTTTCAAACTCAATACATAATGCAGGATGGTTTTTAAAAACATGACTATTAAAAAAATAAGGCCCATCATAATAGGGTGATAAGAACTGCCACTCCTGTTCTTTGATAACCGGCGGCAACTGAAACATATCACCAATAAATAAAACCTGCACACCGCCAAATGGATGGCGATGATTATTGCGGATATGTTTCAGCACAGTATCTACAGCATCCAGTATATCACAGCGTACCATACTTATTTCATCAATAATTAATAGCTCCAATTCCTGCAGCACTTTCTTTTTCTCATTATTCATGCGCAGGCGGCTAAGCAGACTGTGAGGGTTTATTGTTTCTTCATTTTTTGAAAAACCCCTGGCCTCGGGTATAAATGGTGAAACGGGCAACTGGAACAAAGAATGGAGCGTAACGCCGCCAGCATTCATGGCAGCAACGCCCGTCGACGCAGCCACTGCCATTTGTTTGGGGCAGTTTTGGCGGATATGTTTTAAAAATGTGGTTTTACCCGTACCGGCTTTACCTGTCAGAAAAATATTCCGGTTGCTGTAATTAATCAGTTCAGAAGCTATCTCAAATAATCGGTTCGGGCTTTGGTGCTGCATGATCTTTCAAAATATTAGGAATAGAGAAAGTTACCAAAACTAAATTTTTTAGGCTTATAAATGTTCGGCTAATTATTCATTATAGCATTTATTTGGTAAAACCGGATTTAGGGCATTTCAATGCTTTTTTTGTATAAAATGGCATTAAGAATGCCCTAAATAGCCAAAAAATTGATGAAAAAGCCGCATTTCTGAAAAACAGAAAACTCTACAAGAAATATTTTTCGGGTAGTAAAAAAACAAAAATCGAGAAATCTCTTTGTGGTGTGGGCTCCGATTAGAATCGGAGCGACACAAGGATTTAGTAATAAAAAAACCACGACAAAAAGCCGAGGTCTGTTTCGTGGTGTGGGCTCCGATCTTAATCGGAGCGACACAAAGATTTTCAATAAAAAAAGGCCACATTTCTGTGACCTTTTTCTTTCGTGGTGTGGGGCGGGATCGAACCGCCGACACAAGGATTTTCAGTCCTTTGCTCTACCGACTGAGCTACCGCACCATTCTATGTACGATTTTAAATGTAAGGAACATTTATTCGTAATCGGGCAGCAAAAATAGAGGTTTTGCACCTAAATATGCAATTTGTACACAAAAATATCAGCCTTTATTTACATGCCGTATTCACTCAGAAACTTGATTCGCATGATTTTAAGCTGCTCCCAGTTAAAATCATATTCCGACAACTCTTCCTGGGCTACCTGCAATGATGATGTTTCGCAACTTTTAAAGTATTCAATGATTTCATCCTGGTCGTTTTCGTCCAGCATTTCATCAATGGCATAGTCAAGATTAAGTTTGGTACCGCTGGCGGCAATGGTTTCCATTTCTTCCAGCATTTCATCCATTCTCCATCCTTTGATCTTGGCAATTGTTTCCAGTGATACTTTTTTATCTGTTTGCTGAATGATGAATACTTTATTGCCGCTCTTATTCACTACACTCTTCATCACAAAATCATCCGGCTTTTCTATCTGGTTATCTTCTACATATTTCGCGATCATCTCTACAAATGGTTTCCCATATTTCAACGCCTTGCCTTTGCTTACACCCTGGCAATTGGCTAGTTCATCCAATGTAGTTGGGTAAAGGGTAGCCATGTCCTGCAAAGAAGTTTCCAGGAATATAACAAATGGCGGCAGGCTTTTTTTCTTCGCTTCTTTCTGGCGAAGCTCTTTCAGCATTTCAAATAATTTCTCATCCGTTGCAGCGCCTGTTGTCGCTTCTGTTTCTTCTTCATCATCCGCATTGGCATCTTCAAATTTATTGTTGAGTACAATGGTGAACGATTTTGGTTTTTTCAGAAACGCCTCTCCCTTCTTTGTAAATTTTAATACACCATATTCTTCAATGTCTTTCGACAATAGGCCTTCGAGCAATAGCTGGCGAATAAGTGAGTTCCAGAAATGAGAATCTTTATCATTACCACTTGCGAAAACATCCAGCCCGTCATGGCGGAACATTTTCATCTGCGGTGTTAATTTTCCTTCTACAATTTTTACAATATAATCTGTAGCAAACCGCTCATCCAAAGCTTTGATGGCTTTCAATACAATGACTACTTCTTCTTTTGCTTCTACTTTTTCTTTCGGATGTTTACAGTTATCGCAGCTACCACAATTCTCTTGCGTGTATTCTTCACCGAAATAACTCATCAATACTTTTCTGCGGCATACACCGGCTTCGGCAAAAGCAACAGTTTCGTTTATCAATTGTGCGCCCACTTCTCTTTCGCTAAGTGGTTTATCGCGCATCAGGTGTTCAAGCTTGCTTACATCTTTATGCGAATAATATAAAACGCATTTTCCTTCGAGCCCATCACGCCCTGCCCTTCCTGTTTCCTGGTAATAATTCTCTATTGATTTTGGAATGTTATAGTGAATAACAAAACGGATATCAGGTTTATCAATACCCATTCCGAATGCGATAGTAGCACAGATAACCTGTACATCTTCATTGAGAAACTGGTCTTGCCGCTCTGCTCTGAGCTTGCTATCTAAACCGGCATGGTAAGCCACAGCTTTTATTCCATTTGCAGATAATATGCTCGCAAGTTCTTCAGTTGTCTTGCGGTTCAATGTATAAATGATGCCGCTATTACCTTTCATTCCTTTGATAAACCGTACAATGCTTTCATCTGTTTGCGACTTCTTCACCTTGGGTAGTACTTCGTAATAAAGATTACCACGGTTAAAAGAAGAAATGAAAATATTCGGTTCACGCAGGTCAAGGTTTTTTATAATATCACTCTGCACTTTTGGTGTGGCAGTAGCTGTTAGTGCGATAACAGGCGCATCAGGGTTTATTTGTATCATCATTTCGCGCAGCCTCCTGTACTCAGGGCGAAAATCATGGCCCCATTCGGAAATACAGTGTGCTTCATCCACTGCGAAAAAAGATATTTTTAAATCAGAAAAGAAAACGAGGTTATCCTGCTTGGTGAGTGTTTCTGGTGCTACATACAACATTTTTGTTTTGCCGGCCAGCAGGTCATCATGTACTTCTTTAGTTTCTTTTTTAGAAAGAGTAGAATTGAGAAAATGGGCAATTTCATCGTTGCTGCTATAACCACGTACAAGGTCTACCTGGTTTTTCATCAATGCAATTAAGGGGGAAACAATGATGGCTACCCCTTCGCTTACCATAGCCGGTAATTGATAGCAGAGGCTTTTACCACCACCTGTCGGCATTATTACAAATGTATCATGCCCTGCCAGCAGGGATTCAATTGCTTTTTCCTGGTTGCCTTTAAATTTATTAAAACCAAAATTTTCCTGTAATGATTTATGAAGATCAAAACGTTGTTTTGGGGAGGCTGGCTCTTTTCCTTTCGCCGCTTTTTTTGTTGCAGTCTTTCTCGCTGTTGTTGCCATTATTCAATTATTTCAGCACTTATAAAAGTGCCAATGATTAAGTTACTCATTTTCGCCGATGTTACACAGGACAGGTTCATGTTTTTTAACACATGTAGCAATCGGAAGAATAAGTGTTTTTCCTTTTTCTGGTGGATGATGGGTGTAAAGAACCACAATGCCGGGAGTGATTTTATCCATCCATTTTCAAGGGTTGCGAATTTACAACGCAAAGCTTGCATTCCCATGCCTCTTTCGTTAAAATTCAAGACTTATATCTGTTAGTTTGTTTCTTGTTAAAACAACTAATTTTGCGCTGCAATGAAACCCACAATTCAACAGACTGCTCTTCAAACCATTGAATTGGAAGCCCGTGCGGTTTCCGGGTTATCTTCTTTTGTGAATGCAGATTTTGAAAAAGCAGTAGAAATGATGGCGGTTTGCAAAGGAAGAATTGTAATTAGTGGGATTGGTAAAAGTGCCATCATTGCACAAAAAATTGTAGCCACACTTAATTCGACAGGTACTCCTTCTATTTTTATGCATGCTGCTGATGCTATCCATGGCGATTTGGGCATTGTGCAGCAGGAAGATATTATTATTGTCATCAGCAAAAGTGGTGAAAGCCCCGAAATAAAAGTATTGGTGCCCTTGTTAAAAAACTTCGGCAACACATTGATTGCAATGGTAGGCAATACAGACTCGTATTTAGCAAAGCAATCAGATATTATTTTAAACACAACAGTAGAGCAGGAAGCCTGCCCGAATAATCTTGCTCCTACCACGAGTACAACAGCACAATTAGTAATGGGCGATACATTAGCTGTTTGCCTGATGGAGCACAAAGGTTTTCAGAGCGATGATTTTGCAAAATTTCATCCGGGCGGGACATTGGGCAAGAAATTATATTTACGCGTTTCGGATTTATATATCAATAACGAAAAGCCTTTTGTTTCTCCCGCCCAATCATTGAAAGAAGCCATTATAGAAATGACGAAGAAGCGATTGGGTGTAACGGCTGTAACAGATACAAAAGGTTTGTTATTGGGCATTATTACCGATGGTGACTTACGCCGCATGCTGAGAGAAGAAATAAAAATTGATGCTGTGAAAGCAGCAGATATTATGACGAAAAATCCCAAGACCATCGGGCCGGATGAACTGGCTGTCGATGCACTGGATATATTACGTAAAAACCAGATTACACAATTGGTCGTTGCAGACAAAAATGTGTACCTGGGCATTATTCACTTACACGACCTTATCAAAGAAGGATTGATTTAACCATGAACAAACATCATTATGTAGCGATAATGGCCGGTGGTATCGGCAGCCGCTTCTGGCCAATGAGCCGTACAAATTTTCCAAAACAATTCCTGGATATTCTGAATACAGGAGAAACGCTGATTCAGCAAACTTTTGATCGCTATAAAGCTTTTATACCTGTTGAAAATATCTATATCGTTACATCGCAGGAATATGTAGGTGTAGTAAAAGCGCAATTGCCCGAATTGCCTGTAGAAAATATTGTCGCAGAACCTTCTCGCAAAAACACAGCACCTTGTGTGGCTTATATTGCTTTTAAATTATTTCAAAAAGACCCGGAAGCTGTAATGATGGCAGCACCGGCTGATAATTATATTTTAGATACGGCTGCTTTTACTGCAGTCGCTTTAAATGCGCTTGAGTTTGTGTCTAATCATGATGCATTGGTAACAATCGGCATTCAGCCTACGCACCCCAATACAGGCTATGGGTATATACAATATGATGGGCCGGAGAAGGCTAACAATGTTTATAAAGTAAAAACATTTACAGAAAAGCCAACGCTTGAAATAGCGAAGACATTTATAGAAAGTGGCGACTTTTTATGGAATGCAGGCATCTTTACCTGGAAGATAAAAACAATACTGGATGCATTTGAAAAATACCTTCCGGAAATGCATGAATTGTTTGCTACAGAAAAAGATAAATTGAATACAGCTGAAGAAACAAAAGCGATTGAAACAATATATCCGCAGTGCACTAGTATATCTATCGATTTTGGTGTGATGGAAAAAGCCAATAATGTATATGTAATACCTGCTTCATTTGCATGGAGCGATTTGGGTACATGGAACAGTGCATGGGATAATATGGAAAAAGATTATTTTCAGAATGCTGTAGCGGGCGACCATGTAATGGTAGTAGATGCCAATAGTTGTATGGTACATGTGCCGGATAATAAATTAGTTTTATTGCAAGGGCTAGAAGGATATATTGTTGTTGATACAAAAGATGTATTGATGATCTGCAAAAAAGAAAAGGAGCAGGAGATTAAAGAGTATGTGGCAGAAATAAAGAGGAATAAAGGGGATAAGTTTTTGTAGTAAGGAGATTTGCGAATGTGCAGATGGCTGATGTGCGGATGAACTATTCTGATTCGATTTTTTTTAAATAAGGAAATAACCATAGAGCTCAACTCTATGGTTATTTTTTTAATGAATAAACCAGTATTATGAATAAACAAAAAATTGAACAAAATCTTGTTCTTAAGCTTTCATTTGATTTTTCATTAGCCGTTATATTCGGTTCTCTATTGTAAGCAATAATTAATTACATTAGAGATCTCGGATTAAGAATCCGCACATCAGCCATATGCACATTCGCAAATAAGAAAAACATGAACCAATACTCTTTACATAATATTCTCTTTCTCGATATCGAAACCGTTCCGCAATATTCTGCTTATGATGAAATGCCGGATGAATGGAAAAGTTTGTGGAATATAAAAGCAGGTTACCTTATTCGAAACCCTGAAGAAGAAACATTTGAAACAATATATCCGCGTGCAGGCATCTATGCAGAGTTTGGAAAAATTATTTGTATCACCTGCGGAGTTATTTCAGGGAATGGAGATGGAAAAAAAATTACTCTTAAATCTTTTTATGGAGATAATGAAGCCGTGTTGCTTACAGAGTTTTCTGATATGATGAAGAAGTGGGCGGCTAACGAGCAAAAATGTTTATGCGCACACAATGGCAAAGAGTTTGACTTTCCCTATCTCTGCCGCCGCATGGTAATTCATCAGTTGCCTATACCTTCTATTCTGAATATTGCCGGCAAAAAACCCTGGGAAATTTCTCATCTCGATACAATGGAGTTATGGAAATTTGGTGATTATAAAAGTTATACTTCCTTAAATTTATTAGCGCATACGTTGGGCATTCCTACACCGAAAGATGATATTGATGGCAGTAAAGTGTGGGAAGTATACTGGCAGGAAAAAAATATCCGGCGCATTGTAGACTATTGCCAGAAAGATGTAATAACAGTAGCGCAGGTTTTTTTGCGTTTGCACAATGAAACATTGATTAAATCAGAAAATATAGAATTAAAATAGTTTGTTATGGAAAGAACCAATTATTCCTCCGGTGCCAAATGGGAAGATATAGTAGGCTATAGCCGTGCAGTAAAAGTGGGAAACATCATTGAAGTAACCGGTACAGTAGCTGTCGATGAAAACACGCAGCTCGTTGGCGGCAACAGTGCTTATGAACAAACGAAATTCATTTTACAAAAAATAGAAAACATCTTACACAAAGCAGGCGCATCTATGAAAGATGTAGTGCGTACGCGCATGTACGTAACAGATATCACCCGCTGGGAGGAATATGGTAAAGCGCATGGCGAATTTTTCGCTTCAATAAAACCCTGTACCTCTATGATAGAAGTTAAAGGCCTGATTTCTAAAGAATACCTGGTTGAAATAGAGGCTACCGCTATCATAGCATGACGGCTGCCATAAAATAGTGTAAAAAAATTGCAACCGATTGCTGTAAAAGATAAATGTAAAACTTACATTTATCTTGAAAATAATTCCTGAACTTAGCCATATCCGAACAGGGATTTGGAATTGTTTTTAAAACTGCTGCTATATGGACACAACATTGTCTCTTTTTCCCTGTAACATCAGGAGGGAGAAAAAAAATTTCCATTCAATTCTTTTTGTCGGCCTTTTATTATTGAGCAGGTCAACCAAAGCTCAACCCGGTGGCAACCAGCCTCCGGCGTTTGCCTATACATGGATACTTTGTAAATTCTACAAATCTCTGATAGCTCAAAAACTTTTCAAGTAAATTTATCAATACAATTTGTATACTCTCAAACCAATCATTGCATGAAGAATAGAGCATTTATACGTTTATTGTCTGCAGGAGCAATGGCGTTCATTTCAGTAGTAGCCATCAGCCAGCCACCACGCGGGCCATTAGCTATTTCGCCGCGGGTATTGCCTGACAAAAAAGTAACATTCAACTATATTGCTCCGTATGCGAAAGATGTAAAACTAAGCGGACAATTTTTAACTGCTCCTGTACCGATGAAAAAAGATGCATCGGGTATGTGGACTGTAACAGTAGGGCCTGTAAGGCCGGATATGTATCCTTACAATTTTGTAGTAGATGGAACAACCGTAATGGACCCTGCGAACGAAGATTTTTTCCCCAATGAAAGATTTAAAGGCAGCTTATTAGATGTGCCGGGTTTTACGCCGGTAGCACATGCTATACGCGATGTGCCACATGGTGCTGTTAATTATGAATATTATCCTTCTATCGAAGGAACAACAGGAACAGTAGTGGTGTATACGCCCCCGGGTTATGATAAAAATGCAACTACAAAATATCCTGTTTATTACCTCATCAGCGGAACAACAGATACAGAAGAAACATTTTTTAAAGTAGGCCGCACCAATTTTATAATGGATAACCTGATTGCAGATGGCAAAGCAAAACCTATGATTATTGTAATGCCATATGGAAATATGGAAGCAAGAATTGCGGAACAAAAAGGCGGTGCTAAACCGGCTGATCCTGTAAGAGACAGCCCCGATGCCATAACAAGAATGAGACGCTTTGAACAAGACCTTACAAAACAAGTGATTCCTTTTATTGATAAAAATTATCGCACTATTGCAAACAGAGAGAACCGTGCGATCGGTGGTTTTTCCCGTGGGGGCGGACAAACATTGCGTACTGCCTTCTGGAACTTTGATACGTTCGCATGGATATGCGCTTACAGTGCTAATATTCCTACAAATGAAATGGAGACAACTTATTCTTCTATTTTCTCAAACCCTGAAAGCACCAACAAACAATTGAAATTACTATGGGTAGGTGTGGGTACAGAAGATTTTCTTTATAATGATGTGGCTACTTTTTTAATTAAACTAAAAGAAAAAAAGATTAACTACAAGAGCATGATCACAGGCGGAGGCCATACGTGGATGAATGTGAAAACATACCTCGCCGAATCAGCCCAATTACTTTTTAAATAATAATTATAAACAGTAGCAATGAAACGATCCATATATATAGCATCAGCTTTATTACTGTCAGTACTGGCATCTTTTGCGCAAAGAGCGCCCTACATCGTATCGCCGGAAGTGCATGCTGATAATACAGTTACTTTCCGTTATTATGCGCGCAATGCGCAGAAGGTAGAAATCAGCGGAGAATTTTTAACCGCTAATCAACCGATGAAAAAAGATACTTCGGGTGTGTGGAGTTTTACTACTTCAGCTATTACGCCTGATATTTATCCTTACTTTTTTATTGTAGACAGTACACAGGTAGCAGACCCGAATAACACATACATATTTGCTAATGAACGCTTCAAACGTAGTATAGTAGATATTCCGGGTAAAACACCACTTGTCCATTCTCTACAAAATGTACCACACGGTAAAATCAGCTATCGCTATTATAAATCAAAAACCCTTGATACCACACGTCAATTACTTGTGTATACACCTCCGGGTTTTGATGCAACGGGCAAAACAAAATATCCTGTATTGTATTTAATACATGGCGGTTCGGATACGGAAGAAACATGGACGAAAGTAGGAAGGGCAAACTTTATAGCTGACAACCTGATTGCACAGGGAAAAGCAAAGCCAATGATCATCGTAATGCCTTATGCAAACGTGCGGCCTAAACCAATGCCTGATTTTACAAAAGATGTAATGAATGACATCATTCCATTTATTGAAGCAAACTATCCTGTAATAGCAGATACAAAGAGCCGCGCTATTGCAGGCTTCTCTGTAGGTGGCGGGCAAACATTGAATATTGGTTTGACGAATACTGATAAATTTTCTTACATCAGTTCTTATGCACCTTATACGGCTACAGAAGAATACAGAAAGAATTTTACAAACTATGCGCCCAATGCAGACCTCATCAATAAACAATTAAAATTGTTTACGATCAGCGTAGGCACAGAAGACTTTTTGTATGAAAGTGTAAAAGAAAACATCGCAATGTTTAAAGACAAAAAAATTAATGTAAAAAGCTATATAGTACCGGGTGGGCATACATGGATGAATTGTAAACTCTACCTTGCTACAACTTTACAGGAAATTTTTAAATAAGAGCATTCATTATTAAAACTAATTGAACATAAATACAAGTATGAAATATCTAAGTGTAATTGTTTTTTCCCTGCTTATATCCGCAGTATCGTCGGCACAGGATATAGTTAAGCAGATGCCTGTGGGTTTTGATGTAGCAAAAGCTGACATACCGCATGGAAAAGTTGATTCGATTGTTTACCAATCTAAAACAGTAGGTACAAAAAGAAAAGCAACTATTTATTTACCTCCCGGTTATTCTAAAAAAATAAAATACCCTGTGCTATATCTTTTGCATGGTATTGGCGGCGATGAATACGAATGGTTGAGAGATGGTGGCAACCCGAATATCATTCTTGATAATCTTTATGCACTTGGTAAAGTACAGCCGATGATTGTAGTGATGCCTAACGGCCGTGCTTCAAAAGATGATACACGTGGCAATAGTATGTCTGCAGAGAAAGTACAGGGCTTTGCCACTTTTGAAAAGGATTTATTAAACGATCTCATTCCATTCATTCAAAAGAAATATAACGTATACACAGATGCAGATAATCGTGCTGTAGCAGGCTTATCCATGGGTGGTGGCCAGTCGTTGAATTTTGGTATGGGTAATTTAGATGTGTTTCATTGGGTAGGTGGTTTTTCTTCAGCACCTAATACGAAACAACCAAAAGATATGCTTCCTAACCCCGAAGAAGCAAAACAAAAATTAAAGTTGTTATGGATATCATGCGGTGCAAGCGATGGCTTAATTACGAATAGTGAAAGAACGCATAATTACATGGTACAAAATGGCGTTCCTCATATTTATTATATCGAGCCGGGAGTACATGATTTTAAAGTTTGGAAAAATGGATTGTATATGTTTTCTCAATTACTATTTAAACCAGTAGATACAACAACATTCTCCAAAATAAAATATGATGGTGAAGGTACTACAGCATCAACAGCAGTTCCCGGTTCTAAGTACCCACAACTAATGCCTGATAACAGTGTGAAGTTTCGGGTAAGAGCTCCGGAGGCAACGAAAGTGCAGATCGACCTTGGAAAAAAATATGATATGTTGAAAGATACCGGAGGCTACTGGATTTTAAGAACAGATCCAATACCAGAAGGGTTTCATTATTATTCTTTAATCATTAATGGTGTATCTGTGGTAGATCCTTCCAGCCAGGCATTTTATGGCATGAGCCGTATGGCAAGTGGTATTGATATACCGGATAGAGACCAGGCATATTATCAGCCCCGCAATATTCCGCATGGCCAGATACGTTCTGTCAATTATTATTCAGCAATGACAAGATCATGGAGACGGGCATTTGTATATACTCCACCGGCTTATGATTCTGCTATTAATGAGAGATACCCCGTTTTGTATTTACAACACGGTGGCGGAGAAGATGAAACAGGTTGGCCTAACCAGGGAAAAGCAGATTTAATTTTAGATAACCTGATTGCATCAAGAGCTGCAAAACCTATGATTATAGTAATGGATAGAGGTACAGCAACCGACCCTACACGCCCGCCAGCACCTGGTGCGAGTGCACGTGATCAGTATCTATCTGTATTCCCGGATTTTGTAGTGAAAGAATTAATTCCGATGATCGACAAAACATTCCGCAATATTCCGGATCGTGAGCACAGAGCTATGGCAGGTTTATCAATGGGAGGGTTTCAAACTTTTCAGACGACTATGTTAAACCTTGATAAGTTTGCTTATATCGGTGGTTTTAGCGGTGCAGGGATGATGCCAGCGGGCAGTGATATCAAAACATTGTACAATGGTGTGTGGGCGAATGCGGATGAGTTTAATAAGAAAGTAAAATTAGTATATGTAAGTACCGGATTAAATGAGCCTGTAGGAATGTATAACACTGTGAAGAATTTTCATGATGCCTTAACTAAAGCTGGTATTAAGCATACATACTATGAATCGCCGGGTACAGCACATGAGTGGCAGACATGGAGAAGATCATTGCGGCAATTTGCAAGTTTATTATTTAAATAGGCTTCTTATATAAACACTATTTACATAACCTATCATTTATAACTCAACTAAAAACTCAAAACAAAAAAAATGAGCATTAAATTTTTGGCTATTGGATTAGCCGCAACGATTGCAAGCAGCACTTGCTTGGCACAGACGATTGTGGAGGATTTTAAGCCCTCTTCATTCAATCAGCCTTTCCAGGAATACCCGCAGGTAAACTCACAAGGCTATGCGCGTTTTCGTATACAAGCGCCACAGGCGGATAGTGTACGTGTAACACTAGGCCTTGGTGGTGCAGGTGGAACTAAATTGACAAAAGGCGCTGATGGTTATTTTACAGGAACAACCGCTGGCCCGATGGATGAAGGTTTTCACTATTATCATATCATCATCGATGGGGGTACTTTTAATGATCCCGGAACAGGTAACTTCTATGGTTCTCAACGCTGGGAAAGCGGTATCGAAATCCCTGCAAAAGACGAGGATTTTTATGCATTGAAAGATGTGCCTCATGGACATGTACAGCAGATATTATTTCCTTCAAAAAGCACTAATACATCACGCGCAGCATTTGTATACACTCCTCCGGGTTATGAAAAAGGCAACACAAAATATCCTGTGTTATACCTGCAACATGGCTGGGGTGAAAATGAAACATCATGGGGTATCCAGGGTAAGGCAAACCTTATTATGGATAATATGATTGCTTCCGGAAGAACAAAACCTTTCATCGTAGTAATGACATATGGTATGACGAATACAGGTGGCCGTCCAGGCGGTGCTCCCCGCCCTCCTGCTGGTGCTAATAATAATGCACCTGCTCAAGGTGGTACTCCTGCTGCGGGTGGTCAACGCCCTCCTGCTGCTGGTGGTCCAGGTGGTCCAGGTGGTATGGGTGGTAACATTGCAGCTTCAAATGGTTTTCAAACTGTATTGTTAGATGAACTGATCCCTTATGTAGATGCTCATTTCCGTACCATTGCAAACCGTGATGGCCGTGCAATGGCCGGCCTTTCTATGGGCGGTATGGAAACACGTGGTATCACATTGGATAAACCAGATGTTTTTGCTTATTGGGGTTTGTTAAGTGGTGGTAACTACTCTGTAAAAGACCTGGAAGGCAAAAAGAAACCAAAACTTATGTTTATAAGCTATGGTAGCAAAGAAACACGCGGAGCAGAAGCTCTTCCTGCAGTAGAAAAAGAATTGAAAGATGCAGGTTTCAATGTAGTGACGTATGTTTCTCCTAATACAGCACACGAGTTTCAAACATGGCGCCGTAGCCTTTATCAAATGGCACCATTGCTTTTTAAATAATAATTCTGACTATTAACGTATAGTTTTACAAAGTAGCGGCTCACCCCGCTACTTTATTTTTTTACTCTAAAACCAAAATGATTTATGAATAAGATACTTGCCCTTGTATGTTGCATGTGTGTATTTGTATGTTATGGACAACCCTTCGATACACTCGCCACTTCCAAAGCTGCTACCAGTAATAGCCATGGCTTTGATTATCCCCGGGTTGATAAAGATCTTCGCGTTATTTTTCGCCTGCGCGCCCCGAATGCTAAACGTGTGCAGGTAGATCTTAGTGGCATACATGAAATGACAATGGGTGCAGATAGTGTATGGACTGTTATTACCAGGCCACAGGTTCCGGGCTTTCATTATTATTCATTAGTAATTGATGGTGTGAAAGTAGCAGACCCTGCCAGCGAAACATATTCTGGTACAGGGCGCTGGAGCAGCGGTATAGAAATACCAACAGCCGGAGAAGATTTTTATATGGCTAAGAATGTACCACATGGTGACCTGAGGCATGTGTACTATTACTCTGCAACGATGAAGGAAACAAGACGCGCTATCGTATACACTCCTCCGGGATATGACAAGGATACAAAAACAAAATATCCTGTTCTGTATTTACAACATGGAATGGCAGAAGATGAAAGCAGTTGGTCTAACCAGGGCCGTATGAATTTTATCATGGATAATTTAATTGCAGAAGGCAAAGCAAAACCAATGATTGTGGTAATGGAAAGTGGAAACATCGAAGTGGCTTTTAGGGCTATGCCTGGCCAGAATGCTGCGGAAGCCCGCAACCAGTATGGAGCTTCCTTCGGGCCTATGTTGATCAATGATGTAATACCTATGATAGATGCTAAATTCCGTACTCTTTCCAATCGTGAAAACAGGGCAATGGCAGGCTTGTCATGGGGTGGCTTTCAAACCTTCCAGGTTGGATTGGCTAACCTGGATAAGTTCGCCTATATCGGAACATTTAGCGGTGCAGGGTTAAGTATACCCGATGTAAAAACCGCATACAATGGAGTGTTTGCAGATGCTGCTGCTTTTAATAAGAAAGTGAAAGTGTTTTTTAATGGGATCGGTTCTGTAGAAGGGCAGCGCACCAAACAAATGAGTGATGCATTAACAGCAGCCGGTATTAAAAATGTGTATTACGAATCTCCCGGCACAGCGCATGAATTTCATACATGGAGAAGATGTTTGAAGGAATTTGCGCCCTTGATTTTTAAATAAGAAAAATATATCTGGCTATAAAAAAAGCATCGCTGATTATGGCGATGCTTTTTTATAAGTAAAAACTTAAATCCCTTCTTTCTTCCAATACTTATCCATAATGATTGTTCCGAAAGGAAGTATGGAAGCCACGAAAGCTTTTGCAAACCAGCCGAAATCTTTTTTTACTTCCCATGCCAATACTACAAATGCTACAAACAATACACCATGCAAGCCGCCTACAATAGTAACGGCCATTGGTTGATCAGCCATATATTTTAAAGGCATAGCAATTAATAATAAAACTAAAAAGGATATTCCTTCTGCAATAGCGATCTTTCTGAATACTGAAAAATTCTTAGCCGTTCTCATATATCGTTTCTCTTCTTAAATATTTCTAATAATTAATTACTTGTTCTTCGATGGTTGCCGGCATTGTTCTCCATTCATACTGTTGATTGCGTAGCTGTGGTTCAAAGCCTGCTTCACGTATAGCATCCTGTATCGTTTTATAAGTGAAACGATGTGGGGCACCTGCAGCGCTTACTACATTTTCTTCAAGCATAATAGAACCAAAATCATTTGCACCACTTTGCAGGCAGATCTGTGCAGTTTGTTTACCTACAGTCAGCCAGCTTGCCTGTATGTTTTTTACATTGGGCAGCATGATGCGGCTTAATGCGATCATGCGGATGTATTCTTCGGGTGTAGTTAAGTTATGTACACCACGGATTTTTGTCAATAGTGTATCTACATCCTGGAATGTCCAGGGTATAAATGCAAGAAAGCCTTTCGCATTTTCCGGTTTCCGGCTTTGTACTTCCCTTATTTTTACCAGATGCTCAAACCGCTCTTCAATAGTTTCTACATGCCCAAACATCATAGTGGCAGATGTAGTAATGTTTAATTTATGTGCTTCGTGCATTACATCAAGCCATTCCTGTGCCCCACATTTTCCCTTAGAGATTAAGCGGCGTACACGGTCGATTAATATTTCTGCACCAGCGCCTGGCAATGAATCAAGCCCTGCTTCTTTCAACGCTATCAATACTTCACGATGCGTACCTGCCTTGCCGTCAGGCAGGCTCTTTTCCAGCTTAGTAATATGCGCTACTTCGGGCGGGCCTAAAGCATGCAGCTTAATCGTTGGAAATTCATTTTTTATCAGGCGAAAAGTGTCGACATAAAATTGTAATCCCAAATCCGGATGATGGCCACCCTGCAGTAACAATTGATCTCCACCATATTGAATCGTCTCCTGGATCTTTTTCCGGTAGGTAGGCATATCTGTAATATATGCTTCAGCATGGCCGGGAATGCGGTAGAAGTTGCAAAACTTACAGTTGGCAATACACACATTGGTTGTGTTCACATTACGGTCTATCTGCCAGGTTACTTTGCCATGCGGCACCTGCTTTTTCCGTAGTTCATCGGCGATAAACATAAGGTCTGTAAGCGGGGCGTGGTGGTAAAGCTGTACGCCTTCTTCCACGCTGAGGAAACCAAAGTCCTGGGCTTTCCGATATATATCTTGTAGAGAGTTATCCATTGCGGGTGCAAAAATACGATTGGTGCGGCAATAGTACCGCCCTTTAACCATTCAACAATATTTTACTTGTAAGGTTTAACCTATTTCGTAACTTACTAAAACGAACTGCGCTTGTCCCGGAGCATGAAAAATTTACCACGAATACTATTCTCAGGCTTACTGCTTATCGCAGTGGCTGCACAGTCGCAGGAAGAATTTGTAGAACCACCCTCCCGCACACTTACTACTATCCGCTTTATTCAGCTGACAGGAGGTGTTATAATTGTAAACGCGAAGCTTGATGATTTTCCAGATACACTCAATTTTATAATGGACACAGGCAGCAGCGGAATATCGTTGGATTCGGCTACTGTAGAATATTTTAATTTAAAACCAACACCTACAGACCGTACTATCAGAGGTATTGCCGGTGTAAAAAAAGTAGGGTTTTTATATAAACGAAAACTGAGTTTTAATAATTACCAGGTCACTGATCTTGATTTTCATGTAAACGATTATTCGGTATTAAGTGCCGTCTATGGTATTCGTATCGATGGTATTATTGGCTTTGCCGTATTCAACCGTTATATCTTAAAAGTAAATTACGACAGCCTGCGTATAGATATTTGTAGCCAGGGAACAATCCGCTATCCGAAAGGGGGCTTTTTATTAAAACCGGTAATCGGGACATTGCCTGTACACAGGGCCCGCGTAAAAGACCAGGGTACATTCGATACACGGTTTTTGCACGATATGGGTGCTGCAGTATGTATTATGTTGTCAAAAGATTTTGTAGAAGATAGCGGCCTGCTTCGTAAGAAAAGAAAACTATATCCGAAGGAAGGTGAAGGGATCGGGGGAAAAATTTCAATGAATATTACTATACTGAGAGAATTGAAAATAGGCCCTTATCGTTTTAAGAATATACCAGCTTATATTTTCGAAGATAAATTCAATGTTACTTCTTATCCTTACCAGGGAGGCTTGATTGGGAATGATATCTTCCGGCGCTTTAATGTAATTTTTAACTATGAAAAAAGAGATATATACCTCACGCCCAATTCGCATTTTAAAGAGCCATTTAATTATGCCTACGTCGGCATGGAAATCTATACACAGGATGAAAAAATTTTTGTAGGCGGTATTTCCAAAGGCTCACCTGCAGATGCAGCAGGCTTAAAAGATGAAGATATTATTATTGCTATAAATAATGATTTTTCACAAAACTTTGATCATTATAAATCTCTTTTACAAACAGAGAATGAGAAATTAAGAATGATTATACGCCGCAATGGCGAGCTGATGCAAATACAGATCAAAGTGAAAAAACTTCTGTGATTGTATTTTCCTAATTTTACAACCTTCTTTTACACAATAAAAGAACTTTCTTATTCACCTTCTGTTATTTTTCTATGATACAGTTTGAAAGATTTACGCTGGCCAACGGATTGCGCGTAATTGTACATGAAGATACTTCTACGCCAATGGCTGTTATGAATATTATGTATGATGTGGGGGCAAGGGATGAAGACCCTGAACGCACAGGCTTTGCCCATTTGTTTGAGCACCTGATGTTTGGCGGGTCTATAAACGTACCCAGCTACGATGAACCATTGCAAATGGCTGGCGGAGAAAATAATGCTTATACTACTAACGACCTTACGAATTATTATATACAACTTCCTGCCGAAAACCTGGAAACAGCATTCTGGTTGGAGAGTGACCGTATGTTATCATTAGCATTCAGTAAAAAAAGCCTGGATGTACAGAAGAAAGTAGTATGCGAAGAGTTTAAAGAGCATTACCTCACAAAACCATATGGTGATGTGTGGGAAAAAATGCGGGATATGGCGTATAAAAAACATCCTTACCGCTGGCAAACAATCGGTAAGCAATTATCACATATTGAAGATGCCAAACTGGAAGATGTGAAAAATTTCTTTTTCAAACATTACACACCCAATAATGCTATAATGGTAATAGCGGGAAATGTAAAGCTTGATAAAGTAAAAGCATTGACAGAAAAATGGTTTGGTGATATACCCGCCGGAGAAAAATATAACAGGAACCTGCCACAGGAGCCTGAGCAAACGGAAGAAAGAAGAATGGAAGTAAAAGCGGATGTACCGCTTGATGCATTGTATAAATGCTGGCATATTTCCTCACGCATGGATGACCGTTATTATATTATGGACCTGCTGACGGATATATTAGGGGGTAGTGCATCTTCGCGGCTTCATCAGACATTAGTAAAAGAAAAAAAATTATTCAGCAATATTGAATGCTATCATTATGGCAGCACGGATGCGGGCTTATTGGCTATTGATGGAAAACTGGTAAAAGGCGTAGCTATTGCAGATGCAGAAAAAGCTGTAGATGATATACTGGAACAGATGAAGCAGGAAGTAGTAATGGAGATTGAACTACAGAAAGTAAAAAATAAAACAGAAAGCACGATGGCTTTCGAAGATATGAGCGTAATGAACAGGGCTAATAGCCTTGCCTATTATGAAATGCTGGGCGATGCCACATTAATGAATACAGAATTGCAAAAGTATACTGATGTAACAGCTGACGATATATTGCAGGAAAGCCGCAAAATATTCCGCAGGGAAAACAGCAATACGCTTCATTATCTATCTAATAATTAATAACGCTGATAAAGAAAGGAAACGAAATGATTGACAGGAAAGCAGCTCCCGCTATAGTTGATGCTGTAAATTTTCAGTTACAACTAAAGCCATATAATAAAATTGTTTTAAAGAACGGGATAGAAGTATATGCGATAGATGCAGGCACAGAAGAAGTAGTAGCGATAGAATGGGTATTCTCTGCCGGTAACTCTTATGAGCAATTAAACCTACAGGCAGCAACCGCCAACTTCATGTTGAAAAGCGGAACATCTACGAAAACTGCATTTCAACTGAATGAACATTTTGATTATTATGGCTCGCATCTTAATCGTGGTTGCTATAATGAAACGGCTGTTGTTTCTATTCATTCGCTGAGCAAGTATTTAAAAGAGCTATTGCCGGTAGTAAAAGAAATGATTACCGATTCTGTTTTTCCCGAAGAGGAGTTGGCTATTTATAAACAGAACATGAAGCAACGGCTGAAAGTGAATTTGAAAAAAAGTGATTTTGTAGCCGGCCGCCTTATTGATACATACTTATATGGCGAAGATCATCCTTATGGTAAATTTTCAAAAGAAGAAGATTTTAATGCGATTACAAGAGAACAGGTAAAAGAGTTTTATAACAAATATTACAAAGAGGGTAAACTCATCATTTTTGCTGCAGGAAAATTGCCCGGTGAGTTTGAACAATTACTGAATGAATATTTTGGCGATTTACCGAATAAAAAAGTAGAAACTGTTTCGCATATACTAAAGCCTGCTGCTGAAAAAAAATTCCGCATTATCAATGATGAAAAAGGTATGCAGGGATCTGTGCGTTTGGCAAGGCCATTTCCTAACCGCCATCACCCTGATTTTATAAAAGTGATGGTATTAAATTCTGTGTTCGGGGGATTCTTTGGTTCGCGGTTAATGGAAAACATCCGAGAAGACAAGGGATATACCTATGGCATACATAGTTATTTACAAAACCATATGCAACACTCCGCATGGATGGTAAGTACCGAAGCGGGAAGAGATGTAGCAGAAGCCGCTATTAGCGAAGTGTATAAAGAAATGAAAATATTGCGTGAAGAATTGGTAGACGATGAAGAATTATTATTAGTCCGCAATTATATGATGGGGAGTATATTGGGTGACCTGGATGGACCTTTCCAGATTATGGCAAGATGGAAGAATATTATTTTAAACGGGCTGGATGAAAACTATTTTTATACTTCTATCAATACTATTAAAACAATTTCTGCAAACGAATTGCAGCAATTGGCGCAGCAATACCTCAATCCCGAAGATTTTTACGATCTTGTAGTTGTCTAGGATTGATTTTTGATAGATACATATGATGAAAATTATACTTCGGCTATTAGTAACAGCGGCGGTAGCATTTATTCTTGCACATATACTGCCGGGCATTCATGTAAATACATATTGGACCGCTATTGTATTTGCATTAGTGCTGAGCTTGCTAAATATATTTTTAAAGCCACTTCTTATTCTTTTTACATTACCCCTCACCATCTTTACGTTTGGTCTATTTCTTTTTATTATCAATGCTATTACGGTATTATTGGCTGGTGATTGGGTAAAGGGTTTTGAAATTGATAGTTTTGGCTGGGGCCTTTTATTCAGCTTATTACTTACATTGATTACATCAGCATTATTCCGCGCAGAAGAACGACAGTCTAAAGAACAATAATTTCATAAAGCTTTCTCTTTGTTTTATCCAACTGAATAGTTGAAATTGCAGTATGCAGTTTGATCGTAAACATCTTTCCGGTGAAGAGTTGATCCATATCTATAGGTCGTTACTATGGCCGCGTATGATCGAAGAAAAGATGTTAGTACTGCTTCGCCAGGGAAAAATTTCCAAATGGTTTAGTGGTATCGGACAGGAAGCAATTGCTGTGGGTGCTGCATTGGCCTTGCAAAATGATGAATGGATATTGCCCTTGCATCGTAACCTGGGTGTATTTACCTGCCGCAATATGCCGTTGCACAAATTATTTATGCAATGGCAGGGCAACTCCGGCGGATATACTAAAGGCAGGGAAAGAAGTTTTCATTTCGGTTCAAAGGAGCATCATATATGCGGCATGATTTCTCATCTCGGCCCGCAACTTGCCATTGCAGATGGAATCGCATTAGCACATAAGTTAAGAAAGGAAAAGAAAGTATCATTGGTATTTACGGGCGAGGGTGGCACAAGTGAAGGTGATTTTCACGAAGCAATGAACCTTGCTGCGGTCTGGGATTTGCCGGTTATTTTTTTAATAGAGAATAATGGGTACGCATTAAGTACACCTGCTAATGAACAGTACCGATGTATTAGTCTGGTTGATAAAGCAAAAGGTTACGGCATGCAGGGCGTATCGATTGATGGTAACAATGTTTTGGCTATAATGGATACTATACAAGGCGTGAAAGACTATTGTATACGGTATCAGCAACCATACCTGATTGAAGCGGTAACATTTCGTATGCGCGGCCATGAAGAGGCAAGTGGTACGAGCTATATACCTTCTCATTTATTTGATTTGTGGAAACAGAAAGACCCTATAGAGAATTACGAACATTTTTTATTGCAACAAAATGTTCTTACAAGTAATGATATTGATAATATAAGAAATGAATTTGCTGAGAAGATAGAACAAGAGCTAAACAAAGCCAGCAACACTGTACCTATAGTAGTAGATGAAGAGAGTGAGTTGAATGATGTATATAAAGAGAAGGCCGATTTAGGCGTTAGTATTATTCATGATGAGCATTCAATTGTAAATGAAAATAGCAAAGAGCTTCGTTTTGTTGATGCCATTCAGCAAGGATTATATCAATCGCTGGAGCATCATCCGGCGTTACTATTGATGGGGCAAGATATAGCAGAGTATGGTGGCGCTTTTAAAATAACGGAAGGCTTTGTTGAAAAATTCGGTAAAGAAAGAATACGCAATACACCATTATGTGAAAGCGCAGTGATTGGAGCGGCATTAGGTTTATCATTAGAAGGATATAAATCTGTAGTAGAAATGCAGTTTGCAGATTTTGTATCGATGGGTTTTAACCAGGTTGTAAATAATCTTGCAAAGATGCATTACCGCTGGGGGCAACATGCAGATGTAGTGATACGTATGCCGACAGGTGCAGGTGTAGGTGCAGGGCCTTTTCATTCGCAAAGCAATGAAGCCTGGTTTGTGCATACACCGGGATTGAAAGTTGTGTATCCCTCTACACCCATAGATGCAAAAGGGTTATTAATAGCGGCCATCAATGATCCAAATCCTGTTTTATTTTTTGAGCACAAAGCTTTGTACCGTTCTTTATCAGGCAATGTGCCGGAAGAATATTATGAAATACCCATTGGAAAAGCAAGGCATGTAAGAGAAGGCGATGAAATTTCGATCATCACTTATGGCGCAGCGGTGCATTGGGCAGAAGATTATGCAGCGGCACATCCGGAAATATCAATTGATATTTTAGATTTACGAACGCTATTACCGCTTGACTATATAGCTATCCGCGAAGCGGTAGAAAGAACGGGAAGAATAATAGTATTGCATGAAGATACATTGACGGGAGGTATTGGTGCTGAAATAGCAGCATGGATCGCTGAGCATTGTTTTGCATTACTGGATGCACCTGTTATGCGTTGCGCTTCTTTAGATACGCCCATCCCTTTTAATAAAGAGCTGGAAGAAAATTTTTTAGCAAAGAAAAGGTTGGATGAAGTGATACAAAGAGTGATGCAGTATTGAATGATTGGCTAAAGGAGTTCTTTAATATAAATTTTTAAAATAGTATCTTTAAGCATGCAATTATCTCTCTCTGATAAGGCCTTATTACAAAATTTTTTTGTCGGCAAGCCGGTAAAACGGGCTTATGTATTTGGTTCCTATGCCCGGAACGAAGCGGAGAGCAATAGTGATATTGATTTACTAGTAGAATTGGATTTTTCTGTATCTATTGGACTGGGCTTTGTGCAAATGAAATTCGATCTTGAAAAACTACTTGACAGAAAAGTGGATTTAGTTAGTGAAGATGCACTTTCGAAATATGTAAGGCCGTATGTAGATAAAGATAAAATTCTGATTTATGAAGGCGCAGCTTAGTAATAAACTTAGAGTGCAGCATATTTTAGATGCAATTGCAGAGGTAGAGTTGTATGTCGCTGGTATTACAGAGGAACAGTTTATTAATAATTCTGAGAAGCGATTTGCTACGATTAAGCAGATTGAAATAATCGGAGAAGCTTGTACAAAAATTACAACAGACATTAAGGAATATCATAATGAAATTCCCTGGCATCAGATTATTGGGTTCCGCCATCTGTCCATTCATGAATATCATAATGTCAGCATGCATATTGTTTGGGATATTGCAGTCAATAATTTACCAGCCCTAAAACAACAGATGCAAGAATTACTTAGGGAGTTATAGCTTTTAAAGCCAAAATGGGAGATGTATTCATTCCCGCAGCAATGCCTTCCCTGCCCTTTCTCCTGTATGCTTTTGATCCTCTTCTGTAAGCATACCATTTACCAGTACATAATAAAAACCTTTGGAGTATGCATGAGGTTTATCGTATGTAGAAATATCTTTCACTTCTTTATCATTGAAGATGATAATATCAGCAGCCATACCTTCTTTGAGTAAGCCACGGTTTTTTAATTGAAATGTTTGTGCAGGTAAAGATGTCATCCGGCGGATGGCTTCCTCCAATGAAATTACTTTTTGCTCACGTACATATCGCGATAATACTCTTGCATTGGTACCATACCCCCTCGGATGTGGCGTGCCTGCATTAAACTCACGGATAGTGGCATCGCTGGCGAACATATTGAATGGATATTGCATGATATGTTTTAAATCTTCTTCACTCATGCCGTGGAATACTGCCGTTGCACCTCCTTTCATCACAAGGTCAATAATAGTTTGCGCTTCATCTGCTGCTGTATGTTTTCTTCCTTTTAATAAATTTATTTGTTCTATGCTTTTGCCATTATAAGATGTATTAGGAGGATAATTCGCAACGACGGCATAACTATAGTGTTTTAATTTTCGCTTGGCAAGCCGTGCTAACAAATAATTGATAGCATATTTTTTTACAGCAGGTCTTTGTAATCTTGCTATTACAGAGTCTTGTCCATCTGCCATAATATCTTCCGGCAATAATGTACTGATGGATGTACTACTGGCTGTGTAGGGATATTGATCAATGGTAACTTCAATCCCTTCTTTTCTTGCACGCTCTATCATCGGCACTGTTTCTTTGCTCCGCCCCCAATTTTGTTGTCCGCTTAATTTAAAATGCGATATTTCAACAGGTAGCTTCGCTGCCCTGGCTACCGACAGTGCTTCGTTAATAGCGTAGGTGACACTATCGCCTTCGTCACGCATATGTGTAGCATACATGCCTTTGTATTTCGCAGCAACTTTAGCGAGTTCGATAATTTCATTTGTTTTAGAATAAGTGCCGGGTATATAGATAAGGCCTGTTGAAAAACCCAATGCGCCATCCTGCATTGCTTTTTCTACTATCGTTTTCATTTGTTGTAGTTCCTTATCGGTTGGCTTCCGGTTGGCGCGGCCCATTATTTTTTCACGAATATCATTATGCCCGATAAGCGTAGCTACATTGATAGATAGTTTCAGCGAATCAATGAACTGAAAATAGCGGGCAATATCAAGATTGGATGAACCGCAGTTGCCGGTGATAACAGTAGTAACACCATCATAAATAAAATTTTTTGCAGCAGGGTCTTTTAGCTCATCACCTTCCAGGTGAACATGCACATCTATAAACCCGGGAGCAACAATCAAACCACTGGCATCAATTATTTTTTTTGCAGTAAAATTTATATCTCTTCCGATAGCAACGATCTTTCCGTTTTTAACAGCAATATTTCCATTGTACCAGCTATTGCCAGTGCCATCTATGATCTTTCCATTCTTTATAAAAATATCGCACTCATTTACCTGTGCGTGCACAGATAAAGAAAGCAGAAGGAAAATTGTGAGCCATTTCATTGCTACAAGTTACCAAAAGAAATAACAGCGGCTGTATTGAATATTATTTACTAAAGAATATTTCATCCTGAATTGAATGTAAGAGCGGCTGCGACAGGCAAAAAATGTTTAGAATCAGTGTTTACTGTGACAACTGTCACTTTTTAAAGAACAAGCACAATCTATGTTTGTAATGAAAAGGGAAACATTTTTGATTTTATAACTGATAAAACTATAACACATGAAAAAAAATATGGGAACTGCAGATCGTATTATACGTATACTTATTGCAGCAGTATTGGCCTATTTGTATTTCAGTGGAACTGTTACCGGTACATTAGGCATAGTATTGATAGTAGTGGCTGCAGTGTTTGTGCTGACAAGCCTTGTAAGTTTTTGCCCCTTATATCCCTTATTAGGCATTAACACTTGCGCAAAGAAATAGCTTGTGCTATAATACTTATCCCGGTGACATAAATTGAGAAAGCTGTTTTACAATCTTTCCGTTTTCTTTTATCATTCGAAGGCCTTCTGAAAACCGCATATGCCGAAAGCCGGCATTGTTATTTATTTTACTTATGGTAAATAATAACCGGTAATGGCGGAGAATCTCTTTCCAGGCAAAAAATATTGAATGCTGCGGATCGTAAATATGTGTGGGCTCACTTCCTGCACCGTTAAGTTCAATTATGCTGAAGTTTTTCCCTTGTTTTAATTCATCTAATGTATTGTAGCGGATATCCATTCGCCCATAATAAAAACCAGGAATTTGCTTGCATAAATAATCAATGCTTTGTTGAAGTTCTTCGTCAACCCATTTTGTTACATCAATAAATTTAGCTCCTCTTGCGTGGTTACCAAAAGGTACAAGATTTATTTCTTCGCCTTTCTTCAATACCGAATTTAAAAACGGCCCATATTTATTTTGCAGTACTGCTAGTTGTAAACTATAGCGCGGCTCTTTATAGATTAATTCTAATACAGAACTATTCCCATCTCCATGTATAGTAAGAAACTCTTTTTTTACTATACCTGAAATATAACCTTTGCGTTCATCAGGTTTTCTATAATAAAAAATACCAAGCTCATTGGGAAGGCTGATTAATTCCTGTATTAAAAAATCGATAGTAATTTTTTGGGAATACACTTCAAGCTCTTCAGCATTCTTAATTATTTCTACAGCCATTCCCTTCATGCCTATATCAGGTTTTGCAATACATGGAAAGGGTATGCTTTTTTCCCGGCGTAATTTTTCAATAGTACAAAAATTGGTTCCGGCTTTAATAAGTATGGTTTCGGGAAAACTTCCTTTTGGCAGCAAATCATAAATTTCTTTTTTCGACTCCAATAAAAAGCCAGCGTTGGTTATTGAAGGATTAGAGGGAAGAAAGAAAAAAACCGTACGGCTGCGAATGGAATAATATAACCATGCGAAATACATGGGAAAATATACAATTGCGAAAGGCCAGTATTCCCAATGCGTAAGCCTGTGAAAGAATAATGAGATGCGTTTCATTGATAAGAGGAAGTAATAGGGATGTGTTTAGAAATGGTATGGCTATCGGCCAGTGTATGATGTGTAAGTTGTATATGGGAAAAAGATATAACCGCTTGCGTTAGCGATCGTGTTTGAATTCCATTACTGCGTTTTATTACAAAACCATTTTCCATATCGGTACTGTTTTGTAAATGAAAATGAGTGATATCTTTTTCCGTTACAGGGATATGTTGCGCAATGAAGTCTTTGAAATGTTTTTCTTTTTTGTTTCTGGCGGCTCCATCATATAAAGTAACTGACGACCAGATATGTGCCTGCCCATACGATAACTCCCTGCTATGTTTCTTGCTTCCGTCCCATCGTATTTCGTATAAATTTTTACCGGTATAATATATGACTGTAAAGGGTTCTACTTCTTCTAAACATATTTTTTCAAATTCGCTTATGGGTAGATACTCTTTTAGAAGCTCAAGTAAAACAATGCCACGGCTTTTTTTATAAGGATAAGAAGGGTTGTGTTTTTCAAAAGCACCATTTAATAATACTGCGGTATGGCCACTGTCTGTAGTGACAAACCACGAACCTCCTTTTGATGGATCTTTTGGATAATATAAACGCGTGTTGCTTTCCGACACGATCGTTTCTATTTCTTGCGCTTCGGGCCTGTTAATATTTTCATCGCGGTTCGAAGTAATAATAACCCGGTTATTATTTGCTACAAAGCTTACTGTGCACATTGCTGGCGGTATTGAATTGTAGAAGGCGCTATGCCGAAATTATCCGAAACTATTTCCTGCTGCAAAGCGATTAGTGCAGCCCGTATTAATGCCTGGTGGTGAATACAATGTTCAAGATTATACAATAGTTCACGGTAATAACTGCTTTGTATCTGCAAATTGGTATTGCTTAAGCATGCTTCAACTATTATTAATTTATCAGCTTTTTCAAAATGAGCGATTATCAAATGTAGTTTATCAATAGCAACAGCAGGAATTGTTTCAATTATTAATTCTCGTTTTCTTTCATCATAATTTACGCACCCGCGATGATAGCCTTCGAGCAGGCAGGTATACAGCTCAATAATATGGCGTATATGTTGCCCAATCGTTCCATCACTAAGAATAGTTACAGGCGTAGTGTACACTTCTTGTGCCTGCGGAAGCTGCAGCAATGAGATGAGTTCCGTTAATATTTTTTTTGAAGACGAAAGCATACAGTTAGAATTTCAGTTTTAACAACGCCGGAATTTGCTTCCGGTAAACGATAATAAGAAGCAGGCAACATATCAAAACAATTAATGCATATACGAAAAGTGTAGCGTCTCCACCGAAGTATATACCTAAAGCAGTGAAGTGAAAAAATAAGGCACCACTCATTAACCCTGCTCCGAGTATAGCACCCGGCAAAGTAGTTCTGGGAATTAGTAATAAAATACTGGCGATTAATTCCAGCACACCTGTCCCTATCCTGCCCCATGGTTCCATACCAAGCATTGTAAAAAGCTGAACTGATTCTGGCTGTGCTGTAAACTTAAAATATAATGTTTGCAACATGATGAGTGCTGCTAATATGCGCAGTGCCCATAGTAGTAAGTTTTGTGTTCTCATATCTGTTTGTGTTTATGGATTGTTTTTAATAAGTGGCCAGTTCTTATTTGCTTTTTCGATATATCCTTTTTGGTCTTTGTCCCACAGGGCTTTTACTTTTGTATTATAGTTAAAGTATAATTTATCATCTATGATTGCCCATGCATCCGGTTGCGTCGGTGCTTTGTGGCCATCGGCAGTACCATATGCACAGTAGCCTCCATACTGGGGTGAGTACTTTTCAGGATTTTTTATAAATAATTCCAGATTCTCTTTCGAAGAAAAATACCATTCGCTATTGTTCCAGGTAGTATGCAAACTATCAAATCCTATTGTGGGTTTGGCATTGGTGAAATAAGCCACGGGATCATATCCCCGGATCGCTTTTCCATTAATTTGAAATACGGAAGATTGTTGCGCATGTAGCCCTGCGCTGAGTAATAAAAATATAGTGGCACTCAGAAATATTTTTTTCATAAACAGTGATTATTAATTGTGAAATATTTTTTCCCAGTTTTTATCTGCTTTTTGTTTTAGAGCGGCTTCATCTTTATTCCAGCTTTTTAATGTGTTATTAAAAAATGCATTGTAAAAAAGGTAAAGCTTGCCATCAATGATTTTGAATGTATCAGGATCAATTTCTACTTTCTCGCCTTTAGCGCCCATAGCATATGCGCACCATCCACCATATTGAGGTTCGTACCTGGTATAATTGTTTTTAAAAAGCTCTTTGTTTTTTGCCGAAGAAAATTGATACGTAATACCATCGGCAACAACAGAAAATTCCTTTTTGCCTTTTTCGGCTTTCCCGGTTGTGAAGTAGCTTACCGGGTCATATCCCAGGATGGCAAGATGATTTTTGTCTGTATTAAATTCATGTGTACGTAGGGTACTATTCTGCGCTTTTGCTATTGTAGAAAAGAATAGCAGCAGGCTTAGAAAAAATGCAGTCCGTTTCATTTTTTAAAAAGATAGACGGAGGGCATTTTAGTTCCTTACAAAAAATTTCAATTTTTTTTTAAAAAGAGTTAGTCTTCTTTTAAAAGAGTATCTATTTCCTGTTTCTTTTTATCAGGCAGATGATGGGAAGGGTGTTGCGAAAGATGATCGTTAAAGCTATGAAGCATTTTATCAATCTCTCCGGATTGCTTTTTAAAATTATTACATGGGTCACAAAAGAGTAGATGATAAAAAAGCTGGCAGCGCTCTTTTAGGCTCAGGCTCGTCTCGCTTTTTTTTACAATAAGCAATGTGGCCTGTTTACAATTATATAAAGTCTTTTTAAAAAAAATCATTTAGCGCTGTTTAAGCAGCAAACCAGTTTTTTTCAAGGCAAGCCCGTAATAAAATTTTTGCCCGGTGTATAATGGTCCAGTAATTAGACGAAGAGATATTTAGTTCCTTACAAATTTTATCAGCATTTTTTTCATCGATAAAACGTAAAAAAAAAGCAGGAGCGAGACTGTTAGGAAGTTTTTGCAGGCAGTATTCCATTACTTTCTTCAATTCGTTATTGTTCAGGCGTGTATCTGCATTTTCATCTGCCCACGCTTTTGGGTAGCTATCCTCTTTCCAGTGGCCCCATTCTTTTATATCATCACTAAAAAAAGATTGATAAAAATTTTCATTCGTTTCGTTCAGGTAATCGCCCGTATTGCGCAGTATATTTTTTTTCCGGTAATGATCAATGATTTTGTTATTCAGAATTACGGTGAGCCATGTTTTCTCCGAGCTTTCGCCTTTAAATTGTTCCCTGGATTTTAAGGCTGATAAAAAAGTTTCCTGTACCAGGTCCTGCGATAATACCTGGTCATTGGTTTTAAATACAGCAATAGAATAAAGATAATCGCCGTACAGGTCAATCCATTTATTAGCGGGGGAAAGCATATGTGCCGGCTTCATAATAATGATTTAATCTTCCTTATTACCTTTTTCTCCAACAAACCAATGTTCTTTGTTTTTAAATAAAACATTGAAAGTAGTGAGCGACCCATAGCAACGGGTAATGTATTGCTGCATATTTACTTTGTCTTCGTCGCTGAGTTTTTTATTGCTGTTTATGTTTTGCTCCAGTACACGCAGGCGGTCGCGCAACATCACTATTTTATGAAAGAAATCTTCAACAGGAATTTCTTTTGGTTTTAATGATTTATCGGCAGGCTGTAATAATAGCAGGCCTTTTTCCCACTTGTCTCCAAGAGGAACATTTTCGGTAATACCACCCCAAAGCCGTAATATTTTTAATAAAGAACGTTCAGTTTCAGAATGCGTTTCTATTTCTTCCGTTACATTTTCCGGGATAAACTCTTCCAGCTTTGCATCTGTTTTATCAATCTCTTTGATGCCATGATTAATAAATGAAATAAGATAAGTGGCGTAGCGAATGCCAACGATTACGCCCGGCCCGTATTGAATATGTTGTAAGCGGGTACCAATGCCCAAGGTAGTTTGTTCCATCAGTTAGTTTTGAAAATACTAATGCAATTTAAAAAAACTCTTCTTCATCTTCAGGTTTAAAAGCCACGAGCGGGCCTAACCCTTTCTTAAAACGTTCGTAAGAGTCTTTAATATATTTCTGAAAATCATATTCAGCTGCATTCATCACAAAGAAATAAGGAGGCCGGAAGATGGTCATAAAGCTATCCAGTTCGGCATCCTTCAGTCCGGTTAAGCGTACCACCAATCCTTTATTAAACCGATGCTGAACTGATTTATCTCGTTCCTGTTCCAGTAAGCGTTTCTGAAATGATTGAATACTTTTATTTCTTTTGAAACGAAATGCATTAACGATTTCATCGAGATCAAAGCCGGCTGCGGCGCCATAAGCCGGTGTTACGGCTTTTAGTTTTGGCTTCTGGTAATTAAAAATTTTAGCGTAAGTCTCGCGGTTAGCAATTGAATCCTGTCGGTAATCACGCGGCTTTACTGTTACTTCTTTTAATACGGGTACAGTTACTTTTAAAGAGATATCAAAACCAAAAGGGTTTGCAATTTTAAGAACAGGAAATTTTACAGTGGGTTTATTGAGGTAGCTGAACCATATTGAATCTTTTTCAGCTACATCAATCTGGTATTCGCCATTGCTGTTTGTGATAGTGCCTTTGCCCGAAGTAGAAAGTACTGTTACAGCTTGCATCGGAATGTTGTGAGTGCTATCGTAAACGACTCCGCGAATTTTATATTGGCCGAATGCGTTTACACAGAATCCAAGCAGCAGAAACGCAAGAGCAGCTATTTGATATTTAATCCGGCGCAATAGTTTTTTAATTAGGAAGGCAAGTAACAAAAGAAAATGCAAAAGCGAATGTAAAGTGTATAGAATCAGCGAAAGAAGATGGCTTACTGGTGATTGAACATTTCTTTTGCCAAAACTTCTATTGTTTTTGGGTAATGTGCATGTTCCAATTGATGAATACGCTGGGCTAATGTATCCGGTGTATCAGTAGGAAGCACTTCACATGTAGCCTGAGCGATGATTTGTCCGTGGTCATAAATTTCATCTACCTGGTGAATCGTGATGCCGCTTTCGGATTCTCCGGCAGCAATTACGGCTTCATGCACTTTGTGGCCATACATTCCCTTACCACCATATTTTGGTAATAAAGCGGGGTGTATATTAATGATATGCCCGCGGTACATTTTTATCAGATTTTCGGGTATTTTCCATAAAAAACCTGCTAAAACGACCATATTTACCCCAAAATTCTGCAATTCTGGTATAAAAGCGTTCCCTCTGAAAAAGCGTTCTTTCTCTATTATCAGGGCCGGAATTCCTTCCCGCTCAGCAATAGCTAAAACGCCGGCACCAGGTTTATTACATACGATTAATGAAATTTCGAAAATGCCTGATTTTTTGGAAAAATCGATGATTTTTTGTGCATTTGATCCCATTCCGGAGGCAAAAATAGCAATTTTCACCTTTTTCTCAATTTCAGTATCCCTTATTTTCTCTTCCTTATTTCTTATTCCCATTCTCTTCCCTATTTTTTTCAGGTAGTTTACAAAAAACCGGAACTGTCCGAATGGAATACTGATTAGTAAAACGGCTACCGGCCAAAGCAAGGTTATTAATAATATATAGGCAACTATCCAAAGCCAACCGGACTCAAGGCCGGTAAGCATTAGTATTTTTCTACCAGCATAACCAGTAAGGCTGCCACCTATAGCAAATGTGCAGATGATAAGTATGAGCTGAAGGCCTTTGACCTTCCATTTTTTTTGCAATCCTTCAAGCATGATCAGGTGTAGTGCGGTAGCTTTTTAAAAAAGCGTTGTTTAATAAGTGCGGCAAAAGTCAGCAAAAAGCTTCAATGTTGAAAGTATGTTTTCACATTTAATAAGTGTAATGTT
>Ga0164241_10001123_pt1 | contig 35898 bp, 29 predicted proteins | sample OricomyardsoilBY_FD_108780 | JGI IMG/M metagenome (GOLD analysis project Ga0164241, IMG submission 108780) | Backyard soil microbial communities from Emeryville, California, USA - Original compost - Back yard soil (BY) | ecosystem: Environmental > Terrestrial > Soil > Unclassified | place: USA... | reverse complement strand
GGCGAACGTCGCGACGGAAGTCGCGACAGCACATGCCGCCCGAGCACAGCGAGGGCGGCATCAACTATTGCGAATGGTAGGGCGCTACGTCTGTGAGTGGCTGGTCAGGACGCGGGCGCGTCGTGTTGATCTGCTGGAGGCGTGGGCGGAACAACCAGGGAGCAGCGGGAAAGGAAGCCTGTCAGGTCATCGGTCAGGCGGGTGCGGTCTGCGTCGGTCTGGATGAAGTGAGGCGGAAGACACGAGACGATGTCGTCAGCGAATTTGGCGGCGTCGTCAGATGAAATCGGCGTGTGGCTGGGCATGGCGCTGAGCGTTGAGACGATGTGGTCAGTCTGCGGTGGGTGGGGCGTTTGGCAAGCGAGATGGCAGGGCTGGACAGACCAGAACGTCGGACGCAGGGTGGTGGTGTCGAGACAAGGGTGGGCTGGCTGGGTTGGGAAGGCGCAGTTTGACTAGCGGCGACGACTGACGATGAGGCTGTCAGTCGTCGGACTGTCGACGGTGAATCTGTCGACAGCAGAAGCGAATGACTAGGTCATTGCTGACAAGCAGCAATACACGAATGCACCTCCGGTGAGCACAGAAAGCCAGAACTGCGAGCCAAAGCGTTGAAATCACTAGCTTGGTGCTGTGCTCACCCCCCGCCCAGGGCTTGCCAGGCGGCGGTAATGCCGCATCCTGGATCAGTACCCCCGCAACCGACCCATGAGTACCCAGATCCGTTTCCGTCTAAGTGGCCAGGAAGAAGAAGCCTTCCTGGTCGCCGCGCGCCGCGCCGGCCTGTCGCCGGACGCGTATGCACGTGTGCGGGCGCTGGCCCCGGTGGACCCCCTGGCCCAACTGCCGAAGGCGCTGGAAGAGCGCCTGGCGGCTATGGAGGCGAAGCTGGGACAGAGCCGGCCGGAGACGGGGTTGGGCATACCCGCCGCCCTGGTCAAGGGAATGGACGCCACCGAGCTGCTGCTGGCAGTGCGACGCGAAGCCCGCACTGGCGTCAACGCATTCCTGACTCTGCTGGACGGGGAACCCCTTCCCGAGATCCCGCACCGTCGGACGCCGTCCGATCAAAGCGACTTCCAGGTGGGGTGAGCCATGGCCATCCTGAAGTCGACTCGACTCAGACTGAAGACCAGTGGCAGTGTCGGTGCGGTCCGCGAGTACCTGCGCACGACGCGCGAGTACTACGCCCAGGAAGGCCAGAGTGCGAACGGCAACCCCATCTTGCCGGACGCAGAATGGTGGGACACCACCGCCGCTGACCGGCTGGGTCTCAACGATCAGGGGCGCGACCAAGACGAAGACTTCGCCCAGTTGCTGGCCGGTTATCACCCCCGGACGGGAGAGGCCATGGTCCAGAACGCGGGTGAGGCCGGGCGCTGCATGGGGTTGGACCTGACGTTCTCGCCGCGGAAGGAGTACACGCTGGCCTTCGTTGCGGCCCGTGATCCGGAGCTACGAGACCAGATGACCCAGACCTTCCACCTGGCCCGGGACAAAGCGCTGGGTCTGATCTCCAAGGGCTTAAACACGCGGGCCGGCGAAGGCGGTCGGCGCCATGTGGAGATCGACGGCCTGCTTGTCCGGGCAGTGGATCACATCGACTCACGCAACGGTGACCCTCAATGGCACTGCCACGCGGTGGTGGCCAACGTCGCCCTGGACGCGGATGGAGAGTGGCGTTCGGTCGATTTCAGCGAACTCATGCAGCAGAACGGCAGCCTCCAGGAAGCCGCTCAGGAAGTGTTCGCGCGCGAGCTGGCCGAGGGGTTCCAGCGGCTGGGTTTTGGCATCGAACGGGAGCGGATCCTGGACGAGGATGAGCGCGACACAGGTAGGGTTGCCAACAAGATCGCGGGCGTGGAGAAGGCCACCTGTGACGCGTTCTCCAGCCGCCGTCAGGAGATCAAGGAGGCGATCAAGGCCGCGGCCGAGGAGGGCAAGACCCTGACGGGGGGCGAGGCTGCCATGAAGACCCGGGCCGCCAAGCACATGAGTGCCGGCGAGGTACTCGTGGGCGCGCGCACTCGGCTGGAAGAGCTGGCGGCGTTGACGCCTGGGCACTTCACCCAGTCCCGCGACCTGCTGAAGCTGCCGTCTGTGGAACTGGAAAAGCGGAAGAGTACCCACGAGTGGTTCGACGAGCTGCACGCCACCGATAGCCACTGGAACCGGTCGGCCCTGATCGCCAAGCTGGCCCGGGAGCTGCCACTTGGGACGACGCTGGACATCCCCGAGGAAGCCGACCGGCTGCTTGCAGAGTGGGAAGCGAACGGCACCATCATCCGATTGAAGGACGACCCCAAGCGGCGGCAATCGCGTTGGTGCTCACGTGACCAGTGGTTCCTGGAAGTGGGCGTGCTACCCGCGGCCAAAGCGCGCGTGGATGACCCGGGGTTGCGCCTGAGCCGGTCAGCGGCTGAGACCGCTATCACCATGCACGAAGCGGCCATGTCCGAGCGCTTCAAGAAGGAAGTCCACCTGACCGACGAGCAGAAGGCCAGCGTCTATCACGTGCTGTGCGATACGGGTGGACTGGCCTGCATCATCGGACAGGCGGGTACCGGCAAGAGCGCCAGCGCGGGTGCATACATCCGCGCCTTCGAGCTTTCTGGCCGGCGTGTCATCGGCACGTCCACCAGCCAGGCGGCCACCGACAACCTCAAGAAGGAAGCCGGGATCGAGGGATTCAACTGTGCCGAACTGCTTCACGCCCTGGACAGCGGCAAGCTCACCTTGGGGCGGGACGATGTCGTTGTGCTCGACGAAGCGGGCATGGTGGGCGCCAAGACCTTCCGCCGGATCCAGAAGCATGTGGACGCGGCTGGCGGCAAATTGGTGGCCGTGGGCGACCCCAAGCAGCTGGAAGCCATCGAGGCGGGCGGTCCGTTCGCCGAGCTGTGCGAGAAATTCGGAGCAGCCGAAATCACCCAGATCCAGCGGCAGCGTAACCCCGAAGAGCGCGCCCTGGCTGAGTCGTTCTACGACGACAAGAAGACCGGCCAGAACATCGTGGACGAGATGCTGGCCAAGGGCTTCCTCCGGCAGGAAAAGCGGCAGGTCAAGGCGATGGCCGAGGCCTACCTGGCCGACGAGCGTAGCGCCCAGGACAAGCTCATCGTCGTGCACACGCACAAGGACGCGGCATCGGTCGACCACTACGTGCGCAAGGGACTGAAGGCCAGCGGCGAGCTTAGCGAGCAGGTAGCCAAGACGCTGACCTTGGGCACGGGCGAGTACGAGCGCGAACTGGAGGTTTGCCTGGGGGAGCGCATCCGGTTCCAGAAGAACGACCGCAAGGACAGGGACGGCAACCGACGGTGGAACAACAACGACATCGGTACCGTGATTGGCATGCGCCAACCCCGCGGCAAGAAGGGGCTCGTACTCGTCATGAAGATGGACGAGGACGGGCGCACGGTAGAGGTCGACACGGCGAAGTTCCATCGCCTTGATTACGCCTATGCGCGCACGGCACACAGTGCCCAAGGGTTGGGCGCCGAAAGCGTGTATTGGTTGGCCAGGGGCGGGATGATCGACCGCAATGCGGGCTTGGTGGCCATGACGCGTACCAAGATCAACTTCCACGCCTTCGCCTCGCCCGAAGAGGTAGCCAAACTTGCCAATGCGCTGGATGAGTGGGGGAGGAAGGAGACGGTCAAGGAGCTGGCCAGGCGGCGCAATGCGCATGAGGTGTCACAGACACTGGGGCTGCCGGCGCCGACGGACCTGGGTGAGGTTGAGCACCCCACGGCGAAGGGCGTGCACGAAATCAAGGTCCGGCAGACGCAAGAGGCACTGGATCATGCCGAAGCTATTGCCAGGGCTGGTAGGACTGTCAGTCAGGCGATGGACCGATGGAAGGAACAGCAGCGGGAGGAGCTTGGCTGGGTCGATATGGAGTTGGATCTGCTCGCGCAACCTGGCGGGGACATTGAGCGCTATGAAGGTCTGCCGACCTCAGCCGACACCCAGATGCGCAAGGCCTTCGAGGCGAAGTACAGGAAGGCCAAGAACGAGCAAAAGAAGCTGTTGGAGCGGAAAGCCGTCTTGACCCGAGCGAACGACGACGCCAAGAAGCAGGCCGCCATCGAGATGAGTGCCTGGTTCGAGAAGGACTATGTGGGAGGCGTTGCCGCAGCGAGGCGAGACCTGAATTTAAGCAAGGCCACCCCATGGGTCGCCAGTTACCGGCAGCGCGCCCTAGGGCTGCGGCGGCAAGCATTAAGGCGCCAGCGTTCACTGGAACAACAACTGGCACAGGCCCGGAGTCAGCCGGATCCGGAGGCGGCACAGGCGATGGAGGCCTCTGTTATGGAGCGGGCGCGCAAGGTGCGGGCGCTGCATAGCCTTATGGACAAGGGCCGGTTCGTCGGCGATAGACAGAAGCTGAGGAAGGTGGTGTTGGGCGTGGATACTGAAACACCGCTGGATCAGATTGATTACAACGAGTCCCGCTTCCCGCCGCGCGACAAGCATTCGCACGTTGATCCTGGGGCGATAGCATCGCCCAACGGGCGCAATCCAACGCCTGAGCCGCGCAAGCGGCCTGGCATGTTGCCGACGCAACCGAGGCTGCCCATTACGCCGGCGCCGCCCAAGCCGCGAGGGTGGGATCAGGAAATCGACATGTAGCTACCAGGCGCGGCGACCGAGTTCATGCGCAACTGAGCTGACACTCGTATCACCGGTGCAAGCAAAGGCCTCTTCTACCGTGGTCACCTGGATGCGGTCGATGCCATCTTGGGTGGTCGGAAAGAACGCGCCGTCGGGCTCGCTGTACAGGAAGAAGTCACCCTGCGCCGCTTCGCAATGGACACAGCGGTTCATAAGGTAGCTGCCGCCCGTCTTGGTGGTGCCAGGACCATAGTGCGAGGACAGGGCGCGCACCTGGGCCAGCGGACCGGGCGACAAGTGCGAGATTCCGCTAACGAGACTGGCATCGTCTTGGCGCTCCCATTCGTCCTGATCGGGTTCGTCATCTACCCATCGCGTCTCATGGCCAGATGGCACAAGGAAGCCGACCACCGGGGTGCTTCGGTGGCATTTCCAGCATTCCTGGCTGGACTGGAGCAGTGCGTAGCGCGCGGCGCGCAGGGTGAATTCGTGGTCGGTCATGGCCATGTAGATAGCATGCCTCAGCGCACCCGCAACAGGTCGCTCCACCGTGTGGTGTATGCCGGCGACAATGCCTTCAACGCAGGTCGCCATTGTGCCTCCTTTCGACCGCGCGCCTCTCCGGGTCGAGCGCCTCCGACCTTCCAGCCCGTGGCTCCCAAGCCCATCGTGCCCCGGCCATATTTCGCGTTGATCTTGTCCAGCACGGCCATGCCTCGCTCGGCTTTCTCGTCGGGTCCGAAGAACAGGTCGGCCTGCCGCTGGTCTGCGCGCATGAGGTCTGTCAGGCCCACTCCGGCGCGCTTGTAGGCCTGAGAAGGGTTGCGACGCCGACCCGCGTCCAGCATCGAGGTGGCAAGGAAGCGGACGACACGTAGCACCTCCGCGGTATCCTGCGTGGGGAAGGGGAACGGCACGGCGCGGCTGGCGTGTAGCGGATCCCCTTTGAACGGGTTTCCATCGAGCCATACCCAGACCGCGCCGGCGGCCAATTCGCGTCTGCGCAGCTTTTCGCATGCCACCGTCACGAAGGTGGTCAGTGCCTCCATCGGGTCTGTCACATCACGCCCGAACGTGCGGGATACCACAAGCTGCTTGCGGTCAGGCTCTTCGAGTTCCAGGTCCCCGCAAGGGATACCGCGCAGTTCCGTTTGGGTGCGCGCCAGAACGACCCCGTAGCGGGCGCGGACATCATCGGTGGGCAGGGCGGCCAAGTCGGCTGCGGTCCTCACGCCTTGAGCGTTCAAGCGGGCGGCGAAGCGGGGCCCCACACCCCAGACATCCTCGACTGCCAGGGCATTGATGTTGCCAGGCGTGGCATGGAAGACCGCCAGGCGTCCAGCATTCACGAGACGCTTGGAGCGATCCTTGGCCATTTTGTTGCCAGCTTTGGCCAGTGTGCGGGTCGCACCTAGGCCTGCACAGCAAGGGATCCCGACCCATTGCAAGATCCGTTCGCGCGCCTCCAGACAGGTGGCGAATGGGTCGGGGAGGCCTTCAACATCGACGAAGTTCTCATCGATCGAGTACACCTCCACGCGAGGGAACAAGTCGCGCAGGATCGCCACGATCCTGGCCGACATATCACCGTACAGCGCGAAGTTGGCACTGCGCACCTGGACCTGCTTCCGGATGGCGTCGGGCACCTGGAAGATGGGCGTGCCGATCTTGAGGCCGAGCGCTTTGGCCTCTGGTGAAAGCGCGATGCAGCATCCGTCACCGTTGCCTAGTACGACCGTAGGAACGCCGCGCAACGACGGATCAAATACCCGCTCAGCTGAGCAGTAGAACGTGTTCGCATCGATCAGGGCGAAGCGGGGAAGATCCTGCGTGGGCGTGTCGTCCGCTCCCTTCATTTTTGTGGCCATGAGCTCGATCAAAGATGGAAGTGGACGTTGCTCCGCACCACACCCCAGATATCCAGTTCGATATCTTCGGGAACGACGATGGGCGAGAAGCCGGCGCTGGCCACCAGCACGATACGGTTGCCGCGGACGTACAGCTTCTTGACGGTGAACCCCCCCTCCCACAGGACCACCACGGTGTGTCCGGGGCGCGGATTGACCGAGCGATCGACGATGAGCAGGTCGCCATCATGGATCCCGTAGTCGACCATCGAGCCGCCACAGTCGGCTGTCATGAGGAACGTCGCGGGTGGGTTGGCGATCAGCTTGTCGTTGAGATCGAGGCGGTCATCCTCCCGGAAGAAGTCCTCGGCCGGGGAGGGGAAGCCACAGGCTGCGAGCGTGGCCAACATGGGCAGCGTGCGGGCGGTAAGGACCCCCACAGGACCGATGAGGGTGGGAGGGTCGGGGAGGCGGTTGATGAGCATGGCGGGCGATCCTGGATGACCCGCGGCTCAAGCGCTGAGACGCGGGGGGAAGAGGCTACGCCCCGCACCGCCAGACCCGCTATTAGTATTTGGCTGAACAGGGGTGCCGTGGAACCGAAGCGGTGTTCCACGCGTCTGCGCCCTACACTTGGACCAGGAGGATCCGCCATGTGCTATTCCGCTGAGGCCTGGGAGCTGTACGACGGCTACGTTAAAGAGTTCGGTGCCGATATCGATATCAAGGCCTTCTGGGAGCTGTACCTGGGGCGGGAAGAGCGGTACCGCATCCGGAAGAAGCTGTCGGACGGCACGAAGCTCCCCAAGGGCATGGACCTGAACTTCTTGCGGCCGAAGACAGACCTGGAGCGCAAGATCCAGGACCTGATCGGTGAGTGGAACGGGCGCAAGCTGGCGGAGAGCGAAGCGGAGCTGGAGAAGCAGCGCGCCCGCCTGGCGGTGGCAGAAGAGAAGCTGGCCAAGAAGGAAACCAAGACCGCGCTCAACGAGCAGAGGATTGCCACCAACAAGATCAAGCAGATGGAGCGATGGATCGCGGACGCGAAGCGCACCAGCCACCAGCCGGAAAAAGATGATCGGATCTTCCCGTTCTGGTATGCGCCTGTGTTGCTGATCGAAGACGGCAAGCCCATCGTGCGCCCCATGCGCTACCTATGCCGGCCACAAGGCATGGATCCGTCGACCGACTACCGCAAGGACGGCACGGCCTCAGGCAAGTACAACGCCCGACGAGACAACCTCACCCAGTTCTGGCGGCCGCAATTCGGATCCACGCATTGCCTTCTGCTCGCTGAGACGTTCTACGAACAGGTAGACGATGGTAAAGGTGGGTCCAAGGAGATCCACTTTCAGCCTAGGACAGGCGAGACCATGTACATCGCATGTCTGTACTCCCACTGGACTGATCCGGACGGCAAAGAGCCAGACCTGTGGTCGTTTGCTGCCATCACCGACGAGCCAGAGCCCGAAGTCGCAGCTCAGGGACACGATCGGACGATCATCAATATCAAGCCCGAGCACGCACAGGCCTGGCTGACGCCTCAGAACAGAACCGATGACGAGCTATTCGCGATCTTCGATGATAAGCGGCATCCGTACTACGAGCTTGTGAAGCAGGCAGCGTAGTGGCATTCAACTGTCGACCGTACGCGGTCGACAGTGTTTGCCATCTGAACAACTGGAGCCGGAGCCGATATCGTGGGAAGCACTTCGTGCGCGTTCAATAGCAGTTTCCAGCGGACACAGGTTCGCAGCTGAACTCAAACGTGAAGGAAGTGACCCAGTCAGTCGAGGTGTAGCCGAACGGTCGATCAATGGTCATATATGTGTCGCCAGCCTGGCACACGGCACCCCATGCATAAAGGGTCATTGCTGGTCCGAGCACCACTCCTGGGTTGCATCCATCCCGCTCGAAACAGGTGAAATCCTCATACGTCGATGTCGCATTCAGACTGTAGCTGATGGTCTGCTGTCCATCGCCTCCATTTTCCAAGCCAGAGGAGAACGAGGTTTGGACGGCGCACATGGCTGGGGATGAGGGTGTGCACGTGTTGACCGTTGTCGTCCACGATGTGGTGCCTGTCCACGCGCTCCAGGTGCTCCAGGCTGTCCAAGAGACAGGTCCTGTCGTTGTCGGGCAGGAGGCGGTGCGCGTTTGAGTGCGAACTTCTTCGCGAGCCTGCGTGTGAGTTCCTGTATGGCCAGATGGGCACGGAACGTTTTGAGTCGCCGTTCGGGTTTCTGTATTCACCTCGGTGCTCGGCGACGGAACCACACAAACGCCCACACAGTTATTCGTGGTGGTGAACCACGCGCCATAGGTGTAGGTGCCACTCCATGAGTCGCTGGTGCTGGACGTTGGTCCAGGGCATGTCCAGTTGGTGGTTCGGGTGCCATTCTCCGTTACCGTTCGGCGCTGCCAGTGATCGCCGGAGTAGCCACTGGGGCAGCCGATGTTCTGGTTCTCATCGGCCAACGCGCGGGTGATGACCGTTGTGCTTGCTGCGGGTGGAGTGCAGGTCGAGCAAGTATTGCTTGTCTCGTACCACGCTCCGTACACCAGGCTCCCCCAGACATCCGAGTCTGTGGAGGTTGGGCCTGGGCAGGCCCACGAGGTGGTGCGTGTACCGTTCTGGGTCACGGACCGGCGCATCCAGCGATCACCTGGGTCGGAGCCGCCGCAACCGACGTTCTGATTCTCGTCGGCCAATGCGCGGGTGACCGCAACCGTCGAAGAGGCCGGGGCGGTACATGAAGCAGTGCAGTTGTCCACCTGGTTGCGTATGGCACCCGTGGCAGCCGGAGTGCTCCACGCGCTGTGGGTTGGCGAAGGAAGCGATGTTGTTCCGGTAGGGCAGGTGTAGGACACCGTGCGCGTGCTGACTGTCTCATATTCCCAGGTGCGCGATCCCGTGAAGCCCGATGGGCAAGCACTGCTGTCCGACGACCAGGAGATAGACGTTTCGGTGGTTGTGGCTGGGCATGAGACACAGCCAAGATTGGGCGTGAGAACGTTGTAGGCGGTCCAGGTTGATGACTGCGTCGTGGAGTTGACGCAATTCAAGAAGCGCTCGTGCGAGCCGCTCAGAGGCCCGTAGGAGCCCGCGCCACATGGGATGGGCGTCTGTTCGCGTTGCACGGTGCACATGCCAGAACTGCCCGTGCAGGTATTGCTGATCGTGTTCCAGGTGGCTTCCCAGACAGGGGCGGCATAGGTCGAGGAGCAGTGGGAGCTCTGGGTTTGAACGATGGCACCGGTCAGGCCCGGAGGGCAGGCGATCGTTTGCTGCCTGCTGCCCGGGCTGCAGATCGCTCCGGAGGCTGGAACAACGCAAGAGTTGGAGTCTTCGGTCCAAGGGGAATAGGTGCCAGCGCACGTGTCATGGCTTCGGCTGCGGAGTATGTGACCGGTTTGGCCGGCGGGGCAGGCCGCTACCTCACTGTAGGTCACGGTAGCGCAGTTGTCGGGTGTTGAAGGAACAGCCACAGTGGGCGGAGCTACTACAGCGTCGGCGCAGGTGTCGCCAGTCGTGGCCCATGCTGTGTAGACGAGTGTGTTGCCTGGCCCTGTACAGGTGCCATCGCGCTCCTGTGTGACAGTGCCGTCCTGGCCTGCGGGGCATGCAATCAGTTGGGTCTCTTTGATTGGGTTGCAGCGAGTGGATGGCGGCGCCGTCGATGGCGTTGTGGCCGCAAAGGCGCGAGCAGGGGCGAAGTACAGAAATACGGTGGCGTCATCTGCATCGCCTGAGCAGTTGTCGGCGACGGCGTCGGGACTGACCGTCAGTTGCCCTCGGGTCGCCAGCATGGCCGCTCGGGCGTCGTCCAGCCCGCTGTGATCTACGCTTACCTGGTGTGCGATCGAGTAGGTCGCCATCGCCAGGCGCGTGCATTCGCTTGTGGACAGCCCCTGGTAGGCCAGGCGATAGCCGCTGTTGGGGATGGCCGGACCGCTGACCGGTACAACGTCCCAGACCGACAAGTTGAGCTGGCCACGGCCCAGGCCTGTCGTGAGGGCAGGGGTGCCATCTTCGTTAGCGGTGAGTTGCAAGCCGTGGCGTGCCGCTCCCCGGCTGCTCAGGTAGTCAGCACCGTTCGCCCCCAATGCCGCGAAGTTGGGTTGGAGCGCGAACATCGAATCGACTGCCTTGACGATATTTCCGACCTGGCCCTGTTCCTTCTGCACCGCCGCAGCCACCGAAGCCTTCTGGCTGAACACGAAGATGGCCGCGGTGGCGGCGGCGATGATCGCGCACCAAAGGGAAATCTCGATAAGGGTAATGCCGCGCTGGCCGCGCGCACGAAAGGGGAGCATGGGCAGAGTTCCGGATGTACCTCTCTCCAAGGTATGGAAAGGGCCGGAACTGTCGAATCAGGCGGGAAGGAAGCCGCGAGGCGGTACGCATAAAAAAAGCGGCGAGCCCGCTCCACATGGGTTCGCCGCTTGTCGGGTAGAGATTGTAGGTGCAACCGGACCGACGGGATGAGGCTAGCAGAGGATAGGCGGGGCGCAAGGGGGGCAACAGCAGGAAGACACTACGGTCGTGCGCTCACAGGCGTGGAGGGCTTCTCCGGATCTTTTGGCGGCACGCCGATCGCAATCCACAGCGACCCGAGTGCGACAATCACGGCAATAAGGCTCAAGAACAGCGTCCATCTCTGCAAACGAATGCTTTCGCGGACGCTGAGGACAGATGTCAGTTGCTCAAAATGCGTACGAAGCGAAGCCTCGTTCTCCATCAAGCGTGAGGCCCGTTGGCGCACGCCGCTCTGCATTTCGACGGCGAGCTTCCTTCGCTCGCCGTCATGCCAAGGATCGGTTCCAAGGTCTCCGCAGCTTCGCGAGAACCAAACGTCATGCTCTGAATAAGCGACCAGCTCTCGTGCGACCGCTGGAGAGCCGATATTACCGTCAAAAAACCGCCCGATCTCATCCAAGGTCTTGGCGATATTGCGATGCTTGGAACGTGTCAGCTTCAAGCGCTCACGTGTGTGATGGAGATCATCCGCCTGAGTCCTTAGGTACTCGATCACTGCGCAGTGGGTTAGGAAGTCACCGAACTCCTCGTTGCAGTACCAACTGTAGGCGCGTAGTCCTGTTCCCCGGTGGCTACCTATCGTCTCGTCCGAGAAGGATGATGGATCAAGCACGATTGTTGAGTGCAGGCCGGGGTGATTGTCTAGGTTCCACTCAAAGCCAAGTTGAAGACCTGGTCGACTTGGGCTATCCCACGCATCGTAAGGTGAGGTGCTCAGTAGTATTCGTGGCCATTCCAGGTGTCTGCGGCCGCTGGGGTTCTTCGCGCTCGGAAGGGACAGATCACGGGCAACTATCAACTCCATTGTTGGAAAGCGTTCCGACAGCTTTCGGTTGCAAAAGTAGCCAGGAAAGTGATGAGCGAACCACGATGCCACCATGGCTCTACGCTCCTTCCGTGCGTCATTGACAGATTGGATCTTCTGGTTGACCGGGTCGATCCATTCCATCGTCCAGGAGCCGCGTGAGCGTTGGCGGATGGTTCGGCGATCGCGATTAATCTCGGTCTCATAGCGCTTGGAGGGCTTATCCTCGAGCTGAAACCCTATGACAACTCCTGTAAGGGAGTCTGTGACCTGGCAAACTTCGACGATCAACGAGGCAACTCCCTCGGGAAGGGTGGCCTTGTTCAACTTTCCAAGGGCAAAGGAAGTTTTGTCGCCCGGCTGGTTGATGACGCCGATATTGAGCCAAGCGCCTTCGCCGTGTGCACGCATAGATCTCACTTGTTCGGACGCCGAGTGGTCAGGCTTCCACCCAGCAGCCCGTGTCCAGCCTAGTCTCTTTAGGCCAGCGTAGAGGCTCCCAATTTCAGCAGGGCCGTAAAGTTCAACGCCCCAGATGATAGGTGACCGAAGCTCGGCACCCTCTTCAATACGTGAGGCTTCATTTCGATCCTGGTCTCGTCTCGGGTCTGCATCCTCCAGGCCTGATGGATGTGGAACTAGGCTTGGTGCCAGGCAATGAGCGCGCCAGTGCAGCACGGACCAACACTTCTGCCACTTGGAAGGCTTTGGATGCTCATCTGCCGTGGGCGCTGGGATCGCCTCCGGCTCGGGCGAAGGGGCGGGTGTGGCATCGAGATCGGTTTGGCTCATCTGACGTCCAGTGCGGCGGCCTAAGACACTTCTACTAGCCTTCCAGCTACGAGCGGTCAATGGCCTGGCCACGGGTCCCTGGGGTGGCCTTACGGAGGCCGTGGAACCCGGCGATGCCCCTGTGTGACAATCCTGAATGAACCTGCGCCCACCCGAGGCGCCCGGCAGTTGACAGATCGAGCCCATGACCCACCCTGAAAAGCCGACAGACCTTCTTACCCGTCTTGGCCAGCTAGGCGCCCCCGAACTGCGGCGACTGCTGGTGGAACACCTCACCAAGCGGAAGCTGGGCCTGACCTGGGAGAGCAACGCCATCGAGCACGATGAGGCTTTGAATGCTGACATCGTTCTGCCCAGGCTCGTACAGGAGCTCAGCCATAAGCCAACGAATTCGGGCGACAAGTTCGTGCACCGAAACTTGATCGTCGAAGGGGACAACTTCGACGCGCTGCGTCTGCTGAAGGCCACCCACGCCGGCCGGATCCGGGTGATCTACATTGATCCGCCTTACAACACCGGAAACAAGGACTGGGTCTACAACGATCGCTATGTCGGGAAAGCTGACAGGTGGCGGCACTCCCAGTGGCTGGAATTCTTGTATCGACGCCTGCTGCTTGCACGGGATCTGCTGGCGCCCGATGGCGTCATCTTGGTGTCCATCAATGACGAGAACCGATCTCGCCTCGAATTGCTGATGGACGAGGTGTTCCCTGGGCGGCGACTTGGTAGTTTGGTTTGGCGGACTAAGGACACCGGTAACGACCTGTCCCAGCGCTTTAGTCATGTTCACGAGCATGTGCTGGTCTACGCCAACCCAGGATTCACTTTCAATGGCCGTGCCGTTGATCGGAAGAAGTTCCGCAACCCGGACGAGGACGATCGTGGCGATTGGTCGCCGCAGCCACTGACGGCAAACAAGACATTCATCGAGCGCCCGAACACGTACTACCCGATCCAAAACCCTGTGACCGGGTATTGGTATCCCTGCGATCCAGACAGCACTTGGCGTTTCGCTTCAGAGCGGGAGATCAGGAGGCGGCTCGATAACGATGAGGGTGCGGTGGCCGCAGCCCTTGATGGACTGCGTAGCGACACAATTGAGCAGTTGATCGAGAAGAAGCTGATCTACTTCCCTCCGTGCAATCCTGAGGATGTCATGCGGTTCGACACGCGTGATGAACTGCTTGCCGCAATCCGCGAGGGGCGTGGGCCAATCCTGCCCAAGAAGAAAACGCCGCTGTTGCGGGAGAAGCTCCCGGATCTGGATTTCTGGATTGGGAAGCCTATTGCTCCCGGGCGTCCCTCCCGCAAGGAGCACTGGACTGCACGTCCCGAGGATGAGCGTCTGGCGCCGTTGAGTAGTTGGATTGCGGGTATCAATGAAGAGGTAAACGATGATGACGAATACATCGAGGCCGTCATCACGATGCGTAGTACCCGCGGTGGCGTCGCTACCGAGGAAGTGAAATCTGTTCTGGGTGGTAAAGCCTTCCCTTATCCGAAGCCTCTGAGCTTGTTGAAGGGGCTGTTGGAGCAGGCAACCCGGAAAGAGGACACAGTGCTGGACTTCTTTGCGGGGTCTGGGACGACTGCTCACGCGTTGCTTCAGTTGAATGCCGAAGATGGAGGAAAACGCCGCTTTATTCTGTGCTCGAGCACGGAAGCAACCGAGAAGGAGCCGAACAAGAACATTTGCCGCGACGTGTGTGCGGCCCGAGTACGGCGAGTTATCACTGGCTACAACGGCAGTGATGGGTTCACCGCGGAGCAGGGTGGGGAGTTCGCTTATCTGACGCTCAACAAGCTGGCAGCAGCCGACCTTCCGTTCGAGGTGAAGGCAAGTAATGCTGCGGCGCTACTGAGTCTGCGGCTGGCCCATGCAGTGTGGGAGTTCAGCGAAGGACTCTTCCAGCATATTGCCAGGGCTGATGATTACGACATCCTGCTGTGCACAGAGGTCACCGCGAGTGCAGTAGATGGATTGGCTGCGTGGCCGAAGGCGCATGGCGCGCAACGACTATCCGTATACTGCGATCGACCCATTGCGTTGCAGGAGGCGCTCGACGCGCGCGACGTCGATGCCAGCTGCCATAGCCTTGTTGAGGCGCTGCTGAGTGGCCAAGCCGGGGGGCGCGCATGAATATGGATTTTGTCGCCGCCCAGACGTCCAGTCATGAGCCCATTGGCTTCCAGAAGGACATCATCAACAACCTGTCGGCCGCCCTACTAAGCCATCCATCGCCGCCTGTCTTGCTGCGAGCACCCACTGGCTCGGGCAAGACCTTCATGCTGGTGCGCGCCCTGTCCAAGGTATCAGCGGCGCAGGACACCGTGTGGTTATGGTTCGTGCCCTATGTGAACCTGGTCCAGCAGACTGAGGACGCCATCCTGGGCAATGCGGACGGGCAGCTGTTCCCTGTCATGCTCTCCCGTGGGCGCAACCAGGAGCCTAGCAAGGGCATGGTGCTGCTATCCACGGCGGCGGGCGTGGCCAGCGCTAAGGACCGCAAGGCGGGCTATTCCGGTGGGGCGGATGACGATCAGCGAGCGCTGAACGAGTTCGTGGAGTTGGCCCGCGCCAGGAAGTTGAAAATCGGGCTCGTCGTGGACGAGGCTCATATTGGTTTGAAGACCGGAACCGAGTTCGGGGCCTTTGCATTGTGGGTCAAGCCGGACTACATGGTCATGGCGTCGGCTACGCCCAAGGATGCCGTGCTGGATCAGTTCATCGCGCAAGCGGGCAAAGAGGCACGCACTTCGTTTGTGGTCAGCAGGGCCGAGGCGGTCGAGGCTCGCCTGAACAAGAAGTACATCGAGGCGGTGAAGTACGACCTGCAACGGACAATCTCCACAGTCGCGGACTTGAAGCGCACGGTGCTGCGCCAAGCCTGGAAAAAGCATCTGTGGCTCAAGAAGTCGCTAAAGGCCGCCGGTATCGATTTAACGCCGCTGCTGCTGGTGCAAGTGGCCAATGGTGATAAGACGGTCGAGGACGCACGCGAAGACCTGATCCGGATGTGCCGCGTCCCCATGGGGGCGATTGGCGTTCACTCGGCCGATGAGCCCGATCCGGTGCTGATGGCTGCCATCGCCAATGATCACAGCAAGGAAGTGCTGATCTTCAAGCAGTCAGCCGGCACGGGCTTCGATGCGCCGCGGGCCTTCGTCCTTGCATCCACCAAGTTGGTCAACGATGCCGATTTCGCCATGCAGTTCATCGGCCGGGTTATGCGCGTGGCGCCCCAAGTGCGCGACGCCTTCCCCAAGCCTGTCGAAATCCCCGATGCACTGGATACTGCTTACATCTACTTGGCCGATGGTGAGGCCCAGGCGGGCTTTCAGTCAGCGGTGAACACCGTGGGCGCGGTCAAGAGTCAGCTTGAGGGCCAGACCGAGCAGATGATGGTCAAACAGACCAAGAGCGGCGCCACGGTCATCACCAACAGGGTCTCGCCCCAGATACCGGCCTTCTACGATAAGAAGCCCGTGCCGCTCGTGCCGATTGCTGAGCCAGAAGACGAGGCGCTGCCGAGTAGTGAAGCGTCCCAGCCCAGCCTGTTTGGCACGGATGAGTCCTTTGATCCAGGTACGACGATCATGGACACCGATTGGGTGGTGGAGGACACGCCCAAGCCGAGTGGAATGCCGGCGAATGAGCGGGAGATCCTGGATCGCTTGAAGGATCAAGGGCTCAAGGCCTATCGGTTGAACACGAAGCTTATGGCGGCGCCTGCGGTGTTCAAGCGGGAGACCCGGCCAGCTATGTCCGACATGGCCAAGGTGTCGGCACAGGTTGCAACCGACCTCCCTCTGAACGAGGACAAGATCGCATTCGCCGTCAGGGCTGCCTATAACCTGCTACGCGACAAAGAGATCCACACCGAGCTTACGAAGGATGAGGACAATACCCACACCGAAGAGGTCACCGTCATCACCGACCGGGTGTCGTTGGCCAGAGAAGCGGCTGCCATCCTGAAAAAGATCCCGCAGGTCGAAGAAGCCGACGTGCGGATCATCGTCGGGACGCTAGCGGCGCGCCTGCGAGAGGATGTGGCAGTGCCGCCCAGCGATGCGGGCGCCTCGGTTCTGGATGACAAGCAGCTCGATCGTTTGGCCAGGGATGCGGCTTGCTGGGTCGTGAGGCGGGAAGCTCAGAGGATCGGCGAGATGGTCCAGGACGCCATCGCCGAGTTCGCCACCGTCGCTGACGCCGCGCCCTTGCCGACCCTGCTGCTGTATCCGCTTAGCAAGGCGCTCAGCGGCGCCACCAAGAACCTGTATGGCGTGATCCCGCCGCTGGATGGCACGATCACCAGTGCCCGCGAAAGCCTGGACATCGAAGGGCAGACGACGATGTTCAAGGACACCTTGGCCCATGCCGATGGAGCGGTGTCGGTGTTCGGTATCGATGGGTCGGCGGGTGTGAATCTGGAAGAGAGCGAGTTCATCCAATCGCTCGAACGCGATGAGAATGTGGTGTGGTGGCACCGAAATCCGCCGAAGAAACCGTGGTCGGTGCGCTTGGTACGAAGCGAGCATCGCAACTATTTCTACCCCGACTTCATCGTGTGCTTGGAGTATCCAGTGGGGCAGGAGCCAGAGACCCGCATGGTGGAAACGAAGGAAAGCACCAAGGACGCCAGTCGCAAGGCGCAGCGCACGCCGAAGATCTACGGCAAGGTCCTGTTCGTCACGAAGGAGGACACACGCCTGCGCATCGTTAACGACGACGGCAGCTTGGGCGATGAGTTCGATTGGGTCGACCTCACGCCAGCATGGAAATGGATGGCGGCAAGTCGGAGCGGATAGGTTAGTTGCACTTGCGGGGGAAGCGCAGAAAGTGAACATTCCACAGATCACCGGACGCCAGTTCGCGACCAAGTACGCACTCCGACCCGAGCAATTCGCTTGGTTTCTCGGTGCGGGCGCATCTGCCAGTGCGCGTATCCCGACGGGGTACGACATGATCACTGACTTCAAGGCAACCTTGTTTTGCCAGGGAAGTGGAACGCCCCGTCGGGAGATTGATCCGAGCGACCCCATCTGGAAGGCACGGATTGACCTATTCCTCAGCCAACAAGGAACTCTGCCTGCGGCGGACGATCCGACTGAGTATGCTCGCGCCTTCGAAGCAGTTTACCCGAGTATTGAGGACCGAAGGACCTACATAGCGCAGAAGGTGCAGCAGGGGCGACCTTCGTTCGCACATAGGGTTCTCGCCTGCATGCTTGTGACCGGCAAGGTGCCCTGCGTATTCACAACAAATTTCGACAACCTTGTGGAGTCAGCAACCACCATTGCCCGCTCAAAGGTTGACCCGGACAAACACAAGGACATGACGGTTGCCGCGATCGACTCGGCTGACCGGGCTGCCCGTTGTGTCCGGGAGAATGATTGGCCGCTGCTTGCGAAGATTCACGGTGACTTCCAGTCCGAAGATCTGAAAAACACTGAAGAGGAACTTGCGACGCAAGATGAGAAAATGCGCAAGGTGCTCGTGACGTGTGTCGGGCGCTTCGCTCTCGTGGTTGTTGGATACAGCGGCCGAGATGCCTCAGTGATGAGGGCGCTGGCCGAGGCACTGACGGTGGATGGCGCATACCCGGGGGGTATCTACTGGATGACGCGCTCTCCGGCGAGCCTTCTGCCCGCTGTTCGGGAATTCCTGGAGACAGCCGTGGCGAAGGGGATCAACGCACACCTGCTGGTTGTCGACACCTTCGACGAGCTGGCCGGGGACTTAGCGGACGTATTGTCGTTCGAGAATGCGTTAGAGCAGCACTTCCTCGAGGCGGGTCCGAGCAAGACCGTCGTTTCCGTTCCCTTACCGATCAACGAGGCCAGAAAGGATCCTATCCTGCGGTGCTCTGCGCTTCGCGTCATGAAGGTGCCAGCCGTTGCTCGTCGCATAAGCTTGAAGAAGTCAGCTTCAATAATCGAAGTTCGCGATTTGCTCAAGGCAGCCAAGGCGGGCGCAGTTATCGCTGCGGCGGGCAAGGATTTCGCCGCCTTTGGAAGCGACGATAAGTTGCTATCAGCGCTGGCTCCCTTGGAACCTACGCTTTTGGGTGAAATGGCGCTGGAGCCCGATCGGGATAGCTGGGCGCTAGGCCTTCTTTACGACGCATTCGTGCGCGCGGTCTGTCGAGGTCGGCCCCTTCACGCGAGGTTGAGGAGAAAAGGCCACCGGATTGTGGTGGCGGGTGACTTTCCTGAAGAGGATCAGGAGCGTCGCGAGAAGCGCTTGAAAGCACTGGGCCCGTTGAAGGCAGCCTACGGGGATCCTTTGTATGGGCGGACTACCCCGTCAGATCTTCCGTTTAATGAGGCGCTTGATCTGAGATTGGAGCAGATCGACGGAAAGTGGTGGTGTGTCTTTGATGCGTTCACGCACGTTGACCTTCCTGAGAGGGAGGTCACTCAGGAAGGTCTGCCGCCCCCATTCCGAGTCAATCCGGCAGCCAACTGGCTCCGGGAGCGCTGGGCGCAGCGGTACAACCGCAGGTGGACGAGCATCATTGAGGCGTGGTCGCAAGTGCTCGCTGGTGAGGCCCGGGCTTGCTGGCTTAAGGACGGCGAGGGCATTGATGCAGTCTTTCAGGTGGGCTCTGTGTCGGCCTGGAGCCGGCCGTCACACGATCACCCCTACTTCCATCGGAGTGCACGATGACGGCTTCTGCCGATGCCAAGCTCGCTCCTTTCCAGCTCTTAGAAGAGCCAGTCCTGTCCTTCGCACCGGATAATCTAAGGGCGGTCGATATCCATCCACTGCGCGGACTGGTAAGCCACGGCCCGTTCTCGAAGCGATCGTTCGGCACTTACACGCCGACGCTGCGCGTGGCGATGGTGGGGCCAAAGTCTGGACGCGACAGCGTGGTTTCCCTGATGAAGCTGGTACAGCAACCTCATCGGCCAAGTGACCGCAAGGAGTATGTGCCTGAGTACCCGGGCTTCCAGAAGCTTTTCGGCATTCCTCTTCATGCGGCGTCGCAAGCGGCGCGCATTACTTGGCCTGATGCCCTGGAGGACTTTCCCTTTGAAGGAACTGGTGAGCAGCGGCTGCAGGCAGCATTCGAGAGCGCTCTAAGTCAATTAGATCTGGTGCGTTCCGAGTTCGATGTCGTGGTAGTTCATTTGCCTGAGGCGTGGGAGAGTGCCTTGCACACTCCGAATTTCGACGCCCACGACACGCTGAAGGTCATAGGTGCACGGTTCGGCATTCCTACTCAGGTTCTCAACGATCGCGCGTTTACGTTTTCCGCCAAGGCATCCATCGCTTGGCGACTGGCGATCGCACTATATGTAAAGGCCGGTGGAATTCCCTGGAAGCTGGCGCCTCTTCCGGGCGTGCCCGATGGTACGGCCTACATTGGTTTGGCCTATGCCCTGCGTCCCCATGAGGATGGCGTTCATTACGTGACTTGCTGCTCCCAAGTGTTCGACATGGACGGGGGCGGGATGCAGTTTGTGGCGTTTGAGGCGCGGGATCCCGTGGCTGATGTACAAGAAGCCAAGCGCAATCCCTTCCTGAGTCGTTCGGATATGCGCGCGGTGCTTGCACGTAGTTTGCAGCTGTATCAGAAGCGTAATGGCGGCGTCTTGCCCAGGCGTCTGGTGGTACACAAGACAACTGCGTTTCGAGGGGAGGAGATCCAGGGGGCTGGCGAGGCACTGGCGGCCATTCCCGAGTTCGAGTGCGTCGAGGTCGGTAGCAACTCCCCGTGGCGTGGCGTATGGATGATCGGCAATCCTGGTGGGCCGAAGCCTACGAAGGCTGATGGCTACCCGCTTCCTCGCGGGATCATGCAAGCGCGTTCGGGAACATCGTGCTTCGTCTGGGTCGCAGGTAATGCGCCAGGTGTTTCGACAACATCCGCATACTACCAAGGGAAAAAGAGCATCCCTCGTCCATTGACGCTAACACGCCACGCGGGTTCAGGTCCTTTGCAATTGATCGCAGCAGAGGCACTGGCGCTCACCAAGATGGACTGGAATAACGATGCGCTGTATGACCCGGTTCCCGTGACGATTCGCTATTCCCAACGCCTGGCGCGAACGATCGCCAACGTACCAAGCTTACCGGGTCAGGACTACCCGTATCGACTCTTCATGTGAAATCCGGTTTGCCGTTTCGCGTCTGTTCCTATCGCGTGTTGAAGTTTTTCCAGAAGAACGTTGCGGACAAGAATACGTTCGCATCATCTGAGCTTCGGACTAGCTTCCACTTCTTGAACGCATCTTCTGCTTCTTGAACCTTTGTTAGCGCGTTGATGCGCGAGAACCTGACGCTGAGATCATAATCGGCGGAATGCCGTGCTTCCTGGAGATTTACGAAGTGTGACGCCACATCAAGCAAATCTTGGGAGGGGGTTGCGCTGAGAAGGCCCGCATACTGCTTTGGTGGGGTTTGTTGGTTTATCCCCTTGGCTGCACTTTTCATGTCGCCGTGCGTGATCGATCGGCGGATTGCATGAGCAAGTCCAGCTGGTGTGTTGGGGCTTATTCGCTTTGCACCTTCCTCACACAGAAGGTGGAAGAGGGCGTAATAGGCGGTCGAAACGGCGCGGCGTAAACTGGCTTGCTGCGGGCGCTTCTTCTCCATGGTGGCAAGCTTTTTTGCTTGCTTCAAAAGATCGTCTGGCAGGCTCATTTCTTCTTGGCCGTAGGCTTCTTCACGGCTTTGCGCGGCATCAGCAGGGACTTCTTCGTTGTCTTGTGCGGCTGTGTTGTCACCATGATGACATAGGGCCAGCGCGTTGCCCCCTCCTCAAGAATCGCTCGTTGGAGTTTTCGGGCAAAAGAGTTGATTGCCTCAATGTTCGCCAAAGCCTTCTTTTCGTCGACCTTGATCTTCACCCAAGCGGCAGGGTCTCCGCTGGAGTCTTCTGAGAAATCGACGACGTAGTTCAAGAAGGCCTTAGGTTTTTCAGCCTTGTCCAGGACCGATTTGACGATCTGGCGGTCTTCCGTTTCTGTGTGAATGGCTGTCGTGTTCATATGCGAAAACCTAGTCGATAACCTAAGTATGTCACTGCCGTGAAGATTGCCAAGCCCGCGGGGTAGATCCACTGTACATCAGGCCGCCTGAAGGCGGCCGAGCATCTGGGGAGGAGCAAGGATCCTGCGGCGCTGGCGCGCCGCTGCTCCGCACTGGGTAGGGTAGGTGCGGCCGGACACCCGGGCGAGAACTGGCGGGCAACAGGGCGCGATATGGAGCCAGGCCGGAGGCAGGCCGCCGTCAGGCGGCCAAGGTCCTGGCCACCGGCCAGTGGTCCGCTCCCGCAGGGAGCGTAAGGTTGGGGAGGTTTGCCATGGGCGCGGCGATATCCACCATGGCACCAGGCCGGCAAGGGGCGCAGCCCCGGCGCTGTCGCTCTTCCTTCCGATCTGAAAGATCCCGCGCGGCAGCGCCCTTCTTAACCTCTTAAGCTCTTAAAACCTATAGCTTCTACCTAGGGCGCCGGAAATCGCGGAAAGCGTATGAGACTCAATAGGATGCGATATTTCTGGTGTAGCAGATAACCGCATACTCAAATAGCAGATAACCACATACTTTTCGGCGCGGGTGTAGCAGATAACCACATAGTCCGTAGCAGATAACCACATAGTGGTGTAGCAGATAACCACATAGTTTTCGGTTGGGTTGCGGCTCAGTTGTAACTAATGCCAGGGGATGGTTGACAGACTTCGATTGCTACGCATCTTGCTGGCATGAAAGAGACCAAGCCGCTCACCAAGTTTCTGAAGTCGAGCAAGAAGTCGCGGAAGCCCAGAGACGACAAGGCTGGAAAGACGGACGGCGCCGAGGAAGTCAAAGACAAGTCTGAGGAAGAGCGCTTCGCTCCCCACACATTGGTGCCTGTATCCGTGGTGCGCAGCGCCCTTTTTGGCGTTGGTATTCGCGGTGCGAAGGTCACGGACAAGGCGATCCCCGTCGACAAGCGCCTGGGTAACGTCCAGGTCATATACAGCGGTCCCTACCTCAACCAAGACCATTTCAAGGTCTGGCAGGCGTGCATTTATCTAGCCAGGAAAGCCGAAGGTTTGAACGGCGAGAAGTTCGTCGTCTCAAACTTCGCGGACCTTGTTCGCCTTTGCGGGGCCGATCCTGGCGATAGCCAGAGATACAAGAAAACTTGGAAGCTGCTGGAAGACCTCGTGGACGCGAAAGTCTCAATCGAGACGGGTCGCGTCAGTTATCGCGGGCACCTCATCCTCGAGGCAACCAGAGATAAGAAGACCGCGAAGCTCGTCATTAACCTGAGCTCCAATCTCGCACAGTTCATGTCTAACGAGACGTTGAACAACGATATGTTGAGATTGGCTGGGTTGGGTCGGGATCAGCTTGCAGCTTGGCTGCACAACTACTACGCCAGTCAGAAAGATCCGCCGCCGTTGACCGTCGCGGAGATCCAGAAGCTAAGCGGCACCAAGCTAGATATGCCTCGGCTACGTCAACGCCTAAAAAAGGCGTTCAAGAAGCTACAAGGCGGTATCAGGCCGTTGATCGTCAAGTGGCGGATCGCCAAAGATACTGATGTTGTACACGTGGTTAAGAGCCCGACGGTTGTCGATATGCGAACAGCCGACGCGGTGGCTGTGGCGGCTAACAGAAAGCGCCAGGAGGCTCAGAAGGTAGCTGCCAAGAGTGTCGGCTCTATTGGTGGCCGGCGGCTGCTGCGAGGTGCCGATGGTGGCCTCTTGCCTGCGATGTAGGGTAGAAATCCTACAAGAATTGCCGACCATTCCCGGTGGTGCGGGCCACGCATAGACCTCAAGCTTTCCCCGCCGCCTGCGTAGCAAGATCGGATCAATACCATCGACGCCAGTCTGGGGTGCCGTGAAGCTTGCCGTCCTGCTGGACAGGGCGGCTTCGAGTTCTAGTTAAGGGGCGTGAAATGCGAAGGTTAGGTTCAACGGCCATTTTTGGCTAAAGGCCGCAATCGCTCGCGTCAAAGAGCTCGGGTGACAGCCGGCGGAGTCCAGCTGCCTTCAGTAATGGCGGCGTCTGGCCAATACGCGCGGATGTACAGCGAGAACTCATCCGATGGTGCCGGCAACCAGTTGCTTTCCTTGTCGGGGCCGGGGGAGGCATGCTGGACGTACAGCGTCAAAGAGCCATCATCGCCGAGCTTGAGGTCCTTATTCTTGGTGCCAACGCCGAATCGATTCAGCGTATTGGGCTCGAAGAGATGATGCTTGTTGTAAAGCGTCAATGACCAGAAGCCTTTCACTGGGGGGGTCTGGCCCTTCGGGAACGTCACGGTGTAAGTGCGGCCGCCAGCACCATTCAAGCGTGTTCCGCCCGAGTCCACGTCGGTGTAGAGGTAGCGCGTTTCATTGGGGGCGTTGTCGTAGATGTTGGACTTTGCCGATGCAGTACGAGAGAGGTAATCGAAGCCCCAACGTGCGCCATTGGGAGGCGAGGTCCAGCCGTTTCCGACAGGCCGTCCATTGTTCCGGAATTCGAACAGCGGTGAGATCACCTCCTGCTCTGTGGCCACGGCAATGCGAACGAGCTGTTCTTTGATCTTCGGGTCCTTCGCCGCCGCATCAAGCAGTGATTGGGCGGTTGAATAGATTGCCTCTTCCCCTGGCAGTGGCGGAACGCCTTTCAGGATGGTCGGGAGCTCGTCAAAGAACTTCTCAGGCAGGACGAACTTCATCTCGCCCTGTCCCTCAGTCTTCGGTGCCGGGAACTCCGGTGTCTTGGCCCACTCCTTGACTTTCATCGTCCCGTCGAACTGGTCGAGCGGGTAGAGCACGACCTGGTTTACCAAGGGGCGAACCGCCTCGCGATCCGCGGGGGTGTCGTCCATGAAGATGCGCGGCAGCACCGCGACCAAGTCGGTCGAGGCTTGGCATACGGCGTTAATGCCTTCTGGCACGTCGCCCTTCCAATTGGGGCCGACCAGCAGGTAGAAGCCGGCCTCGGTCCCGTACTGTTGTCCGATCGAGCAGAATGACTCAGTTCGTGCGTCCGCCATCTGGTACACAAAAAAGCGGTCGCCGAAATCTGGCACCTGGATGACGACCGGCTGCGTGTCGAGGTGCTGGTAGCCTGCGCCGTAGACCGTGTCCTGATTCGGACAAGTCACGAACTTCTGATCGGCCTGAATGTAGTCGGTGAGCATGCTGATAGAACCCGGCGGGGCTACGGGCAAGACCCCGCCGTTGCGCCCGGGTTCGGGGACACCGGCCATCGCCTGCGAACGGTTGTAGTGGTTGACCAGCGGCCAGCCCCATACGTAAACCATCCGGCCCGCTGCTTCCAGGTAGCCGGGCGGCATGACGGTTCCGGGCGGCGTGCCGGCGATGTCGGCAGCGGACTTCGGTGCTAGTACCTGCGCCGACGAAGCCGCTGCGGCAGTCTTGGACTTAGCAGGCAGGTCGGCGGCTTGCTGCGAGGGCTCGGTACGCTGGCAACCGGCGAGCGACGCGCAAATCCCCACCAGCGCGAACAAAGCGACATTCATCGAGCGCACGACAGGCTCCTTTCGACTTGTTTACAGATGCGGCAACGTTGAGATAGCGAGACGACAGCTGCCAAAACGAGGTTCCGATGGGTTGGCACCGCTGTCGCTGGGCAACTTCCTTGCGGTTCTACTCGATGGCGCTCGATCAGAGGGTGCCGGGAATAGCGGCCATTTGATCGGCCTCCGTAGCGCATCGAGCCGCGTCGGCCGGGGCGGCTTGCCGCAGTTCCTCCCGCACGGCGGCGACATCCGCCAGGAAAGTATCGTCGGCATGCAGCCGCGCGACCGCCGCCGACGCCACCATTCGCCCGGCCAGCACATCGCTCAGCCAATGCGCGTTGCATACCAAGCGGCTCTCACCGAACGAACGACCCCGCCCCAGCAGCGCATCCGCACGCTCTGGGGCGACCTGCACCAGGATTAGCGCCCAGGTCCAGCCGATCGCGGTGTGACCAGAAGGGTAGGAGCCGTCCTTGCGCAGCGCGGCTTCTTCGTCGGGCGTGCAGGTGGTCTCGCTGAAGTGGACGAAGGGCCGTTGCCGGTTGTAATGATTCTTCGCGTTGTAGGTCGCCATCCCAGCATCGACCATCGAGCGCTGCAGCAGTAGGTACAGGCGCGGCGTGGCTTGCGGCGTGATCGACTTGCCCAGCGCGCATTCGAAGGTCTGCGCGGCATGCGGGAACCGCAAGTCCGCATCGGAGGTAGCCAGCGTGCCGCGCGGCCCACTGCGCAAGGCCTGTGCGGCCGCGTGGACCGACTGATCCTGTGCGAAACCGGCCGATCCTTCGGCCGGGGGCGGCGACACAAGGGCCAGGCTGTCGGGAGGCGAACGTCCCAGGTAGCCGGCGGGAATACCCGGCTTCAGTTCGGGAACCTTGGCGGTGCTTGCAGGGGTCGACGGACGTGCGGCGTCGCCCGCGCACGACGAAAGGGCGGCCGCCAGCGTGCAGGCGATGGCCAGGTTCCAGCGGCTCATGACCGCTTCACCAGCGGAGGCGGGTAGTAGCTGCCATCGGCCACGCCGCCCTTGGGTCCGTAGAACCGGAAGGTGAGGCGGTAGTCCTGGCCCTTGGGCGTTGGCAGCCAATTCGAGTCGGGTGCGTCGGCCGGCTTCTCGGGACCGAAATAAAGGGTCAAAGAACCATCGGTGCTGTACTTCAGGCCCGACTCGCGGTTGAGCAGGAAGCGGTTCTTCGGATTGGGCAGGACCCGGGAGAAGACCGGATCCACCGCGATTACCGACCAAAAGTAATCCGCGTACTTCGGTGGCAGGTCGTCCTTGGGGAATGTGAGCGTGTAAGTATGGTCGCCATTGAGCTGCGCGCCGTCGCCATCCAGGCTGCCCTTGTAGTAGACGACCTCGTCCAGCCGATTGGCCCAGATCCCGCCGAGGTTGATTAGGGTGCGGCCCAGCCAGTCGTTGCCGTAGACGCCGGCCACCGCCGGGCGCACCCAGTGGTTCCTGACCGTGCCGTGGCCGATGGTGGGCGATGCTTTGGCCAGGTCGACCTGCGCCTTCTCGCGGACCACCTTTTCCACGCGGGCGCGCTCGGCCGGGTCACGGATGCCGGCAGCGATCGCGCGCACCTTGGCCGCGACCGCCTCCATGCCCGGGTTGATGTCCTGTTCGCTATCGAGGACGGCAACGGCGTTCTCGAACGCTTCCACGCCCGGGAGGTGCTGCTGGTCGAAGTCCTGGATCTCCGGAATGACCGGCGGCTCGACCGCCCCGGTCGCGCGCAGCGCGAACTTGTGCTGCAGGGCGATAGCCTGGTCCCAGGCCTCGCCCAGCTCGACGCGGGCGAGCATGCGCATGTACTTCACCGGCACATCGATGCGCGTGGTGTTGGCGGGCAACGCTACCGTCGCGCCCTCCAGGCACAGGGCGAAATCGCCCGCAGGACGCTGCGCCTGCGTGCGCTCGTTGATGTTGGCTACGGTCTCGCCCCAGCCGTTGAGGAACTGCGCCGTGTAGTAGCGCCCCTTGATTTCTGGCACGGTCACGATTGTGCAGCTGTCCTCGTCCACCGCTACCCATGCTTCGGAATAGGCCACGTCCAGATTGGGATTCGGCCAGTCCACCTCGCCCGGCTTGCGGTGGACGATCTGATTCCACTTGAACCCTTCCGCCAGGTCCGCCTTCTGCTGACGCAGCACCAGCAGGCGGCCGAGCAGGTAGATCCAGGCGTCGCTGACGTCCTGATCGGTGTAGGAGACGGCGGTCGCTTGGGCGGGCTCAGCGCCTCGGGGCGGTGCCGCATTTTGGGTGGCGTCCGCGGGAGCCCGATTGCAGGCGGTAGAGGCAACAGCCATTACTACAAAACAAGAAAGGCGCGCAAGGTTCACGTCTTGAGTCTTTGAGTTGTTGGCGGGTGGGCCCCTCAGCTAACTGAAGGTGCTTAACTTCCTTGTGACTCTTGGAGCGAGATGCGCAGGAGCGGGCTGGCATGCATCAGAGATAACAAAGAGCGCCTTCTGGAGCCCAATTTCGCGCCCGCGCATAGTTAAGGGCCGGTGAAGTCTCCGCCATCCGGTTCCGCGTCCAGATGGTGCCGACTATCCCTCGCAAAGCCTGAGATGCGCCGATCATGATTACTATGCAGAATCGGCAAAAAGCCCCCCTCCCGGAGACAACATGCAGGACTTCGAGTCCTTTGAGCAGTACGCGGCGGCGCTTGGGCATGCCGATCTGAGGATGCTCCCTTTGAGCAGGGGCAACGCTCCTTGGGGGATGTTTACGACCGAAGTGGACGGACTCACTGTCCGGATGGCGCGCGACGGTGGGCCTTGCCTGTTCGAAGGATCCGTCGCCGCGGATGGCTTCGCGCTCATGCTCTGTTTCGACGCGGTCGGTAAGGTCTGCGGTAATGGCTCACCTTTCGGTCCACACAGCGTCTTGGTTGCGCCGGGGGGAGCCGCGATCCAATCCACTTCGATCGACGTCGTATACTGGATGTCGGTGTTCATCCCCGCTTCGCGACTTTGCATGGATTCCATAGACGCGCGAAGCTCATCACATGTGTGTCGCGTCGTCGACGTGCCAGCACCAGACTATTCAACGCTTCAGAACGTCCTTTGCCGCGTGTCCACGGCAGCCAAGATGGGCGCTTTCGAGAATAATCCGGCCGGTCAGCAAGAAGCTGCACAGAGGTTAATTGATGTCGCCCAACGGATCGTAATGAGACCTGTGGTCGACAACGAATGCGGCCAAGCAAACGGCCGACCACGTCGGTCACGAGTAGAGATCATCGGGCGTGCCTGCGATACGGTGGAGGCTCATTCCGGTGCAAGCATCCACGTGGAAGAATTGGCGAGCACGCTAGGTGTTTCTGTGCGTACATTAAACAATGTATTTCGAGAACAGATGGGCATAAGTCCTCGGCACTTTGTCCGTGCCTATACGCTGAATTCCGCTCGTAGTGCATTGCGCTTGGCTGAGCCAGGATCGGTACGGGTCAGCGACATCGCCGCACGGTTCGGAATCTGGGAGTGGGGCCGCTTTTCGCGCGACTACAGGCAACTATTCGGAGAACTTCCGTCCGCCACACTCCGACGTCGACACACGGCTCGCTGAGGGTTTTCACCGAGCAGGGTTATTCCTTGTCCCGCTGAATGTCCGTTATCGACCTGGAGCCGACCAGTTGGTTTCTTTGGGCTACTAAGCTATGCCTTAGACGTCCGCTTCCGCAGCAGATCCAAAATCTCTTCCTGCTCCTTCTTGGGCAACTTGGCTACTAGCAGGATAACTTCGGCCAGGATGTCGTCCACAGCGTGGAAGTAGGCCACGGGCAGCCCCAGCACTTCGGCGATACGCGCCATGGTCGCCTGGTCAGGCTCGTGCTTACCGGTCTCGTATCGGCTGACCCGCGGCGCGCCCGTGTTCTGGTCGTCCAAGCCCAAGAGCCTCCCGAGTTCGGTCTGCGTCATGTCCGCCGCCTGCCGAGCCGCGCGAAGGCGTCGACCGAACAGGGTTGAGGGCGGCTTGATGGGCATCGGAAACCAAGGGGGCTGCGAAGCCCATAGTTTCCCGGCTGCCTTGTAACACGTCATTTGCGAAAAACGCAAATGTCGTGGCAGGATCCGCCCAGCAACCAAAGGGGGATGCCGTGAAGCTCAACGTTCTCGTGCCCGCGGCACTCATTTGCCTGGCAGCCGGTTGCTCAAAGCCCCATGCCGACGACGCCACTTCCGCAGCCGAACCAACCCCGGAACATGAAGCCCCTGATCAGGCGCCGGCAAAGGGCGATCCGAACATCCCCGCCGACCAGTTCGTTGTCCTGGCCACCACCCAGGACTGCTTGGGGCTGTATGCCAATCTCATGGGAGCCGATGGCAAGGCGCGAGCCGTTGTGCAGTTCGCAGGTCAGGAAAACCCCAAGCTCGGGAACCTCGATGGCTTTGCCCGCGCCGACGCGATCAAGGCGGCGGAAGGGGCATTCGATGCAGCCGTCGCGCCCATGAAGGGCAAGACGCTGTTTACCTACACGTCCACCACGAATGATGACTACCGCGAATACAACATGGAGCAGAGGGCCTTCTTCGACAGCACGCGCCTGACGTGGGGAAGTTCGGACCCGATGGGCAACTCCATGGGCAACACGGAGCTTGGATTAACCAAGGGCGACGGCCATTGCGTGCTGCGACTGGTCAATACCGAAGCGTGGAGGGGCCAATTCAAGGTATCGGATGAAGCCCAGGCCCGTGCCGCTGACGCGGCCCGCCAAGCCGGCAACGGTCATGTGAAATATTTCCTGCGTGCGGTGTCGGCAGACGCGGCGGACAACAGCCTGGATTGGCCGCGGGTCAACGCCGAAATCGTGCGCGTCGAGCTCGTGGATAAAGCGGGCAATCTGCTGGCACGTGCAGAGCCTTCGTTCTAGGAGGACGTATGAAGTCAATCGCACTTGCGCTTCTGTTGTCTCTTTTCCTCTCGCCCGCGTTGGCGGCAAACAATGGAAAGCCGGATCACGCCACCTGGTTGAAGCAAGCCGCACGACAGCAACTGCGGGCTGGGATGGTGCAGGAGGAGGTGGAAGCGATCCTTGGTGCAGCTTCCCGAACTCGATTCACGAAAGGGCCGGGCGGCACCACCAGTGAGCTGGAATATCGCTCCGAAGATCGGAAGGACTGGATGAATGTCTTCTTCCTGGGCGGGAAGCTGACCAATTACAGCGTCGCACGCCTTGGACAGGGCAATGTGGCTCAGGGCCAGTCGGTGCCGCAGTCGCCCGCGGCGTGGGCCGAGATTGAGCCCGGTATGACCCGAGAAGAGGTTGCGTCCTTGCTGGGTGAGCCGACCGCCAAATCTTACGCACAAGGCGCCATGGGAACGCCTGAAACGGTGACGGCTTGGCTGTATGACATGACGCCAGAAGGGACCGACCCGGCCACCGGTATTGTCATGCTGCTGGACGGCAAAGTCCTGAGCGTGACCAGCCCTCTGTTTGACGCAAACTGAGACGGGCGAGAGACGGAGCGGCTATGTTCGACCTCAAATGGTTCGCGCATGGGTTGAATATCTTCAACCTGACGAAGGGCCAAGCGCCTCAGGAGACTTTTGAGAATGACACGATCATGCCACAGATCGTCCAGGCGCACGCGCAACAACGTGAGGTGGCGCGGGGTATCGATGGGATGGACGATTACGAGGGGCGAAGCCGGCATGAAACGTCGCTTCGCGATCGTATCTTGAAGAATAGTGTGCATCTGGCGGCAGATCGGATTGCCTTGCGCAAGACACTGTACTTCATCGAGGAGCGCTGGCGCGCTGGCGCTGGAGTTGACGAGACCTTTGAAGCGGCAGAGCAATACCGCGTGGACGAGTACTCAAAGCTGACGAGTGATAAGCCGCGCATGCACAAACTGAAAGTGTATTTCAGGAATATGCGGCCAGAAGAGGCGAGGGCTCGTTTGGTGGAGTCCGCTCCGATACGAAAGGATAAGTGACTGCTGGAGCGCTTGCTGAGGCCTAGTCGACCAACCCATAGGCTGGGCAATATGGGTTCACTCCGTCTTCGGTGAGATGGTCACATGAGCCATCACCTATTGATCATCCGCGACATCTTCCCATCCCAGATCTATCTGTCGCCCAAGGAGGTCGCGCGCGTCCTCTATGGCCCGGGCAGGGATACCAAGAAGCGCACTGAGGACGTACGCAAGAAGCTGGATGACGGCTCTCTGATCCCTGGCTTACGCAAGCCTTCTGGCCAGAAGCGTTGGCAGGTCAGCATTGTCGATCTAGCACGCGCACTGGATGCAGAGCTTGCGCGGCAGCCTCAGTGGGGACCGCCGGTTGTCTCGGCACGAGGTCGCGGGCGCTTCAAGAACCCAGGGCCACGGCTGGTGCGCTAGATGTTCACCAATGACCAACGGCGCCATGAGGCGCCGTTGGTCTTACTGTATCTCGCAGTTCTTGCGTTTACGCATCGCAATCCTCCTCTTCGCTTTCGTCGTCTTCGTTCAGTACCTCGCCTCGCAGAAGAGCATCGATCTGCGGTGTGGCACGATCTGTCGCTTCCTCCACGAGATCGTCGACCACCTTGGTCATGGACGTGCAGGCATCCAGGTCCCACTCCCGCGCGACCTCTTCCATGTGGTCGCGCACTACGCCTGCGATCTTGACCAAGCGGGCTTCATCCGGCTCGCCCAGGTCATAGGCGGACGGGAAGATGGCCATCGCTGCGTCAATGATCTTTTCAACGTGCTGACGGTCCTGGTCCCCCACCATGATCTCGTCTACCTCATCCTGGACCTGTTCGGCGACCAATTTGACGATCGTGCTGATACGGGCCTTGGGATGGTCATCGATCGCTTCCTCGATGGCCTCCTGTACCAGCTTCGAAAGCTCGGACCGACCAGCCGATGACAAGGACGAGAAGGCTTCGGGATGCAGAGTCTCGGCGTAGGCAAAGAAGCACCGGACATGCTTGGGCAGGCTGTTTTTCATGGCTCACCACCAGCTCGTGTAGTAGACGAACTTTCCAGCCGCCAGCTCCGCGCGAGCCTTGGCAATGAACTCCAGGTCGTCTTCCTGCTCTGAACCGTCACTCTCACCGAAGAAGAAGCCGGTCGTCTTGGGGAGGTGACCGTGGCGCACCGCGTGCTCCAGGTCATCCAGATCCTGGACGGTCAATGGCACCCGCTCTTCACTGTTGAACATCCGGGCCCTCTGGTACCACCGCATACCCTTCCACCGACGTTCCATCCACCCATGAAGATCGGGATGCTTGTGCCAGCGATGGAGCAGGGTGCTACCAGCCAGCAGGCGGTTGCTGTCCAGAAGCTCTGCGCCATGATCGGGGACACCCGTGAGCTCAAACTGGCCAACAATGAAGCTGGGCAGCTCCTTGTCCAATTCCGGCGCGCGGTAGTTGAGGATGTCGCGCGGCTTGGCAAATGCCTCCGAGCGATCGAGGGAAAACGCATACATATCAAGACCCATGTGACACTCCTTGGTGGTTGGAGTGTCCAGAAGACCATTCGCCCTATGGGTCTTAGTGGATGCTTTTTCTGCCTTGAGATTGGCTGTCAGCAAATGCGGTCATTGTGGGGCGTGCGTGGTCATTCCATATAACACTGGCCCCATCTGGGTCAGGGGTTGCCTTTTCTGCACTGAGTCTTGCCGTTAGAGCATGCGGTCGGGATCAGGAGGGCGTGGCGTATCCAACTTCTTGGTCTCGCGGTCGGCAACGGCTTGGGCGGCTGCCCGGCGGACTTCGACCTCGTCGAGGCGATGCGCGGCTTCCAGGCGGGCGATCCAGAGGGCCTGCTCGTCAGGATCGCTCCAGCGGCGGCGTAGCGCAGTGGAGAGGGTGTAGCGTTTAACCGCCAATGCGGCTGGATCGGCAAAGGCTTGCTGGAAAGCACGCAAGGTCATGTCATCGATCGCGGCAATGATCCCGTCCACCTCGTGCTCAAGGAAGGGCAGGGGCTTGCGTAACGCCATGCCAATGTCGCGGACCCGACGAACGCCGGACTTGGCGAACACGGAGGCTGCTTCCATGATCCGGAAGTGGCCATCCCAAGCTTCGATCTCACGCTTTATCCCGAGGCGTGATCGATGATCCCCGCCCTCCTTGAAGGGGCGAGGGTCCTTATGGATGTAAGGGTTAGGGGGCTTGGGATCGAAGCCACGGCGATCCTGGCCTTCTCCCTTGGTCAATCCCAGCCAGAAATCGCCGATCGTGGTCTGTAAGAGTTGATCGCTTGGCAGTCCCTCGATGCCATCGCGGATCTCCTGTGGCGACATGATGCTTGCGGGTCTTTTTTTGAGTTGAACGAGCAAGTCGACAGCCATGGCTGCGCCTTTGTCTTCGTACTCTCTTGCCGCCGTGCATCGATGCTTTGTTTTCATCGTTCAACACCCCTTTTCAGGGAGCGTAGCGATGTGAGAAACCGGGTGCAAAAAGGCCGGCTTTCGGTGGACCATAAGCGGACCATGCTTGCCGATCATCAGCGGTGTTGTCGAAAACACCTAGAAAATATGGATTAAATTCGACCTGTGCCAATTATTTTAATGCTGCTTCATGAGCGGCGTGTGTTCGTGCGACTCGGCGGGCTTGGCCATTGGTGCGGTGGCAGGGCTGGGCTGCCGATTGTAATAGTCTCCGCCGCGGCCCGGGCCGGATCATGCGGGCATGGAACAGGACCACCGCGATCACCACCACGATGCGGACCATGGCCATGCCCACGGCGACGGGCATGACCATGACCACCCGCACGATCACGGCCCCGCTACGGGCCACAGCCACGCGGGCCACCATCACGGCCCCGGCGGGCACAGCCACGTGCCCAGCGAGATCCGCTTCGAGAAACCGCTGTGGTGGGCGCTGGGCCTGACCGCGACGGTCCTGCTGGCCGAAGTGGTGGGCGCGTGGCTCACCAACAGTTTGGCGCTGCTGTCGGATGCGGCGCACATGGCCACCGATACCCTGGCCCTGGCCATCGCGCTGGTCGCGGTGCGGCTGTCGCGGCGGCCGCCGGACGCGCGGCGCACCTATGGCTACGCGCGTTTCGAGGCGATCGGAGCGCTGGCCAACGGCATGCTGCTGTTCGTGCTGGCCGGCTACATCCTGTGGGAGGCGTGGCAGCGCTTCCTGACGCCGTTGCCCGTAGCCAGCCTGGGCATGCTGGCGGTGGCGGTGGTCGGCCTGGCCTGCAACCTGGCGGCGATGCGCCTGCTGCACGCCGGCGCCGGCCAGAGCCTGAACCTCAAGGGCGCCTACCTGGAGGTGTGGAGCGACATGCTCGGTTCGCTGGCGGTGATCGCGGCGGCGATCGCGATCCGGTTCACCGGCTGGCTGTGGATCGATCCGCTGCTGGCGGTGCTGATCGGCCTGTGGGTGCTGCCGCGGACCTGGGTGCTGGTGCGCGAGGCGCTGAATGTGCTGATGGAAGGCGTGCCGCTGGGCGTGGACCTGGCCGCGTTGCGCGCGGACCTGCAGTCGCAGCCGCATGTGGCCGGGATCCACGATCTGCACGTGTGGGCGTTGGCCTCGCGCACGCCGGCGATGACCGCGCACGTGGTCGTGGCGGCGGACGCGGACGCCGCCAGCGTCCGCCGCGACCTGGCGCGGATGCTGGAGCAGCGCCACCGCATCGCGCACGTGACCCTGCAGATGGAGACCGGGGGCGAGGAGCACTGCCGGGGCGGCGGCTGCGACCCGCATCCGTAGAGCGGGGCTTGCCCCGCTGCGCTTTCCCGCCATGCGGAGAAGCAGCCGGACAGGTCCGGCTCCATGACATCAGTGGATGCATCCATCCGTGCCCGCGTCGCAACTCGGGTGGTGCGGCAGGTGGCCAGGATCCCGCCGCGGGCAGACAGGCGGCGGCGTTTGGGCTACAACGGGCACGGCCCCCACGCGTTCTTCCCATGACACAGATCCCTTCCGACCCGCAGCTGCGCGGGCAGGCCCAGGCACTGGGCGAGCGCCTGCGTGCCGCACACGAGCACCTGGTCACCGCCGAGAGTTGCACCGGCGGCTGGATCGCCAAGTGCCTGACCGACATCGCCGGCTCCTCGGACTGGTTCGACTGCGGCCTGGTCGTCTACAGCTACGAGGCCAAGCAGGCGCTGCTCGGCGTGCGCCCGCAGACGCTGGAGGAGCACGGCGCGGTCAGTCGCGAGACGGCGATCGAGATGGTGTCCGGCGCGCTGGTCCATTCCGGCGCCAGCGTGGCGGTGGCGGTGACCGGCATCGCTGGGCCCGGCGGCGGCAGTGCGGACAAGCCGGTGGGCACGGTCTGGATCGCCTGGAAGCGGCGCGGCGGCTACGCGCGCGCGCAGGCGTTCCACTTCGATGGCGATCGCGAGGCGGTGCGCCGGCAGACCGTGGGCCAGGCGCTGCAGGGCATCGACGGCCTGCTCGCGTGAACGCCCCCCGTCCCCGGAGCGCGAAGGAGACGGCCTGATGTGGGAGACCCTGGGCACCGTCCGCGACCTGGGCCGGCTGCAGCAGATCGCTTCGGTGCTGGTCGGCTACGGCTTCGGCGACATGGTCCGCCGCATCGGCCTGGCCGGCGCGCTGGAGCGCACCGGGCGCCTGCTGCACTGGCACGACCCGCAGGCGATGGCGCACATGGCCCCGCCCGAGCGCGTGCGCCGCGCGCTGGAGGACCTGGGCCCGACCTTCGTCAAGCTCGGCCAGGTGCTGGCCACCCGCGTGGACCTGTTCGGCCCGGAATGGATCGCCGAGCTGGGCAAGCTGCAGAACGCGGTGCCGGCGTTGCCGTTCGCGCTGGTGCGGCCGCAGTTGGTCGAGGACCTCGGCGACGAACCCGAAGCGGTATTCGCCCGGCTCGACGAAGTCCCGCTGGCCGCGG
>Ga0164241_10001122_pt1 | contig 35916 bp, 28 predicted proteins | sample OricomyardsoilBY_FD_108780 | JGI IMG/M metagenome (GOLD analysis project Ga0164241, IMG submission 108780) | Backyard soil microbial communities from Emeryville, California, USA - Original compost - Back yard soil (BY) | ecosystem: Environmental > Terrestrial > Soil > Unclassified | place: USA... | reverse complement strand
CTCACCGCCTTTGCCGTGGGTAACACGCCGGAAAAACCCTATCAGAGTTTTATCGGCGAAAAGAATTTAAAAGGCCTGCGTATCGGCGTAGTGCGCGAGTATATGGATAAAAAAGTTTTCGACAGTCCACTCTACGCCAGCAATATCTCCCTGGCGGAAAAAGCGATTGAGGATTTACGCAAACTCGGCGCCACTATAGTCGAGCCACCAGCGGAGGGTTTATTCACCGCTTCGATTCGCCGCTACAACCCCGGCCTGCAAAACACCACCTGGACCAAACTCTTCCCGGAATTGTTTCCTGTGGACGCGAGCGGCGCCGCTAAGGACGATCAGGTAAATAAGCTGGTCGAAATGCGCATGAATCCCGCTCAGGTGCCGGACAATATCACGCTGCGCGATCTCGGCGCCGCCGCCATCACCGGGGAAAACAAATACGGCTTTAACCTCTACCTGAGCGAACGCGGCGATACCAAAATCAAGACCATCGACGATCTGATCAATCATTCGAATTTTTTCAACGATATTTTTGAAGGCGATAAAAAGACCACTTTGATCCGCAATAACGAAGCATTGGTGTACGACAACACCCTGCGCCTGCAAAAACGTTTTGCCGTGCAGCAGATCGTGTTGCAGACCATGGCGGAATTGCAGTTGGATGCACTGGTGTATCCCACCGGGCTGATCCCGCCGCGCAAGATCAATACGCCACGCGATCCGAATTTTAACGGCATCAGCAATTACGGCAATTGGAATTTTCTCGGTGTGCAGGGATTTCCCGCGATTACTGTGCCGGCGGGATTTACCACGGAAATCTGGGAGCGAATTCCCGATCCCAAAATACCCCTACCGAAAACTCTCGCACCAGAGCAAACCATTCCCACAATTTTGGTGGGGCCGGTAAAAGCAAAATTGCCCGTGGGTATCGATTTTATGGGCCGCCCATTTTCCGAGCCGCTGCTGTTGAAGATTGCCTATGCGTATGAGGCTGCTACTAAACATCGGGAACAGCCAGCAGATTTTGGGCCTTTGAAATAAAGGATTTCATACGGCTTCCGATATGGCACTGAGCGGAAGAGATTCAGCAATTGTTTCCGGGGCTGCCCGCCTGGGACCCTCACCGACAGGAAGTCGGTGGGGGAGCTTACAGGGAGGTACTTGCAGCGGTCCCGAAAACCATTGGTGGAGCTCTGGAGCGGTGGTTGGCGGCGTGACACAGCTAAAAATCCAATTAATTAAGGAGTCATCACTTGAAAATCCAAATCGCCCTTTGCGCTTTGACTCTGCTAGTGCAGCCGGCTCTCGCCGCCACAAAATTCCAAATTGAAGAAGCCACTATCGACGATATACACACCGCGATCAAAAAAAAGCACACCACCTGCAAACAAGTGGTGGAAGCCTATATCGAACGCGCTAAATCCTATAACGGCGTGTGCACGGCATTGGTGACAAAAGACGGTGCAGATGTGCCCGCGGTAAAAGGTTATGTGCGCGCCGGATTGGCGATTTCTTTTCCCACCAAAACCGTCAAAGCGGACAAGGTATTTCCAGACCTTTCCAACTACAAAGGTCTGCCGCTGGAATTCGGTCGCATGGAACCAACCATTTCCGATCCATCGGTATATGCGCAGCTTGGTATGCGCGTAGGTTTACCTAACGCAGGCCAATTAAATGCGCTGGAAACATTAAATATTCGCGGTGAACGGTCCGTGACCTGCAAGGGAAAATTCGATGCGCATCCATCCACTGGTCCCCTGCCCGCCGGTGCTCCGGCTGTCTGCGAAAAATTCCGGCAGCAGCCGGATGCTTTGGAGCGCGCGGCAGAGTTGGATGCGGAATACGGCGCAAAACCCGATTTGAACAATTTGCCCATGTATTGTGTAGTGACGGCGGTTAAAGACCCCTACGACACCAAAGATATGCGCACCACCGCCAACAACGACGTGAATTTCGCCATGGACGCACCGCCGAAGGACGCCGCCATAGTGGCGCGGCTGCGCGCCAAGGGTGCCATTATTTACGCAAAATCCGTGGCCCATGAATTTAATGGCGGACCCGGCAATCCCGGTGGCGATGCCAAACCCAAAACCAAAATGATCGCTGGCGGTTTGGGTATGGGCGCCTGGGCGGGTCAACCGTGCAATCCCTACGACACAGAGCGGGTCGCGCGCGGCTCCAGCAGCGGCTCCGGCGTCGCCATAGGTGCCAACCTCGCCACCATCGGTATTTGCGAACAATCCGGCGCATCCTGCCAGGGCCCCGCATCACGCAATGGCGTGGTGACTTTGCTTACGACAAAAGGTTTGCTGCCGGATGGCGGTGGTCTGGGTTATCAATGGTTTAATGATCGCGCCGGAATTCACGCGCGCACCATGAAAGACGCCACACTTGTGCTCGATGCGGTGAAAGACCCGGTGTTGGGGTATTTCGACAGCGGGGATCCCTTTGCCGTGGTGCCACCGGCCATGATTCCCGAACAGCCCTACGTCAGTTTTATCCTGGGAAAATCCGAGCTGAAAAAAAATAAAAAGCCGCTGCAAGGTATTCGCATCGCGATCGTGCGCGAGCACATGGTGACACCCACGCGCAACCATGAGGCCATCAGCAAACAGATCGATACGGAAATCAAAAAAGTTTTGCGCGATCAGTTGGGCGCTGAACTCGTGGAGACAGTGGCAGTGGGTTACGCGGACGATCCGGAAGTACCGAATTTAAAATTCAGTTTCAATGACGCACTATCGGAAATTCTGCCGCGCCTGATGCCGGAAATTTTTACCCGTCGCAACGATGCGGGCGAACTGGCATTTGCCGTGACGGGATATGATGTGACCTCCTACGATTACCTGATCAAACTCAGTCGTCGCCAAGCGCCTTTGACGAACGCGGTGAATCTCGCCAATTTTGCCGGTTTCGGCGCCCTGCCCTGCCGCCTGTGTCCCGATACGGTTTTTGAATTCGACCGCTACCTTGCGGAGCGCGTTGACACGCGCGTAAAAGACTGGGCGTCCTGGGTGGCCAATGCCAAATTCCGCGAGGACGCCTCCCGCGCTGGCGCAGAGAACTGGTTGAAATACAAAGGCACCACCGAGCCCGGCAAAGGTGATGCGTTGGCGCGCAGCTATGTGGGCCGTCTCGCCTTACAGCGCATCATGCTGGAAAACAAAATCGACGCTTTCGTGCACCCGGAAAATACGGTTCCCACACCCAAAATCCAGGGGCCGAATGTGGGTATCCACAGTCTGGATGGCATATCGCCCTTTTTGCAGATTCCCCGCATTGCGATTCCCGCCGGTATGACAGAGGTGATTTTTGAACCGCAATACGCGTTAAATCCGGATAAAACGGATTACATTTCCGTGCTGCCGCCACAAACCCCACAAACCAAACTGCCGCACCCCATGCCGATCTCCATTACCTTTTTTGCGGGCCAGGGTGATGAGCCCATGTTGATTAAAGTGGGCACAGCCTACGAGGCGGCAACTCAACATCGCACACCGCCGCCGATGTTTGGGCCTTTGGCGAAAAACCATTAACGTCTTTTTTACTACCTGGTCAATTTTGATTTAAAGGCAACCAGCAGACCCGAGCCGACTATGACGCCCATACCCAATAAACTCAGGGCGTCCGGCGTATAACCAAATACCAGCCAGCCCAATAAGCCGGCCCAGAACAATTGCAGATAGATAACCGGCGCAAGCGTGGATGCGGTGGCGTAACGGTAGGCCATGGTAAAAAAGTAGTGTCCCAAACCACCCGCCAGGCCCATGCCTAAAAACAAGGCCACTTCCAGTTGCGACGGTACACGGCTTTCCCAGAACCAGGGCAACGCCAAACCAAACACCACCGTGCCCACCAACGCGGTGTAAAACAAAAGCGCTATGGTTTTTTCCGTGCGGGCCAATACGCGGGACAGCAGTTGATAAGCGGCATTGGCGCAGGCGGTGAATAACGCAAATACGATGCCCCACTCATTCAAGCCGCTGCCGGGTCGGGCGATCAACAGCACCCCTATAAAACCCGTAATTGCCGCGATACATCCCACGGTGCCAATTTTTTCTCCCAACGCGGGACTCGCCAACAGCACCACCAACAAAGGCGCCATAAAGGTAATGGCAGTGGTTTCCGCCAGGGGCATGCGTTGCAGTGCCAATCCGATAAAAAGCGAAGCGGTGATTAATGCGAATGCGCGGGTCAATACCAGGCCGCGCCGCTGGGTTTGCAATAACTGCCCGGAATGGCGCGGCGCCAGAACAACCACCATCAGCGCGCAGTGAATGATGTAACGCATGGCCACCACAAAAGGCACCTGGTAATGCGCGGTCAGATATTTGGTGGAGGCGTCCATACAGGCAAATAACAACAGGCCGACGGCGGCCAGCAAAATGCCTTTAAATGCGCGGGAAGGCGGAATGGATTGTTTCAATAAATCCGATGTGGATTCGTTCACTGGGCGGGTCCCGCGGATACATCAGTTGGGGCGGGCATATTAACGCAATCCAGAGCATTTTAATCCGGCATTTGTGCCGGGCGATAAAGCGCTATGGCATTTTCATAAAGGACTTTGCGGATACCCTCCTCGCCCAAAACGTCGCCAACCAACGCTATATCTTCATCCCGATAGGGACGCGGCGCGCGGGTGGAGGGGAGGTCCGTGCCAAACATAAGGGAATCCGGATTGGCTGCGTACAACTGCTGCAAGGCCACGCGAACGTCAAAATTCACACGCCCAAATCCGGTCGCCTTCACACGAATACCACGCTCCGCCAGTTGGAGCAGTGTGGGAAAACCCATTCGCGACAGACCCAAGTGATCAATGCTGACCACCGGCAGGGAATTCAGCGTGTTGAACAACTCCGGCAAATCGGTCGAGTCCGCGTACAGTTCCACGTGCCAGCTGGCAAGATCGTAAAAACGGTGGGCCATTCGATCAAGTTGATCGATTTCCGCCGAACCGCCGCGTTTTAAATTAAACCGCACAGCCCTTACGCCAGCGGCATGCAGGGAAAGCACCTCTTCATCGGTTGCCGAGGGCGGCAACTGCGTTACACCCACAAAGGATGGCCCCATCTCCCGCAGTGCCGCCACCAAATAGGTTTGATCAAATGCCTGAAAAGAGCCGGACACAATGGCACCGCCCAGCAATTGATACGGCGCCATTCGCTGCAAATAATCCGAACAATTGAATTCGTCCGGCAAATAGCCGTTGTTGGGCGTCAACGAAAACCGACTGTCGATAATATGGAGATGCGCATCAAATAATTTCGGCTTCAAATTTCAGACCTTTAAACAGCCGCGAAACGCTCGGGCGCTGTAATAAGACTGCGCACCGTTGTGATAGGTGAAAACCGTGTCGTATCGGCGATCACAAAACAGGGCGCCGCCCAGCTTGCGAATGGCCGCTGGCGTTACCACCCAGCTCGATGTTTTGGTATCGAACTCACCCAGTTGCTGCAGTTCGCGATATTGCTCTTCTGTTAATAATTCAATGCCCATGGCCGCCGCCATATCCACGGCGTTATTTTCCGGCTTGTGTTCCTTTCGGGATTGCAATGCCTCCCGGTCATAACAAACACTTCTGCGGCCTTTGGGGCTTTCTGCCGAACAATCAAAAAACACATATTCGCCTGTCTTTTTATCCTGCCCCACCACGTCCGGCTCACCCCCGGTTTCTTCCATCTCATGAAGCGACCACAATTTATCCGCACTCGCCTCCAGCTTGGCCTGTACGCCGGACCATTCAAGGCCTTTATGACGGTTTTTATTTTTCTCGAAACGGGTTTTTAACAGCTTGATGAGAGCATCACGCTCTTCTGGTGACAACTTTTTAGACTTAGGCATTCACCCTCCACATTATTACGCTGCTGAAAAATTACCCGTCCAGCTCGTTATTCTAAATTTTCATTACCACGCGCAACCGAGCATAGATAGGGACCAATTTTGCCAAAGCTACCCACTAAACCCTACCTCGTCAAGCGTATGGACATCTTCCAATAGAAGTGGATGAGGGTCCAATGAAGGGCGGCATTAACGCTCATATCCGGGATTCGCGACCGCTTGATCCAGGAGCCAAGAAGCTAACTAACGAGTCCGTAAACGCAGCGCGCGGGGGCACAATCTTTTCCTGGCTCAGGAAAGATTCGGCGAGGTGATAAAGGTGTATTGACAGCAACCAAACAAAGGCATACGTTTGCCCGATGCCAAGAATCCCCACTGCCAAATCGGCAGCCGAAGTAAATAACATAACAACGATTCTGGCATTGTTCCTGTTTTGTTTATCCGCCCCTTAGGAAAAACCGGATACCCACCGCAAAACACGAATACAGGTCCGCAGCAGAAGGAAACTAATAAAAGCAATTCATCCATGAACCGATTCCGAGGAGGATACGGTGGACCTGATTGATAAATGAATGAGCTGTGCAATCAGATTAAGCGACAGCGGGATTCCGTACTGACCGAGCAAACCTTCAGCGGCTTTTGCACTTCCTTTCTTGCTGCTTTTATATTAATCGGAGCTACCAGTCCATCAATACAAAAATGGGAAAACTAAGGAGATCTTATGGAACGATTAAAACAGTGTGCGCTTGCGTCCACACTAATGTTTTCCATATCAACCACAGCGGAGAATCTGCCAGAGCAGGAGATTCTTGAGGTAATTCCAGACCATCTAGCATATCTATATACACCGGAAACTATTATTGGCGGTGAAACGGCTCACCAGCTAGTCGCAAATGAGAGACGATGGGAAAATGGCAGAAAACTACGAGTATGTTTCTATAACGCCAACCCTGTGGTTGTAAAGCTCATCCGTACAGTTGCATCAGAATGGAATGAGTTTTCAGGTGTTATGTTTGATTTTGGACCTGATAATTCTTGGTTTAACTGCATGCATCCAAAAGTTGGCCTGCCTGAAATTCGTGTTGGATTCTCTGAGAGAGGTTATTGGTCTTACCTCGGAAGTGACAGCGAAAGATACGGTAACGAACGCGCGCCGTCCATGAATTTCGATAGTTTTAATCGCATTTACAATGAGTTCAAGCACACCCCCGAAGAGGTGGTAAAAAAAGCAAAATTAAGTCACAAGGCGACAATACGACATGAGTTTGGACATGCTCTGGCATTGCTTCACGAACATCAAAATCCCAAGCTTAATTGTTACAACGAGATCAATTGGACTGGGCCTGGCAACATTTACGACACTTTCGGAGGTGATCCTAACTATTGGACCAAAGAACAGATAGATCGAAATCTAGGGTTCATAGGAAAAACCGATCCGGACTATGTAGCCATAGAACCAGATCCAAAATCAGTAATGATGTATTCTCTACCCGAAAAAATATTTAAAAACGGTGCCAACAGCAAATGTGTAGTGCCTATAAATCATGATATTTCCGAAAAAGATAAATTGATCGTTTCAAGCATTTACCCAAGAAAAGTCCATGTCGATGATGCCCCCACCCCCAGCGAGTCAATCGCGATGTCTTACGTAAAACCCGCACCTATATTCTTAAACCAAAATGATGCACTTGATTATATGGATAGGGTAATAGTTGATCTTTCATCTGATGATGTTGCCACCAGACGAAATGCCAGGACCCGGCTGTCTGATTTGCTTGCACAAAATTCAAATATCGAAGTCAACGATAGAATAATTTCTGCGATCTCTCTACCGGAGAGCAGCTATCGCTATAAACTCGGTGTAGCTGTGGCGCTTAATAACGTAGAAGGGAAAGTCAGCGCATCAGATATTTCCGCAAAAATATTAAAATCTCAGGCAGCTTCCGCTAAAGATCTAACCTTAAAGAACAACCTTCAAAAGGCTCAGAATAAACTGGATGTAAAATAAACCCTAACTATTTTAATATAACCCATAACCGCATATATTTTTCTGATTCAGAAATAGTATTATTACAAATCACAAAGGCCAAATAACATCATGAATAAAATGCATGGACTTTTAATTAGTATAGCCTCATTACTCTCCGCGCAAACAGCGCTAGCTCAAGAAGCTGATCAAAAGATAGTTTTTGACATGAGATATGGGTCGGAGAAAACTGTAGAGTACACCGCTCTTCCCGGAAAATTTATTGTGGAAATCCACAATATGATTCCCAGCCAGAGAATTGACTACGCAGTTAACATTGAACAAAAGTTTCATTCGGAACCGCCACTAACAATGAACGGATCCGGCATCACCAACCCATCCAACCAGCCAGGACAGCGCGATCAACCTGTCGCCAATATTACATGCGCAGATGATGACAATGAATGTAAGGAACATATAGAATTATGTGGAAAAATCATCATGCAAAGCAATGTACTTTCTGGCGCAACCACAGAGAATGCGGTAGCAGATGCAATAGCAAATCTTAAAAAATATTCAGAAAACTTAGCCTACAGCTCCTGCACAACAGAAAACGAGAGGGCGAATTCATTAATTGCATTAACCAAAGCAGAATACATTGTTAACCCAAGCAATAGAGCGACAATAATTATCCAAGTTAAAAAGAAGGGTGTAGTATTCAGCGAAACTAAACTTAAGCCCTACAAAACCAGATGGTCAACGCATTTAGGTTTTACATTTGTTGCTAACCAAGGTGATTCATTTTATTCCGAAAATGTAAGTGAAGATCCATCTATCGCCGATTATATAATCAGCCCGCAAAATAATGAGCACGACATTCTATACTCTGCCACTGGAATTTGGACTTATAGCTTCAAGAAATGGGATTCAGGTATAGACCTCGGTCTTTCTGTAGGATTAGGTGCAAATAACCAGTCAATTTTAGTGTTGACCGGCCCTAGCTTCATATTCGGAGAAAACTTTCTAATTAACTTAGGAATCGTCGCACAAGAATTTCAGCAGTTGAAAGGGACTTATAAAAAAGGCCAGGCTCTAGGCAGCACTTCGGTTGATAGCTCCGACCTGGCAAACAATACATTCAAGATTTCATATGGGCTCACTTTTGGTTTGCGATTTGGGAACTGAATAGTTACCCACTCTATCAAACCACAAAATAAACGTATCACGATCACAGAGCTTACGCTTTTCTATTGCTGAAAAAATGGCATGAGATCGATCGCAAACCAACAAGACAACTCACCATCACAATGGAAATGCAAATGAAGAAAATATTCGGACTAATGCTTTTAATCGCTTCAGCGCATGCCGATGCGGCGCTTTACCACTACACCTATCAAGGCTATGAACTGAAGCTGATTCGTGAACCCGACTATGAATTAACCCCTGAAGCTCCCATAGCCGACAAAACCCGCCCGGCGTTCCGTATTGACCTCTGGATCGATACGGATTTTCTTCCAGGTGGCGTGTTGGCCGATTTTGATTACGAATGCGACATGTGGAGCACCTGCCAGGAAGGCTTATTGAGAGTCGAGGGAAACAACAAATTCGGCACCTGGAATGACAATCAAGCTATACGTTTTGCCTCGTTTAAATTTGATGCCAATAAGAATATATCCAGTTGGACATTCGGCTTGGGCTGGGACTCGCCCTGGCATGGCCCCAGCACGACCAACGCGCTGGATCGCATAGAGGAGTGGCATCACGATGGTTACGAGTGGGTGGCGCCGCGACAGGGAGCGTGGAAAAGGATTTCCCCCGCTATACCGATCCGTAAAGGGAGCATTTTGACGGCAGACGTATATTATTGGGATGAGACTATTCCCCTTAATATCGGCGACGGCACCAATAAGGTCTCTTTTATGTGGGCTTTGCCCTATGAATTCTGGGGAAGCGCGGCAGCTGGTTTAACCGATAGCAGTGTTGCGATTGCAACCGGAATTAAAGATATTTCGGAGATTCATGATGCATCTATATTTGAGTTCACCGACGGCATCGTCAGTCCAGTTTGCGATGCACAGTGCGACCCAGACGGCGTGGGCGACTTTGTTGTCGCTCGTAATAATCAAACAGGCCACTACGGCGTGCTCCAGGTTAAGAAAATATATGACCGGGAATGGGAAAATGATGCCGATGGCATTGAGATTTTCCACGAACTGGATGGCACTTGGTGGTTTCAAACGGATGGCACGGGTAATTTTGCTCCAGAACCGCCAAAATCGACCGCTGGCGTGATTGGCTGGATCTACCTGTTTGTTCTAGGTGCTATAGGAGCGTTGCACAGAAGAAGTCGGCTCAGAGCAAGGCGTTAAAGAAACTTGATCCAGGTGCAGCAAATATATGGATCCTTTCAAGAATTGATTCTTTGATTTAGGAATTAAACGTCCGCCGCTGCTTTCTCCCACGAGGCCACCGGACCGGGTTCGCTGTAAAACAGCGCATGACACTCGGGGAAATTTACGTCACGCCAACGGGCAAGTACGGCCGGGTTGCGCACTGCGAGTTTGCGCTTTAAATGTTCCCACTCAAGGGCCAATTGCCCGGTGCTGACAGCAATGGTTTGCACCGCGCGGACAGGCCCGATCTTTGACCGGTCAAAAGAATATCCCCGTCGCGTCGCCTCATCGTGCACGGTTGCGAGATAGGCGTTGATGGCGGAGCGCGGCTGCGGATGTGACTTGAATCGCTCCAGCTGTGGATGCTGCTTATAGCCGCGCGTTTCGCCGCGCAAAACCGCTTTAGCCAACAACGCCTCGCGCCACAGGGCAACCAGCCCTTGTGCATCGAGATATTGTGGGTGTAGTGACCAGAGACGCATGGTGCGCTTTTACCTTTTGCTCATTACCGTTTAGGGTAATAAAGATGAAACAAGCCAAGCCCCTGCCACCAGAAAGCTCGCATGGTTAACCAACATGGCAATTGCACGGACGAAAGGAGTAGAGGTTAATAACATGCCGATGGCATGGGCTACACGGCTGAATATGAAACCCATCGCAAGATACGAGACCAGCCAAGCGGTGGCACCGTGATACTCCACCAAACCCAGCACAATAACCGCCAGGGGCGCATACTCAACAAAATTGCCGTGCGCCCTGATGCTGCGTCTCAACGTGTTATCCCCCGCATCGCCGAAGACGGTATTCGTTCTCTTACGCTGCAACGAGACCAGAAGGCTTAACAGCACCATCAGAATCGCAAAGATTCCAGCAACCAGGGTAGTTATCGCCATAGGGTTCATTTGTATTGTTTCTCCTTGTTAGTTATGCAGCCGCACTATATTCCTCGAATACGCTTACTTAAACCCATCGACGCACCTTTAATTTATAGGCCTCGAATTCCTTCCCGAAGATGTTTTCCAATACGCGCTCTTCCGGCTGAATCTGAAAGCGACTCATATACAGCACATAGCCGGCGACGCCCAACACGGCCAGAGGCGTGGAAAGGTAAACAGCCCAGGCGAGCAGGAATAAAAGAAAGCCCAGATACATGGGATTTCTGGTGTATTGATAAATTCCAGTCTTTACCAGAGACGAGGCCTTTTCCGGCTGCAGAGGATTGACTGTCGTTTCAGATTTACCAAACTCAGCCACACCCAGGAAACACAAAATTGCACCTACCAATGCAATAGCCGCTATAACCGGAATTCTTATCGCGGGCGGGATGTTGATTATCGGCCCATATAAAGTGGAGAACCACATGGCAGCCCCAAATACCAGGACTACCACAAGCGGAGGTATTTTGTTTTCCAGTGTGCGCATATTTTCCCTGATGGAGTAGATCGTTTTAATCGTGGCTAACGAATATCAAATCCTGGGTCGCAAAACCCAGCTCTTCCGACTTCCGTTTAAAATCATCGATAACTGCCTTCGGCACATTTGGTGTGCGCGACAAAAGCCACAGGTAGGAATTATCCGGTCCAGAGATAAACGCGTATTCGTAATTTTCCCGTTCGAGATCGAAGATCACGTAGGATCCGTAAAAAGGACCGAAAAACGACACTTTAAGATAGCCTTCTGTTTTGTCGTCGACGAAGTAGGCCTTTCCCTCCGCTTCCTTCCATTTTCCCTTCTCGGATGAGTAACCCCGATTGATTACCTTAACGCCACCGTCCTTTCGCAAGGAATATTCCGCCGTCACTTTTTCCAGGCCGCGTTCAAAGGAATGATCCAGCCGCGCTATCTCATACCATTTTCCCAGGTAGCGGTTCAGTTCAAATTCCTTTACCGGTGTTACCTTATCCGGCATGCCAACACATCCCACCAAACCCAATGCCAACACCAATACGAGAGTGAGCTTCATTTTTTTCTCCAAGGAGTCATTAAAATATTTTACCCGCGAGATACCAAACACCTGAGACCACCAACCCTAAAATTCCAACCGGTAAAACCATAACGGAATATGCCGCCGGACTGGATGTGTAAGCATTCTTGCTTTGTGCCGCCAGCGCAATGGTCAAGATGATGGGCAGGAATATCATCGCCAAGCTTCCAATAGCAAGGTTCTTCGGCGTCATATCCACATTTTGAAAAACCCACGCAGCGCCTTTATAGATGCCATAAAGGATGAGAAGCAGAAGCAAAACGCCGAGAATCCAATTCGCTGTATATTTTATTTTTTCCAACATTTTGGTGTGTGCTCAGAGCGATAGGGCTCATTTCAATCCAAACAGGGCGCGGGCATTCTCGTAGCGGATCTTTGCCTTCTCGCCTTCTGTGAGAGGCAGGCGGTCGAGCGCTTTCAAATTCTGCTCAAGCGAGTACTGTGGATAATCGGAGCCGAACAGCACGTGCTCCACCCCTACATTACGAATTGTCCAGATGAATTCATCCTCTATGGGTGAGCCCGCAATCAACTCCACCGTCGCTGAGATATCGAAATAAATATTCTCGCCGAATAAGCCCTCTGCCGTGCGCGCCGCCTTAAGGAAATTCCAGAAGCGGAAATTCAGCCCACCCAGATGCGCAAAGAGGAATTTCGTTTTGGGAGCCTTAAGCGCGAGATTGAACAACTTCTCGCTGTCGCCAGGCAGTATGTGCGCATTGTCCATCATGATGATCACGCCGATTTCGCCGGCGCGCTGGGCAAGTGTCAGCACGCGGGGATCGTCGGGATCGAACTTCTGGGTATGCGGGTGGATCTTGAGAACCTTGACGCCTTTAGCCGCAATGCGCTCCAGCTCGGCCACCGCCGTCGGGCCATCATAGGGGTGCACGGTGCCGATCGGCATCACCGTGGGATACTTGGCCGCCAATGCGATGATGCCGTCGTTGCCCGCGCCAATCTGCTTGGGTTGTCCAGCCAGCGCCTGATTCCCACCGCCAAACCACATGGCGCCAATGCCAGCCACCTGCATCTGCGCTTCCTTCAGCTGCTTCTCATAAGCCCGCAACGAGTCTTCACCGTTATGCAAGTGGACATGGGTATCGAAAGGAATTGGCGGTTGTGCGCCGGCAGCCTGTGCAAAAAGGACGGTCAGAGCAGTGCCAGCGGTGAGCGCTTTTTTCGCGGCTTGTAACAAGGGGTGGCGCAAGAAAATGTTTTTAACGGATTGATTAATTGCCTTCATAGCTCACCTTTTTTATACGAACCGACCTAGGCTCTTTGCAACTGCATGATCAAATTCAAAGCCTTTGCCGCAAAGTAGCCGCTAAGCAGGCCATAGATGGCAGACAGTGACACGACAAAAGCACGGGTGGTGATCACCTCGGCATTCATGGCGTACATGACTGCGTAAACGTACTTTGCAAAAAATATGGCCATAATCACCACGAGCGGAACCCAACTGCCGGGAACGTAGAATTTCTGCTCCGGCGCATTATAGGTGACTCGCTTGTCACGAAACGTCGCATAGCCAACAGAGGCCACAACGACCAGTGCAATAGCCCAGGAAACCAGAGGCAAAGGCTTGAGACCGAAGCTGGAGTTAATCCCGGCAAGGGAGAGTGCGACCATCCCGGCAGGAAGGATAAGGGCAGGAATCTTTCTTACCATCCGTGTTCTCGTTTGCATAAGCCCGAATACCAGCAACGCCACGAACAACAGGTACACCCAAGCAGGCGTATGGGAAAGAATTTGGAGCATTAAGGAATTCCTCAAAAGTTTAACGATAAGTTTATTGCGTAAGCTTCTCAGCCATTTCGTCCACGCAGGAAAATATTTCCGCCGGCGCATGCTCTGCAAGCGCGTCGATTCTCGTATAGCCCCAGGCTACCGCACCAAAAGCCACGCCTTCGGCTTTTGCGGCTTCCAAATCTCTGAACTCGTCACCGACAAAAATAGCCTGGCTTGAATCAATGCCTGTCTTTCGCAAAATGGTCTTCAGCTTGGACCGCTTGCCGAACAATGAAACGCTGCATTGGGGATACACCATCAGGTCCATGCTTTTGGCATTCAATTTTCTGCGAACATTGCTGTAGGAATTACTGGTGATCAGGCTCAATATCATTCCATTTTTCGACAATACCTGGAGCATGTTCTCTATGCCGGCGAACAGGGAAATTTGATCCGACTTCTCCGCCATCCTCGCTTTAAAGTCCCGCCCAACAAAAGGCACCTTCCATAAGGGCAAACCCATGTGATTTATCAAGCGCCTAGCATCGTATCCCCGAAGTGTTTCGATCTCCGCGAAATCCACCTTCTTGAACTGGTGTGTCTCAGCCAAGTCATTAACCGTGCTTAGGAAAAAGGGGAAAGAGTCGACCAGGGTGCCGTCAAAATCAAAAATAACCAGCTTGTATTTCATTATTTTCTCAACGTCAATCAAACGGCAGCGTTTAAGCCGCACTTCCTGAGTGTTACAAGAATCAATTACTTCAAAGGAATGGTATGAATTTTATTAATTCTGCCTGATTAGCTTTTTCGATGCCGCGATGAAGCCCCCCAGACCGTTTTGCTGGAGGCTGTTATTTTTTGTCTAAAGTTTGGCCAAACTATCCGCAAAGCCCACAAGCCGTCAAGCTTCTGGAAAAGCTAGGGAAAATGCTCCATTTTTCCAATAGATTACTTTTGCAGATGTGGCGGGTGGACGTTGGGTTTCGGAGGGGGGTGCTGCAACGATGAGTTGCAGCTGAGTTTCGAAGTAAAAAGACGCGGCGTGATTTAGTTGATGTATAGCAGAGCGTGGATTTGATCAGCCCCTGGTGCCAGGGGCTGAGTTTGCGCTACTTACTGTTGTGTTGCGTCCCATACGCGGCCAGCGCCGGTTCCGTTGGAGCCGGGGTTGAACACCTCAACCGCCATGACCTGATATGTAGGGTCGTCGCTGGCATCCAGATTATTGATGTTAGGAAGCACCCAGCCGGTATCCGCCCAGGCTTTCACGTGGTCGGCGAATATGATTTTGCTGTCGCGTCCGAGGGCCTGTTGCTGCGACGGTTTACTCCAATATTGGTAGAAAGTGGGGCGGCCGTTGATGGAAGGCTGGCCCTGGCGTGTGGAACGGTACGTGGAATACTGGACACCGTTACTCGTGAAGGTCTTGCCGAAGGTAGCGCCTTGGCTCGGGTCGAAGCTCCATCTTTGCAGAATGTAGTACTCCACCAGATGCGCAGGGTTTGAGGTGGGCATGGTCTTGTCGTAGCCCCAACCGTACAAGGTGATATAGCTCGCGCCGCTGTCGCTGTTGAAGCGATAACCGATCACGCGGTTCAAGTCGCCATAATGCCAGCCGGGACCGCCAACGTAGTTATAGCCGCCGCCCTGCCAGGTGACTGTAAAGTCGCCGGTAGTGTCCAGCACCAAAGATGTTGAGCCGCCGTCTTTCCAGTGGGTGAAGAAAAAGTCGCCCACATGGCCGGTTGCGTGGTTGGAATTGATCGTTTGTTTGCTGGTGTATTTTTGGGTATACGCGGAGAACTTGGACAGATCGGGTGCGGGTGTAACCGTGGTGTCGAGTTTTCCGTCGCGGGAATAAATTGCAAATCCAGCGATGGTCGGATTCTCCACGCCGGCGATGAGTTTAATCGTGACACTGCGGTCAGTCACCGGAATATCCATAAAGGTTTCCGAATAACCGACATCATGGCCAACTTCGGAATAAAGGTCCAAACCGCTGATAAGAGTGCTTCCCTCAATCGCCACGCTAAAGCTGCGGGCACCGGCGGTGGTTTGGTAAATTTCAGCAAAATGCAATTTTACGGTGTAGCTGCCATTGGCCGTGACGGGAATTTCATAAGTTGCTGCGCCATACCGCTCCGACTGGTAAAGCGCACCACCGGTGACGGTATCCTGCGTGCTGTTGGCTGTACCACCGCTCGAATATTTATCCGCCTGATATTCCACGCCATCCAGTGTTGTACTCGCGCTGCCACCGGCGTTAATTGCCACCACCAGAGGGAGGCTAATGCCGGAAGAACTTGAGCTGCTCGACGATGAGCTTGAGCTGCTGGAAGATGAGCTGGAACTGCTCGAAGACGAACTGGAGCTGCTCGATGATGAACTGGAACTGGAGGATGACGAACTTGAAGAGGATGAGCTGCTGGAGGAAGAAGAATTACCACCGCAGGCAACCAGCGCAACCGATGCAAACGCCAGAATGAACCAACGGGAAAGTTGATTCCGATTTATATTTATCATAGTTTTTTCCAATTTTTTGCTGAGCGTTATTATGATATGACCATTGTCAAACCATACCTTACCCCATTCTTCCGCAAAAAATTGTGTCCTTGGTCATAGTCTTTCTGGAAACTCATTTGCATTATCGGCCCGATATAATTACAAGCTCGGGATTAACTGCGATTTAATATTATTTTGATCGGACCGCGCATTGCGCGTCTGTCAGCTACTGGTTCCGGCTAATTTGACTATGAAGTCAAATTAGCCAAGCATTTTTCCGGGTAGATTTATTTACATATATAAAAAGTGGGAAGGGTATATTCAGGTTTGCAACGGAATATTTTTCACAAATGGATTTTCGATGGCATTTTCAGGAGACTTGCTTACCTGGTGTAGCCATACCTGAACCATCTTCAACAAGTCCCTTATCGTGCACGGTGTAATCGAGTCTCTATTCGCCGTGATGATGTTTGTGATGACTGCCATGCCCTCCGTCAACATAGCCTCTCAAGGCGATGTACTTGGATATTTGTTTATCGCTGAGTATTTTTCTCTGCTGCAAATGCGCGATAAGGTGGGCTGCGCGCAGGCTGGATTCTACATCACTGATATTCTTTATCAATTTCGACAACGACGGTTCATTGATTTTCTTGCTTTTGAAAGCGTCATCCAATGCACGTTCCGCCTCCACTAATTTACCCCCCAGATCTTTGGCAGCAGCCTCCATCTTGGAGAAAATCATTTCTGTTTCTCGTCGCTGATCTTCGGTAAGTGAGAGCTCGTCTTTGAGCTCAAGGACATGCGCAGGACCAGGATATCCATTCAGCTCTGCTGCTTTGGCATAGCCCATACCTTTGCCCGACAATAATCCATCAACCTCGGATTGTGACAGCGCTTTAATTTCTCGGGTTTCTTCACCTGCATAAGGGGAGCTTTGGGAAGCTGATGCGTGCCCTAGGCTCATTATAAAAACCATTGCCAAAACGACTTTTATTTTGTTTTTCATATGATCTCCATCGCACTAGAGTTATGTCACAGAAGTAATGATTTCCGCACATAGTTTTGGATTGGCTTGCAATATGAAATGCGGTCCAATCACCCGCTTGAGCTCTATATTATTTATCAACTTCTCAATAACGCCAAAACACTTTTTGGAAACGAGAACATCGTTTGTTGGCTGAATATAGACTGTTGGCACACTTACGGAGGATACGTTGCACTCAAACGACGAGGCTACGCGCAAGCGTTGCGCGATAACTTCCGATGGCACACTGGCAATGGAACCGAGAAAGCTTTCTAAAACCTCCCTAGGCGTGCTAAACCCTAGAAATAGCATGCGTGATACCAAGCCTGAAAAAGGTAACCGGACAAGCGATTTAATAGGGAGAAATGAGCAAGTTTCGAAACGAAGGGCTTGGGAGGGCTGGCGAAAGTTGCCACGAGAACCAGCCTTTTCATTAACCCGCTGTCTTTCGCCGCCAACTTAATACCGATGGGCCCAGAAAAGGACTCTGCAACCAAAATATAAGGCTCCTTTGGGATCATGATTTGGCAATATTCCGTCAAGGCTTCGTATGTTTGTTCACCGACTTCCGGTAGAGGAATAACTATCACGTCTTCGACAGGTAGGAATCGCAATATAGAACTAAATAAATTCCCCGTACCGTTCAATCCTGGCAATAGCACGATTTTCATACGTTTCTAATACCAGCCATAAGGGCGTGTTTTTCGTGTGATATGCGATGCGGAACACAGAAAATGCAATGATTTTGTCTTCGAGTAGATTGTTCAGCAAGAGCGATCTCCCACCTTTGATACAAGGCTGGGCAATATATCGTTTAAATATGCACTATGAAACCTCTCAACTCCGAGGGAAATACCTTGACATCACCTCGACAAATTCATTTCTGAAATCAATTACACTATCTAGTGCTTTATCTGAAACTTCAGCATGCTGCCCTTCAACTTGGCTCACCTTTAATATATCGCCATCCAATTCTAACAACTTCCATTTCCCAATAGCCTCATCTGGGTAGTTGCCATCTATGTGCTCTATCGCGTTTCTTGCGTCAACATATGACTCAAAAAATCCCTTCTTTTTCCGCCAGTTAAGCTTTACTTCGGCTGCAGCATCAGCATAAATAAATACTGATTTTTTCGACGAAATATATTCCCCAATTCTTCCCACACGACGCACTGCAGTAACAAATGTTTTGGCATGATGGAGGCGACTATAGACTGCATTATAAAACTCTTCAGTGTGCTGGAGGTTACTTAATAGCAACATATTTACTAATTCATCGCTCCTTTTAAATTCATAAAATGAAATCTGAGCAGAACTGGTATCTATATCAAGCAAGCTCATTAATAAAAATAGTTCATGTAATTTCCTATCATTTTCTCCATCTGATCTTATATAAACATACCAATCATAACTGTTAACTAATTTCAATATAAATACTCCAAAAAATGCTTTCGGCGTCGCTGCGGCTTAAGAAACTACTGCCGACCGCATCGTTTAGAGCAAAATGTCCCCAAAAAATATCCCTAAACCGCCAAATAGAAAAACCCATTTTCCAAGCCAATAGCTCACCGTTTCTCAACGCGGTTCACCACACTACACTGTATAACCCCTATTAGGCTTGCACTCTGGTTTTGCCTCCGAGGAACGGTTCAAGCCTTTATTGGTACCCATGTTGACAAAAACCGGATGGACGACCGACATCCGCTTTGCGTAGATATCTTTACTTCAGCTCATCGATGCGTTCCTTCATCCAATCAGGATGGATACAGGGACTAGTCGACCTGAACCGCGAGGGTGGGCGGCGGCGGAATCGGTTGCTCAGGATATAGGCGTTGATGCATTAGACTCCAATGTTTGGATGCGTAAGCAGATTAAAAAAACATGTTTATTTTGAAGACTGATATCCGAAACCTTAGGAACGACAAATCGGTACATTGATCACGATGGGGACACCAAAAGTACTTTCCGAAAATCAATGAGAAATTTGATTATAGTTTCATCACTGCAAATCTATTACCAACGCCTTATAGAAAAGGCTTTAAATATTGCTCTAAAACCCTCAATAAGCAATTCAACTCTATTACGAAAGGTAAATTTGAAACCAATGCCTACAGATTGGTCACTATTGCGCACATTCACATCATATTTGTGTTCATTACCTAAAACGTCAATTAAACATATCGTAAATTTTTTATTATAGTCGCTCCAAGTAATCGGTGCTCTATCCAAATCAGAATTCAAACTTTTTCCATTTGGAACAAAATATTCTTTGGAGTATCTATCTTTTGCAAAAGGGTACAATATGCCTTGCTTTCCTGCTTCAATAGTACATTTTGCGCTTAGATCCTGAGCATGGCCCACAGACCACATTAATATCGGACCAACGTATTCCTTTAGGGCGGGATCATACAACCTCGTGTATTCAATCTGTGCCGCGCCTCTATTCACAGTAAGACCCATAAATTTTGGGACATTTTCAAATGAAATGCTCGTAGCCATTACATCTCTATTAGGGACGTTTATCATACCGCTCCCTCCCCCTAGTGGTAGCAACTTGGGCTTAGCGGCCAACCTCAGTCCAACTATAAACAACACGAGACCGCATACAATTCCGATTATTTCCCAACCGTCAAATGAAATACTCAATTTTGCAACTCCCTACATGATGACCTTTCGGACATCTGAGTTCTTAAGCGAAGAGGTTTTCAATCAGCCGTTCGAATGCTGCTTATAAGCAAATTTGGATTATGAATTTCAGCAGCCATGGACCGGGTTGGCCAAGGGATGGTTATATACTTTTTTCTGCTGCGGTATTGAGTTGGCCGAGCATAGCTCTGGGATGAGGAAGGTGTCAACGCGATGAGGGAGGCTCAGGGTGAACGGAGGGCCCGCCCTTCGACAGGCTCAGGGTGCGGGTGAATGGGGATTGGTTGGGGAATTATTGCGGTCTCAATACTCGATTTTCTCAATCCCCAACAACGGAGTAGTTTTCGGCAATTTGCGATTATGGTTGGCTTGCTCGTAGGCATAAGCCAATTTAATCACAGTCGCCTCATCGTAAAGTTTGCCAAGAATTTCCAGTGAGACGCTGACGCCGTCTTTATTGAAACCCACCGGCACCACAATTGTCGGCAAACCGGAGACAGTGCTTAGGCGGTTGCCGCCGCCGGGGACGCGGTTGTTGAAGGGGTCGGTGACGGCGGTTTCGCCTTTGTTGGGGGCGGCTTCTTCTATGGTTTTGGCGGGTTTGGTTTCGAAGGGATAAATCAGCGCGTCCAATTGCCATTGCTGCATCAATTGCATCATGCGTTCGCGGATGACGATTTTGCCTTTATAGCGGCCGATATAATCCGCGTTGTGGGTCATCTCTGCTACGGCGTTGGATTCTTCATAATTCTTTTTCAGACGACCGAGATAACCGCCGGAGGCAATTAATTCGCCCAGGTTTTTTACCGGCGTGGCGGAACCGCGTGCGGCGAAGTAGGCGTTGATGGCTTGTTTGTATTCGCCGGTGCCGGCGTTGGTGTCGCGCAGGGTTGCCCATAAATCCACGCCTGGGTCGAGCGGGTCTATCACTGTAGCGCCCTGCTCTTTTAATTTGGCGATGGCGGCGTTCACCAGATCCACTGCGGGTTGATCTTCTTTGTCTTTGCCGAATAAATCGCGCAGCACGCCCACACGCGCGCCTTTTAATCCGTCGGCTTTTAATGCGCTTAAATAATTATCCTTGGGTGCGTGCCCCAAACTGTTCAAGGTAAATAAATCCGCCGCGTCTGTGCCCGCCATAATGCTCATGGTAATGGCGGCGTCGGTCACGCTGCGGGCCATGGGGCCGGCGCGGTCGTAGGTGATGGAAATAGGAATTATGCCCTGGCGACTGACCAAGCCTTGCGAAGGAGAAAATCCCACCAGATTATTTTTGGACGATGGATGACGGATGGAGGAGCCAGTTTCAGTGCCCAGACCCACCTGACCAAATAATGCGGCCACGGCCGCGCCGGAACCGGCACTGGAACCGCCGGGGATTTTTTTCAGGTTGTAAGGATTGAGGGTTTGCCCGCCGAGGGAACTGGTGCCAGTGCCGCCGCGCGCGAATTCGTCGAGATTGGTTTTGGCGAGAATAATCGCCCCCGCTTCACGCAATTTTTTAATGGTAAAGGCATCGTACATGGGTGTGGAGCCGGCCAATGCTTTGGAGGCGCCGGTGGTGGGCATGTCGTAGGTATCGTAATTGTCTTTCACCAAAATCGGCACGCCGTGCAACAGGGAGCGCGGGCCTTTGGTTTTGCGCTCGGCATCCAATTCGCGTGCGACTGTGAGCGCTTTGTCATTGATGGCAATAATCGAATTGAGTTTGGGGCCTTTTTGATCGTAGGCCGCTATACGTTCGAGATAAACGGAGATGACTTTTTCCGATGTTAAACCGGCGTCGTAGGCTTTTTGCAAATCGAGGATGGTGGCGGTTTCCAGATCAAGTGTGGCGGCGTGGGTCAACTGAAAATTAAAAACCGCCGCAAAACTCAGCGCCAAAAAAAATGAATTCAATTTCATTGAAATTTTCTCTGTGAATAAAATGGAGCATTACCAGCGTAGGTCGGAAAAGCGCAGCGCCTTCCGACACCTCCCGGCCGATTGTCGGAAGGCGCTTTGTTTTTCCGACCTACCCAATCAAACAAAGCCTGTGGTGCTTTTAAACCGGAGGTCTTTTCCAGCCACCGCTGCGGCTTTCCAAATATCCCGCCACGGCTATGGCGATGTCCTCGCGCCAGGGCGCTGCCACCACTTGCAGACCGATGGGTAATTTGCCGTCGGCGGAACTGCCGCAACGCACCACCACTACGGGCCAACCGGTGCAGTTAAATACACCTGTGTAGGGCCAGCCGCTGGGTGTGTTATTGGGCGCGGAAGCTTGGCGGTCGATGGGTTGGGCGGGTTGGCCGGAGGTGGGGCAAATAAATACGTCGTAATTTTTCATCCAGCTCAGCAATTGGGATTTGCACAAATCCTGCTGCTCCCACGCCTGCACCATTTCTGCGGAACTGATGGGCACGGCGGTGGCCATGCGCTCTTTGCGCGAAGGGGACATATTTTTGGTGCCCCATTTATCCACCAGGCGTTTATAGAAAGCGCCGCCGTCGCCGCTGGAAAGTTTGCTGCGCGCATCGCGCAGGCGTTCGAGAATGTCTTGCGGCGCATCCTCTTGCAGACTCGCCACCGCACCCTCCAGCCACTTGGCCGCCTGGCGCACGGTTTTTTGCGTGTCGTCGTCTGTGGCGCCATCGCCGGTTGCTTTGTTATCCGGGCAGAAGGCCACGCGCAGAGTTTTGAGATTGACCTGCGCCGGGTCCGCCCAGGGCACGGGTGCGCAGGAGGCGTCTTTATAATCCGGCCCACTGATGATGGGCGTGATCAAGGTGATGTCTTCCACCCGCCGGCACATGGGTCCCAACTGCTGCCATAAATCGAATACGCCGCCGTAATCCACTATGTGTCCGGTGCGCGGCACGCGCACGCTGGTGGGTTTGATGCCGGCGATGCCGTTCACGTGGCAGGGCCCGCGAATGGAGCCGCCCCAGTCGGAGCCTATATCGAAGGCCGCACCGCCCGCCGCCACTATGGCGCCGGCGCCGCCGGAGGAGCCGGAGGTGGTGCGCGTGAGGTCGTAGGGATTGTGGGAGGCGCCGAACAACAGGTTGCTCGCGGCATTGATGCCGGCCAGACCGCCGAGCGTGAATTCCGGCGTGTTGGTTTTGCCCAGCAGAATGGCACCGGCTTTGCGCAGCCGCGCTACACAGGTGGCGTCTTTTTCCGGAATAAATTGTTGACGGCCTACAGTTGCGCCCGTGGAGATCACCCCGGCCGTATCCAGGGAATCCTTGATGGTCATGGGCACGCCGTGCAATGCGCCGGCAAATTCGCCTTTTGCCGCTTTGGCGTCCAGTGCTTTGGCCTCAGCGCGGGCCCGTTCGTAGGAGTTGGTCACCACCGCATTGAGCATGTCGTTCACTTTCAGCTGGCGGGCGATATAGGCGTCCACCGCCTCGAGGGCCGACACCTGTTTGTTGCGGATCAGTCCGGCGAGTTTAGTCGCGGACATATAGATGATTTCGTCGCTGGTGGCGGCGGATACCTGGGTGGATTGCATGGCGGCAGTCACGGAAGCGGTGGCGGCAACGGCGGCTTTCAGATCGGCCAGCAGAGGTTGGGCGGGCAGGCCAAGGGCTTGGCGCAGGCTTTGTTTGGGATGAGTGGCGGTGGTCATATTGGCCTCACTTGTGTTGCTGAATTTTCAATAGCGGGGACGTAAGTCGGAAAAGCGAAGCGCCTTCCGACATGTCCATCTCCAAACACCTCACGGGGTTCAAAACGTCGGAAGGCGCCTTTGGCTTTTCCGACCTACTCCCTTCGACGGGCTCAGGGCGCGTGGGCTTTCACCCAATCAGCGCCGGCGGTACCCAGCCGCCGGTTTGTTTTTCGATATGGGCCATGGCCGCCACCACCACATCGTCGCACCAGGGTTGGGCCACCAGTTGTATGCCCAGTGGCAGGCCGGGGTCGTCCTTGGACGTACCCGCGCGCACCACACCGGCGGGCCAGCCGGTGGTGTTGTATTGGCTGGTGTAGCTGGATTTGGAACGTTGTTCCGGGGGCAGCAGCGGATGGTCCAGGCGAATGGGTGCGCGCTGGCTGGCGGGGCAGACGATGAGGTCGTATTGCTCGAACCAGGCGAGCTGCTCGCTTTTGATCGCATCCATCTCTTCGCAAAGGCGGGTGAAGTCAGCGCTGCTCACCACATCGCCATCGGTGCGCAAACCGGGGGATGCCTGAGTGGTGCCGTGCAGTTTCAGCATCCGGCGAATGTGCTCGCGGCCATCGGCGCCGTTGAATCGGCCGCGAATGTCCGCCAGCTCCTGCATCTTCGGCGGTTTGTCCTCCTTGATTTTGCAGCCGAGTTTCTTGAACAGGCCCACGCTCTGCTTCACCAGCTTCTGGATTTCCTTGGTGGGATCCATCATGCCGTTGGTGTCGTACCAGGCCACACGCAGGTTTTTCAGCTCCACCTTCGCCGGATCGCCCAAGGGAACGGGCGCCATGGTGGCATCCCAGTCGTCCGGCCCGTTCATGATCGCCATCAACAGGGCTATGTCTTCCACCCGCCGCGCCATGGGGCCGGTTTCCTGAAAGGAATCGAAAGGTCCGCCGTAGCCGACGATATGGCCGGTGCGCGGCAGGCGCCCGAGGGTGGGTTTGATGCCGGCGATGCCGTTGGCAAATGCCGGCCCACGAATAGACCCGCCGTAGTCGGAGCCGATATCAAAGTAGGCACCGCCCGCCGCCACTATGGCGCCGGCGCCGCCGGAGGAACCGCTCGGCTGATAGTCGAGGTTGTAGGGATTTTTGGTAACGCCGTACACCAGGTTCAAAGTGCCCTTGCCGCCGCCACCCAGGGTGAACTCCGGGGTGTTGGATTTGCCCAGCAGTATGGCCCCCGCTGCACGGGCGCGGGCTACCACGGTGGCGTCTTTGCCCGGCACATAGGTTTTGCGGCCCAGCGTACCGCCGGTGGTCACCACGCCAGCGGTATCAAAGGAATCCTTCACGGTAAAGGGCACGCCGTGTAGCGGACCCAGGCTTTTGCCCTCCGCCAGCATGGCATCCGCCTCGGCCGCTTCCGCCAGGGCGCGTTCGCGGCAGGTGAATACCACCGCGTTGAGCTGGGGATTGACCGCGTCTATGCGCGCATAACAGGCCTTCACCACCTCCACCGCACTCACGTCCCGGCTGGCGATGAGCCGGGCGATTTCCACAGTGGATTTGCCGAGCAGATCGACATCGCCGGGTGCCGCATAGGCACTGCTGACATAAGGCGCAAGATACAAAGCCGCTCCAGCGCCCGCAGCGGATTGGACGAAGCGCCGACGCGATAAGTCGGGCGGGGGAACATGAGCAGCGAGCGTTTCCATAGGCGTCCTCGTCTAAAAGTGAATGCGCAAAATCAATAGCTGAAGGATTCACCCGGCAGGGCGGGTGTGCTGGCCGGTGACTTGCGGTGGCGGCTGACAGCTTCGTAACCGCTGGCGAGTTTGATCAGCGTGGGTTCCGCAAAAGGTCGACCGAGAAACTGCACCGCGAAGGGCATTTTGTCCGACGGGAAAAATCCGCCGGGCACGACTATGGTGGGCAAGCCCGTGTAGGAGGCGATGGCGTTGCGCGATTCGTTGCGCCGGCCCGGTGTGGGCGGTGCCCGGTAGCCGACCGGATCGGTGATGGAGGTGCGGTACGGCAGAATCACCGCATCCAACTGGTATTTTTCCATCAGGCCGACAATGGCTTCCCGCATCACGGTCTGGTGTTTCATAGCGGCCAGCAGGCCGGCGTTCTGATCAAGGCGGCCCAGTTGTGCGGCTTCGATAATCGTGGGTTTCACCAGGTCGCCACCCTTGGCGATCATCTCCTCGACCGTGCGAATAGGTGCTGTAGCCGGCAGGCGTGCGAGATAGGCGTTGATGGCGTCGGCGCGCTCAAATGTGGGCGCACCGGCCAGGGTCTGCCCTTCCGTCAAGTCGAGGCCGGTCATAACCGGATCGATAATCTGGGCTCCGGCCGCGGCAAAATCCGCCAGGGCTTTGGTGAACAGCTCATTGCCCTCTTTATGCACCTTGCCGTCGCGAATCATCTCCCGCAGCACTCCCACCCGCGCACCTTTCAGGCCGTTGGGGTCGACAAAACTGATGTAGGGCTGGCTGGGGATTTTGCCGAGGCTGGCCTGGGTGGCAAGGTCCGCCGCGTCGTAACCGGCCACGGCGTCCAATACTGCTGCCGCGTCATACACGCTGCGCGTCATAGGGCCGCCGCTTTCCTGGGAGGGGGAGCTCCACATCATGCCGGTGCGGGAGATCAAACCGTGGGTGGCGGATATGCCCACCTGATTGCCCAGCGTGGCGGGAATGACGATGGAGCCGGTGGTGTCGCTGCCGAGGCCAATGGTTCCCATCCAGGCCGCGATGGCGGAGCCAGTACCGGAGCTGGAACCACCGGTGGATTTTTTGGCGTTATAGGGACTGAGCACCTGACCGCCCAGCGTGCTGCCGCCCGAGGCGGCCACACCGTACCAGTCGGATTGGTTGAGCTTGGCCAGCACAATAACGCCGGCTTCACGCAGCCGTTGAATGACAAAGGCATCCTTGTCCGGCTGGGAAGCGGCCATGGGCTTAAAACCACCGGAGGTGGGCATGTCTTTGGTATCAAAAACATCCTTCGCCAGTACCACAGTGCCGTGCAGCGGCGAGCGCGGCCCTTTGGACTTGCGCTCCTCATCAAGCGCCTTGGCCTCCGCCAGGGCATTTTTGTTGAGGGTGATCACCGTATTGAGCTTGGGGCCCTGCTGGTCGTAAGCCTCGATGCGGGCCATATACAACTGCACCAGCTTCTCCGACGTCAGCGCGCCTTTATCCATTGCCGCCTGGATGTCGGCGACGGTGGCAGTGGCCAGATTAAATTCCGCCGCACGCGCAAACGAAGGTGCGCACAGCAATGTGTACAGAGTGAAAGAACCTATTAATCGCGCAAGCGGCAACTGTCTAAACGACGTGAATTGCGTTAACCACATAATCGAATCCTGTGCGTCAGTAACTAAAACTCTCACCCGCAAGTGCGGGCGTGCTGGTGGGCGACTTTCGGTTTTTTGAAAGCTGTTCGTAGGCATAAGCCAACTTGAACAAAGTGGGTTCACTGAAAGGCCGGCCTAAAAATTCGATGGCGATTGGGCCATTTTCTTTTTTGGTGTAACCCGCGGGTACGAGAACGGCGGGCAAACCTGTAACAGAGCTGAAGGGATTATCTTTTTCCGTATGGCGTTCCAGATGCCCTTCGGGCGGCACGGATTTAAAGGGGTAAACCAGCGCGTCCAGGCGGTATTTCTGCATCAGCTCTATCGCGGCTTCTTTTAACGTTTCCTGGGTGGCCTGGCGGGCGAGAAAATCCGGGTGATGCATCAGCGAATTAAATTCCTGGTAGCCCTGCACGATGCTGGGTTTTACCAGGGAACCGCCTTTGCTCAGCAGATCGTCCATATTTTTAATGGGCGCGTTGGGGCCGAGCCGGCGGAAGTAGAGGTTGTAAGAAAATTGCGCTTCGTGATAATTGGTGCGGGTTTCCGCCAGCAGGGGAAATAAATCCAGGCCAGTGGAAATGGGATCGACAATGACCGCTCCGGCGGCTTTCATCTGGGCAATGGCCGCGTCCACCAGGGCCACGCCTTCGTCATGTATTTTTCCTTGGCGGAAAAGATCGCGGAATACACCGATACGGGCGCCGCGCAGGCCGTCCGTTTTTAAAAAAGTGGTGTAGGAAACTGCGGGTGTTTTGCCTAAAGAGGCGATGGACATCAAATCTTCCGCATCAAAACCTGCCACCACATCGGTGAGCGCCGCCACGTCGTAAACGCTGCGGCCCATGGGCCCGGCGCGCTCCTGCATAAACGATGTCATCACCTGCCCGGCGCGGGGAATCAAACCTCTGCTGGGCGCGAGACCCACCACACTGTTATTGGCGGTGGGATTGCGAATGGAAACGCCGGTTTCGGTGCCCAAACCGATCTGGGCAAAACTGGCGGCCAGTGCCGCGCCAGTGCCGCCGCTGGAACCGCCGGGGGTAAGCTTGAGGTTGTACGGGTTGAGCGTGCGGCCCAGCACCGTGCTCTGGTCGCCTTCTTTAGGCACGCCGAACCAGTCGCTCATATTCACCTTGGCGAGAATAATCGCCCCGGCGTCGCGCAGTCGTGCGACCACTGTGGCGTCGTACATGGGCTGGGAATTTTTCATCGGCAAAAATCCCGCGGTGGTGGGCATATCTCGGGTGTCGAATAAATCTTTTAGAACAATCGGCACACCGTGTAATTTGCTGCGCGGGCCTTTGGCTTTGCGCTCCGCATCCAAGGCTCTCGCGGTCGCCAATGCCTCAGGATTGAGAGTAATGACCGAATTAATTTTCGGGCCCTTCTGGTCGTAGGCCGCTATGCGATTCAAATAAAGTTGCGTGAGTTTTTCGGAGGTTAATGCACCGGCATCAAAAGCGTTGTTGATGTCTTCGATGGTGGCAGTTTGTAAATTGAATTCGATTGCTTGCGCAAAAGGGGAAGTGACCGCCGTTGCCGCGGCCACGCAAAGAATGAATGCACTCTTATGCAGTACAAGGTGAGTCACCAACACCGTTCTGGCCAGTGCCCGCTTTCCTGTTTCCCTGAAAAATACAGTGCGTTTCATTGCCTATGTCCGCTGCGTTGAGATGACGTGGTGCTGGAAATCGCTGTAACGATGAGATGGCTTTGGCGCGCAGCAGCAGTTGCCCTGTCAAGGCAACCACTGCTGTGTTGGCTAGAAATCCACTTTCAAGGAAATCTCATAACGGCGATCCGGCATTACGGACAACAGGTTGGCGTTGCCACCGCTGCCAGAGCGGAAATATAACTCCTCGCTGACGTTATAAATATTGCCTTTCAAGTGAATGCGCGCGCTGTCCCAGGTGACACCCACATTCAGCACAGTTGCTTCGGGTATTTCCACGGTGCGGATGCGGTTGGCCCAGGACTCGGAGAAATGCTGCACGTTCGCCAGCACACCAAAACCTTTACCCAGGGTGTAAGTGGTGTTCAGCGCGGCCTGCACTTTGGGAGTGCCGGGCACTTGGTCGTAAACATTATTGGGGTCATCTAAGACGTAGAAGAATTTGCCGCCGTAGCCGAACGCTTCTGCCGGATAAATTTCATCTCCCACAATCACGTCCTGAAAACCCACATCGCGAGCGTTTACCTGAACCGTTTGATCCACCGCTCCTTGGATATATCTCGGATCAAGGTAGGTGACGGATGCGCCTATAAACCATTTGCGGGTGGGCTGATAATTCAAACTGGCTTCAAAGCCTTCTGTTTTGGTGCTTTCTGCGTAGGCGCTCAAACTGGGATCACTCGGCGCGGATACGTCCGTACGCTCCTGCTCAAATGCCGCCAGTGCCCACTGCATTTTTCCCGTAAACAATGTGCCCTTGATGCCCACCTCGGTCAGCGCAGCATCCCCCACCAATTTGCCACCGCGCACGATAGATGCCGCGTACATATTGTTGGCGGAATCCAGCGTAATGGTGGAGCTGGCCATAGTCAGGTAGGGCGTCATTCCAGACCAGGGCAGTTTGTGCGACAGGCTCGCGCTCCAGGAGGTACCGGAATCCGAGGAGTTCACCCAATCGCGCGGATTCTGGTATGCGCCCGGGCACAGACCACCGGGCTCCAGGCACTCCAAACCCGCGATGTAATCTGCAATAAATTCTTCGGTGGGAATGCCAATCTCTCCGGTATTCGGATTCATTCTGGACATTTCCATGGCCTTGGCCCGCACCCGGTCATAACGGGCCCCTAATACCAGATTGGTTTTGCGGAAAATATCCAGGTCAAACATCACACCCAGGCCGGTTTCGTTGTACTCCGAATTATTGTCGCGGGTATTGGGTACGCCAGTTTGATAATCCGGATTGGTCAACTGGGTCCAAAACATGGTGTTGGGGTAAAAACCACCGGTGCCGCTGCCATCCACGGCCGTGTTGTAGGTGGCGTCCTGGCGATAATCGAAGTCACCGCCGGAGCTGCGGATCCAGCCCTTGGTATTGCGGTAATTAAGCGAACCTAATGAATTGATGCTCAACCAATCCGGCAGCACTTCCGACGGAATTTTTTTGGTCACAGTAACTTTGTCTTCCCACAGGAAAATCTCCTGGTTTTCGCCGTAAGGCAACCAGGAATCCTTGAAGGATTCCAGGCTATCGTAGAAAAACTGGTTTTTGATGGTGAAATCCGGATCTGTATCTTTAATCATGTCGAAATAAAACATGCGCTGGGTAGCATTCTGCTCGCGCTCATAGGCGCCATTGGCTCGATAGTCGTTGTGGGTCAGTTCCACCTTGCCGGTGGTGCATGGGTCTAATAAAAATCCGACCGGAAGATCTTTATTAACCACACCGTTAGCGCCACTGAGATCGGCCACGGGCGCAACGTCCCGCATATAGTTGGCCATTGCACAATCCAGCTTCAGGCCTTGAGGGGTATTGAGGTAATCCTTCATAGACTGAGGAATACCGGTAATTTGGCCGCGCAACGACACTGGATCGACCGGGTTGCCGTTTACCAGAGGCATGTCATAGCGCTGATCCAAAGCTTGGTTGTAGCTGCTTATAGGTCCCGTTACAGGTGAGCCCAGATAAGTTTCCACATAGCCAATGCGGCCGTCCTGGTTAAGATCCAATTGGGCCAAGGGCCGGCCCGTAACATACATATTGGTGTCGATCAGTTCCTGCGTGGTGCGGGTGAAATAGGCACCTGCCGTTATTGAATTTTGGACTTGACCGCCGGTTTCCATACGGAAACCACCCACCACGTCATCCACGCTCAGCGTGGCCTGCAGGAATTTCTGTTTGGCGGGAACCGTCTTCACAAAAGTATCGGAATCCTCCAATAAACCCATCACATAAGCACCGGCGGTTTTTCCCGCAACGGTAAAAGGCACGCCCAGGCCGAATTGCATTTCACCTTTGTTGTAACTGCCGCCGGTGGCTTGCAAATAGCCCTGTTCCTTCGTCATGTATTTTCCGGTTTTTGCACGGTTGGATTTGGGATCCAAATTCGCGTAACCGCCAATTTGTCCCATGCCGTACAACGGCGACGGTGGGCCTTTGATCACTTCAATATTGTCGTAAGCAGAAAGCACCGTGCGCACGTGGCCCTGCATCTGCAAGCGCTTCATGCCGCGATAATAAAAATCCGCCGATACGCCGCGCACATTAATACCGCCCTGCAAACCATAGCGGGTGGTGGTGTAAGTGCCAGGCACCAGGCGGCTTAAATCCTCCACAGTGGAAACACCGAATAAACGCAATTGTTCTTCGCTGACAAAGGTGACGGTGCGGGGAGTTTCCAGAAGGGGTTTGGCAAAACCAAAAGACGCGCCGGAAGGTTCGTTGGATAACGCGCGCAGCGGATCATCCGTCACCGTAATATCGCTGAGATCCGCCACTTCCCCTTCGGTTTCCGCCTGTTCCTGTGCGAGCGCTGCGGGTATATAGGCCAAAGGCACCGCGGCTGCAGTCAATGCGATAACCGCCGCGACCGCGCGGCGCAAATTGAGTTTACGGCGAAATATAAACGAACTATGCATAGAGACTCCCAATGGTTGCAAAGGACACACAACAATCCAAACCGGGCCGAATGTGTTCCAGTCAGAATTTAAGACGCGGTCGATTGTCGCGCCCCTACCAGATGCAACCCTTATTGGGATTCAGCGCCATGAGGGGAAAAAACAACGAGGGAATAAAAACAACGAAGGGAATAAATTGAATTATTTTTTACGCTGAAATAAAAAATCCGTCAAAAAATAAAGGCTGTGGTCGGCGGGGGAAAAACAACCAGGAGGGAGCGGTTCAAAATTTCAGGCTTGCGGTAAATTGCATATTCCTGCCGGGCATCGTCTGTGCGATCACATCCCCCAGTGTGTCGCCGGTGCGCGCGCGAAAATAATGTTCGTCCGTGATATTGGTGATATCAAACTTGAGGTCCAGACGCGGGCTGGTCCAGAACACACCCGTATCAAATACCAGGCTTTGCGGCAGCTTCACCAGGCAGAGACGGCCCGAACAGGTGCTCGATAAATAATTGCCTTTTAACGTAAACCCCCAATGGGCATCCAGTTGATAAATTGCCGTGAACCCCATTTGTTTTTCCGGGTTGCCCTGTTTGCGTTCGTACTGCGGCATATTGTCCGGCAATACGATACGCGCCCGGCCACCGTACAAAAATGCCTCCGCCGGATACACCAGATTGCCTTCGGCATCCAGCACATCCATAAATCCCAGGGCGCGGGCGTCCACCTGGATATTTTCGCCAATGTTGGGGGTATAGCGGGTAATTTGCCGCAACGCATACAAGCTCAACAGCACATTGCGGCGCGGCGCCCACTTGAGCTCCGTCTGCCATCCGCGGGTAGTGGTGGATGACGCATAAACATTGATAAACGCATCCGCGTCGGCAGCGTCGGCATCCACCCGGCCCTGCTGGTATAGAGACGCGGATAAATTGAGGTGCCGCGACGGCCAGTCCGCCTTGAAGCCGAGCTCCTTTAATTCTGCCTCGCCAATATGGCCCGCGTTGATCACTTCGTTCAGCAGCGAATTATTGTTGCCGTCGAGCAGAACGCCGGCGCGGGACAAAGTCGCATAAGGGCGCAGACCCCAGGGCATCTGCCGGGACAGGCTCACCGACCATGAGGTGGCGCTGTCCCAGCCTTCCGCTGTGTCGGGGGTGGCGATGTAAGCGCCGGGCTCCGCCGAGGTTCCCGTATTGGGTTGGAAGCGTCCGGCGTAATTGATGTTGGTGGCTTCGGATGCGTCGTGGCGCACCCCCAGCATCAAATTGGTGTGGCTGAAAAAATCCATATCGAATAACACTCCCAGGCCCGTCTCGGAATATTCGGTGCGCGAGAGCATCACCCAAGGCAGGCCGTCGCTGGCCAAATCGTTATTTTCATTGGCGCTGGTAAAAGTCGTGTTGGGTGTCATACCGGCGGTGTCGCGGTTCCAGCCGGGTGCGGTGGCATCGGTGCGATGGTTGCCGTAGTCAGCCTGCGTTATGTGAATTCTGGAGACGGTATTGCGCAGGTTGAGCGATACCCCACTATTCAAGCGCAGCCAGGAAGGTAGATTTTCCGCGCGCTTTGTCACCGTGACCTTGTCCTCCAGTACCGAGACGTTCTGAATCTGGCTGAAGGGCTGGTTGGAGCTTTTGTACTGGTCCATGCGATCAAAAAACACTTGGTTTTTGACGGTGAAATCCGGGTTACTGTCGTACACGAGATCGGCGAACAACGTCATAAATTCCGCCTTGAGATCTTTCTCAAAAGCGGCGCTGCGGCGCGGGTTATAGGTGTTGATGCTGATACTGCTCGGATCCAACGCCATGCCCACCGGCACAGCGCCGGACAGTGGCACTGGCCCGCCCACACCCTGGGCACGCATCAGCCCGGCGGGATCCGCCTCCGGGTTTGCCTGTAAATAGTCGTGCAGAGCTTGGGGTATGCCGGACACCCGTGGAAACTGATGGAGAGGCAGCGGATTTCCGGCGCCATCCACCGGCCAGGAAAACAGCTGGTACAAGGGTTGGTTGCCGCTGGTGAGGTTGCCCACCGTGGGGGAAGCGGTGTGCATTTCCAGAAAGCCGATGGTCCCATTGCCGTTGAGATCCAGATTCACCAATGGTGACCCGCCTATGTAACGCCCCTGGTCCACCAGGCTCTGGGTGAGGCGTCCGGTGAGTGCGCCGGCGGTGCGCGACTCCTGATAATTGAAGCCGGTCTCCAGCCGCAACGGCCCGAGCATGTCGTCCACACTAGTGGCCGCCTGCAGCAATTTTTGTTTGACGGGCACACCCTGGGTGTAGGAGTCCGAGTCCTCCAGCAGACCGTAGAGGTAATAGCCTCCTTTGGTTTGCGACGACGCCAGCTTCACCGGGCCGCCCAAACCAAAGGACAACTCGCGCCGCTCGTACTCGCCACCGATCATCTGGACAAACCCATGGGGGTCCTTCAGATATTGTCCGGTGCGGGAGCGTCCGGATTTGGGCACCACATTCACATAGCCGCCAATTTTGCCTATGCCGTGCATCGGCGATGCCGGTCCCCCCACCACTTCAATCGCATCCATGGCGGCGAGCACGCTGCGCCCATGCCCTTGCAGGGTCAGGCGCTTCATGCCGCGAAAATAGGTGTCCGCCGGAATATTGCGAATATCCACCGAGCCCTGCACGCCAAAGCGTGTGGTGGTGAAAACCCCGGGCACAACCCGCAGGAGATCCTCCACCACACTCAGGCTGAAGAGATCGATCGCATCGCCGCTGATATAGGACACGGATCTGGGCGTTTCCAGCAGGGGTTTGGCAATGCCGAACAGGGTGCTCTCCGAGGAGCCGACCCACCAGGGTTGTTGCGCCGTGACATCCACATCGGCCAGCACCGTAACACCGTCCCCGACAGGTGCGATAACCGGGGAAGACGCCGGTGCTTCCGCCACCGGTCCGTCCTCGGCGATGGCGACATATTTGCCATTGATAAATAACGCCCGCAGACCCGTGCCCGCCAACAATTGCGCAAGTGCGTCCTGCGGTGTGGTTTCCCTCTCCAGTCCCGCCACCTGTTTATCGCGCACCAAAGAATGTTCGTAGAGCAGTTGCAGCGATGCCTGTTGGCCAAACTGCCGCAGGGCGTCGCCGAGACTGCCAGGATTTATGTGGAAGAAAAAGGAACCTGAAATGGGATCTGCCGCCAGGGCTGGGCGAAGAAACAACAGTGCCACCAGCGCGAGGTGGCCGAGAAAAACCTTAAAGACTGTCATTCCCCATAGGCGGGGCTTTTTCGGAAAGCGGGTTTTTTCCGAAACGTTCTGTGTCAAAGGGCCGGTCGGCTTCATACCGCTGGAACAGGGCAATTTCATTCGCTCCGGTGCGCACACTTCTCAGCGGCAAGGCGGCCGCCAGGGTTTCGACAAATTCAGCGGTGTCGCCACCGGCAACGAAGTTTCCACCGATGGGAATATCGGCGAGGGCACTGTCACCCAGAACGACCTTGGTGGACGCATAGCGGTTGATCTCTTGCAATACCTGCTGCAAAGGCAAGCCATCAAACACCAAACGGCCGGTGGACCATCCGGTCACCGCAGTCAGGTCCACATCCGTCGTGTGATGGTGGGCCTTGCTGCGATCGATTTGCAATTGTTGGCCGGGATTCAACACCTCTCGCCAACCAAGCGGACTTTTGTTATCCGTCACGGCGACAGACCCTTCTGCAAGGGTGACATTCACCGCGTGGCTATCCACCACTTCCACCTGGAATTGCGTACCCAATGCCACCACGCGTGCGCCGGATGCACTTACCGAAAATGGGCGCAGGGGATCTTTGGCCACCGTAAAAAATGCGCGTCCGTTATGCAGAATCAACTGCCGCTCCTCAGCGCCCATGCTCACGGAAACCTGCGCACCCGTATCCAGCTGCAATGTGGAGCCATCGGATAAGGTTATCTGCTGAATCTGATGACCGCTGTTGGCATAAAGGGCGGTGGGCCGGGCTTCGATCACCGGGCTGCGATGTATGGTCGCGAAAAACAAACTCAAACCCACTGCCACAACCAATGCCGCCGCATAACGCACATTCGATCGCAAAAATGTGGGGCGCGATCTCACCGGTTGGGCCTGGGCCCGTTCACCCAAAGCGCTCGCCGCCAGTGCCTGCAGGCGCGGATCGGCCGACAGCTTTTCACTCACCAGCCGCGCAGCACGAACTGCAGACTCATATGCCTGTTGGTGGCTTGGATCCCTTTCCAGCCATGCCTGGAAAGCGCGTCGCTCTGCTGGGCCGCAGCCAGGCGCACGCAGGCGGGCATACCACTGGGCCGCCTG